>Ga0214473_10000179_pt1 | contig 88916 bp, 76 predicted proteins | sample RVTome_7_FD_203509 | JGI IMG/M metagenome (GOLD analysis project Ga0214473, IMG submission 203509) | Soil microbial communities from uranium-contaminated site in the Upper Colorado River Basin, Wyoming, United States - RVT98D197 | ecosystem: Environmental > Terrestrial > Soil > Contaminated >... | reverse complement strand
TTTCCCGGTTTAAAGCTTGTATCCCTGTTCAAGAAAAGGAAATATTTTTTGAGCTAAAAACTTAACAGCCCCAAAAAGACACTTCAAAAATCAGAAAAGCCATCCAACCCATTAAATCAAAGGTCTCTTTAATATATAATGCAATATAAAAAATGCAAGATATAGACATATATTAGATTAAAGCGCCGCAGCGGAAAACCGTTTCGGACCGGACCCGGCGTGAATCCCGGATTAAAGCGATTCGAGCAAGCCGGCGAGGCGGGCGATAAGCGCCGGCCGTTCGTATCCGGCAAAGACCGACTTTTGGGGGAAATCGTGCGGGGAACGGCCGTCTTCGAGGCGAGAGACCATCTTTTCGAGAACCGGCTGCAGCATTTCAGGCTTTGGAGAAGTGACCGCCACACCGGCGCGGGTCGAGGCGACCAGGTTCGCGGCCGCTCCCTCGGGAACCAGCGCCAGTACCGGCAAACCGGCCCCCAGATAATCGAAAATCTTGCCCTGGATCACCAGCTCGGCGCCCGGACGGAAGGCTTCCACGACGAGGCCGAGGTGGCTGGCGGCGATGCGTTTAAGTGTTTCGGCGCGAGGCAGATAACCGGTGAGAGTCAATTCAGCGGCGATCCCCAGACGCTCCGCCTCGCCTTCGATCCCGGCCGGGGTCTGGCCCGCCAACTCGAGCCGGATGCGGCCCCTATTAAGGCGGGCCAGGGCTTCCAGCAAGGGAGCGAGGCTGCGGGAGCGCGTGAGGTTGCCGGCGTGGATCAGCCGCAGCGGAGGACGCAGCTCAGCCCGGCCGAGGCCGGTAAATTCAGCGGGGGCGAAGCCATTGGGGAGGAACTGGAATTTTTCCGCGGCCTGGCCCGGATAGCGCGAGCGCAAGTCGGCGACCGCCTCGGGGCTGGTGGCAAGCACGAGGTCGGCGCGTTCGGCCACCAGGCTTTCCAGCATCTGTTGAAGGTCGCGGTGGATAACCGTGGGATAGCGGCGGTAGATACCGTTGACCCAGGGGTCGCGGAAGTCCGCCACCCATTTCGCCGGCGTGCCCCGCACCGCCCACCAAGCGGCCAGATGGGACGATTCCGGCGGGCTGGTGCTCATGAGCCAGACTCTTTCAGCCAGCCGCTCCCGCGCAGCCCGGGCGGCGGCCACAGCCCAGAAGAGATAGGCATCCGGCAGCGGCAGCCAATCCAAAAGCCGTTTCCCCGACCGTACGGCGGTTTCCCGGCGGCCGGCCCGGCCGAACAGTTTCTGCGGGCTCCAGCCGGCCGGACGGACGATGTTCACCGAGGCAGGCAGGCGGTCGAACAGGCCGAAATCGGTAACCCACCAGCCGGTTTCGGGACCCGCTATCACGGTGGAGCGCCAGCCCAGGCCGGCCAGGAGCCGGACCGTTTCGACCGGCCGGAGCACACCGCCGCCGCCGTGCGGGGGGAAAAAATAGGACAGCAGGAGAAGTTCCTTCATAAAGCGGGATCCCTTCCCTCCGGATCAGAACGGGTCAGGATCGGCGAGCGAAAGCAGTTTTCCGTCCAGGTCGATCCCCCGGCAGCGGAGCACCGCATCCCAATGGCCGTTGGCCGCGTTCTCTCCACCGAAGGAGCGGTTGTCCCCGAAACCGAAATGCACCGTACCGACCGCCTTTTCGGCTTCCAGGGTGATGCCGCAAGGGGTCGCCAATGGATTGGCGCCGATTCCGAACTCGGCCAGAACCCGTTCGGCAGGTCCGGCCAGTATCTTCATTACCAAATCGCTTTGGCTGCCGGCTGCGGAAACTACCGCTCCTGTTTCGATTTCGAGCTCTAAACGGTCGACCGCGCCGATCCCGGCAAAGGCCACATCCACCACGATTTTCCCGCGGGCGGAGCCGGCCGCCGGCGCCCAGGAAACCTCGCCGGCGGGGAGGTTCCCGAAACTGCCTCTTTCGCGGTAAATGCCGGTATCGAGGTAGAGCCGGCGGCCGGCGACCGAAAGCTCGAGGTCGGTCCCGGCGGGGGTGCGCAGACAAACCTCGCGGGTCCCCTGCACCTTCGCGGCAAGCCGCTCGGTGCGCCGGCGCAGGTCTTCTGCCCGGCCGGAAGCGAACAGCCTGAGCAGCATGTTTTCGGTAAGCCCCGGCAGGGAAGCGATCCGCCTGCCTGCCTCGCGGCAGGCGCGCCGGCGCACATCCGTATGGGAGAGCGATTTCGAGGTCACGAGCAGGGCGCAATCGGCCAGGGCCAGGGCTTCGAAGGTGAAGCCAGCCGGAGCCAGCCCGGCCCGGGAGATATCCCCGACCCGCAGAAGCCGCGCCGAACGGCACAGGCCGGAAGCCAGCCCGGCGATCCTGCCGGCCAGATTCACGAGCGGCGGGTCGGCCACCACCAGCAGGGATTCATCCGGGGCCAGGCCCAGGTGCTCCCGGCAGATCGCGTTTACCGCCGCCTCGTAGTCTTTTTCCTGGAGTCTGGTCAGAAGCGAATACCCCGGGTGGTGGTGCGGGCCGGCACGTTCTTTGCGGATTGCCGTCAGCCGGAGGTTTCCCGGGAGGGCCGCTCCGGGCAAAGAACGTGCCGGCCCGCCCGGCCTCCGCCACCCCTGGAGGCCACTCGTCCGCCTTCTTCGTTAAACCACCGTCCGCCGGATATTCTTCACCCGCTCGATCAGCCCGCCCACCTCCTGCGGCGTGAGGCCGATCCAGTAGACGTTCCACTCCTCGGTGCGCTGAAATCCCTCGGTCTGGTCGAGATACCAGCGGTTGATCGGATTGCCGGGGCTGGCGCGCCAGATGATCTTCGCATAGTACTTGGTCAGTTCCCGCCACAGGGGGGCCCCCATCCCCTCCCCCTGCCACTTGCGGCCCACGACGAACTTGTCGAGGTAGAAGATGTCCCCCGCCAGCGGCTTGACCACGATCACCCCGTGATAGTGGCGCTCATAGAACACGCGGTGCGGCTTTTCTTCGAAGTAATCGTCCACCAGTTTCTTGCCGAAGCCGTCCTCGAGCAGCTCGCGCAGCTTCGCGCAGTCCAGTTCTTCGAACGAGCGGGCCGAACGTATCTCGTGGCCGGCGCGGATGTAGGTGCCCTGCCCCTTGACCGTGAACAGTTCATAAAGCAGGCTGCCGGCGCTGGCGAACTGCACGGTCAGGTTCGGCACCGCCCGCAATAGTCTCACCCCCGCCTCCAGTTGGCGGGAGGCCGCGCCGTCGAGACGGCCGGAGTCGGCCAGCGACTTGTAATCCGTGCTAAGGATGATGTTGCGCAGCAGGGTGCCGTCCCGGTCGAAAAGGCCGCCCCCTTCGCTGATGACGATAAATTTCTGCGGAGCGATGCGCATGCAGAGCGCCTTGCTCACTTTTTCAGCGCTGGTCACCCGCATCTGGCCGCGGCTGTCCATCAGGACTGGCGAAACCACCGGGATATGCCGGTTTTTGACCGCTCGCTTGATCGGCTGCAGGATGATGTGCTCCGCCAAGCGGCGGAAATCGAAATCCGGGCTGTCGGCCAGGGGCGTGTTGAGCTTGAAAATTTCGTTGAAGATGCCGCCGGCGCGGCCGCCCGCCTCTTCCACCGCGCTGACCAGCCGCTCGTTCATCGCGCTCAGCCGGCGGATACGCTGGCCGGCGGGGACGTTTTTTGGCGGGCCGTCTTCAGCGGAGACCGGAACGAGGTTTCTTTCCGAGCCCTGCAGGTTGTCCAGGACGATCACCGGGTAGAGGTTCAGGCCGCAGAGGTAGGCCAGGTCCAGGGCCACGGTGCGCACCGAGCGCCGGAGGGTGTCGGCGGCGATCAGCACCACGGCGAAGCGCCAGGGCACGACGTCGCGGAACATCCTGACGTACATTTCCGCTTCGCGGCGCAGGCCGATATTGGAGAAAAAATCGATGACCTGGTCGTAGCCCCGCGAGGGAACCGGCTCTGTCGGCAGGTTGAAGCGGTTCTGGTTAGTCATTTCTCGGTTATTTACCTGTCAGCTTTCAGGCCGGAGTGAAATTATTCCTGCTTCTCCTCATTCGCCTTTTGTCTGGCCTTGATAAACGGCTCGAAAAGATCAATCGGTACCGGGAAGATCAGCGTGCTGTTGTTTTCGGCCGCCACTTCGACCAGGGTCTGCAGGAAACGCAACTGCAGGGCGATTGGGTTTTTACTGATGATGGCCGAGGCCTCGGCGAGCCGGTGGCTGGCCTGGAACTCACCCTCGGCGTTGATCACCTTGGCTCGCCGTTCGCGTTCGGCCTCGGCCTGACGGCCAATGACGCGCTGCATCTCCTGCGGCAGGTCGACATGCTTGACCTCCACCGCGGAAACCTTGATCCCCCAGGGATCGGTGTGGCGGTCGAGGATGTCCTGCAGCTTCTCGTTGATCTTCTCTCTTTGGGAAAGCAACTCGTCCAGGTCACTCTGACCGAGCACGCTGCGCAGGGTGGTCTGGGCCAGTTGGCTGGTGGCGTACATGTAGTCCTCGACCTCGACCACCGCCTTGCCCGGGTCCATCACCCGTAAAAAAATCACTGCGTTAACTTTAACCGAAACGTTGTCCTTGGTGATCACATCCTGGGGCGGCACGTCCATCGCCACGGTACGCAGGCTGATTTTTATCATCCGGTCGACTATCGGGATCAGGAAAAACAGTCCCGGTCCTTTGGGCTCCGACAGAAGCCGGCCAAGCCGGAAGATCACGCCGCGCTCGTACTCCCGCACGATCTTGATCATGTTGGAGAGGATGAAGAAAGCTACCAGTAACAAAAGGAAAAACATGTAAATCTGGGCTGGCATTTTTACCTCCCGGGTTTATCAAGCCTTACGGGGCCTGATCGATGAACCTTCAGTTGCGGCAGGCGGCCTTTCATTGGTTCCCGGCCGGTTCCACGGTAAGGGTAAGGCCGGAAACCGACACCACGCGGACCGGGGTGTCAGCCTCGATCGGAACGCCTGCGGCGCGGGCATTCCAGATTTCACCGTGGACTGAAATTTTCCCCTCGGGGGCCAGGCGGCTGGTCGTACGGCCCAGCTCGCCCACTATCCCCTGAGAACCGGTCGTGGCTTTTTTCCGCTGACTCTGTATCGCCTTGCCCACCACGAAAAGAAAGAAAACGGTGATAAAGACCACCGTGGGAACCAGGACGGTCCAAGATACACTCACTTCAGGCATAGTCGGCGATATGTCTCCCTTGAAGAGCATGAGTGAACCCAACACGAGGGAAATTATCGCCCCCGTGGTCAACAGGCCGTAACTGGGTATTTTGATTTCGAGGATAAACAGCAGGGTGGCGAACACGATCAGCGCCACGCCGGCATAATTGATCGGCAGGGTCTGAAAGGCGAAAAAGGCCAGGATCAGGCAGATGCCGCCCACTATGCCGGGAAAGATCAGCCCCGGGTTGGACAGCTCGAAATAGAGTCCGACCAGACCCGCCAGGAACAGGATGTAAGCGATGTTGGGATCGCCCAGGCGGTCGAGCAGCTTGTAGCGCCAGTTGAATTCGTGGGTGACGATCCGGGCTCCGGCCAGCTCGAGCGTCACCGTATCTCTCGAGCTGATGGCGATGGCTCGGCCGTCCAGGGAGTCCACCAGCGCCTCGACACTCTCCGCCACCAGGTCGATTACGCCCCGTTCGAGAGCTTCCCGTTCGGTTATCGAGACGCTGTAGCGCACTGCGGAATCTGCCCAGGCCACGTTGCGGTCGCGCTGGCTGGTGATGGTCTTGATAAAGGCGGCGGTGTCGTTGAGGATCTTGCCGCTCATCACCGAGGCGCTGTCATCGCCGCCGAAGCCGACACTGACCGGATGGGCCGCGCCGATATTGGTCCCCGGCGCCATCGCCGCGATGTGGGCCGCCATCGTGATGAAGACCCCGGCCGAACCGGCGCGGCTGCCGGAGGGCGCAACGTAGACCGCCACCGGGATGCGGCTGGCCAGGAGGCTCTTGACCAGCTCGCGGGTGGTTTCGAGCAGTCCGCCGGGAGTGTCGAGCTGGATTACGACCAGGTCCGACCCCTGCTCTGCGGCTGTCTCCAGGCAGCTTTCGATGAACTGTTTGCTCACCGGCCCGATCATCCCGTTGACCACGCCCACGTCCACCCTGGCCGCCCGGGCGGTTTCCGCCGGCCAGGAAATCAGGGCCAGGCAGAGGACGATAAGGAAATTATGACTTCCGGAAAAAGATAGATTATGCACGACCGTATCCGCCTCCCTTAAAGTTTACAGCGCGAAAAAGTCGTCCTGCTTCAAATTGTCCAAAATCAGGGCGGCTGTCAATAATTGCAGGCCTCTTTCGTCAACCGGTGATCAATTCAGCCGCTGAACACTCCCACTTTGACTTTGGCTGGCCGGATCAGGCGGTCGCCGATCCGGTAGCCCACCTCCAAGACCTCGACCACCGTGTGATCCTTCTCCCGGTCGTCCACCGCCACTGTCAGCACCGCCTCATGCTGGTGGTAGTCCACTCGCACCCCGGCCTGGTCCAGCGCTTCCACGTTGTACTTTTCCAGGACTTTGACCAGCGACTTGTGAATCAGCTCCACTCCCTCGACGAAGCTCCTGTCGAGCTCGGCCCGGCTGGCTTCCACATGGTGGAAAAAGCGGTCGAAATCGTCCACCACGCTCAGGATGTCGCGGAAAAGGCCGATTTTGATAAAGGCGGCCAGCTCGGCTTTGTCCCTCTCCGTTCGTTTTTTGAAGTTGTCGAGTTCGGCCATCGCCCGCAGGTATTTGTCCTGTAGCTGGGCGATCTTCTCCTCCGGCGAAAGCTCCGCTGCCGGCTTTTCTGCCACCTCGGCTTCCGGCGTTTCGACCGTGGAAATCTCCGTGTGGACATCTTTCTTTTTCTTCTTTTCCGCCGACTTTGACATCTCGCTCCTCACTAAACGAAATTTCAACGTCATCCGGCAGACCGGACCGGTATTCTGGATTTTTACCGCGAATCTCTTGATTATTCAGAATAAGACTATTAAGTTAAGTTTTCTATAAAGATATGTCAACAACAGTTACCGGCGGCCCTGCCGGAACGTCGACTCTGAGGCTGACTGCCGCCGGCGGCAGTTAGGCCTGGGACAGGACCGGCCGCCAGAGCGCTTATCTGTATACCGGTATCGCCCGGAGGAAGGATCAGATGAAAATCTTTTCGCCCGACGAACTGGCTGAAAAAAGTTCCTCCAAGTACGTGGGTTGCGTGATCGCGGCCAAGTATGCGCGCAAGCTGCACAACCAGTACCGCGACTCGACTCAGTTCCTGGACAAGAAGTGCACTTCCGAGGCGCTCGAGAAGCTGGCCACCGGCGACCTCAACTACGAAATCGTGGACCGGAAGATGACCAAGAAGAAACCCAAGTCTCTTTTCGCCGATAAAACCTCTTAAGTCCGATTCAGAAAATGGCAGACCCCCGCACCCTGACGGATGCGGGGGTTTTCTTTTGCCGTTCAGCCGGCCGGCTGTTTCAGGCCATGTAGGAAAATCTCTTCTTGTCGATAATCCCGCGCACCTTCCCCCCGCTGAAAAAGGCCTTCAGGTTGCAGACCGCTTCCTCCATCATCCAGTGGCGCTGATGGGGGACGGGGCCGCCGGTGTGGGGAGTGAGCAGCACGTTGGGCATATCGCGCAGGGGGTGGCCGGCGGCCGGCGGCTCGGGATCGGTCACGTCGATAGCCGCGCTGAAACGGCCCGTGCGCAACTCCTCGACCAGCGCCTGCTCGTCGATCAGCATCCCCCGGGCATTGTTCACCAGCACGGCCCCGGGCTTGATCATTCTGAGCAGGTGGCGATTAATCATATGGCGGTTGGTCTTGACCGCCGCCGCGCTGAGCGTGATCACGTCGCAGGTGGAAAAAATCTCCTCCAGGCCGGCCTTGACCAGCTTCTCCTTCCGCGCTTCCTCCTCGGTGAGGTGGCTGCTGTAGACCAACAGCTCCACGTCGAACGGCCTCACCAGCTTGATGAATTCCCAGGCGATCTGGCCCAGCCCGACGATGCCGACCTTTTTCTGGAGCAGGCTGACGTTTTTATGCGGGTCGTACTCCCACCAGTTTTCGTTAAACCGGACCCATTCCTTGAAGTGGAGAAGGCTGCGCAGCAGGCAGAGAGTCACCGTGAGCGTGTGTTCGGCCACCGGCTTGGCCATCACGTTGGACGCGTTGCAGATCAGCAGGTCCGGCTTAAGCTCGAATATATCCGGCCCCAGAAACGGCCGCACCTCGCCGCCGCAGTGGGAGATTATCTTCAGCCGGTCCATCGCCCCGATCACCTCCCGGTCCAGAAACGGGGTATTCCAGGTGGTGAGCACGGCGTCGCGGCCGCGGTAAAGCTCCACATACTCATTTTTGCTCAGTTCGGCCGGGTCGACCGCCACTTCCAGCTCGAACGACTCCTCCAGCTCCCGGACAATATTTTCAGGAAGCAGCCAATCCTTGAAGATCGAGCGTACCGGCAACAAAAGTTTCGGGCGCACTTTATTATCCTTTCATTTGACAGTCGGCGACTGCCGAATCCACCGACCCCGGGCCGGACAGGAGCCGGGACGGAATTCAGAGCGGAATGCGAAGAAAAAGGTAAATTGTGAACCATTCTGCTACTTAGGCAGATTTTTTTCTTGCGGATCGGAAATATATTCGATAGAATTGTGCTCATCCTCGTTGCAGAGGCCATTTCCGGTTTAAGTTAAACCGAATAAAAAGTTCTCCGCCGAATCAGAAACCAAGCAACAGTCATCTTACATTTGCATGGAGGTATCTTTTTATGACTAAGGCAGACATTGTCGAACTGATCGCCGAAAAAACAGGATTCACGGCAAAGGATGTCAAGGTGGTGGTCGAACAGTTTCTGGATGAAATCAAAAACTGCCTGAAAGATAATAAGCACCTGGAAATCCGTGGTTTCGGCACTTTCAAGGTGAAAAACCACAAGTCGCGCAAGGCGCGCAATCCCAAGACAAACGAGGAAGTCTTCGTTCCCAGCAAGAAGAAGGCTTTTTTCAAGGTGAGCCGCGAGCTGAACAACGTGCTTAACTGAAGGCCCCTTGTGATCCTCGGTCGGTGTCCGGTCTGACAGTACGCCGGAAAGCCTTTTCCCATCAGGCGGGGAAAAGGCTTTTTCTTGCCCTCAGCAGAACAGGAGCCTGGCGAAGCGGGACGGCACGTGGAAATCCGAGACGCCGGTGGGACTGAAAGCCGTCTCTTCCAGTGTCGCGCCCCGGCCGTCGATCCGGTAGAGATTGAACCGCCACTGGTCGCCGGGAGCAGGCGGGACGCGGCCGCCGAGGAAAAGGTCGGAGAAGGCGATGGCCATTTCGCACTGCCACAGCCGGGCCCGGCCCTCACCGGCGTTGATTTCCCCCTCCACCTGGACCGCATGCCGGAAACCCCGGGGGTCATAAGCGGTAAAGCCCTGGAAGCGTTCGCCGCGGCCGAGACTGTCCGTGAGGACCGCGTCATTGATAATCAACGCATCGAAGCCGGTATCCAGAGGGCTCACCTCGAACTCGTAATAGGCGGTCAACAGCCCCGTCGGATCGAGAAAAATCTCCACCACTTCCTCATCGTAGATCGGGTTGTCGTGGCCGGTCAGCGTGCCCCAGATGTCGCAGTCGAGGGCGTGGAAGCCGACATAGAGGCAGCTCTCGTCGTAGAGCAGCCGCACCGTGGTCTTCTGCCGGGGGGCCTTGCCGGTGATCGTATCCGCCAGCTCGACTGGCTGGGCCTTGCGCCAGGCTTGATTGTCCAGCCTGCCGTCGATCGCGGGCGGCCGGTCGGCGCGCTGAACCCGGTAGACCGGTACTTCCTGAGAGTTCGTCATCAGCTGCCTCCGCTTCCAGTCTTTTCTTTCATGATTTTCTCCAGCAGCCGCCGTGACAGAGTGCAGACCCGGCAGTCCTCGGCGTGGCAGAGCAGGACGGCCGGGTCGGAGCGCAGCATTTCAACTCCCACCGCCAGCATGTCCTTCGCCCGGGCCAGCACCGAATCGGCCTGCCCGACCTGCCCTATACGCAACAGGCCGCGGCGGTCCATCTCTTCCTGCACCAGGTAAAACATGACGCTGTCGCCGGGGACCTCTCTGGGCGGACAGTATAGCCGGCTGCCGTCGGTGTGGCGGGCGCCCACCCCGTTTTCCCAGGCTGGATAGGGGACATCCAGATAAGGCACCTGGGCGTAGACTTCCGCCAGGTGCAGGATGCTGCTGGTGTTGAAATTGGTGCCGATATGCAGCACCCGGCCGTCCAGGCCGGCCAGATGGTCCCAGGGGCTGCCGCGGCCGATGAAGCTCGTCCGCCGGTGCGCCTCGGCGATCCCGGCGGCTCCGGGGCCGTAGATCCCCACCGAATGAGTGGGATTGGCGCTTCGCACCACACCGGGGAACCGGCGGAAGGTTTCGGGCAAAAGGCCCAGATAGGACGGCGTGACCGCCAGGTCGATATTTTCGACCCTGGCCTGGGTGAACAGCGGGATCATCACGCCGCCTCGGTCGCCCACAGTCTCGATCAACGCCTCGATCACTGTCTGCGGCCCGCCCTCCACCCAACCGATCGACTTCATCGAGCTGTGGACCGCCACCCAGTGGCCGCGGCCCAGGCCGAGCGTCTGAAGGTCCCGGACCAGTCCTTTTTTATCTATGGAAGCTGAATGCTCTTTATCCGTCATCTTGGTTGCTGTCCCCTCCTCGGCAGGGCCCGCCCGGCCGAGGCCTTATAAAATACGACCGGTCCCGGTATCTGGCAAGAGAGGCCTGCCGGGTGAAAAAAACCCGCCGTCCGGGATCATCCGGAAGCGGCGGGTCTGGTTGCCGGGATCGCTTGTGGCGATTCTGGCGGTAAGCTTAGTACATGTCGGGTGAGGGCTGGTGAGAGGGAGCCTTTTCCTTTTCGGGCTTCTCGGTCACCGTAGCCTCGGTGGTCAACAGCAGGCCGGCGATCGAAGCGGCGTTTTCGAGCGCGATACGCACGACCTTGGTCGGATCGACCACACCGGCATTGATTAGGTCTTCGATCTTGTCCGTGGTAGCGTTGAAGCCAACGTTCTTGGCCGCTTCCTTGACTTTTTCGACGATTACCGAGCCTTCCACGCCGGCGTTCTGAGCGATCTGGCGCAGGGGCTCCTCGAGGGCGCGCCTGACAATGCTGACACCGACCTGCTCGTCGGCGTCGCTGCCCTTGAGCTTGGACAGGGCCGGGATGCAGCGCAAGAGAGCTACGCCGCCGCCGGGTACGATGCCTTCCTCGACCGCAGCCTTGGTCGCGTGCAGCGCGTCCTCGACGCGGGCTTTCTTCTCCTTCATCGCCACCTCGGTCGGGGCGCCCACGTTGATCACGGCCACGCCGCCGGCCAGCTTGGCCAGGCGCTCCTGCAGCTTCTCTCGGTCGTAATCGCTGGTGGTGTCCTCGATCTGCTGGCGAATCTGGTAGATCCGGCCCTCGATGTCCTTCTTCTTGCCGGCGCCTTCGACCAGGGTGGTGTTGTCCTTGTCGATCGTAATCCGCTTGACCTTACCCAGATCGCCCAGCACGGCGTTTTCGAGCTTGAGGCCGATTTCCTCGCTGATCACGCGGCCGCCGGTGATGATGCTGATATCTTCCAGCATGGCCTTGCGGCGGTCACCGAAGCCGGGAGCCTTGACCGCGGCGACCTTGAGGATGCCGCGGATCTTGTTGACCACCAGGGTGGCCAGGGCTTCGCCCTCGACGTCCTCGGCAATCAACAGCAGGGGCTTGCCGGTCTGGGCGATCTTCTCCAGAACTGGCAGCAGGTCCTTCATCGCGCTGACTTTCTTGTCGTAGATCAGCACGTAGGCCTCTTCGAGCAGGATTTCCATCTTTTCGCCGTCGGTGATGAAGTAAGGGCTCAGGTAGCCGCGGTCGAACTGCATGCCGTCCACGGTCTCCAGGAAGGTTTCGGCGCTCTTGGACTCCTCGACCGTGATCACGCCGTCCTTACCCACTTTCTCCATGGCGTCCGCGATCAGCTCGCCGATTTCGATGTCGGCGTTGGCGCTGATAGTGCCGACCTGGCTGATTTCGAGCCTGTTTTTGCAGGGTGTGGAGAGCTTGCGCAGCTCCTCGACGACCTTCGCCACGGCCTTGTCGATACCGCGCTTGAGGCTCATCGGGTTGATCCCGGCGCTGACACTCTTGAGGCCTTCCTTGAAGACGGCCTGGGCCAGGACGGTGGCGGTGGTGGTGCCGTCGCCGGCGACGTCGCTGGTCTTGGAAGCGACTTCCTTGACCATCTGGGCGCCCATGTTCTGGAACGGGTTCTCCAGCTCGATTTCCTTGGCGACGGTTACGCCGTCCTTGGTGACGGTGGGAGCGCCGAACTTCTTGTCCAGTACTACGTTTCGGCCCTTGGGGCCGAGAGTGACCTTGACAGCATCAGCCAGCTTGTCCACTCCTATCATCAGGCTGGCGCGGGCTTCGGTACCGAATTCGAGAATTTTGGCCATTATTCAATTCCTCTCTCTGGTACTTCACTCAGGCCTACCCACTGATCCGGGCGGGCTACGATACAAGTTATCGAAAGTTAAACGAGATGGTGGCGATCCTCAGATAATTGCCAGGACGTCACTCTCACGCAGGATCAGGTATTCCTCTCCGTCGATCGTGACTTCGGTGCCGGCGTACTTGCCGTAGAGCACCTTGTCACCCTTCTTCACTTCGAGCGCCACGCGCTTGCCGTCATCGGTGAGCTTGCCGGGACCGACGGCGACGATCTTGCCCTGCTGCGGCTTTTCCTTGGCAGTGTCGGGAATGATGATGCTGCCCTTCTTCTGCTCAGTCTCTTCGAGAGGCTGAATGACCACGCGGTCAGCTAAAGGCTTGATCTTCATAAGACACACCTCTTGGTTGGTGGTTCGGTTACTTTGGTGGTTAACAGCATGGAAATTAACGGGTTATACATTACTGTTAGCACTCGTCTTCGATGAGTGCTAACAGCCGGGGCAAAAAAATTTTATTTGTCGGCACCGGCGGCCGGGCAGCCCCCAGACTCGGAACACGTCTCACACGACGGGACTTCGGACTTCTTACCCTTGCCGTTGTGGCCGTTCTTGTAGTCGGTGGCGTAGAAGCCGCTGCCTTTGAAAACGAAGCTGCCGGGGCTCAGCACGCGCTGGATGTTAGAGCCGTCGCAGGAATTGCACTTTAGCTCGGGCTTTTCGTTCATCCTCTGCAAAACCTCGAAAGTTTTCCCGCAATCCGTGCATTGATATTCGTAGATCGGCATGTTTCCACCTCACGCTGAATGTTGTCCGACCGCCCGACATGCAGTTGCAAAAGGTATACCAGCTTCAAGCGCTACAGGCGGGGCAACACGATATTGTCTGTAAAGTAAAACACTTATCCCAAAAGCGCAAGACATTTTTAGTATTTCTCAAAGAGAGGTCACTGCCTTATTGGCAGCGGATGCTGCTATAAGGGCAGTTAACTCTGCCGCAAGAGCCGATCCAATCCGGATCATCCGGCCATCCGCCCGGATGCCACCGATCCGCCCAATCCACCGGGCGAACACGCGGGTGCGCTCCTACGGCCTTTGGGCGAGGATGAATTAAAGCACTAAGCCAGCCTGAAAACGGCTTCATGGCTTCGTTTATCGAATCCGGCCGTTATGGTCGATCCGGCCGGCGGTTCGTTTTCCAGAACGAAACGAGCCAATGGGCTCTGAAGGTGGCGGCTGATGAGCCGCTTGAGCGGCCGGGCGCCGTAAACCGGGTCGTACCCCTCCCGGGCCAGGAATTGCCGCAGGCCGTCCTCCAGCTCCAGGCGCAGGTTTCTGCCGGCGAGCACTTTCTGCAACCGGCCAATCTGGATGTCGATTATCCGCTCGAGGTGTTCCGGCTCGAGAGGCTTGAACATCACTATTTCATCGATCCGGTTGAGGAATTCGGGCCGGAAGGTCTGGCGCAGCTCTTCCCGCACCTCCAGTTCGGCCCGCTCGGGATCGACACCGGCCAGCCTCTCCAGCTGCACGCCGCCGACGTTACTGGTCATGATGATCACCGTGTTGCTGAAATCCACGGTGCGGCCCTTGCTGTCGGTGAGCCGGCCATCGTCGAGCATCTGCAGCATGAGGTTGAACACGTCCGGGTGGGCTTTTTCGATCTCGTCGAACAGCACCACCGCATAAGGCCGTCGGCGGATCGTTTCGGTGAGCTGTCCGCCCTCCTCGTAGCCTACGTAGCCCGGTGGCGCGCCCACCAGCCGCGCCACCGAATGGCGCTCCTGGTATTCGCTCATGTCGATCCGCACCAGCGCCTCCTCGTCATCGAAGAGGAATTCGGCCAGGGTGCGGGCCAGTTCGGTCTTGCCCACGCCGGTGGGTCCGAGGAAGATGAAGCTGCCGATCGGGTGATGGCCCTCGGTGAGCCCGGCCCGGGCGCGGCGGATCGCATCCGACACCAGCGCCACGGCATGGTCCTGGCCCACGACGCGCTGTTTGAGCCGCTCCTCCATCCACAGCAGCTTTTCCCGCTCTCCCTCCAGCAGCCGGTCGACCGGGATACCGGTCCAGCGGGCCACCACCGCGGCGATGTCGCCCTCCTCTATCTCCTCGCTCAGGATTTTCTTCTCCTTCTGAACCTCGGCCAGATGCCGGCGCGCGGCCTCGAGCTGTTTTTCCATATCGATGAGCCGACCGTAGCGCAGCTCCGCAGCCCGGGACAGGTCTCCCGCTTTCTCCGCCTCGGCCGCCTGCCGGCGTGTCTGTTCCATCTCCTCGCTCAGCTGCCTGATTCGCGAGATGGCCTTCTTTTCGTTCTCCCAGTGCAGCTTCAGCGAACTCATCTGCTCCTGGAGCTCGGCCAGCTCTTTTTCGCAAGCTTCCAGCCGCTCCCGGCTCGACCGGTCGCGCTCCTTTTTCAGCGCCTCGCGCTCGATCTGGAGCTGGACGATCCTTCGCTGCACGGAATCGATTTCGGCCGGCAGGCTGTCGATTTCGATCCGCAGGCTGCTGGCCGCCTCGTCGATCAGGTCGATCGCCTTATCGGGCAGGTTGCGGTCGGTGATGTAGCGGTGGCTGAGGTTGGCGGCGGCGATAATGGCCGCATCCTGGATGCGCACGCCGTGATGCATCTCATAGCGCTCCTTGAGACCGCGCAGGATCGAGATCGTGTCCTCCAGGGTCGGCTCGGCCACGTACACGGTCTGGAAGCGGCGTTCCAGGGCCGCGTCCTTTTCGATATACTTCTGGTATTCGGCCAGGGTGGTGGCGCCCACGCAGCGCAGCTCCCCCCGGGCCAGGGCGGGCTTGAGCATATTGGAGGCGTCCACCGCCCCCTCGGCCGCTCCCGCTCCCACCATGGTGTGCAGCTCGTCGATAAAGAGAATTATCCCCCCCTCGGCCTGTTCGATCTCTTTCAGCATGGCTTTCATCCGCTCCTCGAACTCGCCGCGGTACTTGGCACCGGCGAGCATGAGTCCGAGGTCGAGGGCCAGCAGGCGTTTGGTCTTGAGCCCCTCGGGAACGTCGCCGTCGGCGATGCGCTGGGCCAGGCCCTCCACTATCGCGGTCTTACCCACCCCCGGCTCGCCGATCAGCACCGGGTTGTTCTTGGTGCGCCGGCTCAGCACCTGGATCACCCGCCTGATCTCGCCGTCCCGGCCGATCACCGGGTCGAGCCGGCCCTTGCGGGCGGCGGCCACCAGGTCACGGGTAAAGCGCCGCAGCGCCTGCAGCTTGTCCTCGGGAGTCGGGTCGGTGACCCGGTGACTGCCGCGCAGGGCGGCCAGGGCCTTGAGCAGGTTGTCGCGGCCGGCGCCGCGGCCGGCCAGGAGCTTGCCCACCGGTCCCGGCGACTGGCAGAGGGCGAGCAGTAGGTGTTCGGTACTCACGTACTCGTCCTGCATCCTGAGCGCCTCGTCCACCGCCGCCTGCAGCACCTGCCGCAGTTGATCTCCAGGCAACAGTTCCAGCGAATGGCCGCTGGTCCTGACCCCGCTTTTGATTATTTCGTCCACCTGCGCCGCCAGGACATCCGGCTGCGCTTCCAGCTTCTGCAGCAGCGGCCACACCAGGCCTTCCTGTTCGGACAGAAGAGCCGCCAGCAGGTGTTCCGGCCCCACCTCCGGGGCCTGCGCCTGAGCGGCGGTCCGCGAAGCCCGTGAAATGGCCTCCTGGGCTTTTACCGTAAATCTGTCGAGTCCGATCATTTTCCTTCACCTCGCTGATTTTACACGCCCGCGCTTCCCGGCATCTTTCTCAGGCAACCCTAACTGAGGGTCGCACCTGATACATAAATGACTGCCTTACAATTATGACAATATTTGTGCCAGCGCGGCCTGAAAGCGGTGGCCGATTTCTTTCGCTTCGCCCAAAGGGGCACCAATCGCCGATCTGCAATATATCTCAGTCCTGAAGCGGCCGGAGAAATAATTTTGGCTCCGAATGCCAATTTGGCAGCAGGAAGGCGGAGGCGCACCGGCTGGCTATTTCCAGCCGGAGACGATGAACCTGATCGAAACCGAGCGCCGGCTGCCAGTCACCACCCTGCAGCAGGCTCGGGGAGTAAAGTCGCGGGCGGCCGGGATACTGGGTATCAACTGCAAGTCGCTGCGCAGGCGGATGGAGAAATACGGGATCGAGAGTCAGGCCAGGCGGGAGCGGTCTTCGAGGACGATCCAGGCGACGAGCAAGACCAGAGCGGCGCCCACGCTGATCAGCACGTTGATCAGCCTTCTGGGACGGTATTTGTATTCGGGTACCTGCGGCTCGTCCAGCAGCACGGCCGCGGGCGTGTTGTCCGCCTCGTTGAGCCGGGTTTCTTCGTACTGAGCCGAAAGCAAAAGGTAAAGCTCCTCCTGGATACGCAGGGAGCGGTAGAGGCGGGCGAAATCCAGACCGATCTCCGGCAGTTGCGATTCGTAGCGGCGGATAGTGCGTTCCAGCTCCGTTATTTGCTTCTGCAGCATGACGATGTCCGGGTGAGTGGCCCGGAACATGGTCTGCTTGACCTTCAGCTCGATTTCCTTCGCTTCCTTTTCCGCCTCGATCATCGCCAATATTTCCAGGCTGCCCTTTACCGGCATGGTCAGGATCTCCAATGCGCCGCTGGGCCTTTCAATCGGCAGGGCCACTCCCCGGTTTTCCTGAAAATTCTTCAGGCTGTCTTCGAGTATGACCAGACTGGTCCGGGTGTCGAGCAGGCGTTCCTCGAGAAACTTCCGTCTGAGCGAGGCGGTGTTGATTCCGCGGTCGGTGAGGACGTTGTTGAGCTGCACGAAGTACTCCCGGGCCAGATCGCGCGCCAGCACTGAATCTTCTTTCGCCTCCACCTTGATCACCACCTGGCCTTCGGGCGGGAAGTCGATCTTGGTGTGGCTGCGCAGCTCCTTGCGCGCCTCGAAAAAGTACTTTTTATCGTAAACCCGCCGCAGGTCGAATTTATCGACCAGGGAGTCAGCCACGGTTTCGCTGTTAAGGATCACGACGAACAGATACTGCGACTGGCTGATCGCGCCGATGCCGCTGGCGATCCGGCTGATTCCGCCCGGCAGACTGGGTACGCGCGAAAGCAGCATCCCCAGGCTGCTGAACGCAGACTTCTCCTCGGGAGGCATGATCACGGCCGCGGATTCGAACCAGCGCGGTAGGTAGAAGAAGTTCACCACGGCGGAGGCTGCGCCGACCACCGCACAGACGGTGGAGACCAGCAGCCAGCGCCGCAGCACGAGGCGGATGATTCCGATCAGGTCGAGGCTTTTTTCTGCCAAAGGAAATCCCCCGGGCTCGCTACTTCCAGATGACGAATATCAGGGCGCTCGCTACGCCGGCCACTACCGGCAGTACTATATCCAGACGGAATTTTTCCGGCACGAAGATCACATCCCCCGGAAAGACAATTTCGGTGCGGCTGCTCTTGAACTCGGTGCCATCGGAGCGGCGCAGAAATACCCTTTTGCTCGAACCGTTCCAGTTGGGGCCGCCGGCCTGCCCCAGATAGTCCTGCACCCTCCAGCCGGGCTGGTAGAGGTAGCGGCCGAAGCTGTTGGTGCTGCCGGTGACGAACACCCAGTTGGTGCGCACGGGGAAGTCGAAGAACGACCCGTTGCGCAGGGGCTGGTCGAGCATATCCGCGGTAAGAATCCGGTTTTTGCCCTTTTCTGGCGGTCCCTGGCTGGTGAAGGCCGAGCCGGCCAGTGCAGTATCGACAGTCACCGGTCTCCCGGTCAGCTCGAGCAGATCGCGCAGGGTTTCGCCCGGCTTGAATTCGATCATGAATTCGGTGGCGACTTCGAAGTTCCAGTCCTTGACCCGCACCGTGTCTAATTCGCTCAGGTTCGGGAAAAGGCCGCTCAGGACGACATAATTTTCCATCGACGGCACTTCGACGATGCCGCCGTCCACCAGGTGGGGATTGGCTTCGAGGTCACCGGTGGCCGCGTGCCGCAGGAGGTCCACTTCCTGGACCAGGTTCCGGTCGCGGTCGTAGAGGCGGATCCGGCGTTTCGAGCCTCCGTCGCGGATGCCTCCCGCCACCCGGATCAGATCGCTCACCCGGTCCAGCGCAGTCACGGCATAGGTCCCGGAAAGCAGCACCGCCCCGGCCGCGTATACCCGGAAGGTGCGGGCGTTGACCAGGGAGAGAGTGATGCGGGTTTCGCTCGAATAAAATTTATCCAGATTGCGGTAGACGAATTTTTCGGCATCATCGAGGGTCAGGCCGGCCACTTCCAGGGCGCCAGCCGGGGGCAGCAGCAGCCTGCCGTCGCCGGAAACGATCAGCTCGTGGCTCACCAGCGGCTCGGTGCCCCAGACCGTCACGTCCACCTGGTCGCCCGGGCCCAGCTTGTAGCTGGCGCGGTCCACCTTCCCCTCGAAGGGCACCAGCTTTTCGGGCTTGATCCTGGTAGTCGGCAGCTCGACTTCCTTTTCACGCTCAAGCAGTTTCGGCAGGCCGGTCTGGAACATCTCTCTGGTCTGCGCCGGCAAAACGGCGGCCAGTGTGATCAGTCCGACAGTCAGGCCAGCGGTAAACTTCGATTTCATTTCGAGCTCCTCTTGCTGCTTCCACCCCGGGCAACCGCTGGGAAGTTCCCCACCGCGGTCCCTCCACCCGGAAACGGCCGGGTGCCCGGCAACTTTTCCCGGGGTGTAAATTAAAACCGGGAACGGGATAACTCAAGACAAACTTGTTTTTGCGGGATTGGCCGAGAGTGTGCCGCCGGTCTGAGGGATACGAGGGATACATGGAATAGATCCATTCGGCCTGGACGCAAATCAGGGCCGTGAAGCCGCCAGAGCAAGAGGAGCCTAACCAGCAGGCTGAAGTCCGGACGTAAGCCGGAAACGGGCGAAACAGCGGGAAGGGGAAACTACAGGAGGATTAATTGAAAGATAATTCTCAGTGAGCGAATGATCGGCAAGCGGCGCACAGTTTACAGGAAGGCTGAAATTGACTATATTTTACAGGTTTTCAAACAGTCAACCGGAAAGAGCGAAGCGATGAAATTCAGAAATTTCCTGATTTCCATACTGGCCGGCGGTTCGCTGGCCTTGGGCGGGAGCCTGGTCTACCGGGCCCGCCGGAAAAAGCTCGACCAGGCGCGCGGGGTCCGCGCGCTGATGGAGCGGATCGTCTATCTCTGCCTGCGCCGGCTGGCGGACGGAGCCGATGACGGCCGGGTATCGGCCTCCGGAATCTATTTTTTCATCTGGTTGGTGGAAAGGGTTACCCGCCGGCAGGAAATAAATTTCCCGACTTTCAACTTCTCGGCCCGTAAAGGCACCCTGACCAGCAGCCGTCTGACCTACATCCTGCGCCGGATGATCGCCGACGGCAGGCTGGCGGTCGACCGCAACCATCTGGTCCCGGCTTTTCAGTACGAACCGCGGCTGCCCGACCGGGCGCAGGAAGAGCTGTTGCTCAGGATCGTGGTAATTATCGACGAGGTGGCCGGGCAGTGGAGCATGGAAGCCCCGGAGGACCATCTGGTGAGATTCGGCAAGCTGTTCAAGTAGCTCCGGATTGACTGGACCGGTGAGCCGGGGTTATAATAAATCGAATAAGAAAATTTTCCCTGTTCGGAGGCTATTGGGATGCTGCCCCTCGAGCACGTCACCGTTATCCAGCAGATCAATTTTGCCGAACGCGAGCATCAGAACCTTCAGACTCACCCCGAGCGAAGCCAGCTCGCCAGCGGCCTGGTGGACCTGCGTAACCGTGAGGCGGCGCTGCGGAAAACCATGGCGGTGCACCCGAGCGCCCGCAGCCGGATCCACCTGCGCGAGGAAGACAGGGAAAAAGTGGGCAAAAGCTTAGGCCGGCAGTATGTCGGACGGATGATCGACCTCAGGGCCTGAGCTCCGCCGCCGGCTCCCCTTTCGCCCGGCGCGATTCGGCGATCGCCAGGCAGACGTCCCGGATCAGCCGGCGCGACCTTTCCCGCGGAATCAGCCAGTTGTTCCCCAGAATCGAAAACGCCACCCGCTCCCCATCCGCGGTGGAGGTGTATCCGCTGAGCGCCATGACGTTGGAGATATAGCCGGTCTTGGCAAACAGCTTGCCCTCGACAACCGTATTGCGCAGAAGCTGCACGCCGTTGTCCTTGCCGGCTACCGGCAGGGTGGCGATGAACGTTTCGCGTTCGGGGTGGCTGTCCATGAAGGCCAGGAGCCGCACGAACATGTCGGTGGTAACCAGGTTGAGCCGGGAGAGGCCCGAGCCGTCCTGGAGCCTCAGCTTGCGGGTATCCACTCCGATCCGGCTTAAAAACCGCTTCTCCACTTCCACGCCTCTCTCGAAGCTACCGCCTGCGCCAAGCCTTGCGCCGACTGTAAACAGAAGCTGTTCGGCGTAGAAGTTGTGACTGCGCTTGTTTATCACCGCAATTATCTCTTTCAGCGGCACGGAGGCGTGCTGCGCCACTATGGCCGGAGAGCGGTCGAGGTAGGTGGTTTCCGGCGAGCCGGCGCCGATCACCCGCAATTCTCCGTCCAGCCTGACGCCGGCGCGGGAGAGGGCATCGGCGAAAGCATTGGCGGCGAAACGGGCCGGTTCATCCACGGCCACGTGCTCCAGGTAGCCCAGGCTGCCGGAATAGATCCCGCCGCCGAGACTGACCTGGCTGCCCGGGGTCTCCCGGCTGATCACCAGCCGGCTCTGGGCCCGGCTGGCCACGGTCTGCGCCCGGTTGGACAGGCGCAGCGACGATCCCAGGGGCCTGATCTTTACCGCCGGCGGCTCGCCCACCTGCCGGGAGGGAAAAACTTCCACGTCGATACAGTTATCGTTGAAAGAAAGCGCGGAAACCGGCGCCGCGTACCACCACATCAGGTCTTCCCACCCCCAGCCCTCGGCCAGAAAAGGCGCATCGAATAGGCTATTGTCCGCCACCAGCGAGCCAGTGACATGGGTGATGCCGGCCTGCCTGACCTGCAGGGCCAGGCTGTCCCAGACCGTCTCCTGCGCCTGGTAAAAGCGGTCGCTGATGGTGGGATCGCCGCTGCCGCGGATGACCAGGTTGCCGTCCAGCTCGCCGGTGGCCCGGTCGAGCCGGCCGTCGGCCATCACCGTGGTGCGGTAGCGGAAATCGGAGCCGAGACCATCGAGCGCAACAATAGTTACCAGCAGCTTGAGATTACTGGCCGGCATGTAGCGGCGGCCCGGGTTGGTGTGCACCAGGTCCACGTCGGTTTCGAGCGAACGGACCTGGATGCCCCAATCGGCCGGATTCTGGTCGTAGCGCTCCAGTATCTCGTTAATCTTCTGCGGGAGTTCGCCGCCCGCCAATATTTTGCCCGCCGATACAGATAGCAGAACCGCAACCAGAGCGGCAATCCTGCCGGTAAAGGATATTTTCGAAGTACGGACGCACAGATAACTCATTGATCTTTTTCGCCTTCCGGAGATGTGGGTAAATTCCGACTGCCGAATTTTATTTATAGTCTCGGTGATTGTCAAGCGCTCATGTGACAAAGCGATTTGACCGACTGAATCGATTTCCCCGATAACGCTTGACAATCGCCTCTTTGCGCTTAATTATAAAATAGAAGTCGAAATTATTCACTTCTCATTTTACCTGCCTCGTGTCAGCAGTGAGAGACCGGTCAGCCCGCAGAATATACCAGAGCCAGAGTTTAAGGATCTTTATCGACCGGAACAAGTCGGTCAAGGCGGACGGAATCTCCATTTCCGGCGAAAAGTTACTTTCACTTCAGGAAAACGGAGAAAAAAGTGAACCTGTATTTCGATGCACCCGGTTTTTGGCCCGAGGATGAGGGCGGCGAAGTTTTTCACACGCCGCCGGGAATCCTGGACAACATACGCGGCCCGGCGCGGTCCACCGACGGCCTGACCCTGGACAGCCTTCTCAGGCTCGGTCGGGAAAAGCTGATCGGACTGCTCTGGGCCACGGACCACAATATCCACAACCTGCTTGCCGAAAGCCTCAACCTCCACGATGCGCGCAATAATTTCTTCGACTACCTCAACGACCTCGAACGCAGCTACTTCAACATTTACTCGACGTCCAGTTACAAGGACATCCACGACCTCGAGAAACGGCAGGCCAAATGGTGCATCCGGGTACTGAAGAACATTATCCGCACCGAAAACGAATTGCTGGCCGAGGCGAGCGCCCTGACCATCCTCTGGCAGTTGGCCCACCGGCGGCCGCGTCAGCTTGCCACCACCCACGAAAGTTTCCTCTGCGAGATGCTCTTCCTGTTTCTGGGGATCAACGGCCGCTTCGCTTTTTACCGTCATGAATACGTTCCGAAGGCCGAGGCGGACGGTGAACAAAATGCCGGCTTGAGGCGTTCGCGCTTCCTCGATGAATACGCGCGGCATATCCAGCATTTCGTGACGCGCTACCGCGACGGGATCGAAGAAGAAGCGATCGTCCGGGCCGGACGGCAGGCCGAAAAAATCATGAAGCACTTCGGGGCGGGCCAGGACCAGTGGCGGGACTACAGATGGCAGTTGAAAAACGTGCTGGGCCGGCTGGCGGATATCGAACGGCTGGTGGAGTTGAGCCAGGCGGAGCGCGAAGGGCTGGCTCTGGCCGAAAAACACGGAATCCCGGTGCAGATCACTCCTTACTACCTGAGCCTGTTCCACCCGCAGGCCGGCACCGGCCTGGACGCCGCGGTGCGCGCCCAAGTGCTGCCCGGCTGTCATTACGTGAAGGGGATGGCCGAGGCGTTGGAGGCCGGCCGGTCACTGGACTTCATGGGCGAGGCCTCTACCAGCCCGGTGGAGGGAATCACCCGGCGCTACGTGCAGGTGCTGATCCTCAAGGCCTTCGACGGTTGCCCGCAGATTTGTGTCTACTGCCAGCGCAACTGGGAGCTTAAAGAGCTCTCCGAGTGCAGCCTCAACCGGGAAAAGCTGGAACGGGCGATCGATTGGATTGCGGACAACGAGCATATCGAGGAAGTGCTCTTTACCGGCGGAGACCCGCTGACTCTCCCGGACGATTTCCTCAAATGGATGCTCGACCGGGTGGCCGCCATCGGCCACGTGCAGCGGATCAGGATCGGGACGAGAACGCCGGTGACCTTGCCGTTCCGGATCACCGAGGAGCTGGTGAAGCTGCTGGCCGGCTACCACGAGTTCGGCCGGCGCGAAGTGTGCGTGGTCACCCATTTCGAAACCGGCCTGGAGATGACGCCCGAGGCTCTTTCGGCTATCCGCCGTCTGCGTGCAGCCGGGTTCAACGTCTACAACCAGCAGGTATTTACTTATTACAACAGCCGCAAGTTCGAATCATTTCACCTGCGCAAGCTCCTGAAGCGCTGCGGGGTCGATCCCTATTATTGTTTCAACACCAAGGGCAAGGAGGAGACCCGCGACTACCAGGTGCCGATCACCAGGCTGTTGCAGGAGTGGGCCGAGGAGGCTCGCCTGGCGCCAGGGCTCTGCCGGACGGACACGCCGGTTTTCAACGTGCCGACTTTGGGCAAGAGCTACCTGCAGAGCTGGCAGGACCACGAGATAATCATGATCCTGCCGGACGGCAGCCGGGTCTACCGCTTCTATCCCTGGGAGTCGATGCTATCCCTGGCCTCCCCCTACATTTTCACCGACACGCAGATCTACGATTACCTGCGCCGGCTGCAGGCGGACGGCGAAGACGTTAACGACTACTACACGATCTGGTATTATTTCTGAAAAAGTGGTGATTTACCGTTCACCCCTCCCCGCAGCCGGGACAGTTCCTGACCCAGCCGAAATAGCGGTGGCCGCAGTACGGGCAAGTGCGCATGAACTTGTTTTTCGCCCGGCCCACCAGCTCGATCAGCGCACGGGGGCCACGGGCAGCCATCAGCACCGCCGCCGCAGCCAGCACGAGGAGCACACCCAGCAGCACCAGCGCGCCGGACTGCACCTTCCCCTCGGCGAAAAAATACAACCCGGTCACAACGACGATCAAAGCCCAGGCGGTCCGCCGGCGCGCCTTTTCAGGCAGCCGGCGCCAGAGCCAGCGCAGTGGCCGGAAAACACAGCCCAGCACCGCCGCTATCCAATCCACCACTATCACCAGGAAATTCGGCAGGAGGACGCCGAAAAAGGTTTTAAGCCAGCCAGCCAGCAGTCCTGCGATCACCCGCTTCCGGTCGAGCGGGATCAGGGCGCCGCAGGAGCCGCAGCGAATCCTTACTCTCTGGCCGGAAACCAGGCGCACGCGGTTTTTCGCCCCACAACTGCGGCAGCGGATTATCAGGTGGAACTGGGACACGGTTACCGCCGGAAGTTGTCAGTCTTTCCTGCCGGCCGGAAGCCGGTTACCATCGAAGGGGCAGAAGGACCAGCCGTAGAACATGGGCCGGTAGCAATGGGGGCAGCGCAGGACCCGGCCGGAGAAGCGCTCCAGAGCGGTCTGGATGCGCTTGAGGAACAGGGTGGGGATAATCGGCTTGGAGATGTAGTCCACGACTCCCAGGCTGCTGGCGCGCCTGACCGTGGCCTCGTGGTCCGACGAATAGAGTATCATCACCGGAATGTGGCTGGTGGCTTCCTCCAGGGTGAGCCGGCGGCAGAGCGCGAAGCCTTTCTCTTTACTATGTTCCAGGTCGATCAGGATCAAATCCGGAGACTGTTCCACTGCAGCGGCGAAGCCTTCCTCTCCGAGACCCGCGCCGGTCACGGTACAAGTGGTGTCCAGCAGCGAACGGCAGAAAGTAAAGATCCGGTTGCCGCCGTCGATGAATAGCACCTTCTTTTTCTGCAACTTATCCCTCGCCGAGCTTGATTGTCGGCCTGGCTTGCCAAGTCAAGAATTTCCCGCAAACTGTCATTCGTGATGGATCAGCTTGAATACGGCGTAGATGAAGAAGATTACGGAGCAGACTGAATAGACGATGAATGGTACCGTCTGCGAAACCGGCCCGCTGAAATCGGTGTTGCTCTGGACCGTGTAGAAACCTTTCCCCAGCACGATACCGAGGATCAGCAGAGACAGCAGGTTGAACCTCTTGATCAGGGCAAACACCACGAGCAGGACTTCGAAGACCGAGACGTGGTAGCCGGTCCAGTCGACCGAGCGGATGAATTCCAGAAACCTCTCCAACATCGTGCCAGCTCCTTGAATAAGGAGGCGGGGATAAGCTCTTTAGAAATATAGATAAGCGCCGGCCCGGGGTCAACGTTCGCAAAAATTGGCGCATATCCAGGTTCAGACCCGCTTTCGCTGCGGCCGGACCCGGTTGACACTGCTTTGAGGTTAAAATATATATAGTCACGACGCCACCGCTCGGTGCCGAACACCCGGAGAGCGGGCGCTTTACATAAATGTCAATCCAGAGGAGGCCGGAAATGGGTGAACCGGGGGAGCTGATTCGGAAAAAATGCAAACCCTGCAAAGGTGGAGTCGCCCCGCTGACCGCGGTCCAGGCTCAGGAGCTATTGGCACAGATACCCGATTGGCACTTGCACGGCAACGAAAAAATCAGCCGGCGGTTCGCTTTCGCCGGTTTCCGCGCAGCCCAGGCCTGGCTCAACCGGGTTGCTGATCTGGCCGAAGCCGAGGACCATCATCCCGACATTACCTGGAACTACAGCAAAGTCCTGATCGAGCTGTCGACGCACGCGATCGGGGGCTTGAGCGAAAACGATTTCATCCTCGCCGCTAAAATCGACCGGATCGAGGCTTGACAAAAGGCCGGCCCACCCTATCCGGCGGGCCGGCCTTTTGTCTTTTTCAGCGAACTTACTTTTTCTTTTCGAGCTCATCCGTTTTTTGGACGATTTCTCCCAGGATTTTACCATCCACCGCCAGGGTGCGGGTATCCCCGGCCGAGCGCAGCGCCACTCTCCGGCCGCCGGCCACCGAATCCGCCAGTGAGACTGCGGCCAGCAGGCTGTCGTCCTTCCAGAGCAGCACTCTGGCCCGCGGCGAAGCGAAACCGAAAGCGGCGCTGTCGGAAGAGGTGGCGGAAAGGACGCTGTCGAATTCGACATCGGCGATGTCCCAGAGCAGGTTCTGGACCTTCCAGCTTTCGGCTTCGGCCTGGGTGGGAGATGTGATCTTCCACTTGTCTTCGCCCCCGGCCAGCTCGATTGCCTCCTTCCCCTGCCGCTCGATCCGGACCCGGTTGATCCGGCCGGTTTCGAATTCGGTCACCTTGCGCAGGCGCAGGTCGTGGAAAGCGCGTTTAAGCCGGCCGGCGGAAGCGCTGTCCACTACGGCCAGACCGTCGAGCCGGGAAGATATCACGTAGTACAGAGAATCCGCCGGAGCGGCGCGCACGAAGGCGAGCGTTTCGGAGCCGCGGTCGCCGGTCAGGGTGAGGGTGAATTCCGGGCGGCCGATCAGCCGGTTCAGCTCCGGGGCCGCTGCAACGAAGCGCCTGGCCTGGAGGTCCTTGAGGTCCAGGAGGTAGCCGTCGATCCTGGAGCCGTCGGCCTTGGCTCGTTCGGGCCGGGTGAAGCTCCAGGCGCCGGCGCTGTCTTTATCCGCCTGCCAGGCGCCGTCCGCGGTTTCCAGGGCTATCTGCACGATACTGTCGCGGCTGGCGGCCACGAGCCGCAGATCTCTCAGCCGGCCGGGGTCCGCCCCCAGCAGGCCGACCACATCGGCGGCGAGCAGGACGGTCGGCTGCATCTGGCCGCGGCGGGCGTAATAACGGCCTTTTTCGTCCACGCCTCCCACCTCCAGCGAGTACAGCGCCCCGCTCTGTTTTTCGTAGAGCTGGACAGTCCAGGCCGGCCGGTCGAGTTCCAGGGCCGCCGGGCTGCCTGCCGCCAGACTGTCCACGAAAGCCTCGGCCCTGGCTTCGACCAGCTTATCGATCAGGTTTTCCACGCTGTCACGGTCCGCCAGGCCGCCAAAAGGCTTAGTGAGCTTCCAGTCGCCGGCTTCCCGGCTCACTTCGAGAGCCGGTTCGCCGGCTTTCAGCACCACCAGCCTGCCGACCGCGGTTTTTGCAATTCTGAGCACTTTTTTGTCGCGCAGGGCGAAGACATCCTTCTGGAGATCGCTCAGCACCCAGCTGTTCAAGAGCACCACCCGGCGCGGCTGGTCCAGGTTGGCCGCGTAGACATAGGTATCGCCCGGGTTCTTGCGGCCCAGGGTCAGTCTTTGCACCTGAGCTCCCGGCCGGAGGGTCACTTCGAATACGAGGCTCGGCCGGTCGAGGCCGAAGATTGAGAGGTCGGCGGCGGAATCCTCGACCACCCGGTTACGGTCGGCGCCGGCGGCGCTGCTCAACAGCCGCGCCACCGCCTCGCTGTCCGCCTCGGCCCGGAGCGGGAACACGATCCACCAGGAGCCGTTTTCCCTGGCGAGGCTGACCGTGTCGCTGGATACGCTGTCGGCGCCGAGCGCGCAGAGGCTGAAAGAATCCACGCTGTCCGGACTGAACAGCAGGGCCTTCTTTTCCTGTTCCTCCTGCTCGGTCCGATCCTGCCCCCCCTTATGCTCGTAGAAGTAGTAGAACGCGGCCAGGGCGAGGAAGATTCCGAGGTAGACGAGCGGTTTCCTGGCACTCATCTCTTCGACCTCCTGCGGACCCAGACGAATATACCGGTGAATAGCACCAGCGCCGGCAGGCCGAGCACCGAAACGAAACCCATAGTGAAGAGCTGCGAGCGCTGAAGCATGATCGGGTTATTGGCCGTTTCCTTGGGCGTAATGGTGATCTCTTCGGTCTGGCCGTGCAGCCAGCGCAGCACGTTCAGCAGCAGATCGCTGTTGCCGAGCTGGCCGAAGTAGCCATCGATGGCGAAATCCCGGTCGCCGATCACCACCAGGCGGCTGCCGGGAAAAGCCGGCTTGGAGGCCGCCGCGCCGGTACTGTCCGCTCTGGCCGAATCAACGGCGGTCGCAGCCGAGTCACCCTCGAAGCGGAAGCCGGCGGACAGCTCCACCGCCACGGCGAACGGCACCTCCTGGCCCTGGTCCACCGCTTTCTGGTAGACTGCGCCGAAATCGTTCTGCAGCAGCGCCCGGTCTCGTTCGGCGTGGCCCTTTTCGCTGGTCTTGATAATTTCATCCACGGTGGCGCCCACCGGCGGCGATTCGGCTTTGCGCACCGAGCGCACCAGGTCGAATACAGTGCCCACTTCGAAGAAGCGGGTGATGTCGTGCTGCGGGTAGTTGTTAGCCAGGAAGGCGAAGGGGCTGGAGACCGCGCCCCGCAGGACGTCGATCACCAGGTCGTCGCCCACCTGCACGCCGAACTGGCCGAGGAAGGCGATCAGGTCTTCTCCCACGAACGGTTCGAGCATGAACAGCACCGGCCCTCCGCGGGCGATGTAGCGGCGGATGGAGGCCAGTTCCAAGCTCAGCAGGTCCTTTTCGGGACCCGGAACGACCAGGATTTCGCAACTATCCGGAACTTCCCTGCCGGTGGCCAGCAACAGTTCGCGCACCGGACCGAGCTGAGCCTCGACCGCCTCCTTGGCCTGGCTCAGGCTGTAGGATTCAGCCTGTTCGAGCGAGGGTTCCCCGTGGCCGGTGACGAAATAGACCGCGCCTTTCATTCCGGCGCCCCCGCCCTTGAGCAGACTGGCGATGGCGCTGGTTAATTTGGCCTCCTGGTCCGAATAGATTTTCTCCTGCTTTTCACCGTAGGTGAGAATGATCGAGCTGGTGCTGGTGATGCCCAGCTGCATGGCCAGAAGCGGATTGCGGTCGATATCCACCAGCTCGTACTTGAAGCGACCGCTGTAGTAGCGGTAGGTGTCGAGCAGGTCGACCAGCGCCTGCTTGCTGCGCAGGTCGCTGTCGCCGCGGTGGAAGACGTAGACGGTGAGATTGAGAGTATCGCGGTCGAGTTTTTCGAGCTGCTGACGGCTTTGCAGGGCGATACTGTGACTCTTGGACTCGGTCAGGTCCTTGCGCCAGTGATGTTTCTCGCTGATCAGGCCCACGACTGTCAGAATGCCCACGAAGGCCACCGACATCACGAGGCCGGCCGCTCCCTTGCGTGCGGCGCGACGGGTGAACATTTCCGCCAGCTCCCGGCGGTTCACCACGACATACAGCGCCAGGCAGGCCGCGCCCAGCCCGTAGCCAGCCCAGGTCCAGAGGCCCAGCGCGGGCTGAAAGACTTGAAAAACCAGCCCCGCTATCAACAGCCCCAGGCCCAGGATGAAGAATACGAACATTCTCGCTGCCATCGGCTTAGCTCCTCCACTTCTTGGATTCGAGCACCCGCAGCGTAAGGAACAGCCACAGGAGCATGAAGCTCAGAAAAAAAACCAGGTCGCGCGTATCGATCACGCCCTCGGCGAAGTTGTTGAAATGCTCCAGTATCGAAAGATGGCGCAGGATTTCGCTGGTGCCGGTCCACTGGATGATCCAGAAGATCAGCAGGGTACCGAAAGTCGCGATCGCCGCGATTATCTGGTTCTCCGTGAGGGAGGAAATAAACAGGCCCAGAGCGATGAACGCCCCGCTCATCAGAACCAGGCCCAGGTAGCCGCTTATCAGCGTCCCGAACTCGGGGCTGCCGTAAATGGCCATGAATACCGGATAGACCGCAGTCAGGGCCAGCATCACCAGGAAGAGGGTGAGCACGGCGAGGAACTTGCTCAGCAGGATGTCCAGGTCGCTCAAGGGGTAGGTGAATAGCAGCTCCATGGTTCCGCTCTTATGTTCATCGGCGAACGGCTTCATGGTGATGAGCGGCATGACGAACAGAAGGATCACGCTCATGTTGCCCAGCAGCGGCCGCACCACCTGCAGGGTGATGTTAAGGTTGTAACCTCCGCCGTAGGGAGACTGGTTCATGGAGGCCATGTTGAAATCGCTCATGAAGACCATGAAGAAGGCCCCGGTGAGCAGCAGGAAAAACAGCATCACCACGTACGCGACCGGCGAGGTGAAGTAGCTGCGCAGCTCTCTGGCGTAAACCGGAAGACAGTTCATATCCAGCTCCCCCGCCTATGCGTTCTTGGTAATGGTTTGAATGAAAATTTCTTCCAGCGAGAGCCGGATAGGCCGCAGCTCCAGGAGCCCGCAGCCTGAACCGATAACAGCCTCGGCCACCGCCCGGCGGACATCCACCTCGGCGTCGACCGCCACGATGAAATCGACGGCGTTATCGGCGGCCGAACGGCCCGCCTCGCGCACGCTGACCACTCCGTGGATCCCGGCGAGCCGCTGGCGTGCGGCAGCGTCGTCTCCCTGCACTTTGACCATCACGTTTCCGCCGCCGCTGGCGGCGCCGGTGAGGTTTTCCAGCGAGTCCTCGGTCACGATCCGGCCGTCGTTGATGATGATCACCCGCTGGCAGATCGCGCTCACTTCCTGGAGGATGTGGGTGCTGAGAACGATCGTGTGCTCGCCGGCGAACGATTTGATCAGCGACCGGATTTCGATGATCTGGGCCGGATCGAGCCCGGTGGTGGGCTCGTCCATCAGCAGCACCGCCGGCTCGTTGATGATCGCCTGGGCCAGGCCCACCCGCTGCCGGTAACCCTTGGAAAGGCTGCCGATCAGGCGGCTGGTCACTTCGCTCAGCCCGCACTGGCCGGCCACGCGGTCCACCTTGGCCCGCACCTCCGAACGCGGTATCCGCTTGGCCCGGGCCACGAAGCGGAGGTACTCGTTCACGGTCATGTCGTTGTAGAGCGACACGTTCTCCGGCAGGTATCCGATCCGGCGCTTGACCTCCAGCGGCTGGTTCTCCACCGAATAGCCGGAAACCATCACATCGCCGCTGGTGGCCGGAATGAACCCGTTGATGATTCGCATGGTGGTGGTCTTGCCGGCCCCGTTCGGCCCGAGGAAGCCGACGATCTCTCCCTTGTTGACCTTGAAGGTGATGCCTTTCAGCGCCTGGACCGCACCATAGGATTTGTTGATTCCCTGAAGTTCTATCATCCGCTTGATACTCCTGGCCTCATGAGTGAAATTACGGCTGAACCCCGTAAGCCGTGAAAACCCGTAAATCTGACGTAATACAAAGTTTATGCCACCGGCAGGCTTTGGAGTCCGCCGGTCTAACCTGCGGCTAGTCCGGCAGATTCGAAAGCGGCAAACGTCCGGGGCTTTTCGGCGCGGGCGACGAAAGGACTTATTCGGGTAAAAATACTCCAAATGAGGCACGACGCAGCGGCCTGTCAAATCCCGGCTGAAATAGAAAAGGGGTTGTCCCCGAATGGACGACCCCTTTGCCGATAAAACATTTATGCTGTCAGATATAAATACATTAGCAAAAGCGACACTTCCTGCCGTGTCGCTTCGCTGCGGACTGTCGGTACAGCCTTATCCTGCAGTGGAGATCTATGGCGCCAAATTATGCTTCCCGGGGCCGGGGGCCTTCACGACTGTTCCTCAGTAATCCGTACCAGTGGCCGGAGTGACCGTGCTATTCCTTGGCCGGCTCATCTTCCGCTTCTTCGGCGGCGGCCCGGCCGACCACTTTCACATTGGCGGCCTGAGGTCCCCGGGGTCCCTCGGTGACTTCGTATTCCACGAGCTGGTTTTCGGCCAGCGTCTTGAAGCCCTCGGCGGTGATCGCCGTGTAATGGACGAAAATGTCGCTGCCGGTTTCCTGTTCGATAAAACCGTAGCCTTTGGCGTCATTGAACCACTTGACTTTTCCACGTGCCATGATGCTGAACTCCTCGAGCTGAAAATGAATTGCCGCCAGCCCCGGTGATGAGGCTGGATTAAACGTTCCGCCTTTATTTTTACTCGACTGGGAAGCGCGAGACCCTGATCTCTCGGGAAAAAGTATTACCTCCTGTTACTGGATTAGAGCATACGCAACGTCGAACGACAACCCGCCGCATTCCCATCGGCTTGCCCGGTCCGGCCAACCGGGCAGGTACGAGTAGGGGGATAAATTCACATATAAAAAAGATATCGATCCCCCACCGGTCAAGTCAATAATTTCCCGGAAATAATTAAAAACGGGAAATCCATTCCAAAAGTCAACTCGCTTCCATTTCCACCCGGATGACGCGGGCCGGGAAGGCGCGGGCGTGGTACTTTTCGTAGCGGCGCGGAGACAGGGCGAAGAGGACTCTGCCGACCACGCCACCCAGGCCGCCGCCGAAAACCAGCTCGCGCCGGCGATAGCGGAAGTTGACTCCGGTATATTCGGCCGGCTTGCGGCCTTCGACAAAGTAGTCCAGGCTCTCCCAGGTAAAAAACCTGAGGTGAGTGGGGTCACGGAAGGCATCCGGGTGGGAGAAATAGGGGACCTCGATCCGCAGACAGCCGCCGGGCGCAAGCACCCGGTGAATTTCCTCCATCAGCGCGACCAGGTCGGGCACGTGCTCCAGGAGGTGTTCAGCAACCACCACATCCGCCGAGCCGTTGGCGAAGGGAAGCCCCTCTGCCAGCTCGGCGATCACATCCGCACGGCTGCCGCGGTAGCGATCCACCCCGATCTCACCCTCAGCCTTCCGTCGGCCGCAGCCGAGGTTGATTACTACCGGATCTGCCAACTTCTACCTCGCCGGGGCAAAGATGTTCCGTTTTTATCGGCTTTCGGCGTCAAGAAAAAAGTACTTCTTGAAAAACTTGACTATCTCGGTTTCACTTCTCGGTGTCCGCTCCAGGCGCGCCGCCGGGTCCATTTCGAGGTCCATCGGGTACCATTCGCGGTAGGAGTAGTAGCTCCAGCCCACCTTTTCGCCCTCCAGGATTTCGACCATGTCGCGAAACCAGTCGAGGGCACCCACGGCCCAGCGCGTACAGCCGAACTCGCCGCACCAGACAGTCACCCCGTGGCGCCCGCGGAAGTCGAAGGCATCCTGCAGGTAGGAGCGGAGCCTGTCCCGGTCCCACTTCTCACCCTCGATAATTGCGCCGGGGTAGAACCGTTCGCGCCATTGTTCTTCGGTGGCTTTCAGCATACCACGATTCCGTTGGTGAGTAAAGTCCATCGGCCCGTAGAAGTGGAAGCTGTAAACCGTGTTCGGGTCGCCTGTCGGTTCGAAGGTTTTGAAGCCGCGGGGCCAGCCCCATTCGGGCGGCTCGACCACGATCGTATGCACGCTGTCGACGGCGCGGATGGCCGCGGTGAGCTTCTTCGCGTAGGGCTGCCAGTCGGTGAGCGCAAGTTTATCGTGCGGCTCGTTCATCAGGTCGTAGGCCACCGGGCCGGGATTGGCGGCGTAGTGGGAAGCGAACTCTTTCCAGAACTCGAGGTAGGCCGTCATGTATTCGGCGTTCGAGAAAAACCGGTCGTTGTCGCTGAACACCGGGCTGGGGCTGAAAACCGTGTAGAGCCCGTACTCCAGGCAGAGATCGACGAGGCTGTAGACTTTCTCTAACTGGCCGGGGTCGACCCGGTGGGGCGGCTGGGCCGGGACCAGATCGTTGACCAGGAGCCTGACTGAATTGGCCTTCCAGTCGCGGGCGAAATGCTCCACGTCCTCGCGGGTGAGGTTGAGAGTGATGTTGGCCCCGCGCAGCCGCTGGGCCGGCCAGGACGGGCTGGGACTCGCAGAGTTGCCGGGAACGGCGAAAGCCAGGGTGAGAAACAGCGCCGGGATAACGGATTTCATGGCAGTCTCGCGGTTAAAGGGTTAACCCCGGGCAGATCAATAAATCGCCAGGGGAACGGTCAGCTTGAGGAAAAAGGCCCGCTCATTCTTCCGGACAAGCGGCGGCGGCAGGTCTCCCAACACATCGAAGCGGTCCCCGGTGTAGGCCAGGTACAGAGCGCCGAAAGGCGGGATAAAACGCCAGCCGAACAAACCGTAGACGTAAGCGCGATGGTTGCGGGTGTTGTACTGCGTTACCAGCCGGAACCAGAGGTTGGGCGTAAAGTTGTAATCGCAGCTCAGGTCGTAGAGGTTCGTGCCCTGGTCCGTAGGGTCGGGGCAGAAACGGAGCCGGGTGTAGCCCAGGCTCAGGGAAGTTTCGGGCGTCGGCTTGAAATTTCCGCGGATCCGGAACCGGTAATAGTCCCGGTCGAAATTGCGACCCCACTGATGGAGGAAGTTGGCATTGTTCCATTTCTGCGGGTTCCAGACGCCCTCGACCAGGTGAACGGGATTGCGGAAGCGCTTCTCGAAAAGTTCAGTGTCGTAATTAGTGCCCAAACCGACCAGCCAGTTTTCCAGAAAAGTGACCCCGACCCAGCCTCCCGCGTGCACCATTCTCAGCGCGCCGCTGTGCCGCCACGACAGGTTGTTACCCTCGTTGAAGCTGACCTTGTCGATTCCGTATTTATTGACCCAATGCTCGCCGCCGTACCAGGTTTCGAGGTCATGACGGTCGTCATCCTGGATGAAACCCATCTGGTTGACGTTTTTACGGAACCCGGGATCGAGATTCGTATAGCTCAGGCGCATTGTGTTCAGCCCGGTGTCGCGCGTGAGGCGCAGGAAACAGGCCTTGGTGAAGTCATCGCCGCCGGAGGGAAAGCTGCCGACGAACTGGCCGTTGAGCTTGACGCGCGGGTTGAAGACGACCGCGCCGTCGGCGCTGAGCGCGCGGCTGAATCCGCCACTCCAGCCGCGGTCGACAGCGGTGAGGCCGATATTGGAAGAGCCGAACACGTCCCGCTGAAGGCGCACCGCGGTGGTCTGCGAGGAAGGGTGTCCTCCGGTCGAGCGCTCATCCGCGCTCAGGAGCGCCCAGTTGAACCGCCCGGCCCGGCCGTTGCCTTTGACTCCCCAGTCGAGGTCCCCGATCCGCCGCGAGTAAAAGACGTCGATCGGATTGTTGAACAGCTCCGCCCCCTCCAGGAAAAACAGCCGCTTTTCCGGGAAAGCGGTTTCGTAGCGGGTGAGGTTGATTATTTCGAGGTCGGCCTCCACAGTGGCGAAATCCGGGTTGAAAGTGACGTTGCCGTCCACGGCGTTGCCCATCTTGAGCCTGAGGTCGGCGCCGCTGATCACGTCGTTGTCGCCCGAAGAATAAACCGTCTTGCGGCCGGCCGAGGGCGTATTGGCGTTGAGGCCCACCACATAGGGGTAAAGCGCTGCGGAAAACAGCTTGCGGAAGCGCTCCAGCCCCAGCAGGTCGCCGGACTGGGAGATGCGCCAGGCCACGTCCCGCCTGCGCCAGAAGCTCGTTTCGTAAAACTCGGGGTAATTGCGCCGGAAGTTGATCCCCCAGACCGGGTTTTCGGTGCGGGGGATACGCATTTCAGCCACCGGGATGGCGAATTCGGCGGTCCAGCCAAGTGAATCCTCTTTCACTGCCACGCTCCAGGTACAGTCCCAGCTTTTGTCGTTGGTGCCCCCGTCCTCCCCTATCCGGCCGTCGATCTGGGTGCCGCGCGAGTTGGTGGAAAAGTAATAGCAGTCGCGCCGGGTGTGGAAGGTATCCAGATAGAGGGTGACCGCGTTGTCCTGATCCATGTCCCCGTCGCGGCGGGTGATTTTGGAGTTGGCCGAGGGTCCGGTGGGATTGAAACAGCGGAAGGCGGCGTAAAGATACCCATCATCAAAGGCGACCGCCGCCAGCGTGCGGGCGCGGGCCGGGTCACCGGGAACCGGCTTGAGCTGCCTGAATTCACCCTGCCAGTCGGCGGAGCGCCAGCAGGAGTCGTCCAGCACGCCGTCGATCTCCGGCGGCCGGCCCAACCCGGCGGCCCGGATCGAGCGGAAATCCTCGCCCTCGTTCTGCGCCCCGGCCCGGCTGAAAACGGCACCGACCAGAAAAACCAAGAGCCAAACCTTGCCGAAATACCCGCGTTGCCTGTCCATGAAGCGCTTTTCTCCGTAACCGGTTTATCTCCAGGTTTTTTCGCAGGGAACTTAGAGCCGGCCGGGCGGGATGTCAACCAGAAACCATATGGGAACGGCAACACGTTCCGGCCGGAAACTGGGGTCTGTCAATTTTTGGAGCAAGGGCGGGCCGGCGCGAATCAATAAATCGCCAGGGGAACGGTCAGCTTGAGGAAAAAGGCCCGCTCATTCTTCCGGACCAGCGGCGGCGGCAGGTCTCCCAACACATCGAAGCGGTCCCCGGTGTAAGCCAGGTACAGAGCGCCGAAGGGCGGGACGAAGCGCCAGCCGAACAAACCGTAGACGTAAGCGCGATGGTTGCGGGTGTTGTACTGCGTTACCAGCCTCAGCCAGAGGTCGGTTGTAAAATTGTAATCCAGGTTCAGATTATACAGGTTGGTGCTGCTGTTATTCGGACCCGGTGAAAAGTGCAAGCGCGTGTATTCCAGGCTGAGCGACAGCTCTTCGTTGGGCTTGAGCGTACCACGCAGGCGCAGCTGGCTGAAATCCCGGTCGAAGTTCCTTCCCCACACGTAAAGTTCGGAAATATTGTTCCAGGACTGCAGGTTGTAGCCGCTCTCGACCAGTTTGGTGTGGTTGTGGAAGCGTTTCTCGAATAGTTCGGTGTTGTAAGTATTGCCTAACCCAATGAGCCACTTGCCCAGGAAAGTCACCCCCACCGACTGGCTTAGATATACATTGCGCAGCGCCCCGTCATGCGCCCATAAATTATTCCACTGCGTATTGCACGTCACTCTCTCGATACCGTATTGTTTCACCCACCACTCATAGCGAACAGTGCTGTCCAGCTCGCGGCGGTCATCATTCTGAATAAAGCCCACCTGGTTCACATTGTCGCGGAAACCCGGGTCGATATTAGTAAATGCCAAATGGTAGTGGTAAAGCTCGGACTCGCGCGTCAGGCGTAAATAATATGCCTTGGTGAAATCTCCTTCCCCCGAAGGGAAACTGCCCACAAACTGGGAGTTTAATAACAAGTGCGCCGGGAAATAGAGTGTGGCATCCGTGCTGAGCGCCCGGTTGAATCCGCCGCTGTAGGAGCGGTCGACCGCGAGCAGGCCGACATTCGAGGAGCCGAAAACATCCCGCTGCAGTCTGAAGGCCGTGGTCTGGGAAGAGGGGTTGCCCGCGGCAGGTCGTTCGCGCGCCGAAAGGACTGCATAATTGAAATCGCCCACACGGCCATTGCTCTTGATCCCGTAATCGAGATCCCCGATCCTGCGCGAATAGAAAACGTTGATCCGGTTGCTGAACAGCTCGGCCCCTTCGAGAAAATAGAGCCGTTTTTCCGGGAAAAAAGTTTCGTAGCGAGTCAGGTTGATTACATCCAGGTCGGCCTCGACTGTGGCGAAATCCGGGTTGTAAGTGAAATTGCCATCGGCGGTGGCGCCCAGGTTGAACCGCAGGTCGGCGCCGCTGATCATCTCGGTGCTTCCCGAGGAATAAATCGTCCGCCTCCCCGAGGCGGCGGCATTGGTGTTGATCCCCACCAGATAAGGATAGAGCGAGGCGCTGAAGTTTTTTTTAAAGCCGGCGAGTCCGGTCAGGTCGCCGGACTGGGAGACACGCCAGGCCTGGTCCCTGACCCTCCAGAAGCTGGTTTCGTAGAGCTCGGGATAATTGCGCCGGAAATTGACGCCCCAAGGCTGGGAGGAATTCTGCGGAAAGCGGAACTGTGCGACCGGGATCGCCATCTCGGTGGTCCAGCCGAGCGAGTCCTCGCGGCTGGCCACGCTCCAGACACAGTCCCAGTTCTTGTCGTTGGTGCGCCCGTCCTCACCGATCCGGCCATCCACCTGGATCCCCAGGGAGTTGGTCGAAAAGAAGTAGCAGTCCCGCCGGGTATGGAACGTATCTAGATAAAAAGTGACGGCGTTGTCCTGGTCCATGTTGCCGTCCCGCCGGGTGATCTTCGAATTGACCGAGCTGCCCGCGGGATTGAAACAGCGGAATGCGGCATAAATCCAACGGTCATCGAAGGTTACGGCCACGCGGGTCTGCGCCTGGGCCGGACTGCCGGGTGAGGGTATGAGCTGGACGAAATCTCCCTGCCAGTCGGCGGAACGCCAGCAGGAATCGTCCAGCACGCCGTCGATCTGCGGCAGCCGGCCTGTACTGGCGGCCTGGATCGAGCGGAAATCCTCGCCCTCGTTCTGCGCCCCGGCCCGGCTGAATACGGCGCAGACCAGAAATCCCAAGAGCCAAACCTTGCCGATACAGCCGCGTCGCCTGTCCATGAAGCGCTCTTCTCCGAAACCGGTTTATCTCCAGGTTATTTTCGCCGGGAACTTAGAGTCGGCCGGGTGGGAAGTCAATCAGAATCGATTCGAGAATGGTTATATTTCCCAATCAGCAATGAAATTCCCGCTAATGCCGGGTCTCAATTCGACCAAAAATCGAGCCGGCGGTAGTCCGCTCCCGTCCAGAGCCCCTCTCGAAAGAAAAATTCCCGGAAATAAAGAATAGCGTTTTTTCAGCGCATGTCTTATCGTATTAGCAGTCAATGACCGACCCGCAGACCTCGGGCCGCCGTCAGGCAAGCCGGCCCGGAACTGTCAGCCGCAGTTAGTCCCAGCGAAATTTCAGTCATCTTATCCCGATGAGGCGAATATGAAGTCCCTCCAGATCATGGTATTGGCAATCGTCCTGGCGGCCGGCCCGCTGGCAGCGGAATACACCCTGGTGGACCACCCACGCATGTTCATCACCAAAGCCACCCTGCCCGCACTCGCCGAACAAGCGTACGGAAACGGCCGGCAGGCCCGCGACTACGTTCTGATGAAACGGGAAGCCGACTCTTTTCTGCTGCGGGGTACGCTGAGGGAGCCTGTCAGCCAGTGGCACACGCCCTACGAGCTGCTCTGCTGCGGTATCTGTTATCTGGTCGAACGGGAGCGGGGCAATGCCGACGCAGTCAAATATGCCGAGGCGGTCAAGAAATACTGGGGCGACGGGATAATTTTGAGCAATGTCGGTAACGGGCATTTCGGCTTCTACGGGCTGGTGTTCGACTGGATCTATGATTCGATGACGGCCGAGGAGCGGCAGAAGTTCGGCTATCCCCTGGGCGGCTGGCTCTATTGGTACACCGACAGTCCGGAAATCGTCCTCCGTTACGGCGACTGGCTGAACAACCAGACCTGGGGGCCGGCGCACCTCAATATCGGCAACACGCGGGACGGGATCTGCCCGAAGCTGTTCGTGGCCCTCGCCCTGGCAGGGGCCGGGACCGAGCATGACGCCGCCTGCAAGCAATACCTCGACTCATTCGACCGCCGGATTCCAGGCGAATGTATTCCGCTCTTCGACCAGATGGGCGGGGTCTGGAGCGAAAGCTACGGCCACGGCAGCTACGGGCCCACCAAGGTTATTGCCTGGGCCTTCGAGGCCTGGCGGACCGCCACCGGCAAAGACTGGTTCACCCTGGGCTCAGCCACCACCTACCTGAAAGAAATAAACCGCTGGGTGCTGCACCTGACCGTGCCGTTCTCCAACCGCACGGCCTATATCGACGACAACAACGGCGTGTCGCTCGTTTCGAGCTGGGTGGAAAGCGCGCCGATACTGGCCGAGCGCTACGGCGACCCGGTGGCCGAGTGGGTCGCCGAATCATTCGACCCTGGACTCTGGACCGACCGCTGGCGCTACTACCCCTGGCAGCGCCTGCTTCGCGGCGATCCCGGCGTCTCGCCCCGGACCCCCGGGCAGGCCGCCTGGCCCACTGCCCGTCTGTTTACCGGCGCCGGCCACGTCTACATGCGCAGCCAGTGGGACGATCCGGAGGCGACCTGGGCCTTTTTCGGGGCCGGACCCCGCTTTGCCGCCCATTCCCGCGACGATGAAGGGCATTTCCTGATCGCCAGAAAGGGCTGGCTGGTGCTGCGCGCCGGCGGGGAGGGACACAACGACTGGGACTATTACGCCGGCGGGTCGCTGCCGTTCAACATCGTCACCATCTTCGACCCCCAGGAAGCGTTCCTGCGCACCGCCCCCGGGGCCGAGGCCCTGGCGGCAGGCGGCACGAAAAACGAGCGGGACGGCGGTCTTATCCGGTACGTCTACGGTCCCGGCGCAGGCAGCGCAATCGCGCGCGGCGAAATCACCGCCTTCAAGCACGACTGGCGCTATACTTACGCTGCCGCCAACCTGACCGCCGGTTACCTGGGCACCAAGGTACGGGAAGTCTCCCGCCAGTTTCTCTACCTGCGCGGGGAACGGGAATTTTTCGTCATTTTCGACCGGGTGGATTCCAGAAACTCCGCTTTCCCGAAGACCTGGTTCCTGCATATCCCCACCGAGCCGCAAGTCGACGGCAGCCCGACCGAAGTCGTGGCCGGGCATGTCTCTTCCTATACCAATGGCAGCGTCTGCACCTGGCTCAGCGACCCCGCCGGCATAAGCCAGAGCGAGGTGCTTTCGCAGGGGAAATCGCGCGCCTTCCTCAAGACCCTGCTGCCAACCTCCTTCACGCTCACCAAGCGCGGCGGCCAGGGGTACGAATACTGGGGACATCCCCACGAACCTACGGCTCAGTACAACCACGCGAGCTCCGCGGCGGACCAGGCCCCGCAGGCTCCCTGGCGGCTGGAAGTGGAATCGGGCCTCAGGCAGGAGCGGGACTACTTCCTGCACGTGCTGGAGGTGGCCGATGAAGGGGATACGGCGATGTCCTCGGTAAGTCTTCTCGAGCCGGACTCCGTCCTGGCAGGCGTGAAGATCGTCCCGGCCGGCGGGGGTAAACCGGTCGAAGTGCTGTTCACGCGTACCGGCAAGATGAGCGCGCAGGTCAAATGGGGTATCGAACAGATAGAGGACCTGCCGGAGGCGGTCGATACCACTCTCGAGCTGGGCGGCCGGGGCGACATCAACAGGGACGGCCGGGTTTCGATCCTGGACGCGGTTTCGCTGTTGGTGCTGGGACTGCGGAACCCGGCTGACACGAAGTGCGACTTCAATAGCGACGGCGGCTATACTCTTTCCGATGTTATCGACCTGTTGCGCTACCTCAGGCAGAGAGCCACCTGGCCGGTGCTGGCGGCCCTGGACACCGGTAGGGTTCGCTGAGGCCGGGTCCTGCCCCACCCTTGATTTCCGCGTGGTAGGCAGTGATTTCTTTCAGATTATTTAACCGGGAATGTTGATAAAAATTTTTCTGTTCGAATTTCGAGGATTTTTGACAATTTATAACTCGGATTAAAATTAACATTAGCATTTTTTCAAAACCTTTTTTATCATTTACCTGGTCAAAACCGACCCACAGGCCACGGGCGACCGGCAGGCAAGCCAGCCCGGGATAGTCACCAACCGGTTGTCCCAGCGTTTGTAATTCAGTCATCTCATCCAGACGAGGCGGATATGAAATACTTTCAGAGCCTGCTATTGGCAATCATCCTGACGGCCGGGCCACTGGCCGCGGAATACACCCTGGTGGACCACCCCCGCATGTTCATTACTAAAGCCACTCTGCCGGCGCTGGCCGAACAGGCGTACGGAAGCGGCCAGGCGGCCCGGGATTACGCCCTGATGAAACAGGAGGCGGACGATTTCCTTACCCGGGGCACGCTTTTTCAACCCACCAGCGAATGGCACCCGCCCTACGAGCTGATCTGCAGCGCTCTCTGCTATCTGGTCGAGCGGGAACGGGGCAACGCTAACGCCGGCGCCTATGCCGAGGCGGTCAAGAAGTACTGGGGCGACGGGAAGATTTTGAGCAATGTCGGAAACAAGCATTTCGGTTTCTACGGGCTGGTGTTCGACTGGATCTACGATTCGATGACGGCCGAGGAGCGGCAGAAGTTCGGCTATCTCCTGGGCGGCTGGCTCTACTGGTACACCGCCAGTCCGGAGATCACCCTGCTGAACGGAGACTTTCTCTACAACCAGACCTGGGGACCGGCGCACCTCAATGTCGGCAACACGCGGGACGGGATTTGTCCCAAGCTGTTCGTGGCCCTCGCCCTGGCGGGCGCCGAAACCGAGCATGACGCCGCCTGCAAGCAATTTCTCGATTCATTCGACAGCCGGATTCCCACGGAGTGCATTCCGGCTTTCGACCAGATGGGCGGCGTCTGGAGCGAAAGCTACGGGCACGGCAACTATGGACCCACCAAGGTAATCCCCTGGGCTTTCGAGGCCTGGCGGACTGCCACCGGCCTGAACTGGTTCACCCTGGGCTCTCCCACCACCTATCTCAAGGAAATGAACCAATGGGCCGTTCACCTGACCGTACCTTTCTCCAACCGCACGGCCTATATCGACGACAACGACGGCGCGAACCTGATTTCGAGCTGGGTGGAGACCGCACCGATCCTGGCCTCACGCTATAACGATCCGGTGGCCGCGTGGATCACTGAATCCTACGCGGCGGAAACCTGGAGTGCGCACTGGTTCTATTACCCCTGGCAGCGCCTGACAATTTACAATTCCAACGGTGTTGCGCGTACACCCGGCCAGGCCGGCTGGCCCACGGCCCGTCTGTTTACCGGCGGGGGCCACGTCTACATGCGCAGCCGCTGGGACGATCCGGACGCGACCTGGGCTTTTTTCGGAGCCGGGCCCCGCTTTGCCGGCCATTCCCGCGACGATGAAGGCCATTTCATGATTGCCAGGAAGGGCTGGCTGGTGCTGCGCGCCAGCGGCATGGGCCACAACGACGGAGATTATTACCAGGGCGGGTCGATGCCGTTCAACATCGTCACCATCTTCGACCCCCAGGAAACCTTCCGCCGCCTCGATCCCGGCGCCTCGGCCCTGGCCGAGGGCGGCACGAAAAACGAGCGCGACGGCGGACTGATCCGCCACGTCTACGAAGCCGGCGGCGGCAGCGCAGTCGCGCGGGGCTCGATTACCGCGTTCAAGCATGACTGGCGCTACACTTACGCCGCCGCTGACATGACTGCCGGCTACCTCGGCACCAAAGTCAAGGAAGTGACCCGCCAGTTTCTGTACCTGCGTGGGGAACGGGAATTTTTCGTCATTTTCGACCGGGTGGATTCCAGAAACAGCGCTTTCCCGAAAACTTGGTTTTTGCATATCCCCACCGAGCCGCAAGTCAACGGCAGCCCGACTGAGGTTACGGCCGGGCACGTCTATTCCTACACCGATGGCAACGTCTGCACCTGGCTCAGCGATCCCGCCGGCATAAGCCAGAGCGGCGTACTTTCGCAGGGGAAAGCGCGCGCCTTCCTCAAAACCATGCAGCCGGCCTCCTTCACGCTCACCAAGCGCGGCGGCAAAGGTTACGACCTCTGGGGAAATCCGCACGAACTCACCGCCCTGTATAACCACACCGGCTCGCAGTCCGGTCAGCCGCCGCAGGCCCCCTGGCGGCTGGAAGTAGAGCCGAACTCCAAGCAGGAGCGGGACTACTTCCTGCACGTGCTGGAAGTGGCGGATGAAGGCGATACGAAGATGTCGGAGGTGACTCTCCTGGAGCCGAGCGCAGACCAGGTGGGAGTGAAGATCGTGCCCACGGGCGGCGGCGAGGCCATGGAAGTGCTGTTCACGCGCACCGGCAAAATGAGCGCGCAGGTCAAATGGGGCGCGGCGCAGGAAGATCTGCCGGCCGTGGTCGATACCACCATCAGTCTGGGCGGCCGGGGCGACATCAATGGCGACGGCCGGGTGTCGATCCTGGATGCGGTCTCGCTGTTGGTGCTGGGACTGCGGAACCCGGCTGACACGAAGTGCGATTTCAACAGCGACGGCGGCTATACCCTGTCCGATGTAATCGACCTGCTGCGCTACCTCAGGCAGAGGGCCTCGTACCCGGCCCTGGCGGCAGTGGAAGCCGGGGATGACCGCCGGTAAGGCGCAGGGACATCGGCGCGCCGTATCCCTAAGAAACGAATCATAATTATTATCCTGACAAAAGGGGCCGCCCCGTTCTGGAGCGGCCCCTTTATTATATTCTGGATATAGCCGGGATATCAGCCTGGCATCCGGCTTCACTCGAGGGTCGATTATTTCTTACCCTTGCCTTTGTCCTTGTCCTCGTCGTCCACCACCTCGTAGTCGGCCTCGACCACGTTTTCATCCGAGCTGCTGGTGGAGGAGGATTTGGCGTCGGCTGACCCGCCGCCTGCGCCGGCCTGCTGGCCGGCGGCCTGGGCCTGGTACATGGCCTGGGCCGCCTCGTTCCAGATTTTGGTCAATTCCTCGTTGGCCGACTTGATCGCCTCGGTGCTCGAGCCCTTGAGCGCCTCCCGGACCCGGTCCACAGCCGACTGCAGCCGGCCGCGGGTCGATTCGTCCAGTTTGTCGGCCAGCTCCTTGAGCTGCTTTTCGGTTTCGTAGGCCATCTGGTCCGCACGGTTATGGGTATCGGCGGCCTCGCGCTTCTGCTTGTCCTCCTCGGCGTGGCTTTCGGCGTCCTTGACCATCCGCTCGATCTCCTTTTCGCCCAGGCCGCTGGAGGCCTCGATCCGGATCTTCTGCTCCTTGCTGGTGGCCTTGTCCCTGGCCGTTACGTGCAGGATGCCGTTGGCATCGATGTCGAAAGTGACCTCGATCTGCGGCACGCCGCGCAGGGCCGGCGGCAGGCCGGTAAGCTGGAAGCGGCCGATAGTGCGGTCGTCGATCGCCATCTGGCGCTCGCCCTGCAGGACGTGAATCTCCACGGTGGTCTGGTTGTTTTCCGCAGTCGAAAAGATTTCGCTCTTCTTGGTCGGGATGGTAGTGTTGCGCTCGATCAGCCGGGTGAACACTCCGCCCAGGGTTTCGATTCCCAGCGAGAGCGGGGTAACGTCCAGCAGGAGCACGTCCTTGACATCGCCGGCCAGCACACCTCCCTGGATTGCCGCGCCTACCGCCACCACTTCGTCCGGGTTGACTCCCTTGTGCGGTTCCTTGCCGAAAAGGCTCTTCACCACTTCCTGCACCTTGGGCATGCGGGTCGCGCCGCCGACCAGGATCACCTCGTCGATCTGATCGGTGGAGAGGCCGGCGTCCTTGATGGCATTGCGGCAGGGCCCCACGGTGCGCTGGATCAGGTCATCCACGAGCTGCTCGAGCTTGGCGCGGGTAAGGTTGACGTTCAGGTGCTTGGGACCCGAGCTGTCGGCGGTGATGAACGGCAGGTTGATGTCGGTCGAAGCGGTGGTGGAAAGCTCGCACTTGGCCTTTTCCGCTGCTTCCTTGAGCCGCTGCAGGGCCATCGGGTCCTTGCTCAGGTCGATTCCCTGTTCCTTCTTGAAGTTCTCGACCAGCCAGTCGATGACCCGCTGGTCGAAGTCGTCGCCGCCCAGGTGCGTGTCGCCGTTGGTGGACTTGACCTCGAAGACGCCGTCGCCCAGCTCCAGGATCGAGATGTCGAAGGTGCCGCCGCCCAGGTCGTAGACCGCGATTTTTTCGTCCTTTTTGCGTTCCAGGCCGTAGGCCAGGCTGGCCGCGGTGGGCTCGTTGATAATCCGCAGCACTTCCAGGCCGGCGATCTTGCCGGCGTCCTTGGTGGCCTGGCGCTGGCTGTCGTTGAAATAGGCCGGCACGGTAATCACCGCTTTTTCCACCTTGACGCCCAGATAATCCTCGGCGGTCTGCTTCATCTTCTGGAGGATCATCGCGCTGATCTCGGGCGGGCTGTACTCCTTGTCCTGCACCTTGACCACCGCGCTGTTGTTATGGCCGGAGACGACATCGTAGGGCACTTTCTTCATTTCATCGGTCACTTCGCTCACCTTGCGGCCCATGAAGCGCTTGATCGAAAAGACCGTATTCTTGGGATTGGTGACCGCCTGTCGCTTGGCGACCTGGCCCACCAGACGCTCGCCTTCCTTGCTGAAAGCCACCACCGATGGCGTGGTCCGGTTGCCTTCCGCATTGGGGATGACCACCGGGTCCCCACCCTCCATCACCGCCACGCAGCTATTGGTGGTCCCCAGATCGATTCCTATAACCTTACTCATAAGAAACACTCCTTCACAGTGTATAGATATTGATATCAGGGTTTCTGCTGCCTGAGAGTTCCCGAAACAATCAAGGGCAATTCCTGTGCCCGGCCCGTATCAAGCCAATTTGGCATATATTTTGCCAATTTGGCCGTTCGAAGATTCTTTTGACAGTACCGGGTAGCCTGGGTAAATTACCACCTGCTTCAGCACCTTCTCCAGCCAAAGAGGAACCATGAAATACATAAAGCATGTAATCGCCCTGACGATCTCCCTGGGGTGCCTATACTTCGCTTTCCGCGGAGTCAATTTCCGCGAGGCGCTCTCGATTCTCTACTCCGGGCACATCAGGTACTTGCCGCTGTCGATTTTCATCGCGATGTGTCTGATAGTGATGTGGGTGCGGGCCTGGCGCTGGAAATATTTTTACCTTCCCGAGCAGAAAGCGACTGTTGCCGGCCTCACCGTAGCCAATCTGATCGGCTTCATGTCCAACAACATCCTGCCGCTGAGGATCGGCGAGATGGTCAGGGTGGTGGTGGCCCGCCGGAAGGTGAACGCCCCGGTGAGCTACACCCTGGCGGCGCTGTTCATCGAAAGAGTGTTGGATTCTCTCTGCCTGCTGATCTGCCTGGTTTTTCCGCTGTCATTCGGCGCTGTCTTCCCGCCGCTTCTGGTCAAAATCGCCAGAATTATGATTTTTGTATTTGCCGGAGCGGTGATAATGCTTATAATATTACGCAGTAAGCCGGAACTGGTGCAGAAAGCCGCCGTGCCGGTGGGCCGCTGGTTTCTGCCGGCCCACACTTTCGAAAAGTTCGAACATTTCATGGGGACTTTCAGTCAGGGGCTGGCGATCCTGCGCAACGGCCCGGCGATGGTCAAGATTATAGCCCTGAGCCTGTTTCATTGGTGGCTGATAGTTTTCAGCTACAGCCTGGCCTTCCGCGGGTTCGGCATCGACGGTTTACCCTGGACTGCGCCGTATCTGACCATGGGCCTGGTGGGCCTGGGAGTGGCGCTGCCCTCCGCGCCCGCCTTCGTAGGCCCGGTCCACTGGGCGATCATTTTTTCGCTGAACGAAGTGTTCGGGGTGGCGAGGAGCACCGCCACCGGATTCGCGATCATTATGCACCTGCTGATGATGGTGCCGATCACCATAGTCGGCCTGATTCTGATGTGGCGCGAAGGTCTGACACTGGGTCAGATCAGGGAGCGGGCGGACCACCTCGAGGAAGCTAACGGAAACCAGGCCTCGGCCTGAAACGGGAACGGGTTTTCCGTTTTCGGAGAGAACACCGATGAGCGCGGAAAAGCGCGACAGTCTGAAAATCGAAGTGTTCGCCAAGGTCAACCTCAGCCTGAGAATCCTGGGGCGGCTGGAGGGCGGCTACCACTCGCTGGAGACGATCTTCCAGAACATCTCTCTTTCGGACAGGCTGAAAGTCAGTATCACCCACGGCGAAATAATCGTCCATTGCGGTACAGCCGGTGTCCCGGAGGATGAGGAGAACACGGCGCACAAGGCGGCCAGGCTCTGCCTCAAGCGCCTCGGAATCCAAGATCGCGGAGTGGAAATCCGGATCGAGAAGGGGATTCCCATCCGCGGCGGATTCGGGGGCGGAAGCGCCGATGCGGCCGGGACGATCATCGCCTGCGAGCATCTGTTCGGACCGCTTCCCGGCGGCGATTCGATCCGCTATGCGCTGGCCGCCTCGATCGGCGCGGACGTCCCGTTCATGCTCTGCGGCGGCAGGGCTTTGGCCTGGGGAATCGGCGAGCGGATGCTGAGACTGCCGGTAAAAAAACACACTCCGGTGCTGCTGGTGATCCCGCAAATCCCGGTTTCGACCACCTGGGCCTACCGGGCGCTGGACAACTCCCAGGCGGAGGGGGACAGTACCGAGACGCTGGAACTCAACGGCGGCCCCCTCCAGTGGGAGGAGATTATCGGACACCTGGGGCCCCTGGACACCATCGTCAACGACTTCGAACCGGTGGTGTTCGCCCACCATCCTGAGCTGCGCGAAATCAAACGCTTACTGATCGACTCCGGCGCGCGAGTGGCCCTGCTCAGCGGCAGCGGCAGCGGAATTTTCGGGCTGTTCGATACGGAAAAGAAGAGAGATGCGGCGATGAAAGCCCTGGAGGGAGATGCCGACTTCCGGCTGATCGCGGCCCATTTCATCGACCAGGCCTACCGGATAATCGACTGACACACCATTACTGCGGGTCCTAATTGCCGGTCCCGTCCTTCTGCGCCAGGTTTCTCAGCCGGTTTCGCGCACTGCGCAGCCAGTCGCTGTTCTGCCCGGCGAGAGTTTCGATCCTGTGATAGGCGGCCACCGCCTCCTCCACCCGACCCAGTCCTTCGAGGGCCAGGCCCTGCTGGTAGAGCGCCTGCAGGGCCATTTCATTGGCTCTCCCGTCGAAGAGCTCCGGCACGCCGTCCAGGCATTTCACGCTTTTTTCCGGATAACCGGAGGCCCGGTACTGTTCAGCCAGCATCAGCCTGGCGCGGGCGGTCAATTCGAGGTCCCTGCTCCAGAAAATGGAAAGCAGGCCAACCGCCTCCTGGATTTTCGCGGCCCTCATCGACGCCTCGGCCCAGCGCAGCACCACTTCGCCGGCCCCGCCGGCAGCGGTTTCGGCCCCCCACTGGCGGCGACGCAGCTCGAGAGCCTCCGGCCAATTGTTCTGGGCGCTCAATAGAGCGGCGCGCAAACCGAGTTCGGTGGACAGGGAGAGTGCACCGGCCGGCGCCTGGTCTATCAGCGAGCGCGCCTGGTCGGTCCGTCCTGCCTCCAGGTAGAGACGGGTCAGCTCGACGCACGCGCTCTGTCCCCAGCCGCTCCAGGGGTATTTTTCTGCCAGGGAAGTCAATTGCCGGTTGGCCGCGGCGACATCGGCCTGGGCAATGGCCAGCCTCCAACCCACCCAGAGGAAGCGGTCCTCGGCGTAGACATCGCCGAACAGCAGCTTGACGTCATCGTACAGGTTGGCGGCCTTGGTTGCGGCTCCGGCTTTCAGCATAAATTCGATTTCGTCCAGGAACAGCTCGCAGAGGGCCGCTCGACGCTCGGGAAAATTCTTGCGGAAGTCGTCCCGCATTTCGCTCACCCGGTCCAGCTTTCCCCCGGCCGCATCACAGGCCATCATCCCACGATAGGCGACGAAGGCCAGGTCTATACGGAAGAAAGGATTCCAGGGGGACCGGCGCAGCCTTTCGAACTCCCGGCGCAGCCGCTCCAGGTCTTCCCGGCCGCCGGCCAAACGGCCCTCGAGCTCGAACGCCCGCGCCACTTCAGCGAGCGGGTGCGATTCCGGAATCCGGACGAGGAATTTTTCCGCCAGAGCCGGACTGCCGGAGGCATAATATAGTTCGACGGCTGCCGCATCAGCCGCCATTGTCGCGGTATCGTCCTGCCAGTTCTGACGGTAGCGCACCAGCCTGGAGCTGGCTCCGGCATAGTTGCCGAGCCGGGTGAGCGCCCGGATAGCGTAAATCTCGAAACGGCGCCGGCGGTCGGTGTCCAGAGCGGCTGGATCGAGCCGGTCGAGGATTTCGACCGCCCGGGCGTAGCGGCCGGTCAGAAACGATGCCTCGGCCAGGGCCGCCAGGTAATCCACGCCCTGAGCGGCGTAAGGATGGTTCTTCGCCCAGTCGCCGATAGTCCGGTAGGCGAGTGAAAAGCGGTCCTGGCTCAGGTGGATAATCCCCAGCCGCAGACCGGCCAGGCTGGCCCAGTGGCTGCCGGCGTAGCTGTCGAGCAGCTTGCCGTACAGACCGGCCGCACTGTCGGTCGCGCCGGCAAACATGGCCCTTTCGAGCGAGGCGGCCAGGCTGCAGAGCGCTTCCGCAGTCAGTTCGCGGTCCGCGCCGCTGCCGATGGCCTCGCTCCACATGGCCCGGGCGCTGTCGGCCAGCGCCATGGCGGTCATCCCGGAATCGTTCTGGGCCGCGGTCCAGTAGCGGGAAGCCAGCCAGCCGAGGAGTTCGGCCCGGGCCTGGCCGGGCGCCAGACCGGGCAGCTCGGCCTTCAGCTCACTGTCAATTTCCCGCACCTGACTGGGTGAAAGGGACTTGAAGTTGGCGTGATAAATTTCGAGGTAGGTGGAAACGACCGCCTCGCGGCCGTGGAAGCTTTTTTCATTGGCCAGCAGGTTACGGACCTCGCGCAGCGCCTGGGCGATCCTCTCGTTCGAGCCGATCGGGTCGGTCTGCTTGCGCGCCAGGCCGGAGAGGAAGCGGTAGCGGATCAGCTTGTGCCTGCCGAGCGGGTCTGCGGGAGTCTTCTGCTGCAGTATTTCCAAGGCGCGGTCGTAGTCGCCGAGGGTTTCGGCGGCGATTTCGGCCAGACGCAGGGCGGAAACCTGCCCGTCCTGGCGCTGATAGATGTCCAGCAGCTCATCGGCGGCCCGCAGCGGGTCCGGAGACTGGAACATTTTTATCTCATTCAGCCTCGAACTGGCATCCTGCCAGTAGCGGCTGGCCGGGTAGCCCGCGATTAGCTTTTCGAGCAGAGATTTTTCTTCGTTCAGTCCGCCGGTGGCAAACTTCAGCCCGGCGTAAACCCAGAGCAGGCTGTCCTTGTCGTGAAAGGGATCGCCGGGGGCGGCCAGATAGTCCCGTAACTCCGCCTCGGCGCGCAGCGAATCCCCGGCGGCGAAATAGAGCCGGGTTCGGGCCAGGCGCAGCCGGGCTTGTTGGTCCTCACTCACGGCCGACAGGTCGCCGACGCCCTCCAAAATCCTCATCGCCTCCCGCAACCGGCCTGAATCGGCCAGCAGTCCGGCGCGCATTAGAGCGACATCGGCCGCGCCGGCAGCGCCGAACTTCGCGCTGAAAGTGTCAAGCGCCCGTTCCAGCTCCCCCGGCGTTTTTTTCTGGGCGGCCACCCGCTCGAGCTGTTTCAGCAGGACCATGGAGCGGTCGGGGTCGTCGGAACTGCTCAGGGCGACGGTGGCGTGGCGGAAGTAGGCATCGGTATCGCCCCGGCGCAGGTCGATTGCCATCAGCAGGACGAAAAGCGAATCGGAGTCAATTCCTTCCGCTCTCAGCTTAGCGCTGCCAGTCAGGCTTTCGAACAGGGAATCAGCGGTAGGCAGGTGGCCGAGGGCCAGATGGGCGTGGCCCAGAATGAAACACAACCGCGGCGACTGGAGCGCAGAGTCGCCGGAAGAGCGCCTGATTTCTTCGGCCAGGTGCAGGGCCGAATCCGGCCGGCCCAGACCGGTCTGGCAGCCGATGGCGATTATCCTGACTTCCAGCGGCAGCCCGGTCTGGGCGTTACCCAGGAAAGCGCTGAGGCTTTGGAGCAGCGCGGCCGCTTCCTCGATTCTGCCGGCCCGATAGAGCAGGTCGGCGCCGCGTTCGAGGACCTGGGAAAGATATTGCCTGTCGGTATCCTGGCGCAGGTACTGCAGGTAGTAGCGCAGGGCTTTGAGTTCCAGGCCGGTCCGTTCGGCCGAACCGCCGGCAGCGACCAGCGCCGGCGCCGTGAAGGCGGAATCGGCAAAGGCGGCTGCCACCGGTTCCACGGCCAGCACGGCCAGGGTATCCCGGGTCCGGCGGCTGTAGATCAGGCCGAGCTGGGCGAGGGCCTCACCGAGCTTATCAGAGGCCGGGTACTGGACCACCAGGTCCGACAACACCACCTCGGCGCTGTCAGCCTTGCCCCGGGCCGCTTCCAGCACTCCTTTGAGGAACATGGCCCTGGGTTTGCTGTCGTCCCTGCCGGGCATGCCGAGGAAGCGGTTCAGCACCTGCAGGGCGGTGGTGGTATCTCCGCGCGCGGCCTGCCTGGCTGCACCATTGATCAGGCGGTCGTTCTCGCGGGAAGCACCGGCATCACCGTAGCCGAGCGCAAGACAGATGCCGAGCGCCAGCGTTGAGGTCAAAATCCGCTTCAATAGAAAATTCCGGCCACCCGATACCGCCCGCGCGAAAAGTCTGGTTTGATTAATGATGACAAGTCCGCCTGATTGGAGTATTTTTATCCCGCCCCATCGGCCACCCGCTCCCGGTTGACGGTATCCGGCGGCTATTGGCAGCCGGCGAATCGGCCTGCGACAAGCTTGGGGCGGATGCCGTCGTTATAGCTGTCATTCCTGTTAGACGGGGATTCCGCCTTCGCTCTTCAAAGAGCCTCGAGGGGCATGGCGGAGACAGGCCCGGATAATAATATAAATCCCGGCCGGCGACAATCCCATCGACAGAAAGATTATATCCGAGATGGGCGCTGATTACAAGTAAATGGTCAATATTCCAGGATATTAAGGAGCCGCGATATGAAGATAGCCGTTCTCGCCGGTGGAATCAGCGCCGAACGCAAGGTTTCGCTGGGCAGCGCTGCCTGTGTGGCCAGGGCCTTGGGTGGGAGCGGCCACGATGTCGTCGTCATCGACCCGGGCCTCGGCTGGCGAGCGATCGATCCGGTCTCGGCCCCGGCCGAACCGGCCGGCCCCTCCTGCGGCCTGCCGGGCGAAGAGGGTCTGGCTCAACTGCAAAAAGTGGACGTGGTTTTCAATACCCTGCACGGCGGCCAGGGCGAAGACGGCACGCTGAACGCGGTACTCGAACTGCTGGGCCTGCCTTACACCGGCGGCAGGCCCGGCGCCTGCGCGGCGGCGATGAACAAGGTGGTAAGCAAGCGGCTCTTCACCGCGGCGGGCGTTCCGACCCCGGACTACGAAGTGCTGACCAGCTCGCACCGGGAGCTCTGGCCGGGGCAGATCGAGGCGGCGGCCGGACGGTTCGGCTTGCCGCTGATAGTCAAGCCGGCCGAGGAAGGGTCCACCGTGGGCCTCTCGAAAGTGGCAAGCCGGGAGGAACTGGCGCCGGCGGTGGAAAAGGCCGCCGCGCTCAGCCGGCAGGTGCTGATCGAGCGGTATATAGCGGGCCGGGAGCTCACCGTCGGCATCCTCGCCGGCCGGGCGCTGCCGGTGCTGGAAGTGGTCGTGCCGGGCGGCTTCTACGATTACCAGGCCAAGTACCTGAGCCATGACAACCGCTACATCTGCCCGGCCCAGATCGAAGAAGAGAGCGCCCGCCGGGCGCAGCGCCATGCCGAGGCGGCATTCGAGGTACTGGGGCTGGAGGATTACGCCCGTATCGACTTCCGGCTGGACCCGGAGGGCGGGCTCTGGTGCCTGGAAGCCAACAACCAGCCGGGCATGACAGACAGCTCGCTGCTGCCCAAGGCGGCTCTCGTGATCGGCCTCGACTTGACAGCGCTCCTCGAGCGCATTATAAAGAACGCACTGTCAAGATTTTAGCCTGGCCGCGGGCCGGGTTCCCGGAGGTTATCCGAACGGCGGGAGACGGAGACGAGGCCGCCCGGACGGAAATCATCCGCGGTTTCGCCGGGGGAGAGAAGAACTCGCAACTGCTTGAGAAACAAAATCACCCGCAAGGAGAATAATTTGACTACCACTGCCACCCGGACCGCACTGCGGGACCTGCAGAGCGAACCGGACCACCGCAACCTCGAAATCCAGAAAGTGGGCGTCAAGAGCCTGCGCTATCCGATCACGGTGCAGGACCGGGCCAACGGCACGCAGCACACCGTGGCCAGCGTGCAGATGAGCGTGCACGTGCCCCACCGCTTCCGCGGTACGCACATGAGCCGGTTCATCGAGATCCTCAACCACCACCGCGGCAACATCGCCAGCGACAATCTCAAGCACATCCTGGCCGAAATGCGGCAAAAGCTGGATGCCGAGGTAGCCCACCTGGAGCTGGAGTTCCCTTATTTCCTCGAGAAACTGGCGCCGGTGACCGGGGCCAGGGCCCTGCAGGAGTATATCTGCCGGTTTGCCGGTTCGCTGGGCAGCCGTGAGAAGGACACCGATTTCGTCCTGACCGTGAACGTCCCGGTGACCACCCTCTGTCCCTGCTCGCGGGAAATCTCCGACTTCGGCGCCCACAACCAGCGCTCGATCCTCACGGTTTCGGTGCGTTTCTACGGTTTCGTCTGGATCGAGGACCTGGTGGAGATCGCCGAGCAGAGCGCAAGCTGTCCCCTCTATCCCCTGCTCAAGCGCCGGGACGAAAAGTTCGTCACTGAATACGCCTACAATAATCCGCGCTTCGTGGAGGACGTGGTGCGCGAATGCGCGCTGAGGCTGGAAAGTTGCGAGGCCATCCACTGGTACCGGGTCGAGGCGGAGAACTACGAGTCGATCCACAACCACAACGCCTACGCCCTGCTCGAAAACGACAAGAACGCAAAAAAAGAATGATTTCTCCGCGTGAACGTGCAATCTCTCCCGGCAGCGGCAGACCATCCGGCCTGCCGCCTTGCTCTGTCGGAATTGGGCTCCCGGGTTCCTGATTGAAATTATCCTCTGATCACAACTCCTTTAAAAATAATAAAATAACCAATTTCAACGTCCAGTTTGAAAAAAAATCTTGACAAAGGATTTTCCGCTCTATACTATGTTATTATCACATATCCTGTCCATTGGCTGTCTTTCCCAACCGTGTTCCCCCCGACACGGAGAAAATCCATGCCCTTTAAAGACTGGACGATCTTGATCGTCCCCCATAACGATATACAGTCGCACCGGTTCAAGGTATCCAGGTGGCTGGTCTTTATGGGAGTCGTCACGGGTCTGGTGCTTTCAGTCGGGATCAGCGTGCTGGTGATTTCCTCCCACAGCAAGAATTTCGACTTTCTCCGCTTCATCAACCTTCAGCATGAAAACCAGATCCTTACCCAGAAGCTGCAGGATGTCGAGGGCAAGATCGGCCAGATGGATCAGCTGATCGGCGGGCTGATGGATGAAAACCAGATTTTCCGCCGGATTGCCGGTCTGGAGCTGATCGACGATGAAATAACCAAAGTGGGTATCGGCGGAACGTTCGTGGGCAAAAACGAAGAGCTGATCGAGGTCAACGGCCCGCTGGCGATGAAAGTTTACCGGCAGGAAGACCACGTGGACCTGCTCCTGCGAAAGGCGGCGCTTATCGGCCAGAGTCTCCAGGAGGCGATCGGCAGCCTGGAGGCCAATAGCGACCGCTGGACCCACACTCCGTCGATCATGCCCACCGAGGGCTTCATTTCCAGCGGTTTCGGCAAGCGGAGCCACCCGATCTACCACATCTCGCAGCAGCACAACGGGATCGACATCTCCACCCGCCGCGGCGCGCCGATTATCGCCCCGGCCGACGGCATGGTGTTGATGGTCAAGCAGCAGATCGGCTACGGGCTGACCCTGGCGCTCGACCACGGCTACGGCCTGATTACCCGCTACGCGCACTGCAGCAAAAGCAACGTGCGGGTGGGCCAGCGGGTCAAGCGCGGGGATGTCATCGGTTTCGTGGGCGACACCGGGATCACGACCGGTCCCAACCTGCATTACGAAGTCTATGCGGAAAACCTGGCCAAGGACCCGCTGGACTATATCCTCGACAACTACGTCCCCTGACCATCGGACCCCGCTCTTTCGACGACCGGCAAACTTCAATTCCGTACGGTATTCGACTTGACTTTTCGTCTTGTCCGGTTGTATTATCAGCCTGTCCCAGGTCCACAGGACAAAAGCTCGCTAACCCCGTCAGGACCGGAAGGTAGCAGCGGTACGCTTGCAGGTTTTGTCGCTGTGGGAAGCCTGGGACATTTTTATCTTCGCTCCTGGTGAACCATCCCGGCCACTCCGGCCGCATTGGCTTAGAGAATACTCTCTCATTTCCCATTCACCCTTTCCGGGAGCCGCTGTATGTTCATCCTGCATTCCTATCTGCCAGCCGTGGTTCTCTGCCTCGTCACCATGCTCTGTTGGGGTTCCTGGGCCAATACCCAGAAACTGGCCGGCCGCACCTGGCGGTTCGAGCTGTTTTACTGGGACTACGCCCTGGGTGTGCTGCTGTTGTCGGTGATTTTCGGCCTCACTCTCGGCAGCAGCGGCAGCCAGGGCCGGCCGTTCATCGAGGATATCCTGCAGGCGGATGCGGCCAGCATCCGTTCGGCGGTGATCGGCGGGGTGATCTTCAACCTCTCCAACATCCTGCTGGTGGCGGCGATCGCCGTGGCCGGGATGGCGGTGGCCTTTCCGGTGGGGGTGGGCCTGGCGCTGGTGATCGGGGTGATTACCAGCTACCTGGTGCGGCCCGAGGGCAGCGCGGGCGTGCTGTTTCTGGGAGTGGGGATTATCGTGGTGGCGATAGTGCTCGATGCGGTGGCCTACCGCAGGCTCGGCTCAGCCGGCTCGGGCGGAGCCAAGGGCCTGGCGCTGAGCGTGCTGGCGGGCGTCCTGATGGGCTTTTTCTACCGCTACGTGGCAGCCAGCATGGCCGGCGATTTCGCCAGTCCGGAAGCCGGCCGTCTCACCCCCTACACCGCTGTCTTTTTCTTTTCCCTGGGACTGTTTTTCAGCAACTTTCTCTGGAACACCTTGGCGATGAAATTCCCGGTGTCCGGCGAGCCGGTGTCGATCGGAGAATACTTCCACGGCTCGGCCAGGGTCCACCTGACCGGCATCCTGGGTGGGATTATCTGGAACATCGGCATGAGTTTCAGCATAATCGCCAGCGGCCAGGCCGGCTTCGCGATCAGCTACGGGCTGGGCCAGGGCGCCACCATGGTGGCCGCCTTCTGGGGCGTTTTCATCTGGAAGGAGTTCGCCGCCGCGTCAACGGGGACGAACAAGCTGCTGGCGGCGATGTTCGTCTGTTATATCGTGGGACTGGCTCTCATTATCTACGCCCGCGCGGCCGGCGTTTGAGCGGTCAGCTTACGGGCTGCTTTTCGCCGCAGAGGTCGGCCAGCACCGGCTGGCAAAGCCTGCTGAAATCCGCGAACTTCATCCGGATCGCCTCGAAATGGCTGCAGGCGTTGAAGGTGATGGTGTCGTCCTTTTCGAGGCGCCGGTCGACGTAGACCTTCAGGCCGTAGAGGTTGCCGAACGGCGGCATGGCTCCGGGCTCGCAGTCAACGAACAGCTCGCGCATCACCTCCTCGCCGGCCAGCATTGGATTTGTCATGCCGCTGGCGGCGGCGAACTTCTCCAGATTCACCTGGTGGGGGGCATCCACCACGGCCAGGGCGTAGTTTTCACCATCGGTGATCAGCACGCTCTTGACTACTTCCCTGCCGGGACGGTGGACGCTGGCGGCGGTTTCCTGGGCCGTATAGGCGACGCTGTGCGGAATCAGCTCGAAATCTATCCGGTTTTCTTCCAGCAGGCGGGAGAGCTTTTTGGATACTGACATGGGGCCTCCTTGGCGAAGTGGCGATGGAATTCACTCGATCATCAGCGGCTGACCGATTTCGCTGAAGCTGAAGTTCATGAACGCCCGCCGGCCGTTGTAATCCAGCACCCGCCACTCGTCGTTTTCACGCAGGTCTCCCCGGACCACCTCGAAGTGGCCGCCGTTGCGCCCGCAGGCCACCTCCAGCGGAATCTCGCAGGCGATGAACCTGCCGATTCCCTTAGCGCTGAGTTTCCGGATCAGTTGCGGGGAAAGGAGCGAATCGCAGGAAGTGAGGATTACCAGCGGGCTGCTTCCGGTAAATAGACGAGCGGCTTTCACGGGTCGAACCTCCCTGCAGAGAGAGGCACTTTCAGGCGTTGCTGGCTGGTACCGGATGCTGATCAGATAATATTACTGCCGTTGACTGGATACCTGGAGCGCAGGAATATTGAACGTCCCTTATTAATATTAGCCCGCCGGGTGCCCGTTTGGCAAGCACCGGGGGAAAAACGATTTTTGAGTAAGAAACGGTGATGAAAGCCGCCAGGCCGAGGATTTGGCAAGTACGATTGAGCATGCCGGCGGGCCGGGAGCGTTAGTCTCCTTGGATTACGATCCTATTCATGCAGGCCTCGACGGCGCTCGACGCCCTCTATAACACTTTTCAGTCCATGTCTTCCTTTTCCCAATCTATATACTGCGGGGGGCTTTCACCGATTCGTTTTATCACTCTGGGATATTTGCCGGGAGGCACTTCGTCCTCAATGGCCACTACATTGATCTGATGCCACCAGTCATTGCCGAAGTCGAACCAGTAGCCGAAAGCCTCATTTACTTTTAATCCCAGAGACTCTATGGTTTTTCTATTCACTTTACCCGCTGGCATGGGCTCAGCAAAAAGACCATGTGTGGCCTCAGGCAGGACGTAATGCCGCGCCCTGGGGTCCATCGGCCCTTTGCCGCCGATCTGGAACTCGTACATGTGTTCTTCTTCGCGGTCGAAAGCCTTGAAAATCTCCTCGTGCAAGACTTCCAGCGACTGATCGCCTCGAATCTGAATGGTTCGGGAGAGCTCTTTGTTTTTTTTGAGGAATTTCCCGGTAATGGGGCCATCGATAATGAAGACCTCCAGCGTGTACAACCGCGTGTCCCTGGGTTCGGGCTTAGGCTTCTTAATTCTGGCTTTCACGGGTTGCCTCCCGTTCTAATTCAATATGGTTGAAGACGTAAGTAATACCACAGGGAGTTCAACGAAAGATACTCCTAAATGCCAAAGTTTTCCTGATAACGTGCTTTAAGAACCTGGTGATGGATGGAGGATTGGCTCATTATCCACATCAGAGTGCATTCCCCTCTTCGCCAGCCGCCGGTTTCCCCAAGTATATCAGGCGGTCAGCATGGCGTGCGCCTCCAGCAGGTGGCGCCGAATGGCGAGCCCGTACGGGCAGCCGCTTTCACAGGGCGCCGGACAATTTCGGCAGAATCCGGCGCGGCCGGCCGCCGGCAGGGCGGCGTAGCGCGCCATGGCTTCTTTTTCGAATCCGTAGCACCGGAAGTACATGCCGAAACGCTGGATGTCGGCCACCTTCACTCCGTGCGGGCAATAGTGCTCGCAGGCCGAACAGTTGCGGCAATAGCTGTGATCGAAGGCGGTGCGATATTGCTCCAGGAGATCGGCGTCCCGCAGGGAAGTTTCGGTGTTGATCGCTTCGAGGTAATTGTCTATGGCGGAGAAATTGGTGAAATGGACGCAGGTTGATGTAACGTTCGGATTGGAGAGGGCCCAGCGCATGCGCGCCTGGTCCAGATCGAGCCCCTTCTGCTGCAGGGGCTCGAGCTCGCTCTCCCTGGTCCCGGCGTGCACCTTGAACACGATCACGCCGATCCCGGCTTCGGCGGCCCGGGCGAAGATCTTCATCTGGCTTTTGTATTCCATGAAATTGTAGCGGCAGAGCAGGACGTCGTAGTAGCCGAGGTCGATGGCGCGCTCGAGCATCGGTTCGAGCTGGCCGCTGTGGGTCGAGATACCCAGCCAGCGGGCCTTGCCTTTCGCCTTCATCTTTTCGAAAGCCTTGGGGATCGCCGGATTGGTCACATTGGCTAAGGTTTCCGCCTGGTGGGGCACGTAGATGTCGAGCCAGCCGGTGCCGAGCCTCTCGAGGCTGGCCTCCAGCCGCTCCAGCATTTCGCTTTCCCCGGGATCGCGCAGGCAGTCGATCCCGGAAAGCAGGCAAACTTTCTCGCGCTCGCGCCGGCCCTTGATCGCCAAGCCCACCGCCCGCTCGGCGCCGCCGCTCTGGTAATCGGCGCAGGTACAAATCAGGCTGACTCCCGCCTCCAGGGCTTTTACCAGTACCGCGGTATTCTGCCAGCCGTAAGTGCCGAACGCCACTTCGCTCACCACCAAGCCGGTGCGTCCCAGGGTGCGGTACTTCATCGGCGGCTTTTTCTCTCCCGGCCCGGGCGACTGAGCGGATGCGGATTTGCAGGCGGCGAGTGAAAGCCCTCCGGCTGCCAGCATCCCGTGGCTTAAAAAGTTGCGGCGATCCATGGCTTATCTCCTTTCCCGGCGGTGGCCCCGGCTGCGAGTCCGGCCGTGGACTGAACGCGTTCCGGAATACCCGGTTTCAAACCTGAGCGGAAAACTAAACGTGGTCGACTGCGCTGTAAAGAGTGGAAAACTCTTGCGCCCGCTGTCGGGATTCGCTAAACATTTTAACCGGTGGTTATTCCTGACTGTTACTTGAATCTCACCCGGCAGCGCGCCGCCACCGGCTACCCCTTCCAGGAGCCTCTCAGATGAGCCAGGTACTGACCCCCAAAGGACGGCTTTTATCGCTGGACGTGTATCGTGGCTTCACCATGATCCTGATGGCCTCGGCCGGCTTTGGCTTTGCAGTTCTGGATGACAATCCGGGCTGGCGCTGGCTGGCCCATCAGTTCGACCACGTTCCCTGGGAGGGGTTCGTGATCTGGGACCTGATCCAGCCATCCTTTATTTTCATCGTGGGTGCGGCCATGCCTTTCGCCTTCGCCATCCGCAGCGCTCGCGGAGAGAGCCGGAGCCAGCAGCTCGGGCACGTCTTCCAGCGCTCTATCACCCTGCTGGTGATCGGCATGGCGATAGTCTGGGTGCACAAGAACCAGGTCCTGTTCGATCTGACCACCGTGCTGCAGCAGATTGCCGTCGCCTACTTTTTCGCTTTCTTCGTACTGGGCCGCGGCCTGCGGGTCCAGGCGCTGGCTGCCCTGGGTATACTGGCTTTCCATTGGGCCTGTTTCCAGTTCGGGCCGGGATCGGGTCCCGGCGGTCCCTGGATCAAAAACGCCAATTTCGCTTCCTGGCTCGACCTCACCTTTCTCGGCCGCAATGACGCCGGCGGCTACACCAACTTCAACGCCGTGTCCTCGATCTCCACGGTAATTCTGGGAATCATGGCGGGAGAGCTGATCCGCAAGGAGATACCGAAGCGCCGGAAGGCGCTGGTGATGGTGCTGGTAGGAATCGGGCTGATCCTGGCGGGGACGGCCCTGCACTCGTTCATCCCGGTGGTCAAGCGCATCTGGACCCCTTCCTGGACCCTGTTCAGCGGGGGCTGGGCTTTCCTGCTGCTGGCGGTGTTCTACTGGATGATCGAAATCATGAACTGGCGCAAGTGGTGCTTTATCTTCACGGTCGTGGGCATGAACTCGATAGGTATATACGTGTTATACCAGATGCTGCATGGCTCCATTAACTCCTGGCTGTGGGTCTTCACCCGGCCTTTCCTGACACCGATAGGCGACCTGGGCACGATAATCCACGCCTTTCTGGTATTGGCCGTGCATTGGTATTTCGTCTACTGGCTGTACAAGCGCGACATATTCCTCAAGGTAGGCTGATCCGAACCCGCAGACTGAGGTACAAGTCATGTCATTCAAAAGGATCACGTTCTTGGTATTGTTATCAGCCGCGATCATCTCCGCCCGTCTCGGCAGTCTGAGAGCGGACACGCTCACTCTGGGCGATGCCGTGGTCAGGGACAAGATCAAAGGCGGCTGGGTGGGCCAGGTAGTGGGCTGCACGTTCGGCGGGCCCACCGAGTTCGACTGGCTCGGCACCTGGATCCAGGAATACACGCCGATCCGCTGGGACGAAAACCTGATGCTCGAATATTTCGAGACCGGTCCCGGCCTCTACGACGACATCTACATGGACCTTTCGTTCATGGCCGTGCTGGCTGACAAGGGCCTGGACGCCCCGCTGAACGAACTGGCGCAGAAATACGCCGACGCCGGCTTCATGCTCTGGCACGCCAATCAGGCCGGCCGCTGGAATATCCTGCACGGGGTGATGCCGCCCGGTTCCGGCCACTGGAAGAACAATCCCCACGCGGATGACATCGACTTTCAGATCGAGAGCGATTTCATCGGGCTGATTTGTCCGGGCATGCCGCAGAGCGCGCTGGAGCTGGCCGATAAAGTGGGCCACATCATGAATTACGGCGACGGCGTCTACGGCGGGGTCTACGTCTCGGCGATGTACACTCACGCCTTCGTGGAAACCGACATCGTGGCCGTGGTGGAAAAGGCCCTGACGAGTCTTCCGCCGGCCAGCCGCTATTACCGCTGTATCAGCGACGTGCTCGCCGCCTGGCGCGCTCACCCGGACGACTGGCGGGAGTGCTGGTTCGAGGTGCAGAAGAAATACGCCGATGACGTCGGCTGCCCGAACGGCGCGCTTAATCCGTTCAACATCGATGCCGTGATCAACGGCGCCTACATCACGATCGGGCTGCTTTACGGCGGCGGAGATTTCGGCAAGACGGTGGAGATCGCCACCCGTTGCGGCCAGGATTCCGACTGCAACCCCTCGAACGCGGGTGGCGTGCTGGGCACGCTGTTGGGCTTCGAGGCGATCCCGGAACGCTGGAAACTGGGCTTGGAAAAGGTGGAAGAGCTCAAGTTCAGCTACTCCGACTACAGCCTGAAGGACATTTACGAAGTGAACCATCGGCTCGCCGGCGAGATGGTCACCCGGGGCGGAGGCACGGTCACCGACAGCCTCTGGACGATCCTGACCCAGGAGCCGGCGGCCGGGCAGAAAGTCGAGGTGGCGTTCGAGGGGCTCAGGCCGGTGCGCAAGACCGGGCTGCGTGACATCCGCCTGGAGGAAAAAGCTTTCAGCACCACTTTCAGCGGACGGGGATTCGTGGTCGACGGCAGCCTGGAGAACAATACGGGCCGCGCCCGCTGCGAGGTGCGCGTGGACGGCAAGCTGGTCGAATCCGTGGTGCTCGAAGGCGATCCGCACAACCGCAGAACTCCCCTGTTCTGGAAATACAACCTGGCGGACGGCGACCACCGGCTCGACATCCGGATGGTGAGCGGGGACGCTGCGCCCCGGCTCACCAGTCTGCTGGTCTACCGCTGATATTGAAAAAATCACCGCAGAAAGGGGCGCGCTTTCCGCGCCCTTTTTTGTGTTTCCGTCAATCTGTCCGCACCGAGGTGCGTTATGAAAGGTTGCCAGGCCGTTGCTCGGCAGCTATCTTTAAGCCGTAACGACAGGCTTCAATTCAGAGTTTAAAAACACAGATGAGCTATCTCGTACTTGCACGCAAATACCGGCCGATGGTGTTCGGCGAAGTGGTGGCCCAGGAACACGTGACCCGCACCCTGGTCAACGCCCTGGCCGCCGGCCGCACGAGCCATGCCTATATTTTTTCCGGCCCCCGGGGCGTGGGCAAGACCTCTACCGCCAGGCTCCTGGCCCGGGCGGTCAACTGCAAGAATCCGGCGGGCCAGGACCCCTGCAACGTATGCGAAAACTGCCGGGCGATCACGGTTGGCAACTCGCTGGACGTGCTGGAAATCGACGGCGCCTCCAACCGCGGGATCGATGAAATCCGCGACCTGCGCGAGCGGGTGGGGTATGCGCCCGCCGTCTGCCGGTATAAAATATACATCATCGACGAAGTGCACATGCTTACCCAGGAAGCCTTCAACGCGCTGTTGAAGACCCTGGAGGAGCCGCCCTCGCACGTGATCTTCATCTTCGCCACCACCGCGCCGCACAAGGTCCCGCTCACCATCCTTTCGCGCTGCCAGCGGTTCGACTTCAAGGCCGTGCCCACGGTGAGCATCGTCGAACAGCTGGAAAAAGTGTTGGCCGCCGAAAAAATCGGAATGGACCGCGAGGTAGTGGAGATGATCGCGCGCAAGGCGGACGGAGCGATGCGCGACGCCCTGAGCCTGTGCGACCAGGTGATCGCTTTCTGCGACGGCGACTATACCGTGGAAAAAGCCTCCCAGGTGCTGGGGATACTGGATGCGGAGCTGTTCCTGGAACTGAGCCGGCTGGTGGCGGCCCGCGACACTCTGGCCGTGGTGCAGTTCGTCGACCGGCTGGCCGAAAACGGCGTGGACCTCGAAGAATTTTACGCCGAACTGGCCCGTCATTACCGGCACCTGATCATGTTCAAGCTGGGAGTCAAAGACCCCTCGGCGCTGGACATCCCCTCCACTCACGCCGACAGTTACGCCGAGATCAGCCGGAGCTTCGACCTGGAAGACCTGGTCCGCTCCCTCCAGCTCGTGCTCGGTTTCGAGGAAACTTTCAAGTTCAGCGGCCAGCAGAAGATAACGCTCGAACTGCTCCTGATCCGTTTGACAATGCTGGAGAAAAGCGTTAATATTAGCGAACTTATCGGCAGGCTGGAACAGGGACGGACTGCGGCGGTACAAAACGTTCAGCAGGCACGGTCAGCCCCGGACCAGACCTCGGCGGCGCAGTCCGCCGGCCCGGCCGGCGGGTACTCATCCGCCCCCGCCGGGGAGCCCGAGATCCGGAGCACTTCGGACACGGCCGGGCGGAAAAGCGAATTACCGGACCGGGAGGCGGTGATGCCCCTGGTTGCCGAGGGCCAGGAAGTGGACCTGGGAGTAATCCGGCACCACTGGCCCGGACTGGTCGACAAGGTCAAGAACGTCAGCCGTAAGCTCTGGTCCGCTCTCGGTTCGGCCGAACCCGTGAGCTACGAAAACGGCCGGCTGGTGCTGGCGGCACCGGGCAATGCCTATACTCTCGACCTGCTTAGCCGCCCCGATTCCAGGCAGGCGATCAGCGACGTGATCCGCCGGAGCTTCCGGCTCGATTCCGTAAGCGTGGAAATCGTTCCCACCCGGGAGGAAGCCGGCCCCGGAGTGAAGAGAGAGAGGGAGGGGTCGAACCCTTCCGCTGAATCGTTCGACCAGCTTTGCCGGAACAGCCCGTTGATGGGAAAAATCAAGGACCTGTTCGATCCGGAACTGATATCCTGATTTCGCCCGGCACGAGGGTGGCCGGGATACGTCTCGCGGCCAACATGTGGGGATAGGAAAATGAACAACTTTTCACAGCTTTTGCAGCAGGCGCAGAAGATGCAGGGCCGCTTCCAGCAGATACAGACCGAACTGGAGAAAAAGAAAGTGGAGGCTACCAGCGGGGGCGGCATGGTGCGGGCAGTGGTCAACGGCAAGCAGGAATTACTGAGTCTGCGTATCGACCCGCAGGTGGTCGACCCCAAAGACACCGAAATGCTCGAGGAACTGGTAGCCGCCGCAGTCAACAAGGCCCTGGAGAACAGCCGCGAGCTGATCGGCCAGGAGATGTCCAAGCTGACCGGGGGAATAAGCCTGCCCGGAATCTTTTCGAACCTGTTCGGCAGCCAGTGACCAGCGATGTCCAGGAGCGTGGAAAAGCTGATCAGGGCCTTCAGCCGGATGCCGGGTATCGGTGAAAAGACCGCCGGCAGGCTCACCTACCACCTGCTCAAGGCGCCGGCCGAACAGGCCTATCAGCTGGCCGAGGCGATCAGGGAGCTGCGCGACAAGGTGATCTTCTGTTCCCGCTGCGGCAACATCACGGAAGACGACCCCTGTGCAATCTGTGGTGACGACCGCCGGGACAGGAGCGTGGTTTGCGTGGTGGAGGAGCCGAGCGACATCCGGGCGATTGAAACCAGCGGCTCTTATCGCGGCCTCTACCACGTGCTCGGCGGCAGGCTCAGCCCGCTCGACGGTGTCGGGCCCGAACAGCTCGCTTTCGACCGGCTGCTCAACCGGGTCGATGACGGCGACAACCCGGTGGAAGAAGTGATCGTGGCCACCAACCCAAGCGTGGAGGGGGACGCCACCGCCCTGTACGTCCAGAAACTCCTGGCCGAAAGAAACGTGCGGGTGAGCCGGATCGCCTGCGGGCTGCCGGCCGGCGGACATCTGGAATACATGGATTCGTTCACGATCAGCCAGGCGCTGGAAGGCAGGCATAAACTCTGACAGCCCCTGAAAGCGGATACCGACCATGCGGAACCTGCCAAATGCATTGACTATCACCAGAATTTTGCTCGCCCCCCTGCTGTACTATCTGATCTTCGAGGCGCACGGCTACTGGGACTACATCCTGCTCTACTACCTTTTCGTCGTGGCCGGCCTGACCGATATTTACGACGGCAGCCTGGCGCGCAGCCGGAACCAGATCACCACTTTCGGCAAGTTCGTCGACCCGGTGGCGGACAAGCTGCTGCTGGCCGGGGCGCTTATCCCGTTCTACCTGCTCAACAGCAAGCTTCCCGAATTCAGGCCCGTCACCCTGCCGATCGTGATCATTCTGCTGGGCCGCGAGGTGGTAATTACGTTATTGCGCTACTATTTGATGTGGACGGGATTCATTTTCAGCGCCAGCCGCCTGGCCAAATTCAAAACTGCTTTCCAGATGTTCTTCATCGGTTCGGTGCTGGTGCATCTGGCGCACCGCCGGATCATGGTGGAGCGGCCGGAATTCGCCTTCCAATGGTTCGACCCGATCCATTTCCGGATGAACGAAGTAGTGATACTGGTGGTGGTGGGTCTTTCGGTGGCTTCGGCGGCGGAATACATCGCCCGTAACCTGCCCAGCCTGCTCAGGCAATCCCGCGCATGAAATTCCTCATCAAGCTGATCGCCTCCGGACTGGGAACGGGGTACAGCCCCCTTGCGCCCGGCACCGCGGGCAGCGCGCTGGCGGCAATCGTGGTCTGGCTGCTGGCTCCCTGGTGGGGCCCCGGCACGGCGGCGGCAGCGACTGTCGGGGCGTTCATTATCGGAGTCTTCTGCACCGGCCGGGCCGAAAAGTTCTGGGGGCACGACGACGGCCGGATGGTGATCGACGAGGTGGCGGGTATGTTCCTGAGCCTGTCGCTGGTGCCGGCCGGCCTGCGTAATATCGTCATTGCCTTTCTCATTTTCAGGGTGTTCGACATCCTCAAGCCTCCGCCGGCCCGGGCCGCTGAAAGGCTGCCGGGCGGGTGGGGTGTGATGACCGATGACATCGTGGCCGGGGCCTATACGGCCGTCGTGATGTGGGGGATAGCCGGATGGATGTGATAATCCTGACGATCGGTTCGGAGATTCTCAAAGGCCGGACCATCAATACCAACGCCGGCTATATCGCCGCCAAACTGTACGCCGCCGGATTCAACGTGCGGCAGGAACGCGCGGTGGCAGACAGCGAAGAGACGATCGTCCGGGCGCTGGGCGAATGCTTCTCGCAGGCAGAACTGATTATCGCCACCGGCGGCCTGGGCCCCACCCGCGACGATGTGACCAAGAGCGCCGCCTGCCGTTATTTCGGGCGCGGGCTGTTGTTCGACCAGGAGTATTTCGCCCGGTTGGAGGACTATTTCCGGCGGATCGGCTACGAACGGTTCCCTGAACGCAGCCGCAACCAGGCGTATGTGCCCGAGCGGGCGAAGGTGCTGCCCAACTCGCGCGGCACGGCCCCCGGGCTCTTGCTCGAAGACGCCGGCAAAGTCCTGATCTTGCTGCCCGGAGTGCCGGGCGAGATGAAGGCCCTGCTGGAGGAAGAGGTGCTGCCGTACCTGATCGAACGATTCCGCCGGGAGGAGCCGCATTCGGCGGTGGTGCGCACCGTAGGGCTGGGTGAAAGCGTGATCGCGGAGCGAATCGAGGAGGGCCTGGCCGAAATCCAGACCGCACTTTTGAGCTACTACCCGCATAGCGGGATGGTGGACATCGTGATCGCCTCGGCCATCGATGCTCCGCCGGCGGACCGTGAGTCTATCGCACAGGTGGCGGAACACGTGGCCGGCCGGCTGGAGGGACATGTCTACGCCAGAGAGGAAAAGAGTCTCTGGGAAGTGATCGCGGATCTGTTGACCGCCCGGGGCGAAACTCTCGCCGCGGCCGAAAGCTGCACCGGCGGACTGATCTCCAAGAGCGTGACCGACCTGGCGGGGTCGAGCCGCTGGTTCAACGGCAGCGTGGTGAGCTATGCCGACCGGGCTAAAACCGACCTCCTGGGAGTGGATCCGGCCCTGGTCCGGCGGCAGGGCGCGGTGAGCGAGGAGGTGGCGCTGGCCATGGCCCGCGGGGCGCTCGAGGCTTTCCACGCCGACTGGTCGCTGGCCCTCACGGGAATCGCCGGGCCCTCCGGCGGCAGCCAGGAAAAGCCGATCGGCACGGTTTTCATCGCCGTGGCCGGCCCCGGGAAACAGGCCGGCCGCCGGTTCCAGTTTGGCGGCGACCGGGCCCAGATACGCCAACGCAGTGCAATCAAAGCGGCTGAGCTGCTCTGGCGCTCACTCCTGGCTGGCCAGCCGGTGGTCGATTCCTGAATCTCCTTTACATTCCAAGGCGTTAATGATAAGTTAAGTTGCAGTGGGATAGATGTGATTATTCGAATTCACCGACTATGAAACAGAAGAATAGGCCGGCGGGGATCTGCCGGGGATGGAGGAGGAGATATGTTCGGTAACATTGGATATGGAGAAGCGCTCATCATCTGCTTTCTGGCGCTGCTGCTTTTCGGCGCCAAGCGCCTTCCGGAAATCGGGTCTTCGCTGGGCAAGAGCATCCGGGCGTTCAAGAGAAGCGTGAAAGACCTGCAGGAAGAGCTTCCCGGCCAGAAAGACCTTTACAGCGATGACGAGCCGGTGCAGAGAAAAAAGCCGGAGACGAACCAGAGCTACACCCAGGGTTCTTCGGCCCCGAAGACCGAAGATTGACCCGGCCGCGCCCGCATTCCGGCCCGACCGGCTTTGACTCCGGAACTCCGGGAGAAACCGGCCGGCTGTAGAATCGACGCTTCCACTGAGCCTTTCCGCAGAAGGACGTGCAGGCCACCCGGTTTGCACGTCCTCTGTGCTTTCAAGCGCCCGCAAGACAGACCTGAGAAAATGAAAATCGGACTGATCGGCTACCCGCTCTCCGGCAAAACCACGGTATTCAACGCCATTACCGGCCTGCACGCCCGCACCGACAGCTTCATCTCCAGCGGTAAGGAAGCCAACGTGGGCCTGATCCGGGTGCCGGACGAACGGGTGACCCGGCTGGCCGAAATCTACCAGCCGAAAAAAACCACCTACGCCGAAATCAGCTTCGTCGACCTGGCTGGAATCGCCGCCACGGCCGGGGGCGGTTTCGACAGCGCCACGCTCAACCTGATGCGCCAGGTGGAAGCTTTCACCCTGGTGGTGCGGGCCTTCGAGGACGAAGCGGTGAGCCATCCGCTGACCCGGATCGATCCAGCGGATGATATCCGGAAAATCGAAGAAGAGATGCAACTGGCAGACCTGATCGTTCTGGAAAAACGGCTGGAGCGGATAGTCAAGGAGGGCAAGCGGGGTTCGGCCGAATTCATTCTGCTCGAACGCTGCCGCGAAGTTCTGGAGAAGGGGACTCCCCTGCGGGAGGTGGATTTCGGCGCGGAGGAGCTGAAAACTCTGGCCGGCTTTTCCTTCCTTTCCCACAAGCCGCGCCTGGCGCTGATAAATACCGGCGAGGATAACATCGGCGGCGACCCTGCGTTAAAAGAAAAGTACGAAAGCCTGATATCGTTCTGCGCCAGCGTGGAGCAGCAGATCACCGAACTGCCCTCCGGGGAGCAGGGCGAATTCCTGGAAGCCCTGGGGATCGAGGAGCCGGCCCGGGACAAGTTCATCCGCGCCGCTTACGGGCTGATGAACCTGATCTCGTTTTTCACGGTCGGCAAGGATGAAGTCAAGGCCTGGACTATCGAGCGGGGGACACCGGCGGTGAGGGCCGCGGGCAAGGTCCATTCGGACATCGAGCGGGGGTTTATCCGCGCCGAGGTGGTGAGTTACGCGGATTTCATCGCCGAGCCCAACATGACCCGGATGAAAGAACTCGGCAGGCTCAGGCTCGAAGGCAAAACCTACGAAGTGGCCGACGGCGACATCATCAATTTCAGGTTCAACGTTTAGCAGTCAGGGATAGCTCAACTCAACCGGCGAGGAAACGATGGACGAAGAAAGCAGAATCTGGATCTGCCAGGTGTGCGGCTACCGTCACGACGGCCCCACTCCCCCGGCGGTGTGCCCCGAGTGCGGCGCGCCGAAAGACCGGTTTATTGCGCTGTGATGTCAGGCAGTCTGCGCTGAATACCAATTGTCCTTGTCGTATTGCAGTAAAAATGGCAGATTCGCCGGGTATCTTCAAGTCAATTGAATACTGGTATTGTAATCCCGAAGGACAAAGTGATTTAAAAGCATTGCATAGATTAGAGATGAAAACATGGGTTCCATACTCCATAACAATTTGAGAATTTCACAGGATAGTTTAGCCAAATTCTGCCGGCGGCGCCGCATACGCAGGCTTTCCTTTTTCGGCTCGGTCCTGCGGGAGGATTTCAGCCCGCAGAGCGATGTGGACGTTTTGGTGGAGTTCGAGCCGGGCTGCACGCCGGGTCTGGAAATCGTGGATGTGGAGGAAGAACTTTCGAATCTGCTCGGAGGCCGCCGCGCGGATCTGGTCAATCCCAGGTATCTCAATGTGCGCATCCGGGACAATGTGCTGGCAAGCGCCGAGGTGTTGTATGAAAAGGGATGACAACTTTTATCTCAGCCACATGCTCGACCTGGCGCGTAAAGCAGAATCAAAGGCAACAAGTATGATGCGCACTTAATTCCTGCCCCTCGGCCTTCTCGTAATTCTCCTTCAACAGCTCCGCATCTTATCCCAGGTTCCGGCTTTCCTCCCTCACTCCTCCAGTTTTCGCAGCTCCACCTTGCGGAACTCGATCGGGTGGCTTTCGGACTGAAGCGAGATATAGCCCCCGTCCAGCATCAGGGCATGGCCGCTCTCAAGCAACCGCCGCGCGTCCTCGTCGGTGTCGTCCAGCTGCGGCTGGCTGTACTCCAGCACCGTCTGCCCGTCGATGATGTGCCGGATCGATTTGTTGCCGCGTACCTCCACTTCCACTGTCACCCACTGATCGCCGTGGTAGGTTCTGGAGCTTGAGTTGGTGCAATGCTGGGTCCAGAGCTGTCCGTTCAGCATCACGTTGGTACCGGGAGTGCAGAGATTGGCCGTGGAACGTTCATGGGTGCCGTCGCCCCCCAGGAGCTGCACCTCGATACTGACCGGAAATTTCTGCTCCACCCGCATGCTCTCCGGGTTCTGGCAATGAACCATGATCCCGCTGTTGCGGAAGGCCCAGCTTTCACCGCCCGGGCACTGTTCGCCCACGAACCGGTATTCCACACGGATCACGTAGTTCGAAAACGGCTGCTCGTAGAAAATGTGGCCGAACCGGTTGTCGAAGCGCTCATACTGGTCGTAGGCCACTTTCAGCACCCCGTCCTCCACGCGGAAGGTGTTCCCGTAGTTGTCGCCCAGCTCATAACCGGTGATCTTCACTTTCCATCCGGACAGGTCTTTCCCGTTGAACAACTGAATCCAATCCGGTTTCCGGCCGGGACTTTCCGCGCAGGCAACAGCGGCGGCGACCACGAGCGCACAAACGATTGCGAATATACTCCGTGAGGCTTTCATCTGACGGCCTTTCTCTAACGGGTAAACGGCGAATGGATTGGCTTCCGGGCTAATCAGAGCTTCTCGTAAGTCTCTTTCAGGAGCGCCGCATCCTCCTCCAGGTTGGGGCTTTCGCACACCACGTTTCCCCCTACCTTGAAATCCTTGAGGGCTTTCATCAGCTCCTTATAGCGCAGGTCGCTTTCGGTGAGGATCAGGTGGTTACGCTCCCCCTTGGCCGTGTAGTTGATCCCTGATACGTGCATGTGCAGGTTATCCAACGCCCGGCGGCCCAGGGCCTTTTCTATCCGTTCCAGCGTGGCGCAGAATTCCGGGTAGCTGTTTTGTTGGCCGCCGGTGCGGGCATGGTAATGGGAAAAATCGATGCAGGGATGGATGTTCTCCACCTCCCGGCTCAGCTTCAGCAGTTCTTCCAGGCTGCCGAACTGGGTCCCCTTCCCGGTCAGCTCGGGGCTGATCCGCACCTGCCAGCCGGCTTCGCGCACCTGGGCGGTAATCCCTGTCAGCGCCTCCTTGATCACACTATAGACAGCTGACGGGTCCTGCTTCATGAAAAAGCCGGCGTGGAAGGTGATGCTTCCGGCTCCCAGCCAGTGGGCGGCCCGGGCCGTGTCGATAATCCGCTTGACCGAGGCCACTTTCTTGTCGGGCTCGGCGGAGTTGAGGTTTATGTAATAAGGGCCGTGGCAGGTAATGGAGACGCCGAGCTCGGCGGCAAGCCTGCCATTTTCGCGGGCCTTCTCCTCCTTGATCCTCACCCCCTGGACGAACTCCGCCTCCATGCAGCCCAGACCCAGCTCCTTAATTCTGCGTAAGCCGTCGGCGATACTCTTGCCCTTGGCGGAAAGCGGCACCCCGCCGGTGCCGAATAAGAGGTCAGCCATTTCGCTCCTCGCTGTCTGTTCGTTTGCCGGAGACCAGATAGAGGCCGGCCAGGGCGGCGACCATGAGATACCCCAGCGAAAACTGCCAGGCCGCCCCGGGTGCCACCAGGTCGGTGAACTGGCCGGCCCGGATCGTTCCGGAATGGATGAGCCCGAACCAGGCGAACACCGCCGCGGTCAGGCACCAGTAAATCACTCTCCTGAAATCTCTCTCGATAAAATACACCGTTATGGCGGTCAGGAACATGGCCGAAAAGAGAAATCCGCCGGCGAGCGCCATCAGCCCCTGCAGGTCGAAATCGAGGACGCTCTTGAAAGTTCCGGCAATCGACAGGTCGAAACTGCCGCCGGTGGCCGCGGTGAGGGAGAAGCCCACCAGGAGCAGGCCCCAGGCCGCAATCCCCGGAACCAGGCCCAGGCAGACCGCCGGGTAGTGGGCTTTCGGCGTGGCCTCGAAGGCCTGCGTACAGATCACGATCCCGATATAGAGCAGGATCGGATAGGCCGCCTCGGGCGGAACCAGATTGACCAGCACGCCGATAGCGCCGGAGAGGCAGAGCAGGGTGACGGCGGCCCCGTTGAGCAGGGAATAGCCGCTGCGCGCTCCCAGCGCTTTCCACCCCGGGTGGCCGATATAGACCGTAGTGGGAAAGCAACTGCCGAAGAGCGCTCCCAGCAGGGTGCCCAGGCCGTTGACTACCATAGTCGGCGCCACGCGGTAGCTGTCCCCGGCCGCCTCGGCGCTCTCCACGTTCAAGAGCGTACCCACCGCGTTCATCAGACCCATCGGCACGATTATCGGCAGGGCGCCGATCAGGACTGACGGGTCGAAGTCGTGGATCATCTCATCCAGCATGAACGAGGGCAGGCGCAGGCCGATCTGGCCGAACGAATCCGCCAGCGCCCCCGAGTCCATCAGCCCGCCGGCCCAGGCCAGGGCCGCGCCCGTGCCGACAGCGGCCAGCCCGCCGGGGATACCCAGGGGCAGCCGGAGCCGGCCGAAATAGGTGGCGAGGATGATCGCCAGGGGTACGAAGCTCAAGAGCGGCAGCGCGAACATGTGGATCACGAACGGCATCGAGATCAGCGACACGGCGATCCCGGCCAGGGTGGCCAGGAGCGCCGCCCGGGGGGTGATCCGCCTGATCCAGCCGCCCACGACCGCGCCGGAGAGCTCCAGTAGGCCGCTGGCAAAGCTGGCGGCCAGGCAGACATGCCAGGCCAGCACCGCCGCCTTCTCGTCCCCCAGCTCCGCCCGGTGAGCGGACCAGACCGGCGCGATGATCAGGAAAACGAAAGCATACATCGAGGGAGTATTGATCCCGTAGGGCAGGGCGCAGACATCCGTGCGACGCTCTCTGACCGCCAGCCGGCGCGCCTGCCAGGCGTAAAAGGCGTTGCCCAGCAGGAGCGAAAGCGCGGCGCCGGGGAAAATCCGGCCGAACACGATTTCGGCCGGCAGATGGTAAATCCCCACCAGGAGGCCGCTCACCACCAGGAACTGCACCAGGTTATCGAGCGCCAGCCCGAAAAAGCCATCCACGTCGCCCCGGACGAACAGGGGAAGACGGTATTCTCCACTCTTTGGCATAAACGTTCCAAATTCTCCGCAACCGGCTTCGTCAAATTTAGCCCACGGATCATCGGGGCGGCAAGAAATTTGCCCGGTGCTTCGGGAAAATTAAGTTTTGACAATCCCGGCGCTGAAATTAATTTATAGATCGTTCACAGTGATGTCCCGCGGGACAGCCGCTTCCTTGACAGCCTTCCCGTCACCCCAACCGCAACTCAGGAGGATGGTAAATGGTCTTCACCGGTCTGGACTGGACAATTTTCATCGGCTATTTCGTGGTGATTCTCCTGATCTGCTTCTACTTCGCCAGGCGCGCCGGCCGCAGCATGCAGGACTTCTTCCTCACCGGGCGCAACCTTCCCTGGTACATCGCCGGCACCTCGATGGTCGCCACGACCTTCGCCGCGGACACGCCCCTAGCGGTCACCGAACTGGTGGGCAAGAACGGCCTGGCCGGCAACTGGTTCTGGTGGAACTTCGTCCTGGGCACCACCCTCACGGTCTTCTTTTTCAGCCGTCTCTGGCGGCGGAGCGGCATCCTGACCGACATCGAGTTCATCGAGCTGCGCTACACGGGCAAGCCGGCCGCTTTCCTGCGCGGTTTCCGGTCGATCTACCTGGGCATCTTCGTCAACTGCGTAATCATGGCCTGGGTCAACCTGGCGATGTTCAAGATTCTGCGGATCACCATGGGTTGGGACAACATGCTCCTGGTGGTCGCCCTCTGCATGGCGATCGTCACCCTCTACAGCGCGGCCAGCGGCCTGTGGGGCGCGGCCACAGCCGATGCCTTGCATTTCGTCACCGCCATGACCGGCTGTATCGTCCTGGCGGTGGTGGCGGTGGGCCTGCCGGAGGTGGGCGGGATCGCGGGGCTTAAGGCCAAGCTGGCCCCCGAAACCCTGAAGTTCCTGCCCAGCGTGGGTGCAGCGGAGATGGACACACAGGTAGTCGGGCTTTTGAAACTCACCTGGCCGGCGCTGGTGGCTTACCTGGGATTACAGTGGTGGGCCACCTGGTACCCGGGAGCTGAACCAGGGGGCGGAGGCTACATCGCACAGCGCATGATGTCGGCCAAGGACGAAAAGCACAGCCTGCTGGCCACCCTCTGGTTCAACATCGCGCATTTCTGCATCCGGCCCTGGCCCTGGATCCTGGTGGCCCTGGTGGCGCTCGTCCTGTATCCCGACCTGGGGGCCAACCAAAAAGGCGATGGCTTCGTGATGGTGATCCGCGACCATCTGCCGGCCGGCCTGCGGGGCCTTTTGATCGCCGCTTTCTTCGCCGCCTACATGTCCACTATCGCCACCCAGCTCAACCTGGGCACCAGCTACATGATAAACGATTTCTACCGACGGTTCGTGATACGGCAGGGCAGCGAGCGCCATTACGTGGCCGCCAGCCGGGTGACTACGGTGATCATGATGGTGGTGGCGCTCGGTATCACCACCGTACTGGAGACGATCACCGGCGCCTGGCAGTTTCTGATCGAGTGCGGAGCGGGTGTGGGCCTGGTGTTCCTGCTGAGGTGGTTCTGGTGGCGGGTGAACGCCTGGAGCGAGATTTGCGCCCTGGTCGCCCCCTTTATCGGTTACGGCTACATCAAGCTCTTCACCGGTATCCAGTTCCCGCTGAGCCTGTTCTATATCGTGAGCTGGACCACGGTGATCTGGCTGACGGGCACATACCTGACCCGTCCCGAGCCGGAGGAACATCTGAAAGCGTTCTACAGAAGAGTGCATCCCGGCGGTCCGGGCTGGCGCAAAGTGGCGGCAATGTGCCCGGAAGTGAAACCTGACAGCGGCTACGGGGCCATGTTCTGGTGCTGGCTCGCCAGCGCGGGGCTGATCTACGCGGTGCTGTTCGGCCTGGGCAAGATCATCCTCAAGGACTTCGCAACTGGCTTCGGGCTGCTGGCGTTCGGGGCGGCGATGGCCTGGGTGATCTACTGGATTCTGTCCAGGCAGGGCTGGGAGAAGGTGATCGAGTAGGAAGGTGGAAACGATGGCAAAGGAACTGCGACGCGGCAGAGCCGCAAGGTGTCATTCAGGGTAATATTGATCATTCTCAACCCCACCTCACGGGCGACCCGCCGGTCGCCCCTACGGCTCGCCCGGGGCGGTTTACTCCGAAGCTGAGCTTCGAGGAATTCATTCAATTAAAAAAGCCGGAGCACCTTGGTGTTCCGGCTTTTTTAATGAAATCTGTCGGCCACCTTATCCATCCCCGCTCAGATCGAACATCCCCCGGCTCAGCTTTTCATGCACTTCCAAATGGTCTTCCTTCGAGGGGGCGGGTTGCACAATATGGAGCACGGTGAGCTCGGTGAGGGCCTTGATACCCCTTTTTGTGCCGCGGGGTACTACCACCAGGTCGTGCGGGCCGACATTGAACCTCTGGTCGCCGGCCACCAGCTCAGCCCGGCCTTCGAGGATGCAGAAAACCACGTCCACGCCGGGAGTATGCACAGGGATGAACTGACCTTTGCGGAAATAGGCGACTATCACTTTCATCTGTTCGGTGGCATAGACCGACACCGGATTGAACTTTTGTTCGCTGAACTGTTTCAGCGCCATGGCATTTTGTTTGACGACGTCCATCGAGTCACCCCTGTGGAAATACTGTGTACGGTAAGAGAAAGCGGGGCGTATACGGACAGCCGCTTTTACACGTGAAAAACCTCGATCGACATTCCTGCCTGTAGACTCCGGCCGGCCTCAGACCGTGGCCCATTCTTCCTCGATTATCTCCCCCTGCACTCCGACTACCGCGTACTTGAGCGGCACCTTACGGCCGGCCTGTTGCAGCGCCTGCTGAGCCAGGTTCAACAGGCCCATGCAGCAAGGCACCTGCATGATCATCACGGTCAGGGTGTTGATTTTCGCTTCATCGAACCAGGCCCTGATTTTTTCCAGATACACGTCCTGGCCGTCATCCAGCTTGGGGCAGGCGATCGCCAGGACTTTGCCCTTGAGGTAATCCTGGTGGAAATTGCCCAGCGCATAGGCCACGCAATCGGCCGCCAGGATTACGTCCGCTCCCTGGTAGTACGGCGCATTCGGGCTGATCAGATGCAATTGGACGGGCCACTGTCTGAGCTGGGACTGGACCTTCGGCAGCGAAGCCTCCTCAGCCCCCTCTTCCCGCCTGAAATCGAACATCCTCGATCCGGGGCAACCTTCGAACGCCATCTTAGCCTCCTCTGGTAAATCTAATGGGCGGTATCACGGCAGGCAACCGGGTCAGGAAAGCCGGCTCACTCGGCCGCGACAGAATTTTTCTTCCAGTGATTCAATGAATTCCCGGTACTTTTCCCCGGTATCGCCGAAACTGCCGTCCACCTCGCCGAACCGGCTGAACAGCTCCCCTACCTGGCTGGTGGTAAAACTCCGGTCCATCCAGGGATAAAGAATTTCGTCCTCTTTTTTTATGTGTTCGGTCAGCAGGTCGCGGTAAGCCAGCAGGTTTTCGACTACTGCGGACCTGTCCCCTTTTTCCACTCCCTCGAGCACCGCCCGGACGTGAGCCCGGCCGGAGTCGTGTTCCTTGTGCATCACCTGCAGGATATCCAGCCCGGGGGGAAAATACTTGAACAGGATGTCCTCTTCCTTGGCGTGATGGTAGCGGTCGGCGTAGTTGCGGATGAAGTCCACGCAGAGGCGGACCAGCTCCCGGCCTGGTTCGGTTTCGAGGTCGGCGTTTTCGAGGATTTGCGGAATCAGGGCGAGACAGCGCTTGATCAGCTTGTGCTCCTCGACCAGTTTCCTCACCGGCGGAGAGTACCTGAGCTCCTTTTTATCCGGTTTCAGCCTGACCGGAGCTTCCGGGATTTCGATCTCCTGGTCCGGAAAAATAATCCCGGCGATCCGGGCCATCAGCAGCCACTCGTCCTGCGGCGACAGGTGATGGATCGCCACGATGTCTTTCAGCAGGCAGTCGCCCACGCTGCAGGGGCCACATCCGATACCGAAATCATCCAGGACCTGCTCCACCGCCGGAAACCGGGTCATCACTTCCTTGATACTTTTACCGAGGTATTCCTCCACCGTCACCTCCCGGGAATAAAAACTTCAACGGCAGGAATTATAGGACAGCGCTTCTGCGAAGACGAAACTGGACACAGAATCGACTCCGAACGAGCATAATATAGTATACAAAAGTATCCAGATTTATGCCAGAGGAAAATGCGAATGTTTTATCGTTTAGCTGCCGTGAAGAAAAAACCGGGAGGTTGAGCCTCTCCCGGTTTAAGACAAGCAGTATATTCCCAAGCCCTATGCTATCCCTCGCAGGCACTCGTAATCCGCCTTGAGGGCCGCCACTTTTTCGTCCATCGTATTCCCGCGCACGAACTCCACCTCGAAGTATCCCGCGAAGCCGAACTGGCCGTGGAGGATTTCCCAGACCTTGCGGAAGTCCACCGCGCCCTCGCAGATCAGGCTCTGGCCGCGGCCGGAGGGATTTTCATTCTGGGCGTGCACCATCACTACGTGGGAGCCGGCCAGCCGCGCCCGCTCGAAGGGGTCCTCGCTTTCGCCGAGAATCTGGTAGTTGAGCTTGAGTGAGGGGCTGCCTACCCGGTTGATCAAGTCAACTGCGGCGGAGGCTTTGTTGGTCACGCTGTTGCCGTGCATCTCGATAGCCAGCAGCACCCCTGCTTGTTCGGCGCGGGCGCAGAAGCGCTTGCCGTCCTCCACCATCAGCTTCCAGTCCGCCTCGTTCAGGAGCTCGCTGTTTTTCAGGCCGGCCCAGATACGGCAGATGTCGGTGTCCAGGAGCCGGGTGATATCGACCGACCGCTGCATGTCGCGATCCTTTTCGGCGGGGTCCTGGCCATCGCCCAGGCGCACGTAGCTGCCGTAGTGGCTCGTTTTCAGGCCTAATCCAGCGATCCGCTCCTGAATGGCCTTCACTTCGTCATCGGTGCGGGTAAGGGGCAGATGGTCGGGCTTGCCCCACGGTTCCACGCCGTCGAAACCGACATCCGCGGCCAGCTTCAGCACTTCATCCAGCGGCCGGTCCTGGAAGGCGATAGTGCAGAGCGCTACTTTGGGGCCTTTGCGCATGGCGGCTGCACCCTGACCGGCCGCCGAAAGTGACGGGGCGGGAGCGCCGGCCCCGGCCCCCCCGCCGCCGCAGGCCGCGCCGCCAATGGACAGGGCCAGGCCGGAAAGGCCAATCTTGCTCAGGAAATCGCGGCGATCCATTTTGTCGATGCTCATTTTACCTCCCTCTTTTCCCATAGACCGAAATCTTCAAGTGCCGTCAATTTGATTTACAAACCATGCCTGGAAGGGTGCACATAGTGGTGCGCCCCTACAAAAAACAGCCCAAAATACCGTTTTCACGATTGAAACTGTTAACAATGATAATCTTTTTCAGCCTGATCGCGCAACCATAGAATTACCGTCTGCGGCGCTGAGCGCTTTCGATGTTGCGCTCCAGGCTCTGCTTTTCCAGCTCCCGCCGCTCGCGCATGTGCCGTTTGCAGCTGCGCTGCGCCCGCTCCTTGCCGATAGCGGCCTGCAGCTTTTCGATCGTCTCGTTCACTTCCCGGCGGTGCTGCAGCAGGACGGCCGGGTCGCGGGTGTAATGGGTCAGGTCGCGGACCACCATTTCCGGGACATCCGCCAGCTCCTGGGCCCGGCGCACCAAGCCGCGCACCTCGGCCTCCCGGTCCAGGTGCAGCTCCCCGGCGGTGCGAGCCAGGTCCTCGACGATCCAGAGCACCTCCCAGTCCTCGATCCCGTCCCGGTTGACCGCCAGGCGCACACTGGGCCAGGGCCGGCCGCCCGGGCCGGGGTAGGCGATCTGGCCGTCGCCGTTGGTGTGGTCGTAGGAGTAGCTGTTCCACCCGATCTCCGGCCAGCGCGGCTCGCCCTCCGGCCGGACGTTGTTGTTCCAATAGTTGTAGCCCCAGTACTCGTAGCCCATGATGTCGTACTTGTAGGTCATCCAGAACAGGGACCGCGAATCAGTCAGCGGGTCTTCCATCTGCACGTTGGGAAAGGGCGGGTGAGGCGCGATACAGACGTACCAGAGCACTTCCTCGCCGCGCGCCAGGGCTTCCCGGCAGGGGGCGGGCTCGAATCCGTAGACTCCGCCGGGCCGCATGATCGGGTCCCAGACATCGATATAACCGTTCAGCTCGGGCCGTGGCATGCTCCCGCCGATCATCACCCTGACCCCCGGGTAGCGGGTGTGGATGAGGTCAGCTTTTTTGCGCATCAGCTCGAAATCGCTGGTCTCATCGCCGATGTAAACGTAACTGTAGTCGAGCCAGCCTTTTCCCTTCACCTGGTCGTAGACGCTGTCCAGGCCGGACTGGTCCACTTCGCCCACTCCGGAGAAGCCGCCCAGGTTGATCGTCCCGAGGCCGCGCTCCAGGCAGAAGTCGATCAGCTCGGCACGAGGAGTGAGATAGCTTGAGTACTGCCCCACCGGGTCGAAACGGTAGGAGAGCCAGAACTCGTACCATTCGGCGAGCCAGCGGTCGTCCATCCGGCGATGGTAGAATTCCTCCACGCTCTCGATCGAGAAATGTCCCTGGGTGCGGAACATCCCCCGCCGCGGAATTTCGAAGTCCCTGACTGTCACCTCCAGCGGCACCACGGTAGCGTGGCTGTTGGCCGGGTGGATAGTGAGCGTGCCGGAGTACCGGCCGGCCGGAGTGCCGGCCGGCGCGTAGACTTCCACCCAGAGCGCGGTTTCGGCATCGGGTTCCACGTCGAAAGCCTCGGCGCCGTCCAGCGGCCGGATCGGATCGGGGACCCAGCCGCGCTCGATGCCATTGGAGTGCGGAGAATATTGAGTGCGCACCAGCTCGGTCTTGCCGACCGAGATCAGTGAGGCAGGGAGGGTCCCGGCCGGGCCGGTCAGCGGCGAGGCGGTCACCGAAACGTCCCGCAGGAAGCTGTCTAATGGGATAATCACGAGCTGAAACGCCTCGTGCTCGCCGCCGGCCAGGTCCACCACCGGCCTGGCCGGTACCTCGCCGTGGAAACGCAGTTGCGGGTTGGCGTGGGTCACCCGGCGCAGGCTGCTTTCACCGCCCACACAGTAATCGACTTCGGCAAGCGCGAGGGCGGAGGCGGTTTTGGCGTAATAGAGGTTCAGCCTGCGGCCGCGATCCCGCACCGCATCGCTGGCAGCGATCAGCTCCCTGATCGCGCCTGCCCGGGCGGTGTCCGACAGTGCATACCGGGGTTCGATTTCGCCGATCTGCATTTCGTAGAGAGACCTGCGCCGGCCGAGCTCCCCAGGCAGGGAGGCGATCTCCCGGCGGGCCAGGCTGACGGATTCGGCGAACCGGGCCCGATAGTAATCCAGGGTAAGCCGATAGACAGAGATTTCGCCGACCGCGACCGCCGGCCTGACATCCTCGGGCAGGCTGAATTCCAGGCCCAGCCGGACGATCCGGTCGCCGGGGTCCAGGTCATCGTAACTACCAACGCGCCAATGGTAGTTGTGGAAGTTCCCCTGCAGCGGCGCATCCACATGCCGGACTTCTCCGGAGGGGAAGTGAGTGACCGTCATGGCCCGCGGCAGACTGTCGCCCTCTTCCCAAGCCAGGATCCGCAGAATCTGATAGCCGGCGCAGGAAAAATTGAAGGTGATGAAATCCTCATCGTCCAGCCGGAAGTCCACTTCCCGGACGAAACGGACCGTATCGCCGTAGGCGCCGGCAGCCAGAGCCGGTCCCTCTACGCCGAAAGCTCCATCCCGGGCCGGCTGTCCCCCGGTCCAGGCCGGAGTGGAGAAATCTTCCCTGAAAATCACCTCCCCGCCCTCCGGAACGTGAGCCCCGGCCCGAGCGGCCCAGCCCGCACACAGGACTGCCGCGGCCAGCCACCAATAGCGCATCGGTACCTCCTTGAACTGTTCGGACAAGCGGATAGACCTTAAATAATATCAAGCCGGCAGCCAGCCGGGCAAGAGACTTCCTTTCGGAACTGGTTCTCAGGTTTCTATCACCGCGGAACTCGGCCGGCCCAATTGCAATATGACTTTAAACCTTGCCTTATCGAAAAAACAAGCTTAACTTTTGCAAGTCTTTTCTCGTTCTTAAAGTGACGATCCTTGTTTCCCCATTGCAGATGGTCCTTTCATCCTGATGAAACCGAGCGGTTATCCGGCGGCCGTAATTGCGGCCGTATTGACTATAGCCGCCTGCGGCGGCAATCCGCAGACTGTGGCCCAAAGCCCGGCGAAACAAATTCCGGCAGCGGAAGAGCCGGCCGATACGTTCGACCTGATGGCCCACAGCGCGCTGGACACCACCTCCGGGGTGTTCGAGGGCGAATACGACGAGGTGGTCAACGACACGATCAGGGTGATGGCCAGGGTCAGGGTCAGGCTGGAAGACGGCCGGATCACCGCCATCGATCTGCTGGACACGGCCTGGGTCCATCCGGCCGCGGCCAGGCTCATACCCCAGCGTATAATCGAAAGCCAGCGGCTGCCGGTGGAAGCCGTCTCGGGAGCGTCCGTGGCGAGCTGGACGCTGATGACGGCCACCGCCGTGGCGCTCGAGATCGACCTTACCGAACTCGAAGACTCGACAGCCGAACCAGACTCTCTCTCGGGAAATTGACCTTCACGTTCACCAGGAGTCAGCAGCCATGAACCAAAAGGACACGAAACCCGTTCTGCGCGATCCGATATCACGCAGGGAATTCATCAAGATCAGCGCCGCCGGCGTGGCCGCGGTCGGCGCGGCCGGCAATCTCGGCTGTTCCAGTGAAGCCATCGTGCCCAGAAAGCCGCTGGGCAAAACCGGCATGAACGTCTCGATCCTGGCCCTGGGCGGCGGCAGCGCCCTGACCATGGTAAAGAGCGACGACGAAGCCGTTGCGCTGCTGGACCTGGCGCGCCGCAAGGGAATCAACTACTTCGACACCGGCGCGGAATACGATAACGGCAAGAGCGAAAAGCGGTTCGGCATGGCGCTGGCCCCCCACCGCAAGGAGATTTACCTCAGCACCAAGTACGGCCCCGGCGAAAACCCGGACGAGCTGATGAAGAAATTCGAAGAAAGCCTCAAACGCTTCAATACCGATTATATCGATGTGGCCAACATGCATGGGTTGACCGCTCCCGATGACGCGGAAAAGATGTTCCAGTCCGGGGCGCTGGAAACCCTGGTCAAGCTCAAGGAACAAGGGGTGGTCAAAAACATCGGGGCTACCGCGCACCGGCCCAGACCGCTGCTCGAAGGAATGAAGCGCTTCCGCTTTGATTCCGTCTACGCGGCCACCAATGCCACCAGGCTGCATTTCGTGGGTGAGTTTGACGGGGCTCCCGAGGGGAGTTTCGAAGATGAAGTCATACCACTTGCCAACGAACAGGGTATCGGCCTGTGGGCCTTCAAGGTTACGGGTCAGAGATTACTGATCCAGAAAAACAACGAACCGAACAAGGCCCCTGGACTGGAGCTGATCCGCTACGGATTCAGTCTTCCGGTGCATGGTGTAATCCTGGGTATGACCACTCCCGAACACGTGGTAAGCGCCTGCGAGCTGGCCGCGAATTTCAAGCCGATGACAACTGAAGAGATGAAGATGTGGAACGAAAGACTTGCCCCCAGTATCAGCGAACTGACCTACACCAATCCCTCGTATGTGGATGACGGCGGATGGCGGGCGCACCTGGCTTGACAACGAACCGGTGAAGGAATATCGAAAAAAGGGGCTCCCCGGACTGGGGCAGCCCCTTTTTATACTGCGGGGAGTCCCGGCGTTTTATGTTATCAGAATTCCCTGAGCCTTTGGGTAAACGGCTCGTGGCCCAGGGTGCCGTACCCCCGGCCGGTGGGAAACGATTTCAGGATGCCGTTGATGACGTAATCCCGCCCAAGGATCACCGCATCCTCCAGGCCCAGGCCGCGGGCCAGGCAAGCGGCGATTGCCGCGCTGAGCGTACAGCCGGTGCCGTGGGTGTGCGGAGTGTCTATCCTTTCACCGCCGAACAGCCTGATCTGGCCGTCCGGCAGGGCGAGCAGGTCCACCAGCTTGTCACCCTTGAGGTGGCCGCCCTTGACCAGCACCCCCCGGGCTCCCATTTCCCGGAGGACTTTGGCAGCCCGGTGCATGGTTTCCTCGTCCTTCACCTCGAAGCCCACCAGCCTGCGCGCCTCGGCGGCGTTCGGGGTAATGACCAGCGCTCTGGGAAAGAGCTTCGCCACCATCACTTCCACCGCCTCGTCCTCCAGGAGCGGGTCACCGCTCTTGGCCACCAGCACGGTGTCGAGCACCAGGGGCGGACCGGGATAGCGCTCCAGGACCTCGGCCACGGCACGGATTATCTCGCTGTCGGCCAGCATGCCGCACTTGAGCGCATCTACGCCGATGTCCTCCAGCACCGCCTCCATCTGACTGCGGACAAACTCGCCGGTCACCTTGAAAACGCCGGTGACGCCGACCGAATTCTGGGCGGTGAGCGCCGTGACGGCGCTCATGCCGAAACAGCCGAAATTCTGGAAGGTTATCAGATCCGCCTGAATCCCCGCCCCTCCGCCGCTGTCGCTCCCGGCCACGGTGAGTGCCCGGGGGGGACAAGATCTATTTGTCATAAGCCAGTATCTCCGCAGTCAGTTTTATGTAATCCCGGGCGCCGTTGCTCGAGATGTCGTATTCGAAAATCGACTTGCCGAACGCTGGGGACTCTTTCAGCCTCGTGTTCTGGTGAATCACCGTCTTGAAAAGCTCCCTTGGGAAGAGGCGGTTGAGCACTTCGTAGATTTCCCGGCTGAGCCGGGTGCGGATGTCGAACTGGGTGGCCAAGATCCCCATCAGCCGCACCTGATGGCCGGTCTGCTGGCAGACGTCCTTGATCAGCTCGAAAGTCTGTTTCAGCCCGGAGATCGAAAAATAGTCCATGCCCACCGGGATGATCACCAGATCGGCGAAAACCAGGGCGTTGAGATTGACCAGGTTCATCGAGCTGCTGCAGTCCAAAAGGACGTAGTCGCAGTTGGAGAGGTCTTCGAGGGCTTTGCCGAGCAGCCTTTCACGGCTGGTCTGGCCGGCGATCTTCCATTCGCTCTCCAGGAGCTTGCGGCCGCCGGAGGGCACCACGAACAGGTTGCGCCGCACCTCGCTCATGGCCGCCCGCCGGCCCAACAGCAGCGCATTGACCCCGTCATCAGTTTCCAGGTCGTAGATCTCGGACAAGTTGTTCTGCGGGTCGCAATCGACCATGATCACGCGCTTGCCATTGAGCGAGAGGCCATGGCCGATGTTGACCGTGGTGGTAGTCTTGCCCACTCCGCCTTTGGTCGAGATCACCGCAATCTTCTTCATTGCCGTCCCCGGTAACGGTATTCACGTTTTGCAGTCCGAGCTTATCACAGGCGGGCGTTCATTTCAAGCCTTTTCCCGCGGCCAGCGGCCAGGGTCTTGCCAGCAAAGCCGCGAGTCATAATGATTATACAGCCGGTTTTTCGTTTTTATCCCCAACTGGAGGTTTTCGTTGTCGCCAGCCGACGTTCCTTCCGTTGCAGACGAGATAAAACAAGTCATCGAAAGAATAAACCGGGCCTGGCGCGAAGGCCGGTTTGACGAGATCGGACCGTGCTTTCACTCCCGGGCGGTAATAGTGCCGCCGGGATTCGGCGGGCGCGTGGAAGGTGCCCGGGCCTGCGTCAAAAGCTACCGGGACTTCACCGCGGCGGCGAAAATTCAGAAGTGCGAAGAGAGAGACTTCGCCGTAGACACTTGGGGCGATACTGCGGTTGTCAGCTACCGGTTCGAGATCAGCTACGATATGCAGGGCAGGCGATACGACGAAACCGGCCGCGACCTGATGGTCCTGAGCCGCCGGGACGGAAGGTGGCGGGTGGTCTGGCGCACACTGCTGAGCTCTCCCGGCCAAAGCTGAATCCAGAGCCGGTCAGGAATAAAATAAATCCATCGAGCTTGACACTACCCCACGTGCGGACACAGGGGTCCGCCTCTGAGGGGGCTCCATGATAATTTGTCTATAAACCGGGTTGGTTATTGCCACCCGACCAAACCTCAATTCATCCACGCTCCAGCGGAGAAAGGCACTTACCTCTTGAACGGAAATCTCAGCCTCAGCCTGAACCCGCTCCGGCTGGCCCTGACGGCCTCAGTGCTGGCCTGCACCTGGGCCGCCGGCCAGCCGATGGTCACCGACCGGCCCGGGTTCGCCAATTCCACCGCTGTCGTGCCGGCCGGCAGGCTGCAACTGGAGAGCGGTTATCAGTACGACAAGTCGCCGGGGAGCTACCGGCATTCACTGGGTCAGCTCCAGGTGCGGGTGCCGGTCTCCGGTCGGATGGAATTGGGCCTGGGAGTCAATTCTCACCTGAACGGCGCAACCGCCGGAGTCTCCGAATCCGGTTACGGCGGCAGCTCGCTGGGACTGAAGGCGAAGCTCTTCAGTCCCGGTCCGGATGAGGCCGGCAGACTGGCGGCTCTCACCGCGGTCTTCTCAACCAGCCTACCCACCGGCAGCCGGGCTTTTCGGCCGGATCATCTGGAGCCTTCCGCGATGGTCGTCGCCGATCTCAGCCTGGGCGGCCGGGCCACGCTGACTCCTTTTGCCAGTTATACCAGGGCCAGCAGCCAGGCCGGGCAGACCGACCGGGTCGGGGCCGGCCTGTCGCTCGGCGCAACCCTCTCCGGACAGGCCGCGTGTTTCATCCAATATTTCGAGCTGAGGGAGGGCGGCGCCTCCGGGCAGGACACACACTGGCTGTGCGGCGGCGTGACCCTGCTCGCGTCAGACAACCTGCAGTTCGACTGGCACGCCGGCCTGACGCTGGGCCGCCCGCTGAAGACTTACTTCACGGGAGTCGGGATTTCCACCAGGTTCGCCGTAAGATGAGCGGGAGCTCTATCTCTATGTAATGAAAGGGCTTAAAAGCTGCCGGGAATGCAGGAGAACCGTATACTCAGCCCTGGCTTCCTGCGTAATAACACTTTGATATTGCGGCACTTAATGTATCGTCTCCCGGTTTTTCACGCTCTTTTTTAAAGTATTTCAGCGAATTGCCGATAAAATTATTGGCCCGAATGGGCCAGTTGCACAAACAGCTTCATCGTTACCGACCCCCCGGTAATGACTTCTTCGCGGAAGTCCTTGTGCAGCTCGGCTTTGGGAGTTGCAGCTCCCAAAGCCATTTTTTTTGCAGCGGATTTCGAGCATGCGGGACGGGTGGGAAGGAAGGCAAAAAGAAGCCCCGCGAAAGTATTCGCGGGGCTTCTTATCCGCAGTTTTCAGGGCCTTTCAGCTTTGTTCCTTTTCCTTCTTGTGCTCCTCGATCACCTTGTGGGCGATTTCGGTCGGTACGTCCTCGTAGTGAGAGAACTCGCTCGAAAACACGCCGCGGCCCTGGGTCATGGAGCGCAGGCTGGTGGAGTATTTGTACATTTCGGCCTGGGGTACCTGGGCCGTGACCTTCTGGAAGCTGCCCTCGCCGGTCATGCCCTGGATGCGGCCGCGGCGGCTGTTCAGATCGCCGATAACGTCACCCATGTATTCTTCCGGGACCGTCACTTCGACGTTGAGGATCGGTTCGATCAGGACCGGGGCGGCTTCCAGGGCCACTTTATGGAAGGCCATGCTGCCGGCTACCTGGAAGGCGACATCGGATGAATCCACGGTGTGGTAGCTGCCGTAGTAGCACTCGGCGTAGAAATCGACCACCGGGTAGCCGGCCAGCACGCCTTTGCTGGAGGCTTCGCGGACACCTTTTTCCACCGAGGGGACGAAGCGGCCGGGGATGACTCCGCCGACGATCGAGTTGATGAATTCGAAACCGGCGCCTCTTTCCCGCGGCTTGAGCCTGATCCAGCAGTCGCCGAACTGGCCCCGGCCGCCGCTCTGCTTCTTGAACTTGCCTTGGCCTTCCGCGGTCTTGCGTATCGTTTCCTTGTAGGGGATGCGCGGCTTGATGTATTCCGCCTCGACGTTGAACTTGCGTTTCAGCCGGCCGAGAATCACGTCCAGATGCAGTTCGCCCAAGGCCCACACCATCTGCTGGTGCAACTCGCCGTCGAAATAGCTGTTAAAGGAGCGGTCTTCCTCGTGCAGCTTGCGCAGGCCGGTGGAGATCTTATCCTCGTCGCCGCGGGTTTTGGGAACGATCGCCACGTTCATCACCGGTTTCGGGAAATTGATGTCCGGCAGCTTGAGCGGGCGGTTCTTGAAGCTGAGCGTGTTTCCGGTGTGAGTTTCCTTGAGCTTGGCCACCACGCCGATGTCGCCGGCAACGAGTTCTTCCACCTCGGTGCGATCCCGGCCCTGCATCACGCTCAGGTGTCCCAGCCGCTCGGATTTGCCCACATTGACATTGAGCACCTCGTCGCCGGTTTTGAGCACTCCGGAGAAGACCCGGAAAAAGCTCATTTCGCCCACGTGCGGTTCGGTGATCGTCTTGAAAACCAAAGCCATCACCGGGCCTTTCGGATCGGGCGCCACTTCCGCCGGCTCCTTTTCACCCTCGGCCTTGAGCGCCGGGAACATCGTGGGGTCCGGCATCACGCCGGCCAGGCCGGCCAGGGCCTGCTGGACGCCGAAAGTAGTGGCGGCCGAGCCGCAGAAGACGGGGACGAAATTGCGGTTGAGGATTCCTTTCTGCAGGGCGCGGCCGATCTCCTCGTCGGAGAGCTTCTCATCGGCGAAATACTTTTCCATCAGCTCCTCGTCCTGTTCGGCCACGTCCTCAATGAACTCCGTGTAAATCTTCTCGACCTGGTCGGCCATGTCGGCCGGGACGTCTTCGAGCTTGAACTCGCCTTTCTGGGTGCCGGGTACGCCGATACAGGCCTTGCGGCTCATCACGTCCACCACGCCGCGGAAGCTCTCTCCCTCGCCGACCGGCAGGGTAAGCGGAACGATGTGGCCGCCGAAGCGGTTCTTGAGCTGTTCGAGGGTGCGGCTGAAATTGGCGTGCTCCTTGTCCAGCATGTTAATGAAGACCACCACCGGCATGTTCTGCTCCGCCGCCTTCTTCCACATCAGCTCCGTACCGATCTCCACTCCGCTGGCGGCATGGACCACGAGCAGGGCGCAGTCGGCGCCGCGCAGGGCCGCGGCCGCATCACCGATAAAATCCAGGTAGCCGGGGGCATCGATCAGATTGATTTTCGTCTTGTCCAATTCGGCGTAGGCGACCGAAAGGTTGATCGAGATTTTGCGTTCGATTTCATCCTGGCTGAAATCGGTGAGGGAATTGCCTTCGTCCACGCTACCAAGCCGTTTAGAGGAGCCGGCGGCAAAACAGAGCGCACCCGTGAGGCTCGTTTTGCCGCAGCTTCCGTGTCCTACCACTGCGATATTCCGGATGTCCTTGCTGTCGTATTTCTTCATTATCTGCTCCCGGCAGTCAAAAGAGGCTATATACGGATATGAGTAACTTATTGCAGAGTTATATTATGAAACCTTTGATTTAATCGCTGTATAATTTTTCTCGCAAAATTCGATAAAGTTTATTAACTTGTTGTGGTACATAAAGTTAAACCACAACAAGGGGATTTAAATG
>Ga0214473_10000178_pt1 | contig 89731 bp, 78 predicted proteins | sample RVTome_7_FD_203509 | JGI IMG/M metagenome (GOLD analysis project Ga0214473, IMG submission 203509) | Soil microbial communities from uranium-contaminated site in the Upper Colorado River Basin, Wyoming, United States - RVT98D197 | ecosystem: Environmental > Terrestrial > Soil > Contaminated >... | reverse complement strand
ACAGCACTCCTGGCGGCCCGGCAAGCCGACACGGACAAACTCATCAGCTTGGCAGCATGAAAATTTCATCGCAGCTTGCGAACAATTTCGACTATAGTAGTACAGAGGTTACCTTCTACTCCCCCCTCTCCGCGACCTCAGCGCCTCCGCGGTGCAATTTCCGAGTCCTTGCACTGAAATAGCATTGGCCAGGTTAGCCACACAGAAACCTGAATATCCAAAGATTACTGCGCGCGACAGAGTTGCTGCCGCCGCACTTTTCCGGGGAAAACATCGTTGCAGTGGCCGTCTTCGACCACCGTGGCGCCGTTGACCACGACGGCTTTCATTCCCGGCGGATGGCGCCGGACTTCCTGGGCGTCGATGATATCCGGCAATTGCTTGCTGACGAGATCGTCGATCTTATCGGCGTCGAATACCGTCACGTCGGCCGGCATTCCTTCTCTCAAAAGTCCGCGGTTGAGGCGCAGCTTTTTCGCCGGAAAGCCGGTCAGCTTGTGCACGGCCTGTTCGAGATTGAAAAGACTCTTCTCACGGCGCCAATAGCCGAGCACCTTGGTCGGCGCGCCGTGCCAGAAGAAACGGTCCAGGTGCGCGCCCACGTCGGTGCCGATGAGGCTCGTGTCGGATTTGATCATCTCGGCGAGCAGCTCCTGGTGCGCGTTGGCCAGGCCGTGGTAAACGCACTGTGACTTGAGATCGTCCTCCAGCCAGGTGTCGAAGAATGCATCCACCGCCGGCTTTTCGGTGAGCCGGGCGATTTCTTCGACGTTTTTGCCTTCGAGCTTCTTCAGCTCGGGCTTCTCGATATGTTCGAACACCACCCGGCCCCAGCCATGCCATTCGGGGAATTCCGGTTTGCCGGCGGCGGTGATGCGCTCTTTTTCGAGATTTCTTCTGGCTTCTTTATCTCGCAGCGGGCCTTTCAGATTGCCCGAATTCTTGATCGCTTCCCAGGTCGGCAGGCCATTTAAGAAGAAGCAGTCGTCGATCGTAAACCGGCGGATGTGAGTATAGGGAATGACGACTCCATAAACGTCTTGACCGCGCTTCTGCGCTTCCTGCATGAACGCAATGGCCCTGGTCGCGTCCGCTTTTTGTCCAGGGCGCTGGCGGAATTCATTGCCGATCTGCAAGCAGCGGATTTTTTCCAGCATCGACGGGACGCCGGTGTCGGGCTGGAGCATCATCTGAAAACCGTTGAACTGAAAGCAGCCGTTATAATCGGCCGCGACGTTGGCCAGCTCGACGATTTCATCGTGCGTTGCGAAGGTGCTCGGCGTGCCGGCGTGAATTGCCGGGCCGCCGCGCGGACTGGTGGAAAAACCGATGGCGCCCAACTCCATGCCCTCGCGCACCATCTTTTTCATAGCGGCCAATTCCTCGCCGTTCGCCTCGCGTTGATAAGCGGCCTCGCCCATGACCGTCAGCCGAACCGGAGAGTGGGGCATCAGCGGCAACACGTTAACCGAGATTTTGCCTTCGATATAGTTAAGATACTCGGCGAAGGTATTCCAGTGCCAATCCTTGTCGTCGACGTATTTGTCGAGGACGCGGCGGAGATATTGAACCAAAACCTGGCGTGGCTCGGGTTTCGGCGGCACCGGCGCGCAGGAAGCGCCGCAGTCGCCGATAACGATGCTGGTCACGCCGTAGTTCACCACCGGGTTGCCGTTGGGGTACTGGACGACGAAGGCGTCCATGTGCGTATGCGCGTCGATGAAGCCCGGCGCGACCACATGCCCCTTGGCGTCGATCTCTTTTTTTCCCGAGCCCAAGTTCGTACCGATGGTCGCGATGTTCTCGCCGTCAATCGCGACATCCGCTTCATAGCCGGGACCGCCCGTGCCGTCAATCACCGTGCCGTTTCGAATCACCAAGTCATGCGCCATAGGGGTTTTTCCTTTCGAACACTTATTTGCTTATCCCATCGAACCTTACATGCTGTCAACTGCTCGGAAGCGGTTTCGTGTCTCGGGTTCCGGGTTCAATGGAAACGCGCTGACAGAAGCTAGCTTGAAAATGAATCAACCAGCTGAACGGTGAGGACGAGTCTCATTGGGAGAGGTGCGCACAAAGTCCCGGGTCTCGCATTAACGCGAAACCCGAAACCTGGAACTCGAAACCGCGCGATGCGCGCCTACATCGCGTCTTCTGGCCGTTCGTACTTCGCCCTGCCCATGCGCTCCTTGATCGTCGGGTAGGCGACGGTGAAGACGGTGATGGCGATAAGGATCAGCACCGTCGGGAACAGCAGCCACTTGGCGCCGTAGGCCGCGGTGGAAATCCATAGGTAGTTCTCGGCGATCTTGCCGAGCGTAAGCCCTAAAATCAGCGGCGGCCGCGGCCAGCCGAATTTGACCATGAAGTAGCCGACGAAGCCGAAAATCAAAGTTGCAATGATGTCGTTGAGGTCGTTGTTGGCGGTAAATGACCCGATAAACACCAGGAACATAAGAAACGGAATCAGGAGCGATCCTCGGATGAACGTCAAAGCCGCAAGATGATTGAGGATCAAGAAGCAAACTGCCGCCACGATGAGATTGGCAAGGATTAAAACCCAAACCATCGCGAAAGTGACGTCGAGGCGCGATTTGAGCATTTCCGGACCTGGATTTAAGCCGACGATCAACATAGCGCCAAGCAGTAGGGCCATGGCGCCGCTGCCGGGAATGCCGAACGCAAGGGTCGGAATGAGGTCACCGCCGCGGGTCGAATTGTTGGCGGCCCCTGGACCAAGAACGCCTTCAACCGCGCCTTTACCGGCTCGGGATTTATCTTTTAATCCCTGCACCGCATGAGCGTAAGAAATCCATTGGGCAATATTGGCGCCCAAAACGGGAAGCACGCCGAAGTAAACGCCGATAAGGCTGCATCGCATGACCAACCAAAAATGGCGGAACGTGTCTTTGACGCCTTCCATTACGCCAGTGAGTTTTTCGGATTTCTTACTAGCGATACTTGTCCCTCGAACCGCTAGGTCCACAATTTCCGGAATCGCAAACAAGCCCACGACCACGGGGATGAGGTCGAGACGGTCCCATAAATAGAGAGATCCGAAAGTGTAGCGCAAGGAGCCGGTCTGAGGATCGACGCCGATGGCCGCCAGCATGAGGCCGATACCGCCGGCCAAAAGGCCTTTAATCAGTGAGGATCCGGCGAGGGTGCCGATAAACGTAATGCCCATGATCGCGATGATGAACAATTCAGGTGAGCCGAAGAGCAGAACCAGAGGCCGCATGATCGGGATCGAAAGTGCAAGAGACAGTGCGCCGATGATCGCCCCGACGACAGAACTCGTAATAGCAGCGCCCAGGGCTCGTCCTGCCTCGCCGTTCTTCGACATGGGATAACCATCTAAGATGAGCGCGGCTGAGGATCCCTCCCCAGGGATACCGAACAGTATCGAGGTAAGGTCGCCTGTCGTACTGGTCACGGCGAGCATCCCTAGAAGGAAACAAAACGCTGAGATAGGATCTTTGATGTTGTAAGAGAAGGGCAGCATCAGCGCCAGCGTTGCGAGACCACCGAGGCCGGGCAGCAATCCAACAAAAAAGCCAATGGAAATCCCTATCAACAGATAGCCGAAGGCCGGCCACGCCACCACTTTCCAGAAACCGATAATGAAAACCTCAAGCATTGGACTCTCCTGCGCTCGCTTTGAACCGGTGGAATCTGCTCCTTATCGCATCTTGGCGGCGGAATCAACTCGTTTCTCGGGCGATTCCACGTCGGCGCGTTGCCGTCTAAGAACGTCGGTGTTTCGGATCCGAATTACTTACTCAGAATACGCTTCAAAGCGGGTAGGTCGACGGCGATGACGCGTATCGATTTTCCTTCTGCGCGTTGCGCCGATCATTTTTTAGCCAAAAGCTTTTTCAACCATTCGATAACTTCGGGAGGCTGGTCGATGACTTCTTTGGCCAACGCTTGCAGCTCTTCCCCACTGACGGGCCTCAGCTCCCAGCCTCGTTTTTTGGCCTCGTCCATGAACTCCGGATCTTTGAGGGTCTTGGAATATGCCTCGCGAAGGATCGAGGCGCGATCAGCCGGCAGTCCCGGCGTCGAGACTATTGGCCAGGAGCCAAAACCGCTGGCGCCCAAGTATACGAGCGCCTGGCGCCGCTTGGTGTCAGGCGTCTTGTATTGGTCCATTAGCTCGAACAGGGTAGGCACATCGGGAATCTTGGGGTTGCGCTGGCGTGGGGTCTGAATCAAGACGCGGACGAAACCTGACTTGTGCCAGGTGTTGAACGGCTCCCTGCTAAAGTATGCGGCGATGGTGATCGCGCGGCAGTGCACCTCGCCTCGTTCGATGGCGAGATCCTGTTCGGCGCCACCCGGGTAGCCCGTGATGACGCGAAACTTAAGCCCCAGCGTCTCCTCAAAAAGCACGGGCACGTCGTGGCCGCTGGTGCCAACCCCAGTCGCCGAACAGCGCGGTGGCTCCTTTGCGTTGCGGATGTCCTGCAAGGTTTTGTATGGCGTGTCTGAGCGCATGAAGAGCAAAGTTCCATTCTTCTCCGGAGAGCCAATCCAGGTGAACTTGGCCCAATCGAACTGGACTTCTTTGCGGCCGGTAAGCTGGGTGTAATACAACCCTGGAGCGATGGATCCGAGGCTCAAACCGTCGGGCTTGGTAAGATTGTAGACATGATTGGCGGCGATCATACTGCCGGCGCCAGGCATATTCTGGACGATGATCTCGGGGTTCCCGGGGAGGTGCTTTCCCATGTTGCGCGCATACGCACGAGCAACGAGATCATGGCTGTCACCGGATAAATAGCCGACGAAAATTCGAACGGTCTTGCCTTGGTAAAAAGGCGCCTGGGCAAAGAGTGGTTCAAGGTTCAAAGGGTTCAAGAGTTCAAAAGTTATCAGAGAAACTAGCAGAACGAGTTTGATTGTTTGGACCTTTGAACTTTTGAACGGATGCATCAGGTTGTCTGAACTGCGGGTCATGAAGCAGATCCCTTTCTCTAAGAGCGACAGTGAGAACGCCTACTTTCCCAACACCCATTTCATTCTTTCGATCACCTGGGCGGGTTGAGCGATGACTTCTTTGGAGCGCGCTTCGAGTTCTTCGCCGGTCACCGGGTCGACGTCCCAGCCTCGTTTTTCCGCTTCCGCCAGCAGCTCGGGATCCTTGATCGCCTTGGCGTAGGCGTCACGCAGAATCTTCATCCGGTCCCCCGGCGTGCCCGGCGGGGCCGTGATGGGCCGCCCCAGTGTGGCGGCCGTCAGTATGACTCTGGCCAGCCGCCTGCCCGCTTCAGGAGTTTTATATTGCTGCATGAGCTCGGGGAGTGTCGGGACATCTTGCATGCGCGGATCGCGCTTGTCGCCGGTCTGGAGCACGACACGAGTGAAGCCGGATTTGTGCCATCGCTTATACGGCTCCCTACCGAAATAGGTCGCCACCAGCGGAGACCAACAGACCACTTCGTTCCGTTCGACCGCGACATCGATCTCCGCGCCGCCTTGATAGCCGCCGACAATATGAGTCTTGATCCCCAGGACTTCTTCAAGCAGGCGAGGAACGTAGTGGCCGCTGGTTCCCGTTCCCGAGCTGCCGCAGCGCGGCGGCTCCTTGGCGTTGCGCAGGTCGTCGATCGTTTTGAAAGGGGCATCGGTGCGGATGTAATGAAGTAGCTCATTTTGCTCGGGCGAACCGATCCAGGCGAACTTCGACCAGTCGAATTTGACTTCGTCGCGCTTGATCAATTGATCGAAATACAAGGCGGGATTGAAGGCGCCGATGGTCAGCCCGTCCGGTTTGGCGATACCGTAAACGTAATTGGCGCCGACGATGCCGCCGGCGCCGGGCATGTTCTGCGGGATGATATCGGGATTGCCGGGGATATGCCGCGTCAGGTAACGCACCATCACCCGCGGCCACAGATCGTAACCGCCGCCGGCGCTGGAGCCGATGACGAGCTTGATTTGCTTTCCCTGATAGAAAGGAGTCTGGGCCGGAAGGTTACCCGTCCATGCAAAGACACACAAGACAATCACAAAGATCTTCATATGCCCTCACCCCTCTCAACGGAGGCCGGCGCCGGAGCACCGGGCAGATTCTTTAATTGTAAAGCGGTCTTCTCCTGCCAGCATAAACTGCCGGCTATTTTCCTAAGAGGCTTCGTACCCGCTGAATGACATCTGGCGATGCAGCCATAACTTCTTTCGCCAGCGCCTCGAGATCTTCGCCTGTCCCGGGGTCTATCTCTAGCCTGCGCTTCTCGGCCGCGGATAGAAGAGCCGGGTCATTGATCGATTTATTGAACGCGTCGCGCAGGATTTTAAGCCGCTCCGCAGGAACCCCCGGAGGAAAAACCAGCGGACGACCGAACTCGCCGGAGGCCAAGACGACCTTCGCAAGGCTTCTGGGACCGGCAGGCGTCTTATATATATCCATCAGCTCATAAATCGTCTGAGCGTCCTTCACCCGGGCGTCCCGCTTACTTCCCGTTTGGAACAAAACATGGACGAAGTTTCGCTTGCGCCAAGAGATGAAGGGCTCGCGGGCGAAGAAAGCCGTGATAGTGAACGCCCGGCATTGAAGTTCACCGCGCTCGACGGCCAAGTCGACATCTTGACCGGCCTGATAGCCCGACACGATATCGAACTTGGCGTCGACGGTTTCTTCTACCAATTTCGGCATGTAGTAGCCGGTGGAGGTGACGCCCGTGGCGCCGCATTTAGGCGCCTGGGATGCTTTGCGCACATCTTCGATGGTCTTATACGGTGTATCCGAGCGCATATACATCAAGTGATTTGAGGTCACCGTGCTGCCGATCCAACCAAACTTATTCCAGTCAAATTTTACTTCCGGTCTTTTGATCATCTGCTGGAAGTACAGTGCCGGGTAAATCGCCCCGATGGTCAACCCGTCAGGCTTGCCGACGTTGTAAACCTGATTGGCCGCGATCAGCGACGCCGCGCCCGGCACGTTTTGGATGATGATGTTGGGGTTGCCGGGAATGTACTTTGGCATGAATTCCGAAACCAGGCGCGGGTAGAGATCATAGACGTCGCCAGCCTTGGTGCCGACGACGATCGTGATCGTCTTGCCCTGGTAAAACGGCGCTTGCGCCAACACAGCGGAGTTCCACCCCAATGTGAGAAGTAGGACGATAATCAGAATCATAGGATTTCTCCTTCCAGCGGGAATTTTCGTGGTAAGCATACTGATCGATTAGGTCATTGGCAACCCCGGCGAATGATTTAAATTGCGTTTGTCGGGTTAGCGGCGCCACTCCGCACCCGACTCTTCGACGCGCGCCACGGCCATCGGCCATGGGCTCGCTCGGGACTGCGCCCCACGGGCAATGGGATGGTGGTTGGCAGCTCTGCCCGTGGGACGCCGCTAGCTGCCCAAGATTCATTTCGCCTGCACAACGATGCCCGACGGCTCCACGGACACCCGGCGCCCGATTAAGACCAGCCAAGCCAGGTAAAAATCATTCCTTCGGGAAACGGAAGGGTAAGCAATCTGACGAAAAGCGTATGAAAAAAAACCCAGGCTATGGCGGTCAACGTGAGAGAGAGCAACCACTTTTCGTTGGACTGGATCTTGAGATAGGTAAAAACCATCAGCGGGATGGTGATGGAAAAACCGAGGAGCCAGATAGCGAAGAAGAAGCCGACGAACCAGGAGAACATGGTGATCGCCCGGCGTTTAGCGACCGCCGGCTCCACCGTTGTCTGAGCGAACTGAAAGTCCACCGGAGCGGCGTCCTTCTGTTTTCGTTCTACACCCTTTAGGTCGAGTAGGAATTGAACCAAGGCCAGGATGACCATAGGAATACCGATCACCCACGGGTACATCCTAGCCTGAAGCCGCCAATCCTTGGCCATATAGGCGAAGACGATGAAAAAGATCAAAAAAACAAAACTAAAAATCGCTTGGGGTCTTACCTTCAAGGGTGATCCCTCCTCAGTTTGGCCAACCGGAACAGCTGAGCGCATTGTTGCGTATGATCTTACCTCTTTACGAATAGAGCCAGTTGCCGCCAGTCCTATATCTTGGCGCCTCTGGTTTTGCAAGAGCGCGGGCCGCCCCACTCCTCCTTCCTGCGGTCTCTGCGACGACGCTGCGCAATCTAGCAAAGTTTACCGGAGCCGTCCAACGCTGGCTGCCCTTTTTTTGTTTACTGAAGCTGTTATAGATGAGCAAGAGAGATTGGAAAAGGGCATGGATTTTCGCCTGTCTGAAGAAGAAGAGAATCTGCGCAAAATGGTCGAAGCGTTCGTGCGGGAGGAGCTGATTCCCCTCGAACCGGAATTCGAAACCGCCCCGGATATTTTCGAAGGGAGCCGATGGAAGAGCCGGGCCAAGCTCAGCCGTGATCCGGAAATCAAACGCTACGTGGCGCTCGTGGAAGAGCTGGAGAAGAAAGCCGAGGCCGGGGGACTGTGGTACCTCGACGTTCCTAAAGAATACGGCGGCTTGAACGTCAGCAACGTCGCGATGATCGCCGTCACCGAGGAGCTGGAGAAGACATCCGTCCCGTTCGAGCTGGGCAATCACGTCTCCAACATCCTTTATAACTGCAAAGGCGAACAGATCGATAAATTTCTTCGGCCCTGCATCCGCGGCGAAAAGACATCAGCCTTCGGCTTGAGCGAGCCGGCTTCGGGCGCAGACCCTTCGATGTTGCAGACCACCGCGACGCCCGACGGTGATTTTTTCGTCATCAACGGCACCAAGATGTTCCCGACGTTTGCGGACGTCGCCGACTTCGTGCAGCTCTTCGCGCGCCTGCCCGGCACCAAGGGGCGGGAGGGTGTGACCTGTTTTCTCATCGACACCGGCGCGCCTGGCTATCGCGTGACGCGCAGCATCGCGACGATAGCCGGAACCGAGCCCTGTGAACTGGTCTTCGAGGACTGCCGCGTGCATAAGTCTCAAGTCCTCGGCGAGGTCGGCAACGGCTGGGCCCTCAATCAGGCATGGCTCGGTGCTCGGCGGTTTCAAGTTGGCATCCGCTCCCACGGTATGTCGCAACGGGTGCTGCGCGAAGTGGCGCGGTATCTGCGCCACGATGACAAAGAAGCGGGCAAATGCGTCGAGCGCATCGGCCATTTTCTGGGCGAGCTGGAGGCGCTGCGCACGCTCACCTATTTTGGTGCCTGGAAAGCCGATCAGAAACTCGACGTGCGCACCGAGGCCGCCAACGTCAAACTTTTCGGCACCGAGCTCGTTCATAAAGTCATCGACTTCGCCCTGGAAGCGGCGGGGCCGTCGGCGCTGCGCAAACAAAACGTCATCGCGCGCGCCTTTCGCCACGCCCGCTCGCACCGCATCGTCGAAGGACCGTCGGAAATCCAGCGCCATATCATCCAGCGCGCGCTGTTTCGCGAGGGAGTGGCGCTGTTGGAAATGCAGTAGAAGGCAATAGGCATTAGCAAGAATTTTGGAATCATTCCATTGGTTTTCATTTCCCTCGCCCGCTTTGCGGGAGAGGGGCAGGGTGAGGGCGTGCCCGTTTCGGTGAAATTAAGAAATCGCGCGCGTAGCCTGCGCCGCGATCAAACAGATGCCGAGGGTAAACTCTGGACAAGATTACGGACACGACAACTTTGCGGCTTGAAATTTCGTCGCCAGCATCCCATAGGTCCCTACGTTGCCGACTTTTGCTGCGTCGAGCGTGGTTTGGTCGTGGAGCTTGACGGAGGACAGCATGCGACCCAAGCGGAAGCAGATCAGAGGAGGTCCACCTATCTCGAACAGCGCGGTTATCGGGTGCTTCGCTTTTGGGATAATGAAGTACTGGTGAGCCCGGACGCAGTGCTAGAGCGGATCGTGTGGGCGTTGAACAACCCTCACCCTGGCCCTCTCCCTAGAAGGGCGAGGGTTGGGAAAAGATGACGCTCAAGCTGAATGCAGAAACGAATGAAGGGGCCACACGTGAAAAGGTGGAGCCGAATGAAGGCCATGAGAATAAGGATTGTCTTCCTTGTACTGACTAGCGCTCTACTGGGTATAGTTCCCCTCGCCGGCGCGCAGCAGCCGAAGAAAATCCCGCGGATAGGGTATTTATCAAATACCGATCCAGCTCGTGAGTCCTCCCGTGCCGGGGCAATTCGGCTGGCTCTGCGCGAGCGTGGCTACATCGAAGGACAGACGATCGCCACCGAGTACCGATATGCGGAGGGGAAGCCCGATCGGGCCCCTGAGCTTGCTGCCGAGCTGGTGCGTCTCAAGGTTGATATCATCGTGGTATCAGGAGGGCCCTTATGGGTCCGGGCGGCCAAGAATGCGACCAAGACGATTCCCATCGTTATGGTGGGCACTGGGTCCGATCCTGTCGAGGCAGGCCTGATTGAGAGCCTTGCCCGTCCCGGCGGCAACGTCACCGGCCTTACTCTTCTTAGCACAGAACTAGGCGGGAAACGGCTGGAGCTGCTCAAAGAAGCTGTTCCCAAACTTGCCCGTGTCGCGGCTTTCTACGATCCGGCCGCTCCGGCCCCAGTACTCGAGGTGAAAGAGCTTCTCCCAGTAGCGCGTGCGCTGGGGTTGACTGTTCGGTCTTGGGAGGTACGAGATGCGGACGGTTTCGAGAAGGTATTCGCTGCGCTGAGTAGGCAGCGCCCGGATGGACTCTACGTGACCGGGGCCCCGCTAATGCGTACTAACGAAAAACGGATTGTGGGCTTCGAGTTAAAGAGCCGGTTACCGTCGGTGTTCACCAGCAGACAGGCTGTAGATGCCGGCGGGCTCATGTCCTACGGGGCGGTCCAAGCGGACAGCTCCCGGCGCGTCGCATATTTCGTGGACAGGATCCTGAAAGGCGCCAAGCCCGCCGATCTGCCGGTGGAGCAGCCGATGAGGTTTGAGCTGGTGGTGAATCTCAAGACGGCGAAGCAGATCGGCCTCACGGTCCCGCAGTGGACGCTGATGAAGGCGGATAAGGTGATTCAGTGATTCCATTTTGGATTTTCGATTTTGGATTTTAGAACAGGGACAAAGATACAGACATAAACACAGTTAGAGAACACAGTAGGCAGGAGGCTCAGCCTCAGGCTGAAACGGTTTGAACCTTTTGAACGGCTTGAACTGTTTGAACGCTAAAAGTTCATGGACTTTAGGCTGACGGAAGAAGAAAAACTGATTCGCGATACGGCGGCGCAGTTCGTGCAGCGCGAGCTGGTGGCAAGGGAGCGCAATTTTCTGCGGCAGGAGGAATTATTCTTGCCGCCGGGGGCGCCGCCGCTGCGCGAGCTTGACCCCAAGGTCACGGCGACTTTGACTGAGATTGCGCGGCGCATCGGGCTATGGGCGTTGGAACTTCCCGCCTCCGCCGATGGCGCGCCGCTGAGCGCGGTTGCGCGCGTGCTGATTCATCAGGAGTTCGGCCGCACCGTTTTGCCCTTCGCGCCGGCCTGCATACCGGGCGTCATGAAGGCGAGCCAACATGTCCAGGACCTCGTCGACGGAAAGCTATCTTTGGTTCTGGCTTTCGATCAAATGCACAAAACCGGCACCCTCGACGGCATTACGACATTTTATCGCGAGACGGCGGACGGGTATGTGCTCGGCGGGACTTCCATAGATGTCATCGATCCCGGCACGGATTTGTTTCTTTTTCCCGCCCGCGAAGAGGGCTCGAGCCGGGCCGGCTTGTTTCTTCTCGACCGGGATACGCCGGGATTAACAATCGGGTCGGCGACAGAGTTGACCGCCGACGTTGCGATCGGCAGGCTTACGTTGCAGGGATGCAAGCTTCAATCGGATCAATTGTTAGGCTATGAGTATCAGGTACAGGAGATCGTCGCCTCCGAGCAACTGCGCATCGCGGCCCGGTCTCTGGGGATCGGGATTCGCTGTCTGGCCGACGGCATCGAGCACGCGCGTAACCGCGTGACCTTCGGCCGGCGGTTGGCGGAGCGGCAAGCGATTCAGTGGATGCTCGCCGACCTTTCGGTTGACCTGCGCACCTGCACATGGCTTACGCTGGAAGCAGCATGGCGCGCCGATCATGAACTGCCCTACTTTGAAGAGGCGGCTTTGGCAAAAAAGCGGGCGGCGAAGATGGCCTTTGAGGCCGCGGACACCGCGATTCAAATTCACGGTGGCTACGGTGTCTGTAAGGAATTTCCTTTCGAAGGTTTCTACCGAGAGGCGCGTTTGCTGCGGTTGCTCTACGGACGGGAAAGTGAGATGGATCGGGTGATCGGAGAAAAGTTTATCAGATAGTAAGTCACAGTTTGAACCTGTTGAACGGTCTAAACAATTTGAACCGCTCGCGCGTCCCGTTCAAGCCGTTCAAGATGTTCAAGTCGTTCAAGCAGTTTAAGAGAAGGCAATCGTTACGTGCGAGCTGTGATTTGAACCAATTGAACTATTTGAACGGCTTGAACGGTTTGAACAAGCGAGAAAAGAGAGGGAGAAGAAGATGAGACGTAAGAAAGTTTGTTTCGTCGGTTATGGATCGACGGAGTATTCGCGCAAGTCGGAGGCGTCGGTGCTGTGGTATTACGCCGAGGCGATCCGCGATGCGCTGCGGCAGACAGGGCTGCACAAGAAGGATATCCGCGGGCTTTCCATCACCACGCAGGTAAGCCCGGATTATTCGCCCCATGTGGCCGAGCAGTTGGGTTTGGAAGTCGATTGGGTGCTCAACGGCGATTACGGCGGCGGCGGGGGCGTGATGAGCGTGCGCCGGGCGGCGGACGCCATCGAGTGCGGCCATATCGATGTCGCGGTTCTGGTCGGCGGCAATTCCTTCGACAGGAGCAATCCGACCCAGCGGCAATTGGAATACCAGCGCGGGAATTTCGTCGATGTTTACGGCTATGGCGGGCCGAATTCGCTGATGGCGCTGATCCAGCGGTTGCATATGGACCAGTACGGCACGACCCTGGAACAGATCGGCAAAATCGCCATCGCGCAGCGCGAGAACGCGGTCAACAATCCGCAAGCGCTGTTCCGCGAGCCGATGAGCATGCAAGACTATTTGAACTCGCGGATGATCTCGGACCCGATTCGGTTGTTCGATTGCGTGATGCCTTGCTCCGGCGCGGAGTGCGTCGTCCTGGCCTCCGAAGAGCGGGCCAAACAAATTACCGACAAGCCGGTTTATTTAGTCACCGATGCGGAAATCTCGCACTACCAAGTGGCGAACATGCTGCCCGATAAGACCACCTTCGGCATGAAAGTGGTGGGCGAGCGGATTTTCTCCGAGGTCAAGCACAAGGATATCGATTTGTTGGAAATCTATGACGATTATCCGATCGCCGTCATGATCCAGATCGAAGACCTGGGCTTCTGCAAGAAAGGCGAGGGCGGAAAGTTCGTCGACGCTCACGACTTGACCTACAAAGGAGATTTTCCCGTCAACACCGGCGGCGGCGAGCTGTCCGTCGGCCAAGCCGGCCTGGCGGGCGGCTTTCTCCACATCGTTGAAGCGCTGCGTCAGCTCAGAGGCGAAGCGGACGGGCATCAGGTGAAAAAAGCGGAGCGCGCTTTGGTGACGGGGATCGGCTGGTTGAACTATGGCCGCAACCTTGGCACCACGGCCGCGTTGGTGATGGAAAGGAGATAATCATGGCCGAAGTAAGAGCGCCGCAGAAGAGTCTGCCAAAAATTAATAAAGTCGATCAGGCCTATTGGGAGGGCGCCGCCGCCGGCAAGCTGCTGCTGCAAAAATGCAAAAGCTGCGGCAAGGTGCAATTCTTCCCGCGCGTCGCTTGCGTCGATTGTTTCGGGGTCCTCGATTGGATCGAGTCCAAGGGGACGGGCAAGGTTCACACTTTCACTTTGGTCCGCGTGCCGCGCAATCCGGCGTTTAAAGAAGAGGTGCCGATTTACTACATCAACGTGATCTTGGACGAAGGCGTGATCATGGAGAGCCGGCTGGTGGGGAACTCGAAGGAAAAAGTAAAACTGGGCGACCGGGTCAAGGTGTTTTTCCAAGAGACCCATAATCCGAGTATCAAGCTGCCGTGCTTCGAGCTGGCGGGGTAGAATGGGGGTAAAATGAAAAAGTACATCTATTTGTCGCTCCTATGCCAAATCGTGTTCCTGATGCCGGCTTTGCTCGCCGCCCAGGCCAAACCCATCCGGGAAATTACCGTTTCTTATCCGATCGGCGGGTCGACGAGTTATTTTTGGGTCGCTCATAAGTCCGGTTCCTTCGAAAAACACGGGTTGCGCCTCAGGGCGGTTCACATCAGCGGGAGCGTCTCGGCGGTTCAGTCCTTGCTGGCGCGCGAACTCTTCATTCAATTCGAAGGCGGGCCGGCGGGAGTGCGCGCCTGGGCGCGTGGAGCGAAAGAGGTGACGGTGATTGGAGCGGTGGGCAACAAGCTCGATTATTTGCTCGTGTCGATTCCATCGATCAAAAAGCCGGAAGATCTCAAAGGCAAAAGAATCGGCGTCAGCGCCATCGGCGCCAGTTCCGACTTCATCGCTCGCCATGCGGTGCGCCAGTTGGGGCTCAATCCCGAGAAAGACGTAACGATTCTGGGTTCCGGTGCGATGGGGCTAAGATGGGCGGCCATTAGCGGCGGAAACATCGAGGCGACCGTGGTGCAACCGCCTTTTACGCTGCTCGCGCGCAAGGCCGGGATGACCGTGCATATCGACTTGTCGAAACAAGAGTTTCAATATCCGATCTCCGCCGTTCTGACCACCCGCTCGTTTATCAAGGCTGAAAATGAGACCGTGATGAATTTCATGCGCGGGCTCGCCGACGGGATGGATTTCTATCGGGATGAAGCGAACAAAGAAAAGGTTTACCAGTATCTGGGCGAGTACTATCGCTCCAAAGCGCGCGAAGAGCTGGAAGAGACCCGCCGGGTGTATAGCCAGATGACGCCGGGCTTGCCGCTGATCTCGGCTAAATCGATTGAGAACTTAATCGTCAACGATAAAGATTTGGCGCCGATGGGCCTTAAGCCAAGTGAAATTTTGGACCTCTCATTTCTCGACAGGCTTCAGGAAGAACGAAAGAGCAGGGGACGTTAGAAAAAGGGGCTTCAGGCTTCCGTGTGGGTAACTGCACCAGTGCTATGCTAGGTTGTGGCGATGCAACGCTCGGAGATTACACCGCGGAGCCTTTCGATACGCCCAGGGTGAGCGGCACTCCTCCGCTCATGGTGAGCCTGTCGAACCATGCGAACTCTGTGCCTCTGTGGTGAATACGCCTTGACAGGAAACCCAGAAGAGCCAACATTAGAAGGGAACTCACATGGACTTTCAAACCATACTGTTCGAAGTGCGCAATCAGATCGCGTTTGTAACTTTCAACCGGCCGGAGTCGATGAACGCGATGAACCGGCAGATGATGAAAGAGCTGGTCGACGCTTGCCGTCAGGTCGAAGAGGATGCTGGCATTCGCGTCGCGATCTTCACCGGCGCGGGAGAGAAGGCTTTTTCCGCCGGCATGGATCTCAAAGAGCGGTCAGAGACCTCGTTCTCGCCCATCGAGAGGCGCCAGCAGAAACTCTCGGCAACCGTTCAGACCCAGACCCGCGCAGTCGCTGCAATTACTAAGCCGACCATCGCGGCGATCCGCGGCTACTGCGTCGGCGGCGGGCTCGAGTTCGCCCTGGCCTGCGACATGCGCGTGGCCGCCGCGGACGCAAAACTCGGACTTGCTGAGGTGAAGCGCGGTCTCATTCCTGGCTCTGGGGGCACGCAAAGATTGCCGCGTACGGTGGGTGTGGCGAAGGCGTTGGAGATATGTCTCACCGGCGACAACGTGACCGGCGCCGAAGCGCAGCGTCTGGGTTTGGTCAATATTGCCGTGCCCGCGAGCGACGTCCTGAAAGCCGCTGAAGACTTGGCGGCGAGAATCCTCAGAGGCGCGCCGATGTCGGTGTTGTTTATCAAAGAAGCGATCAAGAAAGGGGTGGAGTTGTCTTTGGACGAGGGCTATCGTCTTGAGTCGGATTTATCCGCCATGATCGCAACGACGGAGGACAGCAAAGAAGGCCCGCGCGCTTTCGCCGAAAAACGCGCCCCGGTGTGGAAGGGGAAATAGGAATCAGTTTCGGGTTCCGGGTCCCAAGTTTCGAGTTAAAGAAAAAATAGGGTCAGGAGCCGTTTTGTCGCAAAAATGAAATAGTTCTCTAACCCCGGCTCCTCGCGTCGTCTTCGACGACGGATTCGGTGAAGGCTGGCAGCGATTGATCTTTCAAGGTTAGCTGCCGTTACATCTCGTAGCTTCTTGTGCTATCATTTGTCTAAATGAATAAGCCATTAATCGAGACCAATCCCTATTTGATCGACCCGCGGCAGCGGGACAAATTGCTCTACACCTCCGTCTGCTCTTCGACCGCCATTGAAGGCGTGAAAGTGACTTTTCCTCAACCAAACGAGTTCACGGTCTATCCGGGCCAGATCCCGCTCGTGAAGCAGCCCGACGGCTCCTACGGACCACGTCGCTAAAGACCCGTTCCATCGGTTCATAATCTCTGCCGACAGCGGCCCGGACCGCCGCAAAATATTGCTGACGTTTCTTCCCTTTGATCCCGCTGAAATCTAGAGGCGGGAGTTTGGCCTGCAAGCCCATCAGGATGGCCAGTAAACGGCCCGCCCGGCCATTTCCCTCGCGGAAAGGATGGATCAACATTAACTCCGCATGCACGGTCGCCAGCGCTCTGACCACGCGAGTGTCGGAATCGAAGCGGCACGGCGTGAACTCCCGAAGCGGACCTTTTTCTAGCTCGGTCATTACTTTCGGGATTTCCATTGCAGCTGCGAAAGGAAAATCACCCTTGATCACGTTACCCTGTCGGTAACCACCCGCCCAGGAATAAATGGAGCCTAACCAGGTCCGATGTATCTTGCATACATCGGCAGCCGTAAACATGTGTGACTCATCATAAACGACTATAAGCTCGCGCAAGGCGCGCAACTGTTCGCGCGCCTCCACATCGTCCATCTCCCGTTTCCGCTTGATACCGAGCAAGTTCTTCAGCACCCTGCCGCGAGAACCTGATTCGAACTGCGCCTCCGGTAAATGCGTCGTTGTGTACCGTCCGGTGTTTTTGATTTCCGCCACCTTGATTTATCGTTTAACTGAGAATTCCTCGGCCTTTTACATCCTGCCACGCATGTCTTGCTCTTCCTCTGCTCACGTTGAACTGAATCTAGTGACTCTGATGTCAGACTTGCCAAACTTGCACAAGTCTGTTGCCTCGCCCAGCACTTGTCTTGCAGATCCTGGATTACGCAAATAACGCAAGTCTGACACGCCTTTTTTTGACTCGTCCCCAGGCCACTTGCCCCAGACTTCCTTCAGCCAACCAGGTTGTGGCTTAACCTTTCGATCCGGTCACGCGTATTTTGCTCCCTTCAGGAGAGTTTTCCAAGCCGATCAGCTAGGCTCATCCGCCATCTTGAGAAACAACAACTACGTCAACCGCTCAGAGCCGGTCCTGAGTCCTTCGGCTACGCTCAGGATAGACCACCGCGAAGGATAGTCGCCGTATGACAGCCCGTCATCCCGCAAGATGTTGCAGCAGTTCCAGAGTTTTTGAATGATTGCGGTGAAACTCATTATCTACGCTTGCTTGATACTATTTCAAATACTTGAGCAAACCAATTCAGCCTGCGCATACTGGCCTTGCGCTCGATACAGGATCGCAAGGCTGTTCAGGCTCGTGGCTACAGAAGGATGATCCGGGCCAAGAGCCTTCTCCCTCATCGCCAGCGTTCGCTTGTAGAGCGGCTCGGCTTCCGTGTACCGGCCTTGCGCTCGGTACAGCTCCGCGAGATTGTTCGGGCTCGTGGCCACAGTGGGATGGTCCGGGCCGAATTCTCGCTCGGCAAGTTCCAACGCCTTCCGCGCTACGTCCGTGGCGCGTTTGTAATCACCCTGTTGATACAGGGAGACCGCTTCTTGATTAAGCCTTTTCCATTCATCACTTTGGGCGAAGAGTCCACTGGAAAATAGAAGCGCAAGACAAACCAGCGCAGATGCAAACAGAAAGAAGCTTGTCGAAATGGAAGAAGGGCCAGCGTTGCTTGGGCTAACCATGTGCTTATCCTCCAGCCCGGTTGCCCGTGGTCCGTACGTTAATCATTTCGATGGTTGCAACGAGGGTGCCAGCACTGCCCGCTTTCTGATCCACATGGTCACAGATCGAGTCCTCGCAAACTCGCCAAAAAATGTCGGATTAGTTTGCAGGGTTGCAAAAGTCTCGTCAAAATCGGCGATCTTGTGCTGGCCTCAGCCTAAAAACTCCAACTCGTGGCCTTTGTGCCGGAAGTATTTTTTCGCTTCTTCGACACCAGCAGCGCGAAAAGTATTATGCTGTACAACATTCTTATTAGGTGTGGAAAAGTAGAATATCCCCGTTGTTATCCCCGGGCGGCTGGAGATCTGTGCTCGTCGCGCCGATGTGGTACGATGCCGACAACCGTCTTCTTTGGAGTTCATATGAATCACGAAACCGACCCAAGATCTGCTTCTCTGGCTGAGAACGGCGCTCGCCGTTGCGTCGTTATCGTTGGCGGTGTGGCGGGGGGCGCGTCCTGCGCGGCGCGGTTGAGGCGGCTTGACGAGTCCGTCGAGATCGTCATGTTCGACCGCGGTCCTTACGTTTCATTCGCCAACTGCGGCCTGCCCTATTACGTCGGCAACGTCATATCCGACGAGCGCAGGCTGCTGGTGGCGTCACGCGAGTTGTTCCACCAGCGCTTCAACGTCGAGGTCTACACGGACACGGAAGTCACCGCCGTCGATCGCAGCGCGCGCACGATCATGGCGCGCGACCTGCGCACCGGCGACAGCCGGGCGGAGCGCTACGACGTATTGGTGCTGTCGCCCGGCGCGGCGCCGATCCGGCCGCCACTGCCGGGGGTGGACTCGCCAGGGGTTTTCGCGGTGCGCACCATTCCCGATTCGCGCCGCATCCGTTCCTGGATCAGCGATCATAACGCCAAGCGCGCCGTCGTTGTCGGCGGTGGATTCATCGGTTTGGAGATGGTCGAAAACTTGATCCACCGCGAGCTTTCGGTGGCGATTCTGGAAAAGTTGCCGCAAGTCATGCCGCCCTTGGATGCCGAAATGGCAGTGCCGCTCATGGAACACCTAGTCGCCAAGGGCGTGCAACTTCATTTGGGCGACGGGCTGGCAGGCATTGAAGCGCGCGCCGGCGGCGGATTGGTCGTCGTCGCCGAAAGCGGCGCGCGCCTGCCCGCAGATCTGGTCATCCTGGCCATCGGCGTGCGGCCGGAGACCGGGCTTGCCAAAGATTGTGGCCTCAAACTCGGGCCGCGCGGCGGCATCGCCGTCGATGCGCAGATGCGCACTTCGGACCCGAACATCTGGGCGGTCGGAGACGTCGTCGAAGTGCAAGACGTGCTTACGGGTCAAGAGACGGTGCTGCCGCTGGCGGGACCGGCGAATCGCCAAGGACGCGTTGCCGCCGAGTCGATCGCGGGGCGGGGAACGCGTTTCCGCGGCGTGCAGGCGACCGCGGTGGTCGGGGTGCTCGGTTTGACCGTCGCTTCGACCGGCGCGAGCGAAAAAGGACTGCGGCGCGCTGGCGCCGCGGGCTTCGAGAAAGTGTACCTCCATCCGGGCCAACACGCGGGCTACTATCCCGGGGCGAGCCCAATTCATTTGAAGCTCTTATTCTCCGTGCCCGACGGGCGGATTCTCGGCGCCCAGGCGGTGGGACTCGAAGGCGTGGACAAGCGCATCGACGTGATCGCCACCGCGATTCAGTTCAACGGCACGGTGCACGATCTTGCCGAGGCCGAGCTATGCTACGCGCCGCAGTTCGGTGCCGCGAAGGACCCGGTCAACCTCGCCGGCATGCTCGCCCAGAATGTTCTTAACGGCGACATGCCCGTGGCCGATTGGCTCGAGCTCGACCGCGCCGGCGCGTTGTTGCTCGACGTGCGCGAACCCGACGAGTTCGCCGCGGGACACCTAGCCAACTCGATTAACCTGCCGCTCTCGGAGCTGCGCTCCCGTTACCTCGATCTGCCCAAGGATCGGGAAATTTGGCTGTGCTGCGCCGTCGGGCAGCGCGCCTACTACGCCACTCGGTTCCTGTCGCAGCATGGGTATCGATGCTCGAATCTCTCCGGAGGCTATACGACCTACAAGGCGCTCAAGGCGGCGGGCTTTGCTCCAGGATAGCGGAAATGAGCATAGATCATAGTGGTAGTTAATTTCCGGTACCGAGCAACTCTCTCTGCCGATTAACCTAAAAACTCCAGCTCGTGGCCTTCGCGCCGGAAATATTTTTTCGTTTCTTCGAACGCCAGCAACAGAGCGGTGCCGTGGAAGGCGAAGAGGTAAACATTCCAGGGAACCAGGGCGAAGTAGTAAATGTCGGCGTGAGGCGTGTAGAAGAAGAGGCGGCAGGGCAGAAGCGTCGAAGGACCAGAAGGGATCGCGTGGCGCAAAGATCCCCTGCGGAAGATCGGGCACGAGCTGTAACGGCCGAGCGATCAGCCGCGCCGGGCATGAGTTTTGTGAGTGCGAGGGGAGGCGGAGGGACGCGTCACGTTACGGGGCGGCCGTATCGCGTTGGTAGCCAGCATGGCTGACTTTCTGGTTGTGCGCATTACCGAACGCTCTACTTTTTGCGGCAATTCAACCGGAACGAAACGATCAGCAGAATAGAGATAGTCCTCACCGCTTTCGTCGATCACACGAACAAAATCGTCTTCAGCGGCTCGTTCATCTGGTAGAACTTGGTAGATCTTGTGAAGCTCAAGCGAGGCCGGATAGTCGGAGTTATTTATACACACGACAAACTGTTTCCCATTAGGTTTCGTTCGTCTCATCGTCCTAATCCAGGTAACGTTTCCACCGGATTTCTTTCTTGCCTATACCATGAGCCTCATACCAGTGCAATTCCGCCACGCGGACGCTGCCATTCTTCAGTCGAATTCGTGCAACGCCTTTCAGCTTTCGCCACCGGCCACATCCGTACGTTTTGCGCAATCTCGCCAACTCGCGGATCGAAGTCCGGACGGCTATCCGCTCAATATTCGCAGTGTCACCGACGATCTCGAATTCCACGTCTTCAACGCCTCACAGAACAGGGACCATAGACAACACGGTTCCGAAGAAATGATTCGTCAAGTTAGGTGTTGATGTCTCGATCATAAGTTCCCTTCCAGGACCGGATGCGAACACGATCAAACGAATGTATGTGTTCTGAAGGTTCCGGTTTGCTACTGGACGGGATTATAGATGCGCCACGTAATGATGAACCAGCCCACCAGGACACAGCAACCACTCTCTCTTCAAGAATATCGACGATAAAGTCCAGAACCTCTTGAATGGAGCTATCATTGCCGCCGCTCTCTCCAAAATCTTCAAAGTGATTGTGATCGGAATCGAACCCGACCACCACTTCCTCGTTTGCGGTCAAAATGTATAGCGGTCTATTCAGATTGGATTCCGGGGACACTGGAATCTCAACGTAAAGTATTCCACCCTCGTCTCTGTTTTCATTTTTGTCCACACGGGCATAGCGTCGCCAATCTGGAAACCTCCCAAATAATTTGTCCGCGATCTCTCGCGAGAAATCGTTTAATTCCAAAATACCCATACACCTATCTATTAAGGCAGTCGGTTTAGGCCGCGACAAATGCCGGTCGGCCTATCTCCCGAGGCGGCTTCACTTATGGAATTCGAATCGGTTGCAATATCCGCCAGCTACCCCGACTTGTCAATATTCTGTTGGCCGCGAAGCGCCGCTTAACCCAAAAACTCCAGCTCGTGGCCTTTGCGCCGGAAGTGTTTTTTGATTTCTTCGAAGGCGAGCAGTAGAGCTGTGCCGTGGAAGGCGAAGAGGTAGACATGCCAGGGGACCGGGGCGAAGTAGTAAATGTCGGCGAGCGGCGTGTAAAAGAATATGTAGCAGAGCCCTAACTCGATGAGAATGCCCAAATCGACAAGCGGGTTGGAAATTAAATTGAATACCAGGTAGTGACGCTCCAGGAAGCGCGCGAGCCGATCAGTCAGTGGCACGATGACGGGCCGTTCGATTTTAACCAGCAATTGCGTGAGCGTCATCCAGGCGAACTTGATCGGTAGAAGAAGCAGGCTTCCGGCCAGGGCGACGAAGGCGTGTACGCCGGCGACTTCGGCGGGGCCCTTGATGTGGTAATCGATTCTGACGCGGGTGGTATATCGCGGCGCCCGCCATTTCGAAATCGCTTCCAGCGCCTCGCGGCGATGCGTGGGGTTGAGAAAATGCACCGAGAACAGAGAGCTTTTCGAGGACCGTTTGCACAGCACGTTGGCGATCTGCGTGGTGACCGTTGGGAAAAAGTAAGCGGTCAGCGTCTGCAGATAGGCGTAGGAGGCTTCATCGAACTTGAGACCCGGCGGGGACGGGGGCATGGATGATAAACTCCCGCCCGGCTGCCATGCGCCGAGAATCCAGCCCATATAGTAGTAGGTGGCGTAGCAACTCAGAGCGAGCAGGCTGCCTTGAACGAAGTAAGCGCGCAGGATGAACTTGAGCGAGAGCAGCCGTTCGTCGCGGCGGCGCGGCGGGCGCTCCATGATGCCTTCTTCGGGCGGCTCGATGCCGAGCCCCATGGCGGGAATCAGATCCGTGCCGACGTCCACGGCCAAAACGCCCATGACGGTCATCGCCAGCGGCATGCCCGGAAACATGATCCAAAAAATATACGGATACATCTCCTGCGGATTGCTATTCAGGACATAGGCGGCGAAGCGCTTGATGTTGTCGAAGATGGCGCGGCCTTCCTCGATGGCGGCGACAATGGAGCCGAAGTTGTCGTCGGTCAAAATCATATGCGCGGCTTCCTTGGCCACGTCGTTGCCGCGCAGACCCATGGCGATGCCGATGTCGGCTTTCTTCAAAGCAGGCGCGTCGTTGACGCCGTCGCCGGTGACGGCGACGATCTCGCCCATTTCTTTGAGCAGAGAGACAACGCGCAGCTTGTGCTCCGGGGCGACCCGGGCAAAAATCGTTTCTCCCTCTTTCAGGATCGCGCGCAGTTCCGCGTCATCCATTTCGGAAATGTCGGCGCCGGTAAACGCTCGAACGGCCGAACCTTGTCCTAAGCCGATCCGCCGGCCGATGCTGGCGGCGGTTAAAGCGTAATCCCCGGTGATCACGATCACCCGGATGCCGGCGCTGTGGCAGGCGCGGATGGCCGGCGGTACTTCCGGCCGCACCGGATCGGATAGCGCTACCAAGCCGAGATAAATTAGGCGCGTCTCCATCTCCGTTGTGGAGTATTGGTCGGGGTTCAGTTCCGCGCCGTCGCGATACGCAAGGGCGAGCACGCGCAAGCCGCGGCCGGCCATGGCGTCGTTCTCTTCGAGAATGCGCTTGCGATCCGACTCGGTGAGCGGGCGAGCTTCTTCCTCGCAGTAAATGCGGTCGCACTGGCCAAGCATTTCCACGGGCGCGCCTTTCACATAAATGACCGGCGCCGCTTGGTGCAGCGGCTTGACCAGCACGCTCATGCGCTTGCGGATCGACTCGAAGGGATTCAAGTGGAGCCGCTGATGCGTGCCGCGGATGCCGGCCTTTTCCGCCAGACAGACCAGTGCCCCTTCCGTGGGGTCGCCGATGACGCGGTAGTCGGCGCTGCTCTTTTCCAGCTTGGCGTTGTTACAAATGAAAGCGCATTCGAGCAGACGATGGAGCGCGCTCCAGCGGGAGATCGCATCCAGCGAAAGCGGCTTGCCCTCCAGAGTGAAATCCCCTTGGGGACGATAGCCGACCCCGGAGACCTCGATGACTTTGCCGTCGACGGCGACTTCGGTCGCCATCATGAGATTTTGCGTCAGCGTGCCGGTCTTGTCGCAGCAGATGACGGTGGTGCAGCCGAGTGTCTCCACCGCAGGCAGGCTTTTGACCAGAGCGTGCCGTTGCGCCATGCGTTGGACGCCCATGGCCAGGGACAGGGTCACGGTAGGAAGGAGCCCTTCGGGTACGTTGGCAACAAACAGGCCGATGCAGAATACGAACGCTTCGAGAAAAGTGAGTCCCGCGACCAACCAGCCGAGCAGCAGAAACGCCAGACCCAGGCTTCCGGCCAGGGCCGCGATGGCGTAGACGGTGGTGCGCAACTGCTTTTGCAGCGGGCTCTGCTCGACTTGGATTTGCTGCGTCAGGTGGGCGATCTTGCCAATCTCCGAAGTCATTCCGGTGCCGAAAACCACCGCCCGCGCGCGTCCGCGGATGAGCGAGGTTCCGGCGAAGACGACGTTGGGAAGCTCGATCCACAAAAAGCGTCCGGAAATCAGAATCGGCTGGTCCGATTTGTAGCGCCGCGCCGGTGTGGACTCGCCCGTGAGCGAAGAATTATCGACTTCAACTTCGAGGGCTTCCACTAAACGGGCGTCCGCCGGGACGAGGTCGCCTTCCTCCAGAACGATGAGATCGCCAGGGACCAGCCGGCTCGCTTCGATCTCGCCGATCGCGCCATCCCGAATGATGCGGCACTTCTGCGCGATCAATTGTTGCAGCATTTCCAGGGCGCGGTCGGATTTATACTCTTGCAGAAAGGCGAAAATTCCGTTGACCAGGATGACCGTAAGGATGGCCAATCCCAGCTGCGGCAGGTCGACGCCGGGAACGAAACAAAGCAGCGCGGCGATCCACAGCAGCAGGGCGAAGAAGCTGAAGAGATTGCGCGCGAGTTTCAAGTACCAGGGACTACGGAACACCCGTTTGAGAAGGTTCGGTCCGTAGCGGGCAAGCCGCGTCTCCGCTTCCGCCGCCGCCAGGCCGTTGGCGAGATCGGTTTGCAGCTCGAAGCCGATTTGCTCCTGGGTCAGATTCAGATAGGTGGGCAGCGCCGACTGTTGCTCGGCGCGCGCGATCGCGCGGATGACGCGCTCGGCGCCGCGCTGCGCAAGCAGCTCGCCGCGGAGTGCCGGCAGCAGCGAACCGATGCGCTGCAGCAGTTGCAAATGCTGCGCGGCCTGCTCTGCCGGCGTGGCGAGCACGAGGATGATTTTGACGAGGTGATCGTTTAGAGCGATCCCTTGTGGCGAAAGACCGAGGATAACCTCCGGCGCGGCAAGCCCGTCGACGCGAAGATGCGGCACCGCGATCCCATCGCCGATGTAACTGAAACGTTCTTCGTCGTGATTGCTGATTTTTTCGCGCAGCTGGTTTACCAGCCCCGGAATAGCGGATTTTCCGCAGAGCACGTCGATGGCCTGGGGAAAGCTGCCTTTCAGTCCGAAAACGACCTTCGCGGGGCTGAGCAGCTCCGCGATCATGACGGTCCTCGGTGCGGCCCATTGGCAGCGGGCGGGCGGTGTTGCAGGGTGCGGGCGATCGAGTGCAGTAAGGTGGCGGCGACTACCACGATGAAAACGGCGATCTGGGCGCTGAATGACTTCCCCAGGGCCCCGCCGATGATCAGAACCGAGGCGAGGAAAGCCAGGTGCTTCGCGAGCTTGGCGAGAATCGGGACGATGGCGCGCGCCGGCCAGCGTGGCGAACCCGGATTCGGGCCGCCGGTACATGCCCGCTTGCTCCGCTTGTGGAGCCCCACCGGGGAGTCCGTGGAACCTTGCAGTACGCCCGTGGGGCGGAATCCTGAGCAAGAGTCCCCGGCCAAGGCCGGGGCTCGAGTCGAAGGGTCGCGCGGCATCGGCAGTGGCTCCGCGAGATCGGCTGCGGCGCTGCTATCCCGCCAGCCCTTCGACGTATCTCAAGATATCGGTGGTCGTCACCAATCCGACCAGCAGGCCGTCGCTCACCACCGGTACACAGCCGATCTTCTTTTCCGCCATTAGATGGACGGCTTCCTTGATCTTGGTGTCCGGCGCCACGGTGATGACCTTTTTCTTCATCACGTCTTTGATCAAGACGCTCTTCAGCAGCGCTGATTTGCTTTTTTGCTTAAGGCCGAAGATTTGATTGGCGGCGGCCCCCATGAGATCCCTTTCGCTGAGCAGCCCTACCAGCCTGCTGTTATCCACCACCGGAATGTGGCGGATTCTTCCCAGCGAGATCACGTCGTTGGCCAAATCCAGCGTATCCTCCGGCTTCAGACTCACCGGCGAGCCCATCATGATTTCCCGCACAACATCCTGTTTGCCGTTCTTCATAAGCTTTTCTCCTTTCGGGGCAGTCCTAATCATCAGTCGCACCCGTTCGCTTAGATCAGTTGAGCGAAGTTTGTGCCAACCGAAATAGTCAGTTTTTCGTTGATAAATTGGCGTTTACTAAATCGGCGCTTGGGATCGCTTTGCATGTTTGAGAAAATCTTTTAGGGATTAGTCAACCCTGCAATGAACCCGGCTTCGGCAGTTGACGTTACAATCTCTACTGAGTGAGGTGTGAGACTGGAGCAGCGAAGGCACCGAGCTCCGCAGTATCAAAGTCGTTTTCGTGCTTGGCAATCTGTTGTCAGCGGATTACGGATGCCACTGAGGGCACCGCTGATCTCAACTCCCTTAGAGGCACAGGTTCATTGCCTTCGCTACGGAAGGCTCGCACCTCGCTCCGTGCCTTAACTTTCAAATGCGGAATCCGGGACGAAAGGGTCGTCTTAAACACCGAAGTTTAGTTTTCAACTCGGCGGCGGTAAACCAGGTAATAGACCAGAGCCACCATCAGCCCGCCGCCAATGATATTGCCGATGGTCACGGGCAACAGGTTGGCGAAGAATCCGGTCCAGGAAAGCTGCTCCGAACCACTGACCGCGATCTGGTCTTTCACTAGGATTCCCAACGGGATGAAGTACATGTTGGCGATGCTGTGCTCGAAGCCGGCGGCGACAAAGGCCGAGATCGGAAAGACGATGGCCAAAATCTTATCGGCGACACCCCGACCGGCAAGCGCGAGCCAAACCGCCAGACAGACCAGGACATTGCATAGGATTCCTTTGAAAAAGGCCTCCCAAAAAGGAAGCGACGCCTTCGCCAGAGCTATGTTGACAGCATTGGTGCCGACCGCGCCGTCATTCATCCGCCAGTGACCGGATAAGTAGACGAGCGCAACCAGGCCGAGTGCACCCAAAAAATTCGCCAGGTAGACGACCGTCCAATTGAGCGCAAGTTCGCCGCTCGTGATGCGCTTACTCGCCCAGGCCATGACCAGAAGATTGTTGCCGGTGAACAGCTCCGCTCCCGCCACGACCACGAGAACGAGGCCGAGGGAGAAGGCTGCGCCGCCGAGCAGCCGGCTGGCGGCGAAGGTGAGCTGCGCATCGCTGGTGACCAAGGTAAGATAGAGCGCCCCCAGGCCGATAAAGCCACCGGCCAGTACGCCAAGGATGAACAATGAGAGGAGCGGCAGCCGTGCTTTAGTGACACCCACGGTTTCGACACGCTCGGCGATCTCTTTGGGTGAATAGCAGTCGAAGCCAAAGATTTCCGCCACAAAGACCTCACAGTTTATCGATGCGCACCGCCGTTACCTTGTATTCGGGCGTGAGCGTGTGACGGTCGCGGTGTGGGCTCGTCATCTGGTTCAAGAACACCGCCGAAGTGTGAAAGGTCGCGAACGGCTCGCCGGGTTTCACCGCCTGGTTGATGCGGACGGGAATCTTGACCTCGCCGTGCCTGCTGCGCAGCCGGACGGTTTCGCCGTCGGTTAAATTCAGCTTCTCCGCGTCGGCGGGCGCGATATCGAGAAAATCACTCGGATAAAGTTCGACATTGGCCGTGCGCAGCGTCATGGTGCCGGCGTTGAAGTGATAGAGCGTGCGACCAGTGGTGAGCAAAAACGGAAACGCATCGCTCGTCGTCTCGGGCGTCGGTTCGTAAGGGATTCGCCTGAGCGCCGCTTTCTTGCCGCCGGGGAAACTGTCGCGGTGCAGGATCGTCGTGCCCAGATGGTCTTCTTCCGGGCAGGGCCATTGAAGACCGGCCTGCTCGATGCGCTCGTAGCTGATCCCGCTGCCGGCTTTCCATACCTTCCGAACTTCGTTCCAGATGGATTCGGCGGAGTCATAAATAAAGAGATCGCCTTTGCCCATCGTCCGGGCCAGGGCGCAGATGATTTCCCAGTCTGGCTTCGCTTGCCCTGGCGGATCGAAAATTTTCCGTACCCGCTGGACACGCCGCTCGCCGTTCATGAACGTGCCGTCTTTCTCGAAGGAAGTGGCGGCGGGAAAAAACACGTTGGCACATTCTTTTGCCGTCTCGTTGAGAAAGAGGTCCTGGACGATGAGCAGGTCCAACGCCTGAAGCGCGCGCCGGGTCGCCGTCGCGTTGGCGTTGGTGAGCAGCAGGTCGTAGCCGATGGCCCAGAGCGCCTTGAAGTTGCCGTCGCTGGCGGCATCCATCATCTGCATCAGGTTCAGCCCCTTGGCCGCGGGGACCGAAGCTTGCCAGACGCTTTCGAAAAGCGCTTTGTTGTCGGCTATCGGAACGTAGCCGGTTAAATTGTCCGGCTCACAGCCCATATGGGCAGAACCTTGAACGTTGTTTTGGCCGCGCAGCGGATTGATGCCGGCGCCGGGCTTTCCTATGTTGCCGGTGAGCAGCGCGAGGTTGACCAACGCCATCACGCCGTCTGTTCCTTGGGTGTGCTCGGTGACGCCGAGGCCGTGGAAGCACATGGCCGGTTTTTCCGCCGCGTAAAGGCGCGCGGCTTGGCGGATCAGATCGGCCCCGACGCCGCAGATTCCCTCTGCACGCTCCGGCGTCCATTCCCGGACGAAGGCGCGAAACTCGTCGAACTCGGCCACGCGCTCGGCCACAAAGGCCTCGTCATATAGCTTCTCTTCGACAATAACATGGGCCAGGGCGTTCAAGAGGGCGAGGTTCGTTCCCGCTCTTAGCCCGAGATGGACCCGCGCGTATCGGCTCAATTCTATCCGCCGCGGGTCGATGACGATCAGATTGGCGCCGCGCAGGACTTGTTGCTTGATCCTGGCGCCGACGATCGGATGATTTTCTGTGGCGTTGGCGCCGCAGATGAGGATGGTGTGGGCCTGCTCGATGTCGTCGAGGGAGTTGGTCGCCGCGCCGGTGCCGAGCATCATCTTCATGGCGGCGGCGGTGGGGGCGTGACAGACCCGCGCACAGCAGTCGACGTTGTTGGTTCCAAGAACGGCTCTGGCGAATTTCTGCGCGAGATAATTTTCTTCGTTGGTGGCGCGGGCGGAACCGAGCACGCCGACGTTCCGCGGGCCATGATCCCGCAGCGCGCGCTTAAGTCCGTCTGCCGTGAACGCCAGAGCTTCATTCCAGCTCACTCGATTCCACGAGCCGCCGTGGCGGATCATCGGAGCGGTGATGCGGTCGTTCGCGGTTACATAGGCGTAGGCGTAGCGCCCCTTCACGCACAGGTGACCTTTGCTCACGGGAGCGTGCAACGCCGGGCGAATGGTGACGATTCTGCCGTTTCTTACTCCGACGTTCATCTCGCAGCCGGTGCCGCAATAAACGCAGGTCGTCTTGGTCCAGCTCTCGGGCATGCCGTCGGCGAGGATTGTTTTGTCTTCCAGCGCCCCGGTGGGGCAGGTATCGACGCAGGCGCCGCAACTCACGCAGGAGCTTTCGCGCAGCGTGGTGCCGGAGTCCGGCATGATGCGGGTTTCGGCGCCACGGTTCCAAATCTGCCAGACGAATTGCCCCTGTACTTCTTCGCAGATGCGCACGCAGCGGTAGCAGTCGATGCAGCGCGACATGTCGACGTGAATGTAGGGATGGGAATCATCGATGAGCGTTGGGTCGATTTTTCCAGCGGCTTCGGACTCGAGTCCATATTCGAGAAAATAACGGTGCAAGGGTTTGTCGGGAAAACGGCTGACGGTGTCTTTTGGATAACGGTGCGCGAGCAAGGAGAGCACGCCCGGGCGCTCGGCGCGTAACTCCGGCGTTTCCGTCTCGATCTCCATGCCTTCCGTGAGCAGGGTATGGCAGGAAACTACCGGATGCGGCCGGCCCTTCACTGAAACGACGCAAAGACGGCAGGCGCCCTGAGGTTTGAGGCGGTCGTCATGACACAGCGTTGGAACCTCGATGCCCAGCGAGCGCAGGGCCTCCAGGATCGAGCTGTCATCTCGGAATTCGTGTCGCTTTCCGTTAACGGTGGCGCGGAGCATGGTCGCTTCGACATCAGGGTCGTGGGCTGATCATCTCTGTAGTGTCGCCACGTACTCGGCGATGACCTTCGCCTTCAGGAGCGCGGTGAGCTCGGTATATTTTTCTTTCTCCACTTCTTTTCGGAACACCTCGCCCCACACCGGCATCTGGCGGTCGCCATGGCCGCGAACGGCGCGGCTCCCGTCGATCGCAGTCATCACGTCATTGGAAGGGTAAATCCCCTTGTGGTTTTTCTTCAAAAGGCTCAGATCCGGGACTTTGAGCTTCAGGTAAGGTGTGACGGTGCCGTTTCCTCGGCCGTCCTTACCGTGGCAAGAGCTGCAGTACTGCAAATAGAGCCTTTGACCTTGATCGACCTCCGCGCCCCAGGCCAGGGGAGAAAAAAACCACAGCAATGCCAGCGTCAGCAAGCAAACCCAAATGCTTGTTTTCATCTTCGCTCCTCTCAGAGAGAGTCTGCCGGCACATTACTACTGAGAATCAAGGGACGCAAATTAGATGCCCGGGTGGAATCGTACGAGTGCGCTAGGATATAAGGGCCAGCCGGGGGTTATCTTCGCAGCCTTGCAATGGCAGCCGTCGTTTTCTCGCAGCCGCGCGAAATTCGCCGGTGCCAGGTACTTTGGCGCCGAATAACTGTTTGATAATCTTGCCGGTTCTATTCCAGGTGTCCGTCGCTAACTGGCATTGATTCTGCGTCTCTCAGAATAGTGAAAACCTCGGGAGGGACCAGTTATGGCAGACGAGAAAGATCATTTCGGCGAAACGATGAGATTGATGGAACAGGCGCAAGAGGACATCTATTTTGCCAAGCAGGAGCAGGAGCTGATCGCAAAGCTCAAAGGCAAGCTGCAGCCGGTTGTCAAACAGGAATCCAGGCTGAGGTGTCCCAAGTGCCCCGGCGAGTTGGAAACTTACACATTCGAGGGATTCATCCTGGACCGTTGCCGAAGTTGTGGCGGAATCTGGATGGATAAAGGCGAACTCGAAGGAGTGATCAGAAAAATCACCCGCGGTCCCTTGGGCGCGTGGCTCGATACGTTAACGGCAAAGACATAAGGAGTTCAATCATGAGATCGGCACCGAAAAAGTACAACACCCTGTACAAAAAGTATCATATTGAAAGGGATCAGTACCTGCCGCGGCTGGATCCCAAAGGGGTCATTCAGTGCAGTGGCTGTGGCGCTTTCCACTATCGGCGCCATTGGACTCTGACGCCACCCGGTGGTTTCAGTAGCCAAATACACAGCCATCTCGTTTTCTGTCCCGCGTGCCGGAAGATTCAGGACAGGTTTCCGGGCGGTGAACTCACTCTGCGTGGTGTTGAAGCGGAAAACCGAGGAGAGATTGTGAGGATCTTACGCAACGAAGAGGCGCGGGCGCGGGAGAAAAATCCGCTGGAGCGGATTATGCGTCTGGAAGCAGTGAATGGCGGTTGGAAGGTGGCGACCACGACGGAGAAACTGGCGCAGAGACTCGGGCGCTCGGTACGCAAAGCGCGGGGCGGTAAGCTCCAGTACAAGTGGGGGCACAATAATAAGTTTGTAAGGGTCGTGTGGCACCACGACGCGGCCGGCGCGCAAGGAGAGGAATAGAACCGAGTCGGCGCAGCGGAGGGAAGCCATTAGCTCGATTTTCATCGGCGTGATGGAAGCAATGAGGAACCATGGATAAAAAAACTCAGCAGATGTCGTCGTGGTATTTCATCGCGACTATCACGGTTCTCGTTCTGCTCATGCAGAATTTCTTCGTCACGGCCAACGTCGAGACGATCAGCTACAGCCAGTTCAAGTCCGCGCTCAAGAAGAGGCAGATCTCCGATGTCGTCGTTGGGGAAAATACTATTCGCGGCACGCTAAAGCCCGAAGCGCTCAACGAGATATTTCCCCTGGAAAAAATCAAAGCGCTGGGCGAAAAAGCGAAAGCCCCTCAACCTTTCATCGTTGTCAGAGTCGCGGATTCGGCGTTGACCGCGGAACTCGAAGAGGCCGGTATTCCGTTCAAGGGGGAGGTTTCCAGCAATTGGCTGACGACGCTGTTGTCGTGGGTGGTGCCGGTCCTAATTTTCTTTGTCGTCTGGGGTTATCTATTGAGTCGCATGGGCGCGGGCGGCGGTTTGATGCAGATCGGCAAGAGCAAGGCGAAGGTTTACATCGAAAAGCAGACCGGGGTCAGCTTCGCCGATGTCGAAGGCATCGACGAGGCGAAAGAGGAGTTGATGGAGGTCGTGGAGTTTCTCAAGCATCCGGAAAAATACCAGCGCCTCGGCGGCCATATCCCCAAGGGAGTGCTGATCGTCGGCCCGCCGGGCACGGGAAAAACCCTGCTCGCGCGGGCCGTGGCGGGGGAGGCCGGAGTGCCGTTTTTCAGCATCACGGGCTCCGATTTCGTCGAGATGTTCGTCGGCGTGGGCGCGGCTCGGGTGCGTGATTTGTTCTCGCAAGCGGCCGAACATGCGCCGAGCATTATCTTCATCGACGAGCTCGACGCCTTGGGCAAGGCGCGCGGTGTCAATATACTGGCGAGCCATGATGAACGCGAGCAGACCCTCAATCAGTTGCTCGCCGAAATGGACGGCTTCGACCCGAACAAAGGAGTCATCATGATGGCGGCGACCAACCGTCCGGAAATTCTCGATCCCGCGCTGCTGCGCCCTGGACGATTTGACCGCCAGGTGCTGGTCGACCGTCCGGATGTGCGGGGCAGAGAGAAAATTCTTCTGCTGCACGCAAAGAAAATTAAGCTCTCCCCGGCGGTGGACCTGGGTGTGGTGGCGGCGAAGACGCCGGGATTCGTCGGCGCGGATTTGGCGAACATCGTAAATGAGGCGGCGCTATTGGCGGCGCGACAAGGCAAGGATGCCGTGGAGATGGCGGATTTTGACGAAGCGATCGAGAGGGTGGTCGCCGGCCTTCAGAAAAAAAGCCGCGTCATGAATCCACAGGAAAAGAAAACGGTCGCTTATCATGAATCCGGTCACGCGCTGGTGGCGGAACTTGTCCCAGGGGCGGATCCGGTGGCCAAGATATCCATCATCCCGCGCGGCATCGCGGCCCTGGGTTACACTCAGCAGTTGCCGACGGAGGACCGATACCTGATGACGCGGTCCGAGCTGTTGGGGCGCATTTACGTGCTGCTGGGAGGACGCGTTGCCGAGGAAATGGTCTTCGGCGATATCTCGACGGGCGCGCAGAACGATCTCCAGCGCGCCACCGAGATCGCCCGCACGATGGTGACGCAGTTCGGCATGAGCGAAAAGCTGGGGTTGGTCGCGCTGGAGGGACCCCGCACACCGCTTTTCCTGCCCATCCCGATGCAAAGCGCCAAGGAATACAGCGATGAGACCGCCCGCGTCATCGACGCTGAAGTGAAGCAGATCCTTGAGCGGGCTCATGACAAGGTGAGAGAAATCCTGGCGTCGCACCGGCCCGCCCTGGAAGAACTGGCGAGCCTGCTGCTAAAGAAGGAAGTCGTCGAAAGGCCCGAGCTCCAGGCGATACTAAAAGTCAGAAGCATCGATCGGGCCAAGGAACGAAAGAAGGCCCCCGAAGTAAAGGAAAGCGAACAGGTTCAAACGAGTTAATCAAGGGCCGGTGGGGTCGCCACTCGTACGGCAGGTTTTGCTCTTTAAGCCACCAACGAACGGCCATCACTTGGCGGGAATTCCCGTGGCAGTCTACCTGGGCGCGCTGTTTTTAGTTCCGGCAGCCGTTGCCAGCAGAACTCTACTGCAACATGCCGAAGTCACCGCGCGGGTAATTCCCGCGCAGGCGATGACTCTACTTTCCTTCGTACTCTACAGTTTGGGCTCGGGCATCGGTCTGCTTTTGGCACGTTGAGGGGATAACCATGCCAGAACATCAAGGCCATACGACCGCCGTTTTCCCTGGTGGCGGCCGGCCGTTCATCCGATGACAGCCGTTGGTTTCACCGTGTTAATTCTGGATATTCACGTTTCTGTGTGGCTAACCTGGCCAACGCTATTTCAGTGCAAGGACTCGGAAATTGCACCGCGGAGGCGCTGAGATCGCGGAGAAGGGGGAGTAGAAAATAACCTCTGTGAACTCTGCGTCTCTGTGGTGAATAGTCTTTTACAGCAATCCCGGAAGACCCTTAATGCTTGTACCGGCGGAACTTCCGCGGTCGTCGCGCCGGCTGGACGTGCAAGTCGATGAGAATACGACTTGGATCAAGCCGCAGCAGCGATAGAACGGAGAAGGCTTACGTCCATTGGATCAAGCGATTTATCTTTTTCCATAACAAACGACATCCAATTGAAATGGCCGAGGCCGAAATCGCGCGTTTTCTTTCAAGCTTGGCGAGCGACGGGCACGTAAGTGCTTCTACGCAGAACCAAGCCTTCAACGCGCTTTTATTTCTTTATAAACAAGTGCTAGGCAAAAAGATCGGACTTATTGAGGGGGTTGTCCGTGCAAAGAGGCCACAAAGGCTTCCGGTGGTGCTCACGAAGGAGGAAGTCAAGAAAGTGATCGATCGGATGAACGGCCTGCCGCGTTTGATGGCGATTCTTCTGTACGGTGGTGGTTTGCGACTGATGGAATGCTGTCGTCTCCGGGTCAAAGATATCGAGTTCTCTCGCAACGAGATCCTCATTCGAGCGGGTAAAGGGGATAAAGATCGTCACACAATGCTGCCGACAGCGATCAAGGAATCTCTATCCAGACATATCGAAGCGGTTCGATGCCAACATCAGGAAGATATCGAGAAAGGACTTGGTCGCGTTGCATTGCCGAACGCGCTGGAGCGCAAATACCCGAACGCGGGTCGAGAATGGCCATGGCAGTGGGTTTTTCCAGCGCCCCACCACTACACCGATCGGGTTACTGGCGAGAAGCGCCGGCATCATCTTCACGAGTCCGTGCTGCAGAGGGCGGTGAGAGAGGCCGTACAGAAAGCGGGGATACCCAAACCGGCAAGCCCGCACACGTTTCGCCACTCTTTTGCCACCCATCTACTTGAAGACGGATACGATATCCGGACGGTCCAGGAGCTATTGGGGCACAGGGATGTCAGTACAACAATGGTCTACACCCACGTATTGAATCGAGGTGGACGAGGAGTACGTAGCCCTGCTGACAGTTTGGGATCGGTACTAGACTCCGGACTCAGAGGCTTCTGAATATACAGAAGCAGCTTTCTGCCTTTGTCGGATTGGGTCATCATAGAAGGCTTTACAAATCATCGTTCCCATTGTAAAAGCAGTCCAAGTGACAGCCATGCGAACCGTAATATACAGAAGGAATGCAGTTCTATACGGAACTAGATAATCTTGGTTAGCCAGCGGGGCGTTTTTATGCTAGATTTTGCCTCGTGGAGAGCAAGAAACAGATGTCAGTTCCTGATCCATTGATCACGACTTCTGCCGATCGGTTGAGCGGGACTCCCGTGTTTGCAGGCACCCGCGTCCCTGTGCAAACTCTTGTAGATTACCTTGAAGGAGGCGACTCTTTGGACGATTTTCTGACCGATTTTCCTAGCGTTTCCCGTGCGCACGCCATCGCGGTCTTGGAGCTCGCGAAATCGGCCCTCCTTGCCAAGGCTGTTGCCGCATAGCTGCAAGTGCGAGTACTCCTTGATGGCTGCGTGCCAAGCCGCCTAGCCGATGAATTGCAGGATCACGAGGTTAACACGGCGCCGGAAATGGACTGGGCGGATCTCGACGACGGGCCGCTCCTTGACGCGATGGCCGAGCGGTTCGACGTACTCGTTACCGTGGACAAAAGTCTTCCCAAGCAACAGCGTATCGACAATCGACCTTTGGCCGTAGTCGTGCTGCGAGCGAAGACGAGCCGCTTAGTGGATTTGCTTCCGCTTGCTCCCAAGCTCCGAGCGGTGCTTGAGAACGCCCGGCCAGGTCAGGTTTACGAAATTTCTGGCTAACCATTGCGTTGAGAAGGACGCGGCGGACCGCGCCTCTCACCCAAAGCGTTGAACTAAACCGCTGCGCGGGGGAAGCATTGTCGGTGAAGTGATCCGAAGTGAAACCCACATTACAAGCGATTTTTCGAGAGAGTTTCGGGACCTTCTCTCGCACCCACCGATTGCCTCAGCACCACCGTAGAGCCGCTCAAGCGATCATCGAGTGTCGGACCCTAGCGCCTGAAATATGGAACAAACAGTTCTTTGATGTTCTAAGTTGACTTGTTTAGAGAGCTCTGCAATGCCGGGAAAAATTTACCGCTATCTTGCCGACGATCACACGCGCCTTGAGGGCTTGCTTCAGAGGGCTACGGCGCGCCCGGACAGCATCGACTTGGAAACCTATGCCGCATTTCGCGCGGGTTTGCTCAAGCATATCGCGATGGAGGAGAAGATCCTGTTGCCGGCTGCGCAAAGGATGCGCGGCGGCCAGCCGCTTGCGCTCGCGGCCAAGCTTCGGCTCGACCACGGCGCGCTTGCGGCGCTGCTAGTGCCGACGCCGACACGGTCGATTGTCGCGGCCATCTGCGCGATCCTCAAAGCCCACAACCCCATCGAAGAAGGCCCGGACGGCCTCTACGCGCAGTGCGAGCAATTGTTGGGCGCTGAAGCCGACCAGGTCCTGATTCAATTGCGGACTGCTCCTGAAGTGAAGGTCGCACCGCATGTTGACACCGCTCACGTTCTCGAGGCGACGCGGCGGGCTTTGATAAAGGCTGGTTACGCCCTAGAAGTGTGACCGTCAGTTTTCAGTTGGTGAACGGCATACTCAAGGTTTCGTTGCTTGATGTCTTGCCGCGGCGAAGTCTTCGACGCGCTCCGGAAGCCCGCCGTCACAAACCCGCTGATTACGGCAATTCAGATTGTTTCTGACCAGAGCGAAGGAGACCACCGGGAAAATACAGTTATGCCCAAGGTCCGCCACTGTCCGGGGTACGTGAAAGTTCGCCAACCACGATGGATTTCTCTTTCGTGGACAATTTCTTTCGACAACGCTAGATCATCGCCGTCGAGAATTGTTCCGGCCCCGGCGCTTGATTGCCTCGACGATAAAAAAACTGATTGTTGCGGCGGTGAAGCAAACTGCCAGATCGTCCGCGTGCAAGAAGCTAAAGCGGAACAATTTTGATAGCGACGGAATATATAGAACCGCCGCCAGAAATCCCAAGGCTCCCCAGATGACCCACCAGAACGCGGGATTCGCCGAGCGCCAGGGGAGAAGGAGCCGGCGCGACCAGGAGCGGTTGGCGGAGATCAAACCGAGCATGCCGAGCACGAGTGTGGAAAATGTCAGCGCCCGGGCGTCGTCGGCGCCCTGGCCGCGATAAAGGGCGACGCCAAAAACCAGCAGAACAATCGCCAGCACGGCGCCGCCCTGCAACAGGCTGAAGAGAATATCGCGACCGCTCAACAGCGGCGTGTCGGGTTCACGCGGCGGTTTTTGCATGATGTTGGCTTCCGCCGGTTCCGCTTCAAAAGCGATGGAGCAGGCCGGGTCGATAATCAGCTCCAAGAAAACGATGTGGACCGGTGTCAGCACCAGCGGCCAGTTGAGGATCAACGGCACGAGCGCGAGTCCCGCGATCGGCACGTGGATGGCGAAGATAAAAGCCATGGCCTTTTGCAGATTGTCGAAAATCCGCCGGCCCGAGCCAATCGCCTCCACGATAGTGGCGAAGTCGTCATCGAGCAGAACCAGCGAGGCCGCTTCCCGCGCGACGTCGGTGCCGCGTCCTCCCATCGCGATGCCGATATGGGCGGCTTTCAGCGCCGGCGCGTCATTGACGCCGTCGCCGGTCATCGCCACGATCTCGCCATTGGCTTTGAATGCCTCCACCAGATTGAGCTTCTGCTCCGGCAAGACCCGGGCGAATATATTGGTCTTGGGAATGCGGCGGCGCAGCTCTCCCTCGTGCAGCGTTGCGAGTTCAGGACCGGTCAAAATTCCTCCGTTCGCAGCGAGGCCGATCGCTCGGCCGACGGCCTGGGCGGTGGAGGGGTAGTCTCCGGTGATCATCACGACTTTGATTCCGGCTTGAGCGCATTCTTTAATCGCAGCCGGCACGGCCGGCCGCACGGGGTCGGCCAAGCCGATGAGCCCGAGAAAATCAAAATCGAAATCATGCTGAGTCGGCGGCCAAGCGTCGCCGTCGAAGCGCGCTTGGGCCACGGCCAGCACGCGCAGGCCGTCCCGCGCCATGGCATCGACTTGCACGGAGAGGCTTTGCATCTGCTGTGAATCAAAATGGCACAGGTCGGCGACGGCTTCGGGCGCTCCCTTGGTCGCGATCATGTGCTGATCGCCTTGCGCGGTGTGCCAGACATGAGAGAGCGCGAGCAGCTCCGGAGAGATCGAGTACTCGTGGGCGAGCGTCCAATTTTCAAACCTCGCGCCGTGATCGAGATAGCGGTCGCCCAACGCTTTGAAGGCTTTTTCCATCGGATCGAACGGGTCGGTTTCGCTGGCGAGAACCGAATAGCGTACCAGCCTGTGAAACTTTTGCGGCAGGGGCTGGTCGGTTTGGCCGTCCACGTCATAGCTGCTGGCGCCGACGCAAAGCTGCCTCACGGTCATGTGATTGAGCGTCAGCGTCCCGGTCTTATCCGCGCACAGAACGGTCGCCGAGCCGAGGGCCTCGATGGCCGCCATGCGGCGAGTCAGCACCCGCTTCTGCGATATGCGCCAGGCGCCGAGGGCCAAGAAAACCGTAAGGACGACGGGAATCTCTTCCGGCAGGAGCGCCATGGCCAGCGCAACGCCGGCCAGAAAACCGTTGATCCAGCTTCCTCTCGTCAGGCCATAAAGCACTACGGCCAGGGCGCAGACCGAGAGTCCCACGGCGGCGAAATTGCGGATCAGTTTGCCAGACTTTCTTTGCAGGTAAGTCTGGTCGGTTTCCACCGCTTGGAGCGCCTTGCCGATGCGTCCCATTTCCGTGCGCGCGCCCGTCGCGACCACCCGGGCGACGCCGCGGCCCTGGACCAACATGGTGCCGGCGAAGATAAATGGCAGGTCGTCGCCGCCTGGACGAGCGACTTTTTGAACGCCGTTCCAGACGGCCTTGCGCACGGGCACGGATTCTCCGCTGAGCAACGATTCGTCCACCATCAGGTCGTTGCACGAAAGCACCACGGCGTCGGCCGGGACCCGGTCGCCCTCGGTGATGATGAGGCAATCGTCGCGCACGACCTCCCGCCCGGCGATGCGTTTCTGTTCGCCGTCGCGGATCACCAGCGCGCGCGGGCTCGACAGATCGCGCAAGGCCTCGAGCGCCCGTTCGGTCTTTCTCTCCTGAAAGATGGTGATGCCCATGATAACGACGATCCAAAAGGCCAAGACCAATGCCTCGCGCACGTCGCCGAGGGTCAAGTAAATGACGGCGGCGACGATCAGCAGCAGAAACATCGGCTCGCGCACCACGCCCAAGGCGATATCAAAGGTGCGGCGGCGGGTCGATGCATACAGCTCGTTGTAACCGTCTTCCCGCAATCGCGCCTCGACCTCGGCGCTCGAAAGCCCCGGGATGGGTTCCGTTCCAGCGGGTTTTTCTTGGACGAGGTTCATTTTCTACCGGGGCAGCCGATGCGCGTGAGCCTGCACAAAAGTTGCGATGCAGTCGGCCAAGTCGGGGCGGCTGATTTCCTCCAGATCGTAACGGACCCGGCAATAAGGTTTAGTAAAAAGAATGAGACGAGCCAAGTCTACCGGAGTTGCCACGACGATACTATCGCAGGGCGTCGCGTTGATGGTTGCTGCCAGGTCTTCGAGTTGGGCGGGGGAATATCCCATCGCCGGCAGCGCTTTGCCGACCCAAGGGAAGTGTTTGAAGGTGTCGGCCAAGCTGCCTCTTGCGCCGGGTCTCGGATCGACAATCTCGGCGGCGCCATGCTTTTGCGCCGCAATCGTTCCCGAACCATAGCCCATCTCTCCGTGCGTGAGCGTCGGGCCGTCTTCGATCACCAGAACTCGGTTGCCGCGTATGAGGTCGGGCTTGTCCACCGTTATATTCGAACGCGCCTGGATGACCGTGGCATTTGGGTTGACCGCGGCGATGTTGGCCATGACTTGGTGCACGCCAGCCACCGGTGCCGAGTCCAATTTATTCACAATCAACACCTGGGCGCGACGGAAATTGGTCTCGCCAGGGTGGTAGAGCAATTCGTGGCCAGCGCGGTGCGGGTCGACCAGCACGATTTCCAGGTCGGGCTTGAAAAAGGGCCAGTCGTTGTTGCCGCCATCCCAGAGAATGATATCGGCTTCCTTCTCCGCTTCGACGAGAATGCGCGCGTAATCGACGCCGGCGTAAACGACGACTCCGTCGTTGATATGCTGCTCATACTCCTCGCGCTCTTCGATGGTGCATTCTTGCCGGTCGCAATCTTGCACCGATGCGAAGCGCTGCACTACTTGCCGCTCGAGATCGCCGTAGGGCATCGGATGGCGCACGACAACGGGCCGCAATCCTCGCGCGATCAGAACTGCGGCGATCCGCCGCACCACGGAATCCTTGCCGCACCCCGTGCGCACGGCGCACACCGAGATCACGGGCCGCGATGACGATAAAAAACTTTGCTCGGGACCGATCAGGCGAAAGTCGGCGCCGCTGGCAAGCACCCGGGAGGCGAGATGCATCAGCGTGAGGTGGGCGACATCGCTATAGGCGAAGATCGCCTGAGTGATTGTTTTTTCGCGTATCAGCTCTTCGAGCTTTTTTTCCGGGTAGATAGGAATGCCGTCGGGATAGCGCGGGCCGCTTAGCGACGGCGGGTAGCGGCGGTTTTCGATGCCCGGAATTTGCGCGGCCGTAAAAGCGATCACCTGGTGGGCCGGATCGTCGCGAAAGCAGACGTTGAAAGTATGGAAGTCTCTTCCCGCCGCGCCCATGATGAGGACGCGCTCCGTTTTGGGGGAATCTTTGGTCTTGTACTTCACCGTTGCCGCGCTCCCGCTATCTTCCCTATCCGTCGTACTAGAGACTTCGAGGCAAAGCAGCAATATATGTGCCCCATTGCCCATCGCCAGTTCTTGTTTATTGCATTGCCCGCGGTCATTTCTTCTCGCATTTGGCACTTTTTGAGTTTCTTGCTTCCCATCGCTGCGAATCCACCGCGTGACGACTCTCACATCTGCAAGAAAAGGCCATGCGTTCGTTATCTTATTTTCTGGCACAGACTGTGCGTTTGGAAGTTATCACGATCCTGAATCGCTCGGGGCGAAATGAACCATCAGCCCAACGACGAAAACATGAGCTCGCCCGCCTGATATGAACCAGCGAACGATTGCATATTTCTCTATGGAAATCGGACTCATAACCGACATGCCAACCTATAGCGGCGGACTCGGCGTGCTCGCTGGGGACACAATCCGTGCGGCTGCCGATCTCAAAGTGCCGATGGTGGCTGTAACCCTGCTGCATCGCAAAGGTTACTTTTACCAGCGACTCGATAGCGAAGGGCGGCAAATCGAGGAGGCGGTGGACTGGGCGGTGAACGATTTTGTCACGGAGTTGCCGCAGCGAACGTCGGTTACGATCGAAGGCCGCACGGTATTTCTCCGCGCATGGAAATATGCCATCGCCGGCCCGGGTGATTTCTCCGTGCCGGTTTTCTTCCTCGACGCCGATCTGCCTGAAAACTCCGAGTGGGACAGAACGCTGACGCACTATCTCTACGGCGGCGATCGGCATTACCGGCTGTGCCAAGAAATCATTCTTGGGATCGGCGGGGTGAGGATGCTGCGCGCTTTGGGATACCAAGAGATCGAGCGCTTTCACATGAATGAAGGTCATTCGAGTCTCCTCGCGCTAGAACTCTTGGATGAGGAGGTGGGGCGCAACGGCAAGCAAGCATTAACTCGTGACGATATCGAGTCAGTACGACGGAAATGTGTCTTCACAACGCACACGCCCGTGCCGGCGGGTCAGGATCAGTTTCCTCTCGACCTAGTTCATCGCGTTCTCGGCAAAACAGAAGTCGAAGAAATGAAAGACGTGTTCTGCTGCGAGGGCGTGCTGAACATGACCTATCTCGCGCTCAATCTCAGTCATTACGTCAACGGCGTGGCCAAAAAACACGGCGAGGTATCGAGACTGATGTTTGCCGGTTATAACATCGACGCGATCACCAATGGCATTCACGCCGCGACCTGGGCGGCGGAACCACTAGCGCGGCTCTATGACCGGTACATTTCGGGCTGGCACCAGGACAATTGCAGCTTGCGCTACGCTCTGAGCATTCCCAAACAAGAGATTTGGCAAGCGCATACCATGGCAAAAAGGGAACTGCTCCATCATGTCAATCTCGAAACCAACGCGGGGATGGATGTGGACCTGCTAACGATCGGCTTTGCGCGGCGCGCGGCCGCGTACAAGCGCGCTGATCTTTTGTTTTCGGATATAGCGAGACTCAGAGCGATCGCTAGCCGGGGCGGCGGTTTGCAAATCGTCTACGCCGGCAAGGCCCATCCGCAGGACGAAGCCGGAAAAGAGCAGATTCGAAAAGTATTCAGCGCCCGCGATCTGCTGCGCGACAAAATCAAAATCGCCTATTTGCAAAACTACAGCATGGAGATCGGCAAGATGATGACCGCCGGCGTCGACATTTGGCTCAACACGCCGCTGCCACCGATGGAAGCGTCCGGGACAAGCGGCATGAAGGCGGCGGTGAACGGCGTGCCGAGCTTGAGCGTGCTCGACGGCTGGTGGATCGAAGGTTGTATCGAAGGGGTGACCGGTTGGTCGATCGGCCCGCCGGACGGCAAAGCGAGTGCGTCCGCCGACCACAGCAACGATGCGGCTTCGCTTTACGACAAGCTCGAACAGATCGTCGTGCCGCTGTTTTACGATAACCGAGTTGACTTTCTCGACGTCATGCGGCATGCGATCGCGCTGAACGGCTCGTTCTTCAACACGCACCGCATGCTGCTGCAGTATGTTTTGAAGGCATATTTGTAACCCGTCGGGATCGTTGATGATGAATGAAAAACGGTGGCACCAAATGGACGCCGCGGAAGCGCTGCAACAGCTCGACAGCAGCGCTGCCCAGGGTCTGAGCGCCACCGAGGCCGAGCGCCGTTTGGCGGCACAGGGCGCTAACGAGCTTCAAGCCGCATCCCCGATCTCGCGGTGGGCGATCCTGGCGGAACAATTTAAAAACGTTTTGATCATCATTTTACTCGTCGCGGTAGTGCTGTCCGCCTTTCTCGGTCATACCCTCGAAGCGCTCGCCATCGCGGTGATCGTGATCTTCGCCGCGCTCTTGGGCTTTTTTCAAGAATATCGCGCCGAGCGCGCCCTCGAAGCGCTGCGCCATTTGGCGGCCCCCACTGCGACCGTGCTTAGAGAGGGGAAAGAGCTTGCCGTGCCGGCACGCGAGCTGGTTGTCGGGGACGTTATCTTCCTGCGCATGGGAGACAAGGTTCCGGCGGACGGACGGCTGATCGAGGCCGCCAATTTACAGGTCGATGAGGCGGCGCTGACCGGAGAGTCCCTTCCCGTGGAAAAACAAACGGCTCGGAAGGCCGGCGCCGGCCTTGCGGTCGCGGACCGCAATAACATGGTTTACGCCGGCACGGCGGCAACCTATGGCAGGGGGCGCGCCGTGGTGGTGGCCACGGCGATGAACACGGAATTCGGCCAGATCGCTCAGTCTCTCCAAACGGTGGAGGCGGGCCGGACTCCGCTGCAACAGAATCTCGACAAGGTGGGAAAGGCATTGGCGCGCGCGGCGCTGGCGATTGTCGTGGTTATCAGTGCGCTCGGCTTGCTGCGCGGCCAGCCGCTGCTGGAGATGGTCATCTTCGGCATCGCTCTTGCCGTGGCGGTGGTTCCCGAGGCCCTTCCCGCGGTGGTCACGATTTCTCTCGCCCTCGGCGTGCAGCGTATGGCTCGGCGCCACGCGTTGGTGCGACGGCTGCCGGCGGTCGAGACCTTGGGCAGCGTCTCGGTGATTTGCTCAGACAAAACCGGCACCTTGACCAAAGACGAAATGACCGTGCGAAAAATATTTGTCGCCGGCCGAACCCTCAGCGTTTCCGGGACCGGCTATGAGCCGAAGGGCGCGATCATGGAGAACGAAACCCTGGTTGCCCCCGAAGGTCCGCTTAGCGATCTGCTCCAGGCCGCCACGCTCGCTTCGGACGCGCGTCTTGTGGGCGATGAGGTTGGCGGCAACGACGGCTCGACTCATTTCGTCTGGGAGATCAAAGGCGATCCGACGGAAGGCGCGCTGGTGGTGGTGGCGGCTAAGGTGGGGATGGGAAAGGCGGAGCTCGAGGTGCGCTTTCCGCGCGTCGGCGAGATTCCGTTTACCTCCGAAAGTAAACGCATGACGACGTTGCACGCCACGCCGCAAAGCACCGTGGCTTACGCCAAAGGCGCCCCCGAAGTCATCATCGCCTCCTGCTCGCGGATACGCCGGCAGGATTGCATCGCGGCGCTGGCGGCGGAGGACCGCGAAGCGATTGCCGCCAGCGCCCGCCGTATGGCGGAAGAAGCGCTGCGCGTCCTCGCGGTCGCCTATAAACCCGATGCGTCGCTGGCCGACGCCGAGCAGGAAATGGTATTTCTCGGTCTATTGGGCATGATCGACCCGCCGCGGCCCGAGGCAAAAGCCGCCATCGAAGTTTGCGCGCGGGCCGGCATCAAGCCGATCATGATCACCGGGGATCATCCCACCACGGCGGCGGCGGTGGCGCGCGAACTGGCAATGCTCACGGATGGGCGCGTGGTCACGGGCGCCGAGCTCGATACGTTGAGCGATACAGAGTTTGAGCGGGAGATCGAACATCTTCAAGTCGTGGCCCGGGTCTCCCCTGCCCACAAGCTGCGCATCGTCACCGCGCTCCAACATAAGGGTCACATCGTCGCCATGACGGGGGACGGCATCAATGACGCGCCGGCGCTCAAGAAGGCCGACATCGGCGTGGCCATGGGCATCACCGGCACCGACGTGACCAAGGAAGCGGCGGACATGACGTTAACGGACGACAACTTCGCATCCATCGTTGCCGCGGTCGAAGAGGGGCGCGGCGTGTTTGCCAATATCAAAAAATATCTCATGTTTCTCCTTTCCTGTAATCTTGGCGAGGTTTTGCTGCTTGCCGGCGCCTCGCTTTTGGGTTGGCCGCTGCCTCTTACCGCTGTGCAGATCCTTTATATCAATCTGGCTACCGACGGCTTGCCGGCTTTGGCACTGGCCGTCGATCCGCACGAGGAAGATCTGATGCGGCGGGCGCCGCGGGATCCGCGAGTGGGGATATTTACGCGACCCGTGTTGACGCTCATGCTCGCTGGCGGACTTTGGTCCGCGCTGATCAATCTCACGATGTTTCATTGGGCACTCGGTTCGGGCCGACGTTTAGACGAAGCCATGACGATGGTGTTCGTCGGCTTGGTGCTGACTGAGTTCTCCAAGGCGTACAACTTCCGCTCGGACCGCCGCTCGGTCTTGATTCGGCCCTTTGCCAACAAATGGCTGAACCGGGCGATCTTGTGGGAACTGATGCTGCTGCTGGTCGTCGTTTATTTGCCGTTGATTCAAGAGCCGTTGGGCACCTTCAGTCTGCCGGCGGCGGATTGGCTGGTTGTGAGCGGAGTCGCGCTGACGATTTTTCCGGTGCTCGAACTGGCGAAGTGGCTGGAGCGGCGCGGCTGGTTCGGCGAGCTGGGATAGCATATAAAACACGATTGGTTCGCGATAGGATCGTATCAGGAAAGGAGAACATCGGGGGGTGCTTGTTTGGCTGCAATTTTGAGTAATATCCACTCTCGGACTCCACTGAGATTGTGGCCGTGTATATAATGGCGATGGCGGTTGTTTATGGCATGCGCTGAGCTCTTGCCGGGGAAGCCCCATGGAGAATGAAAAGGGATGAATATCCTGGTGATCAACAGCGGCAGCTCGACGGTTAAGTTTCAGGTCATCGAGACCACGGACGCGACCGGCGATCTCCGCCGACAACAAAAGCTCGCTCGCGGCTTAGTCGACCGCATCGGCGCCGGGGCATCGTATCGATTCGAAGGGCTAGGTCGATCGGCGAAGTCCGGCTCCTTGCCGGTGTGTGATCACGAGGAAGCGGTGCGCTCGATCATTCATTGGTTGCGCTCGAATTGGCCCGAACAGGGGCTCGATGCCGTCGGCCATCGTGTGGTCCATGGCGGCGACCGCTTTGCCGGCTCGGCGCGTATCGATGAAGATGTCGTGGCGACTCTTGAAACGCTCTGCGAGATCGCGCCGCTCCACAATCCGCCCGCCGTCAGCGGGATTCGCGCGGCGCAGAAGATTCTTGGCGCGGCGGTTCCGATGGTGGCGGTGTTCGATACTTCGTTTCACCACACCATCCCGGAGCGTGCCACCACCTACGCGATCCCCTATGAGCTTTCACAGAAGCATAAAATTCGCCGGTATGGCTTCCATGGTCTGGCGCACCAGTACGACATCGCTCGTTACGCGGAATTGAACGGAAAACCGGTTGCGCAGGTAAGGGCCGTCACGTTGCATCTCGGCAACGGCTGCTCGGCGACCGCCATTCGCAACGGTCAATCGGTTGATACGTCGATGGGCTTTACGCCGTTGGAGGGTTTGGTCATGGGCACCCGTTCGGGCGATCTTGATCCCGCGCTCGTGAGTTACTTGGCGCGCAAGGAAAACGTCGAAGCCGCGGAGATCGAAAACTGGCTGAACCACCGTTCCGGACTGCTCGGTTTATCGGGACTATCCAACGACATGCGGGAGTTGACCGCCGCCTATGACAAGAATCCGCGGGCGCGACTCGCCGTCGATGTTTTTTGTTACCGGGCGCGCAAATATTTAGGCGCTTATCTGGCGGTGCTCGGCGGCGCCGAGGCCGTCATCTTCAGCGGCGGCATCGGCGAGAATTCGCCGCTGGTGCGAAAGAACATTCTGAGCGGCATGGAGTGGTGCGGCTTAAGGTTGGACGATGCCGAGAATGCGCGCGTGATCGGCCGCGACGGAAGACTTTCTGAAGCTCAATCGAAGCTCGATATCTTTGTCGTGCATACCGATGAAGAGGCGATCATCGCGCGGGAGACGGCGCGAATCATAGGAGACTGATTAGGACAATGGATCAAAACGATTCTGAAAACAAAATCACCCAGAGCGAAAGCGACGCGGTCAAGCGCTACCGCAGAGCAGTCAACTATCTCGCGGCGGCGCAGATTTACCTCAAAGACAATCCTTTGCTCGAAGAGCCGCTACGCCCCGAACATATAAAGGATCGGTTGCTCGGCCACTGGGGTACGGCGCCGGGAATCAATTTTATTTATGCGCATCTCAATCGGCTCATATTGAAAACTGACGCGAGTATTTTACTGGTCACTGGACCAGGACATGGCGCGGCGGCGAATTTGGCGAATATGTATTTAGAAGGAACGCTCACCGAATATTTTCCCGAGCTGACGCGCGATCGCGCTGGCCTGCAGCGCTTCGTCAAATCGTTTTCGTGGCCCGATGTTTTTCCCAGTCATCTATATCCCGGTTATCCCGGCGTGATCCACGAAGGCGGTGAGTTGGGCTATGCGCTGGCGACGGCTTTCGGCGCTGCTTTGGACAATCCGGATTTGATCGTGGCTTGCATTGTCGGCGATGGCGAAGCGGAAACCGGGCCGACGGCGGGAGCGTGGCATAGCAACAAGTTTCTCAATCCGAAGACCGACGGTGCGGTTTTGCCAATCCTGCATGTAAACGGCTTCAAGATCGCCAACCCGACGATCTTCGGCAGCATGAGCGACGACGAACTCCGCGCGCTATTCACCGGCTATGGCTACGCGGTTCGAATCGTCGAGCTGAGCGAGCGGATCGATTTCGACATGAGCGAGGCGTTGTTCGACTCATACAGCGAGATCTGCGAGATCCAGAACGCGGCTCGCGGAGGCAAAACCGTTGAGCGACCGCGCTGGCCGGCAATCGTTCTGCGCACACCTAAAGGTTGGACCGGACCGAAGATCGTCGACGGCAAAGCGATCGAAGACTCTTTTCGGGCGCATCAAGTTCCCGCCAAGGACGCCAAGACCAATCCCAGCCATTTGCAGATCGTCGAAGCATGGCTGCGGTCGTACCGGGCGCAAGAACTCTTCGAGCCGAACGGGCAACCCTGCGAAGATATTCTCGCGCTTTGTCCCCATGGCAAGCGCCGCATGGCGATGAACCCGCACGCATTCGGCGGCGAGATTCGCCGTCCGCTCAAATTGCCGTCCACCCAGCATTATGGAGTTAACCTAAAGGCGCGCGGGCAAGATCACATCAGCAGTGTGGAAGAGTTGGGAAAATATCTCCGCGACGTCGTGAGGCTCAACACTGATGGTCGTAACTTCCGGGTGGTCTGCCCCGATGAATTGGAATCGAATCGGGTCGGCGCGATCCTCGAAGCCACGGACCGCCAGTATGTTTGGCCCCTGCCGGAAAACTGCGAGCATATTTCTCGTGACGGTCGCGTGCTCGAAGTTCTGAGCGAACACAACTGCCAAGGTTGGCTGCAAGGCTACTTGCTCACCGGCCGGCACGGCATCTTTCCCTGCTACGAAGCTTTTCTACCGATCGTTGACGGAATGATGAATCAGTTCGCCAAGTTTCTAAAAACTTCTCTGGAAGTGCCCTGGCGCAAGCCGATTTCCTCTTTGAATTATTTGCTGACGTCCGAAGCCTGGCGCCAGGAGCACAACGGCTATTCGCACCAGGGGCCGGGCTTCATCAACAACTTACTCACCAAGAAGGGACACACTTATCGGATCTATTTACCACCCGACGCTAATACTTTGACCCACACCATTGAGGCATGTCTGACGGTGACGGACATGATCAATGTCGTTATCGCTGGCAAGCAACCGATGCCGCAGTGGCTTTCGCGTGAAGAAGCGCGGGAGCATTGCCGCGTCGGCGCGTCCGTTTGGCGCTGGGCGAGCACGAATGATGGCGAAGATCCGGAATTGGTGCTCGCCTGCTCAGGGGACAATTTGACCCTCGAGACGATGGCGGCGGCGGATATCTTGCGCCGTGAGGCGCCCGAGTGGCGCGTGCGCGTCGTCAACGTCACCGATCTGTTGGTTCTTGGCATTCCACAAAAGTATCCCCATGGATTGGACGCGGAGCGATTTGAGCGTCTGTTCCCAGTGGATTGTCCGACGATCTTTAATTTTCACGGTTACACTGCGGCGATCAAACAGTTGCTTTGGGAGCGCCGGGAGAATTCTCGCTTCGATCTAAACGGCTATCGGGAAGAAGGGACGACCACGACGCCGTTCGACATGCATATTCATAATCGCACGAGCCGCTATCATTTAATTATCCAAGGCGCGCAAAAAATCGCGGCGCGCAATCCAAAGGCAGGAGCGAAGGCCGAGGAGCTGATTGTTAAATACGAAAAGAAGATTGCCGATCACGGCATTTTCATTCGGCGTGAAGGCGTCGACCCGCCGGAGATCGCCCAGTGGAAATGGGCTCAAACTTGAAGTTGGAGGCGCGTCATGGAGATCAAATTCAAGCCGATCGGCATTATCAAGATGAAGGCGAGCGATACCGATGTCAGAGAGACGGGCGGCAGAGAAGGCGAGCTGGAGATTTATCCCGAATTCACCGATGGTCTGGAAGGGATCGACGGCTATTCGCATCTGTTCGTGATCGTTTACTTCGACCGCCTGCGGCCCGAACAGATCGGACCGCTCAAGGTGAAACCGCGCGGCCTCTTGCGGCGCGGCTTCAAGCTCGAAGAGCTGCCGTTGCTCGGGGTATTCGCGTTGGATTCGCCGACGCGGCCCAATCCCGTTGGCCTCACGCTGGTGCGATTGCTGCGGCGGGAAGGGAGCCGGCTGTTTGTGCAGGGCTTGGATTTCTTTGACCGCACACCGATTCTTGACATCAAAGGTTACCAGCCAAACTATCGTGCGGACGACTTTACCTTGCCGGATTGGTTTCGCACGCTGGTCGACGACAAGGGTCACGTCTAGGATCGCTTCGGCCGATGGAGTTTCCATGATCGGGATCACCTATTTCTCAACGCTGCAAACTCATCACTGACTCTTTCGCAATACCGGCAAGGGCGTTGTTTTTGTCATTGAAACCTCAGCGCCGCAAGCTGGTATGCGTCTTGCTGCACCTACGAGCACGGGGTTGTTTTTTTACGCCCTAGGCTCATCCGACCGGCTGGAATCCGGGGATTTGCAAGCAAGCTGATTGCGGGGAAAGGAGCAATTCATGTCCAACGTGGAAGTCGACATAGGAGGCACACCGAGCCAACGAAGAGCTGAGCAAATCCATAGGTACTGGGAAGGGGATCTGGGTCGCAGGGTTTATTTGCTCCGACGGCAACGCAAGGCAATTCTTGAGAACTGCCGCCGCATAGCGGTCGCCGGCGTCAGCACAGACCCAAACAGCGCCAGCTTCATAGCGATGGAAAAGCTCTTGGGGTTGGGCCTTGAAGTCATACCGGTTGTGCCTGATCGGGAGAGCTTGCTTGGCCTTCGTTGCTACTCTAAGCTCCGCGACGTGCCGAAAAGGATCGACATTGTTCAAGTGTATCCTGGGGAAAAACTCGATCTCGTCGAGTTGGCAAGAGAGGCCGTCGAAAAAGGTGCCGCCACCTTTTGGATCGAACAGAACGCCGCGGCATCCAGAGAAGTCGAGGAAATTTTGGTCAACGGAAGAGTTCAGCTGGTGGAATACGAGAATCTCGAAACGGAATACATGAAACATATCCCGTTCCCGGGCGCTTCGAGAACTCCGTCGCGCAAAGACAAAAAGGCGGCCAAAGTGAAAGACCGCATGACCAAAAATCCGGCGACGGTAAGGCCCGAGGACGGGCTCAAGGACGCTATTTGGAAAATGGAGCATGGTCACTTTCGCCATCTGCCCGTCGTCGATGAGCAGGGAAAATTAATCGGCATGCTCTCCGACCGCGACATCCGCTTGATCCGGCCTTCGCTTGCCTTCACCAACAAAGAAGACGCGATGGTTCAGCTCTGGTCGATGTCGGTGCAGCAAGCCGCGGTCTTCGATCCGGTCACCATCAAACAAGAGACGACGCTCAAGGAGGCGGCCGAGCTGATGCTGCGATGGCATGTGGGCGGGCTGCCGGTGGTGGACGACGGGCAAAAGCTAGTGGGCGTGATTACCTACACCGATTTACTGCGCGAGTTCGTGGGGCAGGAGGAATCCCAGTAACGCTTGTCGAGCCATCGTGGCTCGGCGCTATCGAACCGAGAGAAGCACGTAGATGGCTGAAGCGGCGGTGTTTCATTACGAAACAGAAGCGGAGTGGAGGGGAGATAAGGCGTTGAGTCTGCGCGGCGCTAAGCTGCCGGAGATTCAGGCCGGAGCGCCGCCGGAGTTCAAGGGCCGCGACGACCAATGGTCCCCGGAACATCTTCTAGTCGCGTCGCTTAATAGCTGCTATTTGCTCACGTTACTCGCGATCGCCGAATTTTCCAAAATCTCCTTGGTCAGTGTATCGTCGACGGCTAAAGGAAAACTGGAGAAGATTTCAGGCGCGTCTTTCCAGATCACCGAGATCATCGTCAAACCGAAAGTCGTACTCGCTTCCGCCAACGACGCCGCGCGCATGCCGCGCCTTTTGGAAAAAGCCAAGGACAATTGTTTCATATCGAATTCGATCAAAGCCGTGATCAAAATTGAGCCGGAGATTATCCACCACCAGACATAGTTTTTCCCGTCTCCAATGGGAGAAGCTCCGGCCTCCGGCAACGCACCAGAGGAACCGAAGAGGTCTAGCCGGCAAGCGTAGAGCCGGATCGCCTTGCCACGGCGAGAGCAGCCAAGCGGTAGAAGAATAGCCGCTCAGGGAGCGGCCTGTTCAGGTTGTAAAGCGGCTTGAGGCAGCGCTAAACGAAATGTGGTTCCTTTACCGGGTTCGCTCGAATAAGTGATACTGCCCCCATGGGCCGCGACGATTTGTCTGGCGACCACCAGGCCGAGGCCGCTGCCGGATTGTTTGGTGGTGGTGAAGGGCTCGAAGACGTCGACCCCGGCGGGAATGCCACCTCCTGTGTCCGCGATCTCCAGAATGATACTCGTGCCGAAATTATAGGCTTTGAGGGTTAGCGTCCCGCCTTGAGGCATCGCTTCGACGGCGTTCTTGCACAGATTCCAGAGGGCCTGCTTTAGCTTGTCCCGGTCGGCTTGCAGTGGAGGGAGGACCGGCGGAAAATGCTGTTCCACGCGGATGCCCCTGGCGAACCAGTTGTCCGCCTCCAAGGCGAGAATCTCCGCGGCGATGACCGCGAGGGCCGTTGGTTGGAAATGATACTGTTCGCGGCGGGAGAGCGAGCGAAAATCGGCGAGCAGGCCGCTAAGTCGTCTGATCTCGTCTTTGAGCCGGCCGAAAGTGGTTTGAATCGACTCGTCTGAAGCATTTAGGCAATTCGCCAGTTGCCGTTCCAGCCGTTGCACGGTCAGGGACATGCCGTTGAGCGGGTTGGCGATCTCATGAGCGATCTTTGCCGCGGTGTTTCCGATCGCCGCCAGCCGGCTATTTTCAATCAGTTGCTCCTGGAGCCTCTGCCGCTCGGCGATTTCGACCCGCAGTTCCTCGTTGGTTCTCGCTAACTCCTGTGTCCGCTCCTGAACCCTTATCTCCAACTCATCACGCGCTTTTCTTAGTTCCTGTTCAGCACGCTTCCGGCTGGTGATGTCGCGGCCTTCAGGAATGATCAGTACGACCACGCCGTCTTCGTCGAAAACGGGTTTTAGTGAAAAGTCGAACGTTGCGATGGATCCATCACCGCGCCGGTGCTCCGTCTCGTAGCGGACGAAGTTTCCCTTGGCGGCCTCGGCGATGGCGTTTTTAACCCGGTTGCGGACATCGGGAGAGACATCCCACCACGGTGTCTCCCAGAACGGTCGGCCCGCCACATCCGCCAGATTATGGCCAATGAAGTCCAGGGCTGTTTGGTTGACTTCTAGCAGGGTGCCGTCGGGGTTTAGAAGTCCGATAAATTGATATGTCTGATGGAAGATAGCCTGGAACCGCCGCTCGCTTTCCCGCAGCGCCTGTTCTGCGCCCTTGCGCTGGATCAAGGAGCCGAGTTGGGCCGCCACTGCCGAAACGATCTCAATCAGTCTTCTATCCTCCTCCCGCGATACAAACATAAAAAATGCTAGAATAGCCTGGACTTGCTCATCGGCGATAGTGGGGACCGCCAAGCCAGCCTTAAGGCCGGCTTGCCGTGCAACCTCGGCGCGATTGGCGAGGGCAGTTACGCTCACATCCGGAATCCATTCGGGTTGCTTCGATTGCCATACCCGTACGATCAATCCGGCCGCGGATTTAGATCTGCTTGCCGTCGTCATTTTTCGAAAACGCTCGACAGCTTCGCCAATCCCGTACCACGCCGGGCTCAGCTCCAGAGCAGTGCCGTCGGGATTTGGCACCCACGCCTCGCCAAAGGCCCAGCCTGTGGCCTCGCATATTTTTCGCAACGCAACTCCAAGGGCCGAATTAAAGTCTTCCGCTTCACTTACCGCCTGCGTTATAGCTAAGAGGAGATTTCTTTCCTGTTCGGTCTTTTTCCGCTCGTCGATTTCAGCTGCCAAGGCTTCGTTGGCTTTACCCAGGTCCGCGGTCCGCTGCCGAACCCGTTGTTCCAACTCGGTGTGCGCTCTGTTCAGTTCCTCCTCGATCCGCTTGCGCTCGGCAATGTCCTTTTCCAGCTCTTCCTTAGCCTGGTAAATTTCCGCTGTGCGGTTCTTAACTTCCGCCAGTAGCCGCGCTTCGCGATTGACGGCGAGGTACACGAGCAGAGTCAGCGATGCGATAATGATCAGCGCCGCCCCATCAAAAACCGCGAGTGGCTCCCGGATGGACGCGTTCCATCCGCTGCGCGGAATGGCCGCCAGCTCCCAGAAGCCCTCAGCTAGCTCCACCCGGTAAATGACAGGTTCACCGTCAAAGACGGCGCGGTCGCCGAAAAAGACGTGGCCAGAGCGAGCCCGTAAGGCAAGCCTTAGAGCCGCCGGGCCCGGCTGCAAACCAGACTCCCGCAGGAGATTTTCCAAATCGAAAGCGATGGTCACAAACCCCCAGAAGGTCCGGTCCCGATAGACCGAGAGCCGTGCAATGAGCCCCACCCCCCTTGGGCGTAACTCATCGGGCCCGCTCAGTGTGATTTCGCGCGAGTGAATAGCACGCTCCACATCGGCGCGCACGTCAGGGCGAGGATCACGTGTTGGGTCATGGCCAATGATGCTTTCATTGCCGGAAAGAGGGTAGACATAACGAGGAATCGCTCTTGGCGCTACCGTTATGACGCGTAATCCCGTGGTTGCCGCGTAAAGGTCGGCAGCGAACCTCTCGAACTCCGGAGCGAAAGAGGGTTCGGATAGATGAGGCTCAACAAATGCCTTGAGGCCATTAAGGATGCCAAGTTTGCCGTTGATGGCTCCTGAGAGGACGTTTCCATATGGAGCCAATTCGGCGGTTACATGCGCACGTTGTCCAGTGAGCAGCTCTTGCCGATACCATAGATTCGTTTTCCACCAGACCAAGGTAAAAAGTCCAAGGGCGAGAAACGAAGCGGCAAGAGCCAGGTGGTTAGTTCCCTTGCCTGGCATAGGCGGCAAACCCAGAGGTGGTTGATCCGCAGCGAGAAACCATGCGCTCTTATATTGTGCCCAAGGTTAAATTGTCAACTTGCGCTTGCACCCCTTAGGCAGGAAATATCTCACCAACCGGATCATCATACATTCGCCGGTGTAGCCGTACGCCGAGGAACAGAAATAAGCTCGGCCCGCGCCCCATATTTGCAATTTTCATCACATATCTTCGCACCCTTGAGAAAAAGTCGCGAAGGGAAAGAGGTGTTTCGCAGGGTTTTGATCGGCATATCACTTGCGTAATACCAAGGAGGAAGTTAACGGAAGTCGGAGCTCTCCAGATGAGGCTCCCCAATGCTGGCGGCATCTTCCAGATCGTAGGTCTCGAAGAACTGCGACAAGGGGATGAGCCATGACTCTCGGCTCGTTGGATTTACAGCGGCTCCTTGACGTTCGCCCCGGCGAGGCAGCGCGAATCGGCTTCATGGCGGCATTTCTCTTTTTTTTGCTGGCTGCCAACAACGTCATCAAAATCGTCAGGGATTCTCTATTTCTCAGCCGCTTTCCGATAACTCAACTTCCGTATGTTTATCTCTTGGCCGCGCTGGTGGCCGCCACGGTCATTAGTATCTATTCTCGTTACACGTCGCGGTTTTCTTTTTCGCAGGTCGTATTTGGTTCGCACGCCTTCATCATCGGTAGCGTGATGATTTTTGGGTTCCTGCTTTTTTCCTTCGATTTCGGTTGGGTCCTTTACGCTTTTTACGTGTGGTCAGCCGTCGTCGGGCTTGTTGCGGTTGCGCAATTCTGGACCTTGACCAATGACATGTTCAATCCACGCGAGGGCAAGCGTCTTTTTGGCATCCTCACAGCGGCTGGAACGCTCGGAGGAATGGCAGGCGGATTGGGGGCCAATTGGGCGGTTAGTTTTCTCTTCGGGACGAAACAACTCCTCTGGCTCATCGCGGCTCTTTTCGCCGGCGCTTCGGGTGCGGTTTGGTTCGCCGTTAGAGAACGAGAAAAGGTACTGGAAGCCAACCAGAGAGAAGACATCCCGCCGAGAGAAGCTCCAGCGCGGGATGCAGATGGGGTCCTGATGACTCTCTACAACTCGCGATATCTTCAGTTAATCGCGGCTCTTATTTTTCTATCGGTCATCGTGTCTACGTTGATCGACTTTCAGTTCAAGGCTGCGGCAAAAAAAGCCTATCAGTCGACCGATGCATTGGCAGGATTTTTTGGTTCCTATTATGCCTGGCTGAGCGTCATTACAGTCCTGACCCAGGTACTATTAACCGGAAGGCTGCTGATGGGTTTAGGTTTAACCCCAAGTCTCCTGGTTCTTCCCGTTGCGCTCTTTGCGGGGTCGATAGGCCTCTTGATCTGGCCAGGCCTTTTTGCTGCGACAGCGACCCGACTGGCCGAAGCGTCTTTGCGCACGAGCGTCAATCGCAGTGGGGTCGAGATTCTCTATCTCCCCATCCCTGATTTCGCCAAGAAAAAAGTTAAGGTCTTCCTGGATGTGACGGTTGAACGGCTGGGAGACGGTACGGCTGCTTCGATCATTCTTTTCTGCACGCTTTTCCTGAGTGGGTCCGAAGTAACACACTTGAGCTATTTTTCTATGGGTTTTATTTTGATCTGGGCTGTTGTTGTCGTTATCGTGAAAGGCGGCTACGTGGACGCCTTACGCAGGGGCCTGGCATACCGTGAAATTGCCCTGAAGGAAGTGCGCATTGATTATGCCGATAAAGGAACGGTCGAGGCTGTATTGAAGACTCTAGAAGATAAAGACGAGCAGTCCGTTCTTTTCGGTCTGGACCTGGCGGAGAAATTGGACCCAAAAGTCGTTGCCGCGCGGCTGCCTCGCGCCTTATTGCAACACTCCTCGCCTTCGGTTAGAGGCAGCGCAATTAAGATTCTTGCACTATATCCGGACCCTATGGTCCTGAACGAGCTAACCCAAATGCTACAGGACGAAAATAGCGAGGTCCAAGGAGCGGCGATCAGCGCGGCTGGTGCCATTTTTAAGGAAGGCGCGATACCCGCCGTGCGCCCATACCTCGGTAGCCCAAATCCGCGGGTGAGAAGAAAAGTTATTGAGTGTCTGCTGCGCCACGGAGACGCCGTCACGCGCGAACACGCCTTAAAGAGCATGTGTCAAATGGTTGACGACAGCGCCGCTGAAGGAGAGCAGGGACGCGTCGAAGCCGCCGGTCTTATGGGCGAGATTGATGCCCCGGAGTTTTCAAAACACCTCGGCAAATTGATCCGGCAGGATGAATCCGACTGGGTCATTCGAGCGGCGGTGGCTTCCGCGGGTAAGCGAAAATATCCCGGTGTCGTTCGAGACATTATCCTGCGTCTCGGTCGCAAGGTAACCAAAGCCGGGGCTCGTGAGGCCTTGATTCAGTATGGTGACATTGCAGTTAAGGGATTGAGCCGTGCCCTGTTTGATCCCGATATTTCCCGTGATATCCGGCTTAACATCCCTCGGACTCTCAGCAAGATCCATTCACAGTCAGCGATGAACGCGCTCCTGAGTGGGCTGCTAGAGGAAGATCGCTCTATCCGCTTCAAGGTTATTCTCGCATTAGAAGAAATGGCCCGCCGCTTCACGGATCTCAGGGTAGACCGAGCAATAATCGAGAACGCTATCAGCGCCGACGTGACACTCTATTATCGAAGGTTCGCGATTTTCTCTGTTCTTTTTGGCGGAGGGGACGAAGCATCAGCCGAGAGAGGATCGCTCCTGAGCCAGACGCTCACGGATAGTATGGGGCGCGTGAAAGAGAGAGTGATGTGGCTGCTGTCACTTATCTATCCCCCCAAAGATATTCGCGGCGTTTGGGCCGCTCTGCATTCTAGAGAGCCGAATAAGCGGGCCCATGCCATCGAGCTTCTCGACAACTTGCTTAAGGGAGATATGAAACGGTATGTCTTCCCTCTTTTTAGCGATGCCCCCCATGCCCAGCGTTTCAAAGCATCTCTGGACTTTCTGGGGATGAATACCATCGACACGGAATCCGCTCTTCGCGCGTTACTCGAACAGAGCGATACTTGGCTGACCGCGGCGACCGTGTGGGAGATTGGAATCAGAGGACTCATAGGGTTTCGCGGCAAGATCGCGGAGTTTTTGAATTCCGAACATATAGCATTGCGTGAAGCCGCGAGAAAAGTTTTTCACGGAAACTAGGTTTGGCGATGGACCAAGGAACCCTTACCACCATAGAAAAGGTTATCTTCCTTAAATCAGTAGATATCTTCAAGCACGCTACTACAGAAGAACTTGGTGGCGTGGCTGCTCTGACCGAGGAAGTCCAATTCGCGCCCGGGGAGACGATTTACCGCGAGGGTGAGCCCGTTGATGCGATTTATCTTGTTTTGAAGGGCCGCGTGGCGGTCGAGGGAAACGGGAAATTGGTCCGCGAGATAGGCGAAAGACAGGCCTTTGGAACGGTGGCGGCTCTCGATCTTAAGCCGGCTCTTCACACCGTCAAGGCTATTGATCCCGTTCACGCCCTCAAGCTCAACGCCCAGGATCTTCAGGATATTCTTTCCCTGGACTTCGAGCTGGTTCAAGCCGTTATGCGCGCTCTCTGTCAACTCGTCCGACAGGCCCAAGCGATACCTCGCGGCTAGTCATTGAGAGTGGTCTCTGGTTCATCTCTTCGAGCGAATCTAGCCCATGCTTCTTGTCGTCAATAAAAAGATCAGTCCGATCTGACCAACAATATTCCGCGGAATTCGCTGGCGGGATTCTTGCCGGTAGTGGGCTTCGAAGAAAGCTTAGGTGCTTCCATCTGCGGATCCAACGGCGCGAAACATGAGTCGTGTTGGCTTCCGGCTAAGATCTAGAACGGGTGCCGCTAACCGTGGTGAAAGAGATCCTGGACGACCACCGTCCACATTGGGAGAAAATATTCTCCACGAAATCAGACATGTTTGGCGAGCAGGCCAGCGATCCTGCTCGAAAAGCGCTCGATCTATTCAAAAACGAAGGCGTCACTAAAATACTAGAGCTTGGCGGCGGGCAGGGGCGAGATACATTTTTTTCGCTAAAAATGGGCTTGAGGTCTTTGTCCTGGATTACGCGGAGAGCGGAGTCAAGGCCATAACCGGGAAGGCTGAAGCCTTGGGTTTGTCTCGTCTCGTCACTGCCATTCGGCATGATGTCAGAAATCCCTTTCCCTTCGATGACGCGTCTTTCGATGCGTGTTTTTCACATATGCTCTATTGCATGGCGCTCAGCGCTGCCGAACTGGAATTTCTCTCAGATGAGGTTTGGCGCGTCTTGAAACCGGCGGGCATCAATACCTATACCGTCAGGCATACCGGTGATCCGCAATACGGGACAGGAATCGCTAGAGGAGAGGACATGTATGAAAGCGGTAGTGGATTCATCGTCCACTTCTTTAGCAGGAACCAGGTCGAGCATTTGGCGCGGGGATTCGACATTCTAAGCATCGAACAGTTTGAAGAAGGCGCACTCCCGAGAAAGCTCTTTCGGGTCACACTCAGGAAGAAACAAGCGTAACGTAATGGAGTGCAACATGCAGTTCGCCGAAAAGATGATGGACTGTAGGGTGGGTAAAATGAGCAAGGAAGATAAACAGGCGATAAGAATTATGGTTGGATCCAAGAGCGCCGAAGCGCTTCGATGCAATCGCAGCCAGGCACTTCAGAAAATCTGACCCGGTTAGACTTCTCCCACCTACCGAGATACATTCAAGCACGATATTCTCTCCTCGCTGCTGTCAACAAAATGGATGAGCCGTGATCCTTCGCACTTTAACAATCAATGTTTGGCAGCTCCTCGACGTTCGCCCCGGTGAGGCGGCACGAATTGGCTTTATGGCCGCCTTTCTTTGCTTCCTCCTTGCTGCCAACAACGTTATCAAAATTGTCAGGGATGCTCTTTTTCTCAGCCGCTTTCCGATCGCTCAGCTTCCCTATGTTTATCTTATGGCCGCGGCCATCGCCGGTGCGGTCATAACGATCTATTCTCGTTACACGTCGAGGTTTTCACTTTTGCAGGTCATCCTTGGCTCACACGCTTTCATCGTCTCCAACGTCATCATTTTCTGGGTCCTGATCGTTTTTTATGACTTCGGTTGGGTTCTCTACGCCTTTTATATCTGGTCGGCCCTCGTGGGTCTTGTTGCGGTCGCGCAATTCTGGACCTTGACCAATGACATGTTCAATCCACGCGAGGGCAAGCGTCTTTTTGGCATCCTCACAGCGGCTGGAACGCTGGGAGGAATGGCAGGCGGATTGGGGGCTAAATGGGCGGTAAGTTTTCTTTTCGGGACAAAACAACTCCTATGGCTCATCGTGGGTCTTTTCGCCGGCGCGTTTGGTGTGGCTTGGTATGCCGTTAGAGAACGAGAAACGGTACTGGGAGCAAACCAGAGAGGAGACATCCTACCGAGAGAAGTTCCAGCCCGGGATACGGATGGAGTCGTCAGGACTTTATACAACTCGCGATACCTTCAACTAATCGCAGCTCTTATTTTTCTATCGGTCATCGTGTCTACTTTGATCGACTATCAGTTCAAGGCTGCGGCAAAGGAAGCCTATCGGTCGACCGATGCATTGGCAGGATTTTTTGGTTCCTACTATGCCTGGCTGAGCGTCATTACAGTCCTTGCCCAGGTACTCTTAACTGGAAGGCTGCTGATGGGATTAGGTTTAACCCCAAGTCTCCTTGTTCTTCCCTTTACGCTCTTTGCGGGATCGATAGGCCTCTTGATCTGGCCAGGCCTTTTTGCTGCGACAGCGACCCGACTGGCCGAAGCGTCTTTGCGCACGAGCGTCAATCACAGTGGGGTCGAGATTCTCTATCTCCCCATCCCTGATTTCATCAAGAAGAAGGTCAAGGTCTTCCTGGATGTGACGGTTGAACGCCTGGGAGACGGCATGGCTGCTTCTATCATTCTTTTCTACACACTCTTCCTGGGAGGGTCCGAATTAACACTCCTGAGCTATTTTTCTATCGGTATCATTTTGATCTGGGCTGCGGTTGTTTTCGTCGTGCAAGGCGGCTACATGGAGGCCTTGCGCAGGGGCTTGGCATACCGTGAAATTGCCCTGAAGGAAGTGCGCATTGATTATGCCGATAAAGGAACGGTTGAGGCTGTATTGAAGACCCTAGAAGATAAAGACGAGCAGTCCGTCTTATTCGGTCTGGACCTCGCAGAAAAACTGGACCCAAAAGTCGTTGCGGCGCGACTGCCTCGCGGCCTGCTCCAACACTCCTCGCCAGCGGTTAGAGGCGGTGCGATTAAGATTCTTGCACCATACCCAGACCCCACTACCCTGAAAGAGCTAACCCAACTGCTGCAGGACGAAAATAGCGAGGTCCAAGGAGCGGCGATCAGCGCGGCTGGTGCCATTTTTAAGGAAGGCGCGATACCCGCCGTGCGCCCGTACCTCGGTAGTCCAAATCCACGGGTGAGAAGAAAAGTTATTGAGTGCCTGCTGCGCCACGGAGACGCCGTCACGCGCGAAGATGCCTTAAACAGCCTTCGTCAAATGGTTGACGACAGCACCGCTGAAGGAGAGCAGGGACGCGTCGAAGCCGCCGGTCTTATGGGCGAGGTTGATGCCCCGGAGTTTTCAACTCACCTCGGAAAATTGATCAGGGAGGACGAGTCCTACCAGGTCATTCGCGCGGCGATGGCTACTGCAGGTATGGGAAAATATCCTGGAGTCGTTGGAGACATTATCTCGCGTCTCGGTTCCGGGGATACGAAAGTCGGGGCTCGTGAGGCCTTGATACAGTATAGTGAAATTGGAGTTAAGGCATTGAGAACTGCGCTGTTTGACTCCCGTGTTCCCCGTGACATCCGACTTAGTCTCCCTCGGACTCTCAGCAAGATCAATTCGCAATCGGCGATGAACGCGCTCTTGGGTGGGCTGCTAGAGGAAGATCGCTCTATCCGCTTCCAGGCTATTCTTGCTGTTGAAGAGATGGCCCGCCACTTCGCTGATCTGAAGGTGGACCGGGAGATCATCGAAAGCGCTATCATGTCTGATTCACTGCTTTATTATCGAAGGTTCGTAATGTTCATTGCACTGTTTGGCCACCAAGACAAATCTTTGGGTCACGGGGAGTCACTCCTCTACTTCGCGCTAACGGACAGCATGGACCGCGTGAAAGAGAGAATGATCTGGCTGCTGTCTCTTATCTATCCTGCTAAGGACATTCGGCGGGTTTGGGCTGGCTTGAATTCTGAGGAGCCAAATAAACAGGCCGATGCCATCGAGTTTCTCGACAACCTGCTTACGGGAGAGATCAAACAGTATGTCTTTCCTCTTTTTAGCGATGCGCCGCAGGCGCAGCGTTTCAGAGCGTCTTTGGGTTTTTTTGGCATGGGTACTACCGACGCAGAATCCGCTCTGCGTGCGCTGCTCGAACAGGACGATATGTGGCTGAGAGCGGCAACCGTGTGGGAGATTGGAATCAGAGGACTCACGGGGTTTCGTGACAAGATCGCGGAGCTTCTGAATTCTGAACAAGTTGTATTGCGTGAAGCAGCGGGGAAAGTCATTCACAGGATCTAGGCGTGGTGATGGAACAAGGAACTCTTACCGCGATAGAAAAGGTTATCTTCCTTAAATCCGTGGATATATTCAGCCGCGCTACCATAGAAGAACTTGGTCGGGTCGCCGTTCTAACAGAGGAGGTCCATTTCGAGCCTGGGGAGACGATCTTTCGTGAGGGCGAACCTGTTGATGCGATCTACCTTATCCTAACGGGCCGCGTGGCGGTCGAAGGTAACGGACAAGTAGTCCGTGAGGTAGGCGAAAAACAGGCCTTTGGGACCGTGGCTGCTCTTGATCGTAACCCGGCGATTCACACGGTAAAGGCTATAGACGCTGTTTATGCCCTCAAGCTCAACGCTCAGGACTTTGATGACATTCTTTCCTTGGACTTCGAGCTGGTTCGAGCCATTTTTCGTGCTCTTTGCCGAATGATCCGCGCGGGCCAGTGACGCTTCGTGCCTGTTGTTTGAAAGCGATAAGAGGGTCTCCCTTCATAGTTAGCTTCGACTCCTGAGCCTTAAAGAAGGTGCGAAACGATCTAGGGTTGATGATAGTGACCAGAAGCGTGTCGTCCGTGGTCGGAAAGCTGGGCGTCGAACCAGTGATGGATCGCCATGAGCAGCGCCGGGTCTTTCGTTGTGTAGCGGATCTCGGCTCCATCGGGCAGAGGCGTGTATACAACTTCGATCTTCAACGAACCGGATCTTAACTCAGCCAATCCTGGCATATCCTGTCCGTGAATCTTGGCGGGATCTGAGAAGTCTCCGCGGCGAAATCTCTCCGACTCCTCCTTAAGGTGGGCTTGGATCAATGATATCTGCTCTTTATTCGATGGGTCTTTGACCACAACTTTTTGCAAGCCGCCGTCGTCGAGTTTTTCGAAGACATGGACGGTTTTTTCCAGGTCGAAGGGCATCACCGTGGCGCCACGTGCTGCAACTTCTTCGTGACGGTTGTGCGTTGTGAATATTCCGGTCGCGTAAAACAAGAAAGCCCCGACAACGGTCAGAGTCGCAACACCGCCGGCCAGCCAGAAGTTCCTCCGCCTATTGGATGAATCGATGTTCCCTAGTTCCATGTTTCTGCTCCCGATTGAAAAATAAAAAAACAGCGACCCCCGGGGTATCCCAGAGGTCGCTGGCTGCCGCTCCGTGGCGGTAAGCTAACTACTGCGAGAGCCGCCAAACGGCATCACACCACCAAATGGCGTGATGTGCAACGTGCGCGACTCACCTTTGGGGCCTTTCAGCTCGACTGAGTACATGGTGTGCGGCATTCCTGTAGAGGGAAGCACATGCTCCACCTTGAAGCCCGCCAGGTTTTTATCAGCATATTGCTGAGCCAACTCATTGGCCTTCTGCTCGGTGATTTGCGTGGTGGTAGTTGCCCACATGCCTGGCCCACCCTTCATTGCATGGCCCATCCCTGGTCCCATGCCCATGCCGTGGCCTCTATGTTCCTGCGCTACGACCACACCTGCCAGGACCGCCAATGCACCGACTGCTAGACTCACACCTAGAAATTTCCTCATAGCCTTTCACCTCCTTTCTTTTAGGGATGACATATTAGACGTGCGGTGTGATCAAAGGTTCACAAGATCAGGACTAAATCAGGTGGCTTGCAATATTAGTAACAAGAAACTCTATATGTAATTTCAAATCAGCCGCCCCGGTCGGTACGATAGACTGGACTCGTGTTCAGAACACCACAGTATCGAGATCATCGCGATGAGTTCAGCGATTAGCCCTTGCCTGTCTTAATATCAAAACCGCAAATCTCTTGTGGTATTGTTCGCAGGCATGCGAACTCCGTCACCGGAATTTAGGCATTAATGAGACGCATCCCCGTGGCATAAATGTTGCGCTGATTCATAGCGACAGGCAGTATGAACGTGAAAACTTTCTTTTTAGGACTCGCGTCGATTGCTTTTATCCTCTCCGCTTGCGCCGCAGAAATCAATGTCCAACGAGGCCGCATGGCTCTCCTGTACGGTGATCCAAATGCGGCTATTGCGTCATTTCAAAGCGCGGCTAAATTGGACCCAAACTATTTTTACTTCAGCGTATTTCCTCAAGGGATCTGGACCTACGTGGGGCGGGCGTGCTACATTGCGGGAAAGTATCCGGAGGCCCGCCAAGCTTTGGAACGGGCGATCTCCCTTCACAAGGACGACAACATGGCCAAGCTCTACTTGGGCCTCAGCTTAGCGCGGAGCGGAGATCGTCAGAGAGGCCTGAAGGAAATCGAGGATGGCTTGAGAGGGCTCCACGAATGGCTCGACTACGTTAATCAATACGCTGCATTTTCATACGGACAGTACTGGGACCCCCTAGGAGAAATCCGCGCGGAAATCCAAAACAGCCTTACCATGATTTCAGGAAAAGACATCGACTGGCAGAAGCTTATTGCCAGCGGCGAATGGGTAGGCAGGAAACTAGAAGAGGAGATCGACATCGCCCGGCGGCAGGAGTCGCGAGATCGATCCAGGGGCGACGGTTCGAGCAGCGATTAGTAAGAAGCAATTGCACCACGACCGGGAGCAAGATTGCTACTGCGGTCCCAGGGCGTGCCAGTTGAGATTTCAGGGGGCGGCGGCGATCAGTAAAAGTCCGTGTCTCTACAGACATCGGATTTCGACGTGCGGAGGCAGAGGAGAGTAGCGCGGTATGAGTCTTGTTGTCGCACAGAGCTTGACTAAGACATATGCAACAGAGAGCATCGAAGTGAAAGCTCTGCAAGGGGTCAGCTTTGATATCGAGGCCGGTTCCTTCCTGGCGTTTGTCGGTCCCTCCGGGAGTGGCAAGACCACGTTGCTCAATCTCATTGGCTGCTTAGACAAACCGACCAGTGGGGGCTTACAGGTTGCGGGGATGGATGTTCTCAAATTGGGGCGACGGCAAGCAGCAGAGTTTCGTGGGCAAAACGTCGGCTTTATTTTTCAGAGCTTCAACCTACTTGCCGTCTTGACGGCTTTTGAGAACGTCGAATACCCGCTGGTGATGGTGCAAGAACTGCGCCCTGCCGAGCGGCGCGACCGGGTGCTCAAGGCCTTAAAGGCCGTGGGAATGTTAGAGCAAAAGAATCAAATGCCGGAACAGCTCTCCGGCGGTCAGAAGCAGCGCGTGGCGATCGCTCGCGCGCTCGTCACCCAGCCAAAGTTGGTTCTCGCCGATGAGCCGACTGCGAACCTGGATCATGACACTGCATATATGATTCTGCGATTGATGAAGCAGATGAGAGATAATTTGGGCATCACTTTTATCTTTTCAACCCACGACACGAGAATTATCGGGGAGGCGGAGATCGTCTGCACGTTGGAAGACGGCAAGCTGCTGCGTTGTGAGGCAGGAAATGGGTAACATATTCAAAATAGCTCTGCGGAACCTGCGGCGGTACAAGCGGAGAAGCGCGCTGACGATTTCCCTGATTGCCTTCGGAGTGGTTTTCGTTCTCGTCTTCGTCGCGGTGACCGCCTCGATCAAGGATTTCATGATTGCCCAGATCACCGATTCTTACCTGGGGGCTCTGCAGATCCATCGCGGCGGCTATGTGGCCTCCATTGAAAGCCTTCCATTGAATTTGAATCTTGCGCCTGCCGCGGTGTCGCAGATCGAAAAAACCCTGGCGGGTATCAAAGAGATCGAAGCCTACTCGGAGCGCATAAAGTTCGGCGCCCTGTTCAGCAATTTTACCGAGACCACCAATATCAGGATCAACGGAGTATATCCGGAAAAAGAGTGTGCCGCCTTGCCCCAGATGCTCTCGCGGATTTCTGAAGGGGAAAAGTGTGTCCGCGCGTTGGACAAGGGAAAAATGCTGGTGCCGAAACTCTTGGCGCAAGGGTTTGGAGCCAAAGTCGGCGACACGGTCGTGGTAGTCGCGACCAACAAAGACGGGTCGGTCAACGGCAAGACCTTTCTCGTGAGCGGCATTCTGGAAAGCGCAACCGGTCCAGGAGGTCGGGACGGTTATATCAATTTTGATGACGCCAGAGAAATTTTGCGGATGTCCGGCAATGAGGTGAGCGAGATCGTAGTCAGGGTGAAATCCCTGCCGCAGGTGGAAGAGGTCGCTCAGAGTATCCGCAGCGGGCTTGGCTTAGGAGAAAAAAAGCAAAAGGGTGGCGGCATCGAGGTCCACACATGGTCGCAACTCTCCCCCTTCGCCAACATCGCCAATATGATCGACATTATGACATTCTTCATCAAACTGATGCTCATAGCCATCGTGCTGATCAGCATTCTCAACGTCATGATCATGGCGGTCTATGAGCGCGTGCGAGAGATCGGCACCATCGCGGCGATTGGAACTCTGCCGGGCAAGATCCTATCCCTGTTTCTCGTAGAAGGCTTTTGCCTGGGACTTACCGGCGCCGTCGTGGGGGTTCTTGTCGGTTTGGGAGTCATCCTCGGATTAAACCTTTCGAAAATTACGTTTAACTTCGGGCAAGCTACAGGTCTCATTCTCGCCCCTACGATCGCCCCGATAGAAGTGGTGACCGCGTCTCTTATGGTGATCATCGTCTCCGTTCTCGCGAGCTTACAGCCGGCGTTCAAGGCTTCCCGAATGGAGCCGATCGACGCGCTGAGGCATGTATGAAACATTCTCTAATGAATCTGTTGTTTAGTCTTATCATCATTCTGGTTTATGCAATTCCCGCTTTCTCTCTGGATGGGACTGAGATTCTCAAGAAAGTGGATGCCAACCTCCAGCCGGAGTCATTCGAATCCTATCGAAAGCTCATCAACATCGAACCGAGCGGAGCCAAGAGGGAGTTTCTGCTCTACACATTGAAAAAAGGCAACGATAAGATTGCTTCACTTTTTCTTTCTCCCGCAAGTGAGAAGGGAAGAGCTACCCTGAGGTTAGGCGAGAACATGTGGCTCTACATCCCCAACGTGGGCAAGCCGGTACGGATCACCAGTCTCCAATCCGTCGTAGGCGGCGTCTTTAACAACGCGGACATTATGCGTCTTGACTACAATGTCGAGTACAACGTTGAAAAGATTGAGGATGAAAAAAGCGAGTACGTTCTCGATTTGAAGGCGAAGACGGCTACCGTCGCTTACGACAAACTGAAAATGTGGGTAGATAAGAAGACAATTGTTCCTACCAAGGTCGAGTGCTATGCCGCCACGGGGCTCTTGATCAAGACCCTTTACTTCAAGGAGAGAAAATCGTTCGAAGGGGTTCTGCGGCCATCCGTCATCGAAACCGACAGCCCCCTTTATAAGGGCTATCAGTCCATACTGGCCTATGCGAATGTCAAAAAGAGGATCGTCCCCGATGAGGTGTTTACACTGGAATTTCTGGCTAAGATTGAAACCATTCGGTGAGAGATCCGTGCCATTTACGAGGCTGCTGGTCCTCTTGTCGGTCCTGTTATCAACATCCGTCCTTTATTCACAGGAACAATCGCCGGGCAAGTATGAAATTGATCTTTCAGAGCTGCAGAAGGAGATCGATAAAGTAGCCACCAAGCCGTACAGCTTGGGAGGATTTCTTGAGTTTCAACCCACCCTCCTTGGAATAGATCGGGATTCGGCCTTTTCCCGAGTGAAGTTCTTCAAAAATAAACAGGGCAGCACCTTCGACCAATATAACTTCCGGCTTCGGCTGGAGGGTTCCTACAAGAAAGATATCTTTTCGGCGTTTTTTAAAACGGACACCTTGGTGCGCAATGATTTCGAAGGGTGGGACGAGGATACGAAGCTTTTCGAGGCCTATGCTTCGGTCAAGCCCAGTTCCAGTTTTATCTTGGAAGCCGGCAAGAAAGGCATGAAATGGGGCAAAGGCTACGCGTGGAATCCCGTAAGCTTTATCGCTCGACCGAAGAATCCCGAGGATCCGGAAGAGGCCCTGGAGGGATCCACCGTCGCCACCGCCGACTATATTCGCAGTTTCGACGGGCCGCTGAAGACGGCAGCTTTGACCGCGGCGGTAATTCCGGTTCAGCGTTACGTCAATGCCAAATTCGGCGAGCTTTACCATACGAACTTCGCATCGAAGCTTTATTTGCTCGCTTACGACACGGATTTGGATTTCATGGTCTTCACCGGTGAGAGTCGAACGACGCGGTACGGATTCGATTTCTCTAAGAATCTGACAACCAACTTCGAGGTCCACGGCGAGTTCTCCGTCATCAATAACTTCAAGTCGAAGTTCATCAACGAGTCCGGGCGAGGTCTGTCAACGGAAAGGGAAGCGGTCAGCTACCTTCTTGGGCTGCGTTACCTCACGGAAAGGGAAACCACGTACATCCTTGAGTATTATCGCGACGGCACCGGTTTGAGTCGTGAACAGATGGCGGACTTCTTTGGCTTCGTCGATTCGAGCTACCGGAAATTCGTCACCACGGGCAACGCGACAGGACTGGTTCGAGCGGCGCAATTGGCCAAAGGGCCTTACGGCAATCCCAATCCGATGCGCGACTATCTCTATTTTCGCGTGAGCCAAAAGGAGCCCTTTGACATTCTCTATCTCACGCCCGCCCTGACTTCGATCATCAATCCGGTCGACGGCAGCTTCAACATGCTTCCTGAGATAACCTACAGTCCCGTGACTAACCTTGAACTCCGATTGAAAGGAGCAATCCTCGTCGGCCGCAGCCACACCGATTTCGCGGAAAAACAGAACGACTACCGGTTGGAGCTGCGGCTGCGATATTATTTCGCGCTCTGACGTTTAATCCAACGGCTGCTCTGCTCGTGAACTCGCTTCCGGCTCAATGAGAGATCAATTGGGCGGGCCTGGGGAAAAGCTGAATGCCGCCATTCATATGCCCGCGTATCCTTCCTTAACTGCTCTCTTCCTCTCATTTTTAAAGCTGGGTGCGACCGCATTCGGCGGGCCCGCTATGGTCCCGTACATTGGCAAGATGGCCGTTGAGCATCGGCGCTGGCTTGATAAAGAGACATTTCGTGATGGCGTAGCTCTTTGCCAAACGATTCCGGGGGCCACGGCGATGCAAGTCTCCGCTTACGTCGGCTTCAAAGTAAGAGGAGTGACCGGTGCCGCCGTGAGCTTCATCGGTTTTGGCCTTCCCGCGTTTCTTCTCATGGTTGGGCTTTCGGCTTTCTATGTGCGCTCGCAGAAGTTGCCGTCAGTCGTTTCGGTGTTTAATGGCCTGCAGACAATAGTCGTGGCCATTGTCGCGAACGCGACCCTATCATTCGGTAGGACTTCTCTGAGAAGCCTGCGGGATGGAATGATCGCCGTGATCGCGGCGGTCATGTTCGCGCTGAAAGTGAGTCCGATACTGGTCATCTTGAGCGCGGCACTTTCGGGTCTCTTGTTCATGGGAAAGAATTCAACACCGGAGCTTGGCGATCGTCCAGAAACAGACTCACGTTCAACCAAGCCTCTTTTGATCATTGCATCAATCACGGCATTTTGCCTCGCCGTGCTGTTTTTCTCGCAGCGCAAGTTATTTGATCTTGCCATCATCATGTTGCGAATCGATCTTTTCGCTTTTGGCGGCGGCTTTGCCTCGGTGCCTCTTATGCTCCACGAAATCGTCGAGGTGCGATCGTGGATGGATGATCGAACCTTCTTAGACGGAATCGCGTTGGGGCAGGTGACGCCGGGGCCGATCGTGATAACCGCCACCTTTGTCGGCTATATGGTTGACGGGATTATTGGGAGCGTGGTGGCGACGATCAGTGTCTTTCTGCCGTCCTTTTTGATTGTGATTGGAATCGTGCCCACTCTGGGCAGGTTGCGTAGGTCGGTCTATTTTGCCGGGGTTTTTGGCGCGATTCTTTGCTCATTCGTGGGGCTACTGCTTTCCGTCACTCTTCGATTCGCTTCGGGCATCGCGTGGGATATCCCGCGCGCTTTACTCGCCATTGCAGGATTTATTGCGTTGCTTTTAAGAACCGAGATCGTCTGGCTGGTAGTCGTGGGGACAGTGGTGTCGATCATTTTTCTATAGGTAATTTACCCGACCATCCGAGAGTTTGATGACGTTTACCGCGCTCAGTTCTATTAGGTCGGGTCGGTCATTCCCGCCGTAACTTTCCCGGCTTTTGGCGACTATTTTAACTTTTCTCAGCCGACACACTTTTGACGCTTGCTCAAGTTAGTGCTTCTCGGCATGAGGCAAAGACGTGATTGAATTTCAATTGTGCAAGAAGAGCCTGGGCGTTTTGGCGAACGTGAGAATGTTCCAGCTCAGCTTTACGGGATGTCAGGTGGTTTTTTACTGGCATAGGCCTTGCACCAGTCATGGAACTAGCAGTATCGAAATCCATAAAAACGGAGGGGAGACAAAATGAAAGGAGTGACCATTCTGCTGACCATTGTGGCGACGGTACTGTTCTTGGGGCAAGCGGATTCTTTCGCTCAGAAGGGGCCGGGGATGATGTGGCGAGGTAGCCGTGGCTGGGGACCCGGTACTCCCTATAACAGAATGTATGATCCCAAGACCGTCGAAACTTTAACCGGAGAGGTCGTTAGTGTGTCCCAGATCACGCCTAACAAAGGGATGGCCGCTGGAGTTCACATGAACGTGAAGACGGACAAGGAGACCATATCGGTCCATCTGGGTCCGAGTTGGTATCTGGAAAACCAGGACGTGAAGATCGAACCCAAGGATAAGATCGAAGTGAAGGGTTCGAGGATTACCTTTGGCGGCAAGCCGGCCATCATCGCCGCGGAGGTGAAAAAGGGCGAGGAACTGCTCAAGCTGCGCGATGACAGCGGTTTCCCAGTGTGGAGCGGCTGGCGGCGAAGGTAATTTCAGGGATCTTGCAACAACTTGCGGGGCACGACTTCGTAGCCCGGCGTTCGAGCATTGGAAAATTGTTAACCATTGGGCGGTCGGCTGGAGAACATTGGTTGCATGCGAAATCTGAAGTTCGTCGTCCACGAACATCACGCATCGCATCTGCACTACGATTTCAGGCTCGAGATCGGCGGAGTTTTAAAATCTTGGGCGGTGCCCAAGGGTCCGTCGATGACCCCGGCGAACAAACGACTCGCCATCGCCGTGGACGATCATCCCCTAGAGTATGGGGCCTTCGAAGGCATCATACCCGCGGGCCATTATGGTGCCGGCGAAGTCGTCGTTTGGGACTCGGGTCTTTTCGAACCCCTGGAAAATCCGCAAGCGGCGCTGAGAAAAGGAAGCTTCGCTTTCCGGCTCATAGGGAGAAGGCTCCGCGGCGAATTTTCATTAGTGCGGTTAAAAGACCGGGGCAAGGAATGGTTGCTGATAAAGAAGAATGACGCTGAAGCTGATTTTGGCTGGAAACTTATCTCTGCTCTGACCCCCGCGAAAAAAAAGACCCTGAGAGAGAAAATACCCTTCTGCGCGGTGTCATAAAGGGCTTTATTCGACCCGTGCTCGGCCGCACGCCCTGTGTTCGCAACCCCGGGATAACTTCTGGGATCTATTTGCAACGTTGAGAAAGCCGGTAAAATTTCTTCCGAAGATTGCTCGGGACTCAAGTGGCATCCGCATTGCGTAATTAGGAAAGCAAGGATCGGTATCGAGAGGCATGAAACGTGACAACAGAAGCTAAAAATCGGCTTGCAAATCAATGCCAAGAGAGTCCCGTCCACGAAAGCGCTGAAGCGCCTGTGGTGGAATCAACCGTAGCAAGCGCGAGACAGGGAAGCTCCGCAAATCTGCCACGGCTTTCAAGCGCAGTCATGCTGCTGCAGCCGGGTAGATCCGTCCTGGCGGTCGTTGATGACGACGGTTACACGGTGCCGCTCTTCACAGCCGCGGACTTGTTGCGCGGATGCAGAGCGATATGGAAGGCCACACAGCCTTAATTAACGACCACTCCCATTCCTCGGCATCCTGACCACGGTCGGCGGCTATGACGCAGAGCCCGCGTTAATTCGTTTCCGTGCTCTCGGGTCTCTCAGGCTTTCCGCGCGCGTGACGACGATGCCACGGACGCTATGGTCTTCGATCAGGAGCGTCGTCTGCGCAAATCGTTGGCAAAACGGGCCCGGCGCCGCTTCGGCAATAAGTCACCGCGATTCCGCGCGGGAATGGTCAAGCTTTGCTCTCCAGGTCACACACCATTTGATGAACCCGGATTCCGCAGTTGAAGGTACAATCTCTACTGAGCGAGGTGTGAGACTGGAGTAGCGAAGGCACCGAGGTCCGCAGTATCAAAGTCGTTTTCGTGCTTGGCAATCTGTTGTCAGCGGATTACGGATGCCACTGAGGGCACCGCTGATCTCAACTCCCTTAGAGGCACAGATTCATTGCCTTCGCTACGGAAGGCTCGCACCTCGCTCCCTGCCTTAACTTTCAAATGCGGAATCCGGGATGAAAGCGTGATTCACGAGTCGTCGCATCGCACCGTAAGACGAGAAGACAGAAACGATCGCTTAGGTGGCTCAGGACCGCGAAGCCGGATGCTCTTGCCATGGCGGCACAAGACGCGATACAAGAATTGAAAAACAAGGAGGAGGTATTCGCCGATGCAGAAACTACCGCGACCTTATGAATCGTTTAAAAAAACCTATCCCGAGATCTGGAAAGCCTATGATCGACTGGGCACTTTAGTTCATAGCACTGGCCCGTTGCGTGCGAAAGACAGAGAGATGGTGAAACTAGCGATGGCCATCGGCGCGCGCAGAGAAGGAGCGGTTCATTCCCATACGCGTCAAGCGCTTGAGAAAGGAGCGCGAGAGGAGGAAATCTATCACGTTGTCTTACTCGGTCTAACCACTCTCGGGTTTCCCTCTACCATCGCCGCGATGACTTGGGTTAAGGATGAGATTGAAAGGCGCTCGCCATCGAAACAACGCCGGCGGAAATAATCGCCGGTAGAGTCGGTGTTTGCCGCGATGCCTCTTTGACGTCTCAACCCAAGCCGGCGACAAGCATAGGCTGGCTCGTGCGTCATGTTTCTGTATCCAAAGTGTTTGCTAATGATCGTTAAGGGATAGCTGGCGAGCAGCATTTTGGGTGTTGGGAAGTTTCGAGTTCGACCGGAGAAACTTGGAGTTCGGGTTGCGTGTCGCCGACCTTGACCGTAAAGACTTCCCAGCGGTTGCCGTCGGGGTCGCTGACCCAGACCTTGTCTTGCAACGCGAAACAGCAATCCACATTCATCTCATCCACCGGCTACTTGAGAATATTCGCCTCATTTCTCTTCCTCGCGCGCGGCGTTGCGCCGTGAAGTGCTCGTTTAGAGAACTACCACTTTTGGCGCAGATACTGCCGCCGGTGCCCGTCCGCCGCTCTCGGGCTGCAGAGTCACGTGTTCGATGTTGTAGCGCTGCGCGAGCAGGGCTTGCAGTCGAGGGAGAATTTCCGGCCAGTTTTCGAAGCGCTCAATCACGATATGCGCGGAGAGCGCGATGCGCTCGGCTGTAAGCGACCAGATATGGAGATCGTGAATGGCGCTTACTCCTTCTACTCCAGCCATAGCTTTGCCGATCTCTTCCAGTGAAAGATGCAGCGGCACGCCCTCCATCAATCCATGGAACGCCTCGCGCACGAGTTTCAGGCTGGAGTAGACGATGAGCATGGCGATGAGAAGGGAGAGCGCCGGATCGACGGTGAACCAGCCGGTTGCCCAGACGATGATGCCCGATACCAAGGCAGCCAGCGAGCCGAGCAGATCGCCTAGCACGTGCAGAAGCGCCGCTCGCATGTTGAGGTCGCGGCCTGTGTGCGAGAGCATCCGAGCCACCAGGATGTTGAGCAGCAGGCCGAGCAATGCCACCACCGTGACCGCCTCTCCTCGCACCACCACCGGATTAGCGAGCCGGGAGACGGCTTGGACGATGATGGCCGTTACCACCGCGAGCATGAACAGCCCGTTTACCAGCGCCGCGACAAGTTGGGCGCGGCCAAATCCATAGGAGTGCTTCGGCGAAGGCCCGCGCCGCGCAACCCACCCGGCGAGCGCTGCGATTAGCAATGCAGCGGAGTCGGTAACCATGTGGCCGGCGTCGCTCAACAGCGCGAGCGAGCCGGACCACCAGCCCGCCGCCGCCTCGACCCCGGCGAACCCAAGCGTCAACACGGTGGCGAGCATGAGCTTGCGGCCGTTAGCGGGCTCCTTCATCTGATCTCGGGTGGAATCTCGCATCATCTCGGTACTTCAGAGTTTTGCCAATGTAGAGGAATGCCTAAAGCGCGAGATGTGACGTTCATGCGGTTCTTTGACCTGCATCAAAAAACTTTTTGTTCTCTGCGCCAACGACAAACACCGGCGCAAAACCTCCGCCCGGAGTTCGGAAATTTGTCGTCTGGCCCTCGTAAAGACGCGCTGCGACCAGCTGGATCACGCCGCCGTAGACGTAGGCACGGACATCGAGCTTGAGGTCGGTCTCGGCGCTATCTATCTCCAGGCGGCGCTCGCTCGGCGCCACTAGCGCCTGGGCGACATAGTCACCGCGGGTTATTTCGTTCCACACGCGGCGGGTGAGTTTGTCGCCTCTGTAAGCCGCTTTGCTGCCGTAGCCGGTGGCAGGCTTGAAAAAAAATCTCCGGCGCTCCGCCCATAGCGATTTTGCCCGCTCCGATGTCACAGATTGCGTGCGGGGAACGCCCGCGACAAGAATGGCGCGCGCTTCTGCGGGCGCACCCAGCGCTTCGAGAGTGCCGTCGTGGCTCAGAGTAATGAGGTTGCGCTTATCTGCGTAAAGGGCATGGGCGCGGGGATGAGGTGTTAGCACGACGGCTTTCGCCTCATACGCAGCGCGCAGCGCAACGTGAGCAGGCTCTTCCAGATAGAAATCCGTCAGACGGTTGTAAACCAAGTCCACCGGCCGCGCGCCATGCGACAATCGCCCTGCGTGCCAGATCAGCTCGCGCGCTTCCGCGATCACTGCCTCGGCGCCGAAGCGTGCGAACATGCGCTCGAAGAGCCGCATTTCCGGATACAAGTATTGGGCCGTGGGCTCGTCGTCCACGATCGCCACACGTCCCAGGGGGGCCCCGCCGCGCTGTCGGCGCCACTCTTCGCAGAACATCTCAAAGAAGACCTTTTCTAGATTTCTTAGATCCGCAGTCGGTTCAAACGCAGTGAACATTTCGCGACAGCACGCGTGCTGGGAGCGAGCCAACACGGTATTCAGTAGGGCTCCGCCGGCGTTGGTGTTGATCTCGATAAGCTGCGGCCCTCGCGAGGCAAGGTGGAAATCGTAGCCCAAAAATACCCCCAACGGCCCTGGGTCAATATGGGCAGCGCACGGCGCCCTGGCGAGCACCGATTCCCGATAACCGGGCAGGCTCACGACGCTCTCCACTGCGGCAATCAACGACACAATGCGGTTAAACTGCTCGCGCGAAATAAAAACGGCTGTGGCAGAGAAGAGATGGGGCCGGGTGCGCGAAATATCCTGACATAGTCCGGCCAGAGAAGGTTCGGCTTCCAGCTCACGGCAAAGGCGGTCCGGGTCAAGAGGACGACAGACACAGCCGCGATTCAGGCTCTCCGCAGAACCCGGATCAAATCCGACCGCCTTATCGGATACGCTTTTCATGACAGCTGTGTCCAACTCGATGGCCTCCTCGCAAAGGTAACACACCAACTCCTGGGTGCGATTCCTGATCTTTAAGAGAAGCAAACCGATAGCAGGCTTTTGCCTACTCCGCGCCAGGGTTTAGTGTACTCTGGATCGGGCATTACACTTCTACCGCAGTTTGTCCGTTTTTTGTTGGTGTTTCTCATCGCGCACTCACTTCAGGGCCGTCATGAAAAAGACCATCGCCATCAGCGCCACGGTCTCGATGATGCCGATGACGATGATGAAGTTGCCGAAGCCTTTGCCACTGGCCGCGTGGGCATCGGAGGCCAGCGCTCCGGCCCGGCCCTGAATCCAGGCGGAGGCCCCAAGAATTAGCCCACCGATGAGGCCGATAGTGAAACGGGTTAGCGGCGCTACTGCGTCCGGCGCGGCGCGCACGGCGTTCATCAGGATCAAGCCGTAAATGGTTTGGGAAAGCGGGGCGCCGACAAAGGCAACCAGCAGAAACGGCGCGGGCCGGTTCTCCAGGAAACACTTCTTCCAGGCTCCGAGTGCCGCCATGCCGGCGGCGTTTGTTCCCACTAGTGAACCGATGGCGGGCAGGGTCAGAGCTGCGACGTAACCGAACGCCCCGAGCATTTCCTGAGTATTCATAAGCGTATTCATTTTCAAGTAACCTCACTTCCGAAGTTGTTCTCCGTGGATGTTCCCTCCGCTGTGAGCTTGCGGAATGGCTCATAGGGAATCCCCGACCACGAGACATTCAGATGTCGCGAGAACTCCAGCAGGTTGAGCCGCACGCCGTGGACGAGGACGCCCAAGGCTGCGAGCGAGAGGTTCAAGGTGTGACCGAGCGTGACGATGAGCGCCGATCCAATCACGGCGAAAACTCCGTCGAGACCCACCTGGCTTGCTATCCCGTTGAAGGCGACGGCCACTTCCTTCGTCGCCAGACCCACCGCGAACAATCGGATGTAGGAGATCAAATCCGAGAAGCTGCCCATCGCGGTCAGAAGGTTCAGCGGCAGGTTCAGCAAGCCCTTCCCAATGCCGCGAAAGAAACCAGTTCCTTCCTGTTCGCTGAATAAGATCACCATGAGCCCGCCACCGATGAAGAGGGATCGGATCAAGCTCAGATGCTCCTCGCCCAACAATAGCCAGCCGGCTACGAAGTAAACTCCCCAGATGATCAGACCCCAACCCATCTCACCGAGTGCGTGCAATGATCCGCGGCGCACGGCAGCCAAGCCATGCGCCACGCTCAAGTGAACCGCGCCGAGCAGCAGGCAGAACCGCATCAGAGGTCGGCTGTCTTCGTTGAAGGCATTGAGGCCAGGCAAGACCAGGCTGTGCAGCACCGGCAGCTGGCTCCAGCTTCGGATGCCAAACCACATGCCGGTCAGAGCGCCCCAGGTAATGGTCGCAGCGGAAAGAATAAAGCATAGCGGCAGCGTGCGGCGTGCGGCCTTGGGAAGTTTGCGGGCCACGAAGAAGGTAGTGGCCAGCATCACGAAACCGTAGCCGGCGTCGCCAATGATCATGGCAACAAACAGGCTGAAGAAGACGAGCAAAACGCCATTCGCGTCATACTCGCGGTAGCCGGGCGTGACCCCGATGAACTTCATCACCGGCTGGAACCATGCTTCCCAGCGCGATTGTTTCAGCAGGGTCGGAGCGGGATCGTCCGGGCCAGGATCAGCCACGAGAATCGCCCAGCCGTTGCGTGATGCGACCGAGGAAATCTCTTCGAGCCGTCCGGTGGGACAGAACCCCTGGACGTAGCAAACTCGCTTGTCGCCGCCCATTCCAGCGCGGGCCTGCTCGAATAGGAGAGCGTTCTGATGGAAGCGCAGACTGGCGCGCATCGTGTCGGATTGTTGGCGTAGCGAGTCGAGGCGCTGCCTTAGCTCGCTGAGCTGTGCGTCGCATCGGGTGATTCGAGCTTCAATCTCAGTCAGGCCAGTCTCAGGCAACTCCAACTCTCGCAGAGGCAGCCGCGATTCGGCGTGAGCAGAGATGTGGGCGAGAACCACCGTTCCATCCCGTTCCGCGACGGGTTGAATCGTCTCGGATTGCCGGAGTTTGGCGAACTCGCGGGGATTGCATTCATAAAGCCGGACGAATAGGTCCTGTTGGCGGAGAGCGATGATTTCACGCGGGTCGAAATGTCCGAGCGCTTCCTGCGCGCTTTGTGTTCTGGCGAGTTGATCCCGCTCTTGTTTCGCTCGCTCCAGTTCATCGGTGGAATCCAGCAAGGTCCGCGCTGCTTCCAATCCCTGCGCCGCCATCGTTTCAGTAATTTCCGAAGTTACCTTCGGGGCGATTGGCGCGGGGGTTTCAAACAGCGCCAAAGCCCGTTCCAAAACACGAATACGTTCCGTGAGCGATTCCATACTTTGAGCCGTCTGCGGCGTAAATGGCAGTAGGTGCAGCACGCCGAGCCGTCGCAGTTCCTCCAGCATTGGATCTTGCGCCGATGCGGTCGCGACCACCACCACTCGTTTCATCGGCTCAATCATCGTGGCTCCCTCCTGCGGCGGCGGCCACGGCGGCCTTGCGTTTGGCCAGCAGCGCCCAGCCAAACGCCGCGGTCTGCTGGTCGCCCAAATGCACCGAGATGCGGTGGATGTTGGCCTGTGCCTCCGGAATCTTGATGCGCTCGAAAACATTCACCCGCTGTGCGGTCGTGCGCAGTTCCCGCTGCAATCGGCGCTGTTGTTCCTTCAGCACTTCCTGATGGGAGGAAAGCTCGACAACCTTTTGCACCGCAGCCAGTGCGTGATCGACCCATGGCGGTGTGCTGAACAGATCGTAATGGCCGATGCGCGTGTGTGCTTTCACGAAAACCGGCACGTCCACTCCGGCCACGTTGTCCCAACTGACTTCGACGCGCTCCAGTTGCAGCAGTCCCCCCAATCCCACATCCTCAGCGAGCAACTCAACCCACTCGTCCATCACACCCAGCAGTGTGTCCGACTGCTGCCGCACCCGGTGAAGTTCGCTTTGAGCCCGCTCGATCTCCCGCTGCAACTGCTGCTTCTTGATGCGCAAGGTCGGCAGGTAGCGTTCGTAGCGCCGTAGATCGTCGCGCTGCTGCTTCAAGGTAGTCTTGGTGAGTCTAATTTTTTGCATCGGTCGCGTTTGTTAGGGGCCAGAACTTTTCGATCAACTCGCTGCGCAGTCCCGTCTCTTCAGGGCGAAAGCAGTCCGCGAGAATGCGCCAGCCCAAGTCCAGCGCTGGCAGCAAAGGCAGATTGACCGACAAGTCCATCATCTCCCGCTCGAATCGGTCGCCATAAGCCAGCAGCTTCTCGTCCCGGTGTGACATGCGGAAACCCATGGCCCGTTTCTCCAGCGTTTCCTGATAGCCGGCGTAGAGACGAATCATGGCGTCCATCAAAGCGCGGTGATCTTCGCGCGTGGCTGCATTGACCGCCTGACGCAGACGGCTCAAGGAACCGAATGGCTCGATCCGCCCGTTGTAGAGGTAATACTGGCCTTCGGTAATGTAGCCGGTGTTATCTGGCACCGGGTGGGTCACGTCGTTGCCCGGCATCGAAGTCACCGAGAGCACTGTGACCGAGCCCGCGCCTTGAAACGCCACGGCCTTTTCGTAGCGGGCGGCAAGCTGACTGTAGAGATCGCCCGGATAGCCGCGATTCGAGGGTACATGTTCCATCGTAATGGCGATTTCCTTCAGCGCGTCGCAGAAATTGGTCATGTCCGTCAGCAGCACCAGAACCTTGCGCCCATCGAGCGCAAACTTTTCGGCCACCGCCAGCGCGACATCCGGCACTGCCAGACATTCGACGACCGGATCAGCCGCCGTGTGGATGAAGAGGATCGCCCGGTGCAGCGCGCCTGCTACTTCTAAGGTGTCGCGAAAGAAGAGGTAGTCGTCGTGGCGCAATCCCATGCCACCGAGAATCAGGACATCCACCTTGGCCTGCAACGCCACGCGCGCGAGGAGCTCGTTGTGCGGCTCGCCGGCCACCGTGAAGATCGAAATCTTCTGCGACTCAACCAGCGAGTTGAACACGTCGATCATCGGGATGCCGGTGTGAATCATGTTCGAGGGTTTTATGCGTTTGGCTGGATTCACAGTCGGGCCACCGATCTCGATCAAGTCGTCCATCAGCCGCGGCCCGGCGTCACGCGGCCGGCCCGTTCCGTCGAAGACACGGCCGAGCAGATTATCCGAGGCCGGAATCTGCAATTGGTGGCCGAGGAAACGGACTTCGTCGCCGGTCGAAATGCCGCCCGTCCCAGCAAACACCTGGAGGAACACGCGCTCGCCCTTGAGCCGGATCACCTGCGCGAGCGACTCTCCCTGTCGCGATGTGACCACCGCCAGTTCTCCGTAAGCCGCGCCCGGCGCGTCCACCGCGATCACGCTCCCGGCAATCTCGGAAATTCTAATGGCGATTTTCGTCATCTTCAGTGGTGAGTTGGAGGTTAGATTGGGAATCGAACTGCATGCGCTTCGACCGCCGAGCCGCAGCGTCGAGGTCCGGTTCTATCGCGGCGGGCCGCATCGTTACCGCGCCGGTGCCGAATGCTTCTGGCGCCCGGTGGCGGGCGAAGAGTTCGCGGACGCGGGACAGCTTGGTGTTGAAGCCGTCCGACTTCCACGCGGCGCTGTTCAGATCGAGACAAGCGACGCGAAGCTGGTTGAAAAAATCGTGACCGGCGTCGCGATTCTTGAGTGCCAGGGGCGACTGCAAGATTTCCTCCAGCAGCGTGAATAACATCTGCTGGCGGTCCGCCGGGGTCGCGGCATCGACGTCATCGAAGGCGTTCTGTTGCAGATACACCGCATCGAAAAACTCGCCCTTGAGATTGAGCACATAATCTTCCAGGGACGTTCCTTCGTCGCCGACGACCTTCATCATCTGGCCGATCTCGTGGGCGCGGGCCAGGAGCGTCCGCATCCGTTTGCGGCGTTCCGCGGTGATGATGCCTTCGTAGCGGCTCCAGCTATCGAGCGGATCAATCGCCGGATAACGCCTCGCATCGGCGCGTTCACGCGACAGCCCGAAGAACGCTCCCACCGCCTTGAGCGTGGCCTGAGTCACGGGCTCCTCGAAGTTGCCGCCCGCCGGACTCACGCTCCCGCCGATGGTCAGGCACGCGCAGCGTCCGTCCTTCAGCCGCACTCGTCCTGCGCGCTCGTAGAAATCCGCAATGGCCGACTCCAGATAAGCGGGGAACGCCTCCTCGCCTGGAATCTCTTCGAGCCGTCCCGACCTTTCGCGCAGCGCCTGTGCCCAGCGGGAAGTGGAATCGGCCAGCAGCAGAACCTCCCGGCCCATCTGCCGGTAATACTCGCCGATGGTCACTCCCGTGTAGATGGATGACTCCCGCGCTGCGACCGGCATCGAACTGGTGTTGCAGATGATGACGGTCCGTTCCATCAACGAGCGTCCCGTGCGCGGGTCAATCGTCTGCGGAAGATCGCGGATCATCTCGACCACTTCGGCGGCGCGCTCGCCGCAGGCCGCCATGATGACGATGTCCACTTCGGCAAACTTGCTGGTCAGTTGGTGCAACACCGTCTTGCCCGCGCCGAACGGACCGGGAATGCAATACGTTCCGCCACAGGACACCGGGAACATGGAATCAATGATGCGAATTTGGGTCGTCAGCGGCCTCGCCGGTGCGAGCCGCTCGCGGTAGAGGCGAATGGCCCGTTTCACCGGCCAGCGAAAGGACATCGACAAGTTGCGCCGCTCACCCTCCGAGTTCGTCAGTACGGAAATCTTATCCCTCACTCGATACGCGCTCTCCGGCGCGATCTCCAACACCTGCCATCGTCCGTGCAGATCGAAAGGCACCATCACACCATGTTGAAACACGCCTTCGGGGACAGTGCCGAGAGTGTCGCCCGCTTCGACGAAATCGCCCACCCGGACGGATGGCGTAAAAGCCCAGCGCTGTTCCTCATCCAGACCCGGCAGATCCACGCCTCGCGGAATAAAAAAGCCATTCTGCTCCGCCATGCGATGCAGCGGATTTTGCAGGCCATCAAACAGCCCTCCGAGCAAACCTGGACCTAGATCGATGGACAGCAATTCGCCGCTGAACTCGACGGGATCGCCCACCCGCAATCCGGCGGTGTGCTCGAACATCTGCAAATCCGCGAGCTTTTCGCGCAACCGCACCACCTCTCCTTTGAGCCGTGCTTCGCCGAATTGCGCATAGCCGACCTCGCTCTGGCGGATGTCACCGGTGAACTCCACCGTGATGAGGTTGCCGTTGATGGCGGTGATGCGGCCGAGGTTACTCATGGCAGCGCCTCCGGCGCTGCGGCGCAGGCTTGCCGGGTCATCTCATGCGGCAGCGCAACGAAGGCGCGAAGCTTTTCCCGTCCGCGCTCCTTGTTGAAAACAGCCCGCCGCTCCAGAAGCCGCAGCTTCAGCCAATACAACGCCAGCGATTCGAGGTCGAAATAGTGACCAAACTCCAGGCCATCGAGAAACGTCCAGCGCGCACGATCGAGTTCGTCTTCCGCCGCGCGCGGAGACTCGTTTCCCAGAATGCGCTCTGCCACCACCGCCAGGTCGGCGTCGCGGCCGGTTGAGCGCAGATGGAGCGTGACATCCCAGCCCAGCCGCTGTGCGCGCAACCGCGCAAGTTCGTTGCGCAACAGGTGCTCCCGCTCGAACCAGATGTTCAATACTCCCAATCGAGCCGGGCTGGCTGCCGATTGAAACAAATCGGTCTCCGCCAGCAACCGGCACGAAGCAGCCGGGAGATGCTCTGAGCAAAGTTCGAGAAAATCCTTCGTCGTGATCGGTGTCGGACGGTCGAAGGACAACTCCGGCAGAGAGGCGACAAGATAATAGTAGAAGCCCGGCTTCACTCGCGTTTTCCCTCCTCTCGAAACGGATCAAACAACTTCGCGAACTGAGGCCGAAGCAGCGAGGCCAGTGCCTCAGCGAGGGCCGGCGCGGTAAAGTCGTAGAACATGGCTCCGCCCCGGCTGCCCACGCGAAAGCCAGCCTGGATGCCCGGATGTGCTTTGAGTTCGACGCCGGCCTGTAGCTCGTCTTTGAGTCGGCTCAAGAACGCACCCGCGAGCTGCGCACGGTCTTTTTCGTTGAGATGAATCTCGATATTGTTCCCGGCGGCTCCCGCCAGCCAGTCGGCGGAGGCTTTCAAAATCAACTCCTGCAAAGCTTCGCCAGTAAGCGCATCTCGCCCGGCCCGCTCAATCAGCCGATCTAGCATGGCGATCAACTCGGAGCGCACCGCCAACACCAAATCGCGCGCCGCTTGTTCCTGTGCCTTGCGGCCGGCCTCGGTCACCTGAGCGACGCGGGATTCAGCCTCTTGGCGGATTCGCTCGACCTCCACCTCCGCCTCCTTCACGATGTCCGCTGCTCGTTGACGCGCCGCCGCCAGGATCTGCTCAGCCTCCTGATTCGCGCGCTCCGAGCCTTCCTGACGAATACGTTGGAGCAGCCCGTCGAGGTTCTCGGTCTGAACTGTGTCGCTCTTTTTTGCCATCGCGCGGGTCGCTGGTTTTGCTCAATCAGCGGGCGCGCGCCAATCCGCAGCGGCCACATCGCCCGCCGCTGCGGTGATGACGCCACTCATGCGAGCAACTGTTTGATTTCGTCCACCGACGGCACTTTGCCGCTTACCTTCACCTTGCCGTCCACCGCGAGCGCGGGCGTACGCATCACGCCGAAGCTGATGATGCGGTTCACGTCGGTGATTTTTTCTATTTCGTATTGCAGGCCGAGTGCTTGCGCGGCGGTTTCTGTCGCCGACGTCAGGGCTTTGCACTTGGCGCAGCCGCTGCCGAGGATTTGTAGTTTTTTCATAGTGTGCTCCTTATTCGACCATTGCTCCGTAAATCAGGCCCGTGGTCGTCGACATTACGACGACGATGACGACAAAAACCACCGTCTTCTTTGTGCCCATGATGGTGCGCAGGACCAACATGCTTTGCAGTGAAAGTGCTGGGCCGGCCAGCAGCAGCGCGAGCGCCGGGCCTTGCCCCATGCCGCTGGTGATCAGCCCTTGCAGGATCGGCACTTCGGTCAGCGTGGCGAAATACATGAACGCAGCGACAACGGACGCCAGGACATTCGCGCGAACTGAATTTCCGCCGACCGCCGCCGTGACCCATTCCGAAGGAATGATGCCTTCCTGGCCCGGACGACCGAGGAAGAATCCAGCCGCGAGCACGCCGAAGAGCAGCAGCGGCGTGATCTGCTTGGCGAACGTCCAGGTGGACGAGAACCAGTCCCCCGTTTCGCCCTCGCTGGTGCTCGTGATGATGGACAGCCCCACGACACCGAACACGAATGGAATCATCGGCTGGTGCGGGAACCCGACGCCCAGCACGGCCATCGGGATGGCCATGGCCAGCACCTTCCACCATGCCACCGCAAACCATCGGACGAGCACCACGCCAAGCACCGCCGCACACACTGCCGTGATCGGCCACTTGAGCAGCCAGATGGCGTGCCACAGTCCGGCGTCTTCCAGCGGCTTGCCCCAATTGGCGAAGACGAGGATGCCTACCATGGAGGCGAAATAGACGATATTCTGCCAGAGTGGTCGCTTCACCTCTTGCTCGGCTTCGAACGCCGCTGCTTCGGCCTTCGCCAGCTCCTCCTTGCGGAAAAACAGGTTCATCAGCAACCCAATCACCACACTGAACACCACCGCGCCCACGGCTCGTGCGACGCCCAATTTGAGGCCAAGCACCCGCGCGGTTAGCACGATGGCCAGCACATTGATGGCCGGGCCGGAATAGAGGAACGCCGTGGCCGGCCCAAGTCCCGCACCCATCCGCCAGATGCCGGCGAACAGCGGCAGGACGGTGCAAGAGCAAACGGCGAGAATGGTTCCCGACACCGAACCCACACCGTAGGCCAGCGTCTTGTTCGCAGTCGGCCCGAGATACTTCATGACCGACGCCTGGCTGATGAAGACACCGATGGCACCGGCGATGAAGAACGCCGGGATGAGGCACAGGATGACGTGCTCGCGCGCATACCACTTCACCAACTCGAACGCTTCTGTGACCGCGTTGTCGAAGCGCGGCACGCCGACCGGCAGGTAGAAACAAACCAGGAACAGCCCCACAATGAGGGCCAGCGGTTTCCATTCCGTCTTCCAATCGGTCTTCATTTAGTTGCGTCCGCTTTCCACCGGACCAGGTGCCCGGTCGAACCAATGGGTGGTACGTTTACAGAAACCGACCAGCATGAGCATCACCGGCACTTCGATGAGCACGCCGACCACGGTGGCCAGCGCGGCGCCGGAGCTGAGGCCGAAGAGCATCACCGCGGTGGCGATGGCGACCTCAAAGTGATTCGACGCGCCGATCATTGCGGCGGGCGCGGCGTCCTCGTACGTAAGCTTGAGGACTTTGGCGAGCCAGTAGGTCAAAGCGAAAATGAGGATCGTCTGGAGGAAAAGGGGGATGGCGATCCAGAGGATCGTCAGAGGATTGCCGGCGATGACTTCTCCTTTGAAGGAGAAGAGCAGCACCAAGGTCAGCAGGAGCGCAGCGACAGGGATGGGATTGAGACGACGGAGGAACTTTTCCTTGAACCATTCCTCGCCTTTCGCGGCGATGATCCAGCGGCGCGTAAAGTATCCCGTGACTAGCGGCAGGGCGACATAGATGGCAATAGAAAGGAGCAGCGCCTGCCAGGGCACGGGCAACCGGCCCACGCCGAGGAGGAAACCGCCCAGCACGCCGTAGAGAACGAGCATGGTGAGCGAGTTGATCGCGACCATGACGAGCGTGAGAGCGTCATTGCCACGCGCCAGATATCCCCAGACCAGCACCATGGCCGTGCAGGGAGCGACGCCGAGCAGGATGCAGCCGGCGAGGTAACTCCGCCAAAGAGGGATCTGCAGCATCTTCATCCCCTCGTGTAGAACAACGGTGCCGGCGCCGTGTTCAGCGCCGAGAGGAAGATCGAGGCCAAACGGGATCTTCACCCAATCCATGGCATCCACGCCGATGAAACCGCGCAGCAGCGTGCCGAGGAAAAACAGGGCAATCGCATACATGGTGAAGGGTTTGATCGCCCAGTTGACGAAGAGCGTGAGGAGCACCGGCTTGCCGCTACGTCCGGCCCGCACGACGCTGGCAAAGTCGATCTTAACCATGATGGGATACATCATGAAAAAGAGGCAGATGGCGATGGGGATGGACACGACTGGTGCGCCATCGACATACACGGCCATGCCATCGAGGGTCTTGGCGACGCCGGGTGCGATCTTGCCGAGCAGGATGCCGCCGACGATGCAGAGGCCGACCCAGACGGTGAGGTAACGCTCGAAGAATGCGAGGGGTTTGGGAGCTGGTGTTGTCATAGTGGTTGTGAGAATCTTGTTGTTATTCATAAAACCTCAAAACTCAGGTCTTGAAGAGTTACAGTTACTCTATGCCGCAAGAAATATGCCCTAAGCCTTTCGAACCCCACGCCTATGCGAGCGGAATACGCTGAGTTTCTCCGCTGGCGTAAACGGGGTTTTCGCGCATCGGCGAATGATAGACAGGACATTTCGTGTTCTTGCGAACCATCCGATTCGATCGGAAACGTTTGCCGCAGGTATCGTGAGTATTTTCCGGCGACAGAGGTCGAAGAATTTGCTCACGCATCGAAACCTACCGAATTACCCGGCAAATGCACTGGCGCCATCGCGCCCGACAAGGTCCATTTTTAGAGACCACCTGGAGATCGGTTCGGTCGACCACGCCATCGGGAAACACTTTGCTCAACACAGCTTTGATCTCGACAAATGCAATCACGAGACCGTCACACATGTGGCCATGAATCCGTGCAAGATCCTTTAATCCAATCTCTTTCGTTTTCAGGTTATAACGACCCAGCGCACTATCCGTATCCCTAACCATAATGGGCTGATTATTAGGAGCTTTTGCTGCCCACTCCGGATAGAACCAATCCGGGCGGTTATCACTTGCGCCGAGCGGTTTATACTCTTTGGTCATTTCAAAAGCCTCCGGATCCTTGGTTCTGTGAACCGAGGAGATATTTTCCGTATTTGTGAGTTGTGTCGACCCACGCATCGCTACCCTTTAGTTTTTTCCAGGAGATCGCTCACCCGCCGTGCGATGTCGTCGCGCACGGTGCCAAAAACGCTGACTACTTCCTCTTTTGTCCCCGTTGCTTTGGCTGGGTCTGGGATGGGCCAGTGAAGGCGGTTGATGTGCGGAATCACCGGACACGCTTCGTCCGCCTCGCCGCACACGGTAATCACCGCATCCATGGTCTGAGCGAGGTTCAGATCCAACTGTTTAGAAGTCTGCGCAGAGATGTCGATTCCCTTCTCCGCCATCACCTGCACCGCAACCGGGTGCACGTAGCCGGCCGGTTCGGTGCCCGCACTGTACGCCTCGATCCCAGCCGCTCGCGCAAATCCCTCCGCGATCTGGCTCCTGCAGTAATTGCCAGAGCATACAAACAGGATTTTCACACCTCTACCTTCGCTCTGTTCTACCCGCTACCAGGCCGGCTGCTTTGCCTCGGGTTCTTAATTGCGCGACCTTCTGCCTCGCGTGTTTGCGACTTAAAGGGACAGCATCTTTGCGGCAGCACAGGGTAAAGATACTCGTTCCGGGGCGCGCCGCTGCAAGGCGTTTCTTGTTGAACATCGCGCGCACGGTTGCGAGGTGCCGCCCCAACGATTCGAGATCGATGCGATAGAACATCCATTTCCCTATCTTGTTATCTCCGATGAGACCCGCATTCTTCAGCACGGTCAGGTGAAATGAGACGTTGGATTGTGTCGTGGCCAGCGTTTCCATGAGTTCGCACACGCAGGTCTCTCCACGCTCGACTAAGAGGTTCAAAATCCGCAGGCGCGTCTCATCTCCCAAGGCGCGGCTGACGGCAGCTAGCTCTCGCAACTCGCTCACCATTTCTCCTTTTCTTATTTGTAACCTTCCACATAAACACTGACCACATACTCTTCAAGAGATTTATTGTCTCCCAAACTATCCAGGATCGCCCTGCCGATCGGGTCCTTTGTGTTAGCATCAATACAGGCAGAAGAGCCTTTGCTTGTAAGTCTTACATCCGTCAACATCGCTGCTTGGACAATCTTTTTATAATCGTCGATGAGTATCGCACCGCCGACACAACCCACATACGCTTCCAAGCTCTCGCGAATTTTCCCGGGCAGCTCCTTGAACAGCGCAATATCAGAAATGGCTATTCTGCCGCCCGGTTTTAATACCCTATAGACCTCTTGGAAGACTCTCGGTTTATCAACCGACAGGTTAATAACACAGTTGCTTATGACCACATCCACCGAGTTGTCTCTCACGGGTAAATTTTCAATCTCGCCAAGCCTGAACTCAACATTTTCAACCCCATTCTTTTTCGCGTTGCTTCTTGCTTTTTCTACCATCTCGGGTGTCATATCCACGCCGATGACTTTGCCCTTTGGGCCAACCTTGGTTGCAGCCAGAAAACAATCAAATCCAGCTCCTGAACCCAGGTCCAGCACCACCTCGCCTTCCTTGAGGCTCGCCAAACCCGTTGGATTGCCGCAACTGAGAGCCAGATTGGCCTCATCCGGTATGACGGCTAAGTCTTCCTCTGAATAACCAATGGATTTGGCGAACTCTTTGGCATCGGGTCCACAAGTGCCGCACCCGCAGCCCTCCTGCCCTTGAGCAATCTTGCCGTAAGCCTCTCTCACGATTTTCCCGGTTGTAGTCTTGTCCATTAGCTTCTCCTGATTTTCCAACTAAGTTACTGCTTGATTCAATCACGACCTGATTCACTTCTTGTCGCGAAATCCTGGGACACACACCAACATATCAATATTCATTGATGGATGCCATCATGTCTCTCTAAACCTTGTATGTCAACAGAGAGTACCGACTGCAAAGGGCGGGATGACGTGACGCGTCTTTACGGACAGAACTTGTCTGAAGAAGCAACAAAGGGGAAACTTTCGGCTTGCGATCAAGCGGATTTTGGCAGAACTACCGGCGCTTCTTCGGGTTCAGCGGTGGGGTTGGTACCGTCTTGTACTCTGGAGCATTCCTTTACTTGGCGGCATGCTCACGCGGCTTGTGTTAGTCCAGGCGAAGGGGAAGGAATGGTACCATGGGCATTTTATCCCGCGGATTAGCCCTATTACTTTGATCGCGCTGCTCTTTACCATTCTGGTGATGTTTAGTCTCAAGGGGAATCTAATAGTTCGGCTCCCTTTCGATGTTGTGCGAATCGCTATCCCTCTGGTGATCTATTTCGTTGTGATGTTTCTCGTTAGTTTTTATATGGGGCGCAAAATTGGCGCGGATTATTCCCAAACCGCCACGCTGGCTTTCACCGCAGCGAGTAACAATTTCGAACTGGCCATCGCCGTGGCGGTGGCCGTGTTCGGCCTCAATTCCGGGCCGGCGTTTGCCACGGTTATAGGGCCGTTGGTAGAAGTGCCTGTTCTGATTGGTCTGGTGCATGTGGCTCTGTGGTTTCAACGGCGGTTCTTCGTTGTCGCGGAACCCACAAATCGCCCGCTGCGAAAAGCCGGTGTGTCGGAATAGCAGGATCACCCACAGTGAATTGAAACGCCGAAGAGAACCCCCTCAACCCGGCGCCTCGTGCTTTTTAGCGTGACGATGTCTAGTGTAACGGGGTAACGCGAATTCTGGCATCCAAAATCAAACAACCCTGCCAAGGCGGTAGCGCGATGATCGGATTCAAGTCCAGCTCGGAAATCTCCGAGCACGTCTTCGACCAGGCGCCCCACGCGCAGAGAAGAGATGGTTCGGTGGGTGTAGCAATGGTTTCCGGTCACCGGCGTCTCCTAGCCGTTTCGATTTTTGTCGAGAGTGGCGACGCGAGTGAGGTGAAAAAGAGTGTAAGAGAGCGACCGGCGCACGGGCCGAAGGTTCATGGCCGCGACGACCACTGGTCGCCGGAACATCTTTTCGTCGCCTCTCTGGATACCTGCTACACGCTGACCTTGCTCGCTATCGCGGAGTTTTCCAAAATCGCGCTGGTGAGCATGTCTTCGACGGTAAAGGGAAAATTAGAAAAGGTTCAGAGAGGCGGTTTTCAGATTACAGAAATCGTCGTGAAGCCCCGAGTCGTCTTGGCTTCGGCCAACGATCTCGCGCGCATGCCGCGAATCTTGGAGAAAGCTAGAGAGAATTGTTTCGTCTCCAAGGCGATCAAAAGCGCCATCAAAATCGAGCCCGAGATTTTTCACCGACAAACGCCGGTTTTCCCTGC
>Ga0214473_10000177_pt1 | contig 89996 bp, 73 predicted proteins | sample RVTome_7_FD_203509 | JGI IMG/M metagenome (GOLD analysis project Ga0214473, IMG submission 203509) | Soil microbial communities from uranium-contaminated site in the Upper Colorado River Basin, Wyoming, United States - RVT98D197 | ecosystem: Environmental > Terrestrial > Soil > Contaminated >... | reverse complement strand
GGAATAGATAAACATCGTTGTAGCTGGCTCTGATCTCGTTATTCATCGGCCTTCTCTGGTATTTAGCTTGATGCATCCATTATAGCAAAAAAGTGAATTTTGAGACAGGCTCTTCCAGCCCATGGTATTTCAGCTTCATACGCTTCCAGCGTATGTACTTTACCGCACCCTTCGCAACATAAAATCCTGCAATGCGTCCGGGAATGTCGACATCCACCAGATGACCCACGCAAATCCCGGCGGAAAAGCGATTAAGCCTTTGTTTCTCTCAAGGTTTTTCTGGATATACCGTACCGCGTATTCCATCGACGTGAAAAATGGAACCGTTTCCTTGTGAGGCTCTGTCAGCGGTGTCAGAATCCATCCGGGACAAATGACATTAACCTCTATGCCCTCACTCGCATACTTGTTCCTCAGCGCTTTCCCGTAATATCTGACCGCCGCCTTGCTCGCGGAATATGAAGGTGTCCACGGAAGTGCGATGCAGCCTGCTATCGATGAAACGATAGCGATCTGACCTCGTCCCCGCTTTGTCATAAGCTCCAGTGCGGGATGGACCGTGTTAAAAACACCATTGACATTCGTGTCGAAAACTTCCATCGTGCAATCGTGCAGAGACGCGTCCGGCCGCGATCCGATTCCGGCATTCGCGATGACCAGATCGAGCGGAGTTTTTCGGTCGACTTCCTCTATCCACGATCTCATGCCCTCGAAATCTGTCACATCGAGCACTTTCGCGTTTACATCCGCCCCCTTAGCCCTGATTTCATCCGCAACCGCAGCAGTCCTTTCCTCACTCCTTCCACTAAATGAAATTGTCCTTCCCGTCGATGCATACTCAATGCAGAGTGCCTTCCCAATCCCACTCGATCCACCGGTTACAAGTATGGATTTCGGATTTTTCATGGTTTTCGTGCCATACGCATCCTACGTGCCATACGCATCCTGCGTTTGGGTAAACGTGACGTCTGCTTCCAGCTGTCGATGCTAGTGTAACAAAAATCCCCGGCGATGACCGGGGATGTAGATCTCAAATTATTCTAAAAAACTATTCGATGATTTCAACGCCGGAAAGGTCAGCGTACCAGTGTTTTTCTTTCTCAATGATCTCGCCGTTTGGAAGTGTCCACACCATGTGCATGTACCTGTGAATCGTCCCGTTGATCGCGAAGCCCGTTTCGGTCGGCGTTACGAGAAGACTATACTCGTGCAGCCTCTCCATTGTGAACCAGTCGGTAACTTTTTCGAATGAATCCTCACCGGCATACTGGGTCCCGGCATCTGTCACGGTCTTGGTTCCAGGGAAGAAATGAGACATCGGCTTCATGCCCATGGGGTTGCTGAAATTAATTGCGAACTTGACAAGAACTTCCGATGTGTCCGCCGCGCAATCCGCGTCCTTAATGATGACCTTGCCTGGCGCTTCCACGTCTTCCATCATAGGAAAGTCGATTACATAAGTTGCCGCAAAAGCCCTGACGCAGTCCGCCTCGAAATTGTCCCACGGGTTCCCACCCGGCCATCCTGGGTCACCGCCGCCGGGAGGAGGTGGAGGAGGCGGGGGCGGAGGTGGGGGAGTAGGACAGCCCGGATCGCCGGGATTGTTTCCACCCATTGCCGCGATTCGGTCACCGGAAAAATTTGGTGACGTCAGATTATTACCGCTGCAGCTCGCTACAGAGATAACCAGTAAAGCAAGAGCAATAAGAAGATAAATACGAAAGTTACTCATCAAGTAACCTCCAGCCATAGATTTCCTTGTCACAGGTAAAATATTATCGTCTGCGGGGAGTAAAAAGTCAACAAATAAACCAATATCCAATTTTGCGGGGACTGGCACACCGATTTCGCCCGCCGCGGCGGGCGAAATCGGGGTGCCTGTCACCGCCTGAAGAAAATTCGGTTAACTATAGTATATATCTGCTGACATCGGCGTCCTTCGCGATGTCCGCGACCATCTTCATTACATATTCCCGGTTGATGATAATTTGCGCGAGCCTGAGGTCCGCTCCCTCGAAGGAGATCTCCTCCAAGACTTTTTCCAGCACGGTCGACAACCTCCGCGCTCCGATATTTTCAGTCTGGTCGTTCACCTGCGTAGCGACATCCGCGATCGCGTCGATCCCGTCCTCGGTGTACTCGATCGAAATTCCCTCGGTGCTTAAAAGCGCCGCATATTGCCCGGCTATCGCCGTCTCAGGTTCTACAAGTATCCGCTTGAAGTCCGCTTTCGTTAGCGCGTCTAGCTGTACACGTATGGGGAACCGTCCCTGAAATTCAGGGATGAGGTCGCTCGGCTTGCTCATATGGAACGCGCCCGCTGCGATGAACAGCACATGGTCTGTTTTCATCGGACCGTATTTCGTTGTCACCGTTGTGCCTTCGACAAGAGGAAGAATATCCCTCTGGACCCCTTCACGGCTGACATCGGGTCCGCTCGATCTCCCGACACCCGCGATTTTGTCGATCTCGTCCACGAAAATAATCCCGTGCTCCTCCGCCCGCTGGATCGCGATTCTAACGACCGCGTCCATATCGAGAAGCCTGTCGATCTCCTGGCTCTTTAGCACCTCGCGGGCTTCCCTGACCGGCAGTTTACGTTTCTTCCTCCGCTTCGGCATCGAGTCGCCGAGCATCTGCTGGAGCTGCATTCCCATTTCCTCAAGCCCATGCGCGCTCAATACCTCGATCCCCATCGAGCTTGTCTCCTCGACATTCACCTCGACCTCATCGTCCTCGCACTTGCCGTCGAGAAGCCTCTGCCTTGTCCTCTCACGGATTCTCTCGTGCTGCTCCCCGATTTGATCTTCCGTATTCTCGCCGTTATGACCCGTCGGCACATGCTCTACCTCACCGCTGTCGTCGGCAAGGACGAATTCTCCCGACGGCGGCAGCGGACGTGCGCGGCGTGTCGCCTGGCGGGGTTTCGAGATCCCCGCGAGAAGGTCGACAAGCCGGTTCGTAACCGCCTCCTCGACCTGCTCGATTATCTCCACGGTCTTCTCGGCCTTTACAAGACGGATCGAGTGGTCGAGTAGGTCGCGGACCATGCTCTCCACATCGCGGCCGATATATCCCACCTCGGTATATTTCGTCGCCTCGACCTTCACAAACGGCGACCGCGCGAGCGACGCCAGACGTCGCGCGATCTCGGTTTTCCCGACACCGGTCGGGCCGATCATCAGAATATTCCGGGGAATAATTTCATCGGCCTGCTCCTTTGGGAGCTGCGCGCGTCGATAGCGGTTTCTGAGCGCGATCGCGACCGCGCGTTTGGCTTTGTCTTGCCCGATGATGTAGCGGTCGAGCTCGGCCACCACCTGTTTTGGCGTTAGCGAACTGAGTTGTAGAGTCATGAAACAGTTTCCACCGTGATTTTGTCATTTGTATATATACATAAGCCCGCCGCGACTTCCAGGGCCTCGTGCGCGATCTGCTTCGCGTCGAAGTCGGTATGCTTCATCAGGACTCGCGCGGCAGCGAGAGCGTAACCCGCGCCCGACCCGATCGCCGCGACATCCCCGTCCGGCTGAATGACCTCTCCCGACCCGGAGATCAGAAGGAGAGTTTCTTTGTCTCCCGCAAGCAGCATCGATTCGAGCCTGCGGAGGTATTTATCGGTGCGCCACTCCCTCGCAAGCTCGACCGCGGCTCTCGGAAGGTTCCCGTGATATTCGTCCAGCTTGCCCGCGAACCTGTCGGCAAGGGTCTGCGCGTCGGCGACCGCCCCCGCGAATCCGACAATGACCTTCCCGTCGCGGAGCGGGATAATTTTTTTCGCGGTTTCCTTCATTATGGCCTGTCCGATCGTGACCTGCCCGTCCGCCGCGAGCGCCGTGACCCCGCCTCTCCTCACTCCTACGACTGTCGTTCCCCTGAATTGTTCCATAGCGTACCTTCCTTCAAAGACAGAATCACCCGGCTTTCGTCCGGGCAGGGAAGTATAGCATATAGACGATGCGCGGTTTGTCGTTTAGTTGCGTCTGGTGTTGTTTGATTGCGTTTGGGAGTGTTTGGAATGCCCCCCTACCGCTCACCAACAATATTGCCTATGTCGCCTACATGCTGAGCGAGTCCTCGAGCGTTGCATGTAGGTGGACCATCTAGATTGGATTATTATTCTCCTGTGCCGCCTCCATGCGATATCAACTAACATGCAAACCTCCCATAAACGTCCGGAGCATACCGGCCCCTTATCCAATGAACACAACTCTTGACAAAAAAGAGTTTTGAGCATATACTCATAATGTTCTTGTCCGACAGGAGCCAATTATGGTTCGCCCTTGTTGTAGAAGACGTATTGGCATGAGACCTATGAAAAATTGTTTTATGCCGGCCCAGGTTTCGGTCAGGCCGGAACGTTGCATGATCCTGACTCTTGACGAGCTGGAAGCATTACGACTTGCGGATCTAATGGGTTTGTATCACGAAGAAGCGGCAGTGGAGATGGGAATTTCGCGCGCGACATTTGGGAGAATCGTGGATGGAGCCAGGCGAAAAATTGCGGATACACTTGTGAACGGCAAAGTACTGCTGATAGAGGGCGGGAATACCGAATTTAAGGGGGAACATAAAATGCCACAAAGAGATGGCACAGGTCCAGTCGATGGAGGAAAAGGGCGAGGATTGGGTCCCTGCGGTTGCGGTCAAAGACGCGGCCGAAGGCATGGTAGAACTGCAGGTCAATTTCAACATCGCGGTTTGAAGGAAGTTAAACCGGATGACTTGTCAGTACAACAACTTAATCAGGATAAGATCGTCGATGACGATGAGAAGGAGCCAGAAAGATGAAAATTGCCATACCTGTGACTAAGTCAAATGGCCTGGAAAGCGAAATTTATGGTCATTTCGGATCTGCGCCATTTTTCGCCATAATTGAAAGCGATAATCGTATACCGCAGTTTGTTCCGAATTCCAATGCAGAACATATGCACGGGACCTGCAATCCGATAATGGCTTTAGCAAATAACCAGGTGGACGTAGTCATCGTGAAGGGCATCGGACGTAATGCCTTCAGCAGGCTTAATTCAGCCGGCATACGGGTCTACCTGTCAGTTGCGGATACGGTCGGGACTGCCGTGGATGATCTGCTGTCCGGCAAACTCAGGGAATTTGATATTGACTTGACCTGCGAAGGCCACTCAATGTAACTGTCGCATAATTGCAGGTGTTGCGCGCAATTGGAGTTTGGACTGGGTGTCGCCTGCATGCGGAGTTTACGTAGCATGGAGGTGCATAATGGTAAGTCGAGATGGTCCACCTCCATACTACGCTCGACGACTCGCTCCGTATGGAGGCGACATAGGTCACTTCGTTGCTTTGAAACGATTGGACTCCCTGTGTCGCCTCCATGCGGAGTTTACGTAGCATGGAGGTGCATAATGGTTAGTCGAGTTAGTCCACCTCCAGACTACGCTCGAGGACTCGCTCCGTATGGAGGCGACATAGGGAAAAAGGCTCCGTATGGAGGCGACATAGGGGTAAAGGCTCCGTATGGAGGCGACACAGGGAAATAGGCCCCGTATGGAGGCGACACAGGTCTTTACTCAGGCTCGGTTATTGCCGGTGGCACTCCCGGATTCCTCTCCGCTGCGGAATGTTTCACCAGTCCGATCCAAACATCGTAATCAAACTCCGGGCTCCATTCGGGAGTGTGACATCTTCTGCAAACTTCCTCCGACACTTCCTTCGTGAACGGGATCCCCGTCTCGTCGACATATTCGAGCATCTCCGACGGGTCCAGCCCCTTCTGTATCGCGGTCATGTCGCGCACATGCTTTCCCGCCGGACCGTGGCACGCCTCGCACGTGACCGCGGCGAGATGGCTGTCGCGGAACGGGTCCGAAAGGCCGGTCGGGATACCGTAGCCGGTCGTGTGACACGCAAGACATTCAGCTTTATTGTTTGATTCGGCATCGAGCATGTCCCAGGCTTCGTTGTGCCCGGTAGAACGCTCTTCATAATCGTAACCGTTGTGACACCTGACGCAGAAGCTCTCGCCCGTGTAGCCGGAAAGGACATCGATCAACTCCGGCGCCTGCGACCTCTGGAACGGGTTGGCGGGGTCGCCGATAAATTCGCTCCTTCGGTCCCTCAGTTCTTTTTTGAAATCAGTGAGCAGAATAGAGATGCTCGACAGTGTCGGCAAAAACGCATCCAGTTCGACCGTCATCACTTCCTGCCCAGTCACAGCACCAGCAGTGTCGAAATCGAGCCTCAGACGTCCCAGATATTTCCCGTTCCCTCCGATATTCACAAGCCTGGTTTTCCCGGCGAGAGTATAGACCTCGGGGGTTCGCGACGACACGAATTCGTCGCCCTGCACGACCAGGTCGATCCCGGGGACAGCGGCGATAATCCGGTTGAGTTCGGTCTCAGGCTCATCCGCGAGCAGGACAATAAAATCGACATGCTCCCGCTTCAGGCCATCTATCACTGTAAGAAGCGGTTCGACCGGGTCGATGCGCTCCGGCAGTCCCACTGCGGTGTCCGGAATATCACGCTCCGCTGTGATTCCGGTGATGCCGATTTTTATCCCGCCGATTTCCGCGATGAGCCAGGATCGGGTTATCGGATTTCCATCAGCGTCGACAAGGTTACTGGAGATAAGGAGTCCGCCGGTGAGTTCGTCCCATGATTTTATCTGTTCGATTGTCTGGATGCTCTCTTTTTCGCCGAGATTGACCGCGTGGTAGCCCATTTCAACATAGGATTTCAGGATATACGTTCCCGCGAATCTGTCATATCCGGTGTTTCCTGAGACAAAATTGCCCGCGTCGACGATCAGTTGAGGGTAGGGGGATTCCTGTTTAAGGACCCCGCCGCGACGAGACAGCCCTCCAAGGGGAATCCTGCATCCGCACGGAAACAGGTCGCCGAGATTCCGGGCGGTGTAATTGAACATGATGTGCTGCGGGAAATTGACGGGAGCATGTTTCTCGCAACCCGCCAAAATCGGCACGAACAGCAGAACCGCGATGATTACAACAATAATTCGGCGCATGTGGCAATCACTTCGAATAATGAAATTCAGGAATTGTCGCCGTTGCCATTACCGTTGTCGCTGCAATGTCCGTTGCCGTTGCCGTTCCCGCCCATGGCAGGTCCGGGACGGATATAGCTGGCTTCAGGCGAGTTATTTAGATAGACCTCGTAAATGGTCTGTTCGTTCACTTTTGGGAGGAAACACGCGAGGACCTGTCCGGTAAGCTCCGCATCGGCGAGCGCGCGATGTCTCTCGCCGATGACAATCCCGAGATGTCCCGCGACCCTGCTGAGACCCAGCCCGCCAAGATCGGAACACAGCCGCTCCGCAAGATGCTGGGTATTCAGGAGCGGGAGCGCGAGAAGCCCGTTATAAAGACGATCGCAGTCGTAGTCCAGGAATTGCATGTCGGCGAACGAATCATGCACGACCACGATATTCCCCTCGAGGAACTGTAGGATTTTCGGAAGGACTTCCTCGATCGGAGGCGCGCTTCCGACCATCGTGTCCGAAATTCCTGTATGCCTGACGACATAGGGGGGGATCTTTTTTCGCGGATTCACGAGGGTGGAGAACCTGGCAAGCTCACGTCCGTGCCCGTCCAGACGAAGTATCGCGATCTCCGTGATGTGCTCCTGCGGGGGTTTCCCGCCTGTGGTTTCGATGTCGAGGACCGCGAATGTCGTATCCTTCATGGGGATGTCGAAATCCTTGCGCGGATGCAGGCTGAAAATGTCGTCCTCGATCTTGTCGAAAACCGATGGAATCTGTCCGAAGAAAATTTCGGCTAGCTCCGCATAAAATTCCCTGGTCTTCCCGCGTAACGCGAGCGCGCGCTTGACGGCATGGGAACCTGTCAGCGCTCCCCCGTGATTGCGCAGATAAGCAAAAAGGCGCCTCAGGGTCTGGGATGGGGTTATAAAGAGGATGTGGTCGAATTTATTATTGAACAGCATTTATCGAACAGCACCAAAAAGCATACCAAAATTCCCGGTCGCAGCCGGGTGGCGTGAGATTAGAAGCCGGATTGGGGTGTCTCCGGCTCCTTTTTCGGACCCGGCATGACAACCCCTCCGGACACAATGAATTTTAGGGCTTCCTCAGGAGGTATGTCAAGGTAACGGATATCGGATTTTTCGACGACGATCAGAAATCCGTTGGTCGGATTGGGGCTGCTCGGCATGTATACCGCGACACTTCCACCCTCGGGAGATGCCTGGAGCGAGCCGGATGTTTCCCTTGCGATGAATCCTACCGACCAGCTGCCCTCACATGGAAATTCGACCAGGACCACTTGTTGAAAGTATCCCGACCTCATTATGCCTAAGTTTTCGATTAAACCTTTAACAAATATATACACCGTATTCGCCAAAGGTACCTTCTTCATTACCCACTCTACCTTGCCCAGAAACCACTTCCCGATGAAATTTGTCGTCAGCCAACCCAGAACGCATATCACTATAAATATCAAGGCAAGGCCAAGAACCGCCTCGATCCACGGAATCAGCTCCGGCGGTAGAACGTTGAAGAAATCGATTATCCATTGGGCCTGGAACAGCGGTTTGATCAAAAGGCTTTCAAGGGTCCTGAGCAGCCAGATGATTACCCAGATTGTCGCGGCAAAAGGCAGCAGGACGACCAATCCCGTTGAAAATGAGCGTTTAATAAAATAAATACTCGAAATTCGCTTCGATTCCATAGCAGTAAATCATTATTAGTATCGGGTTAATATTTCTGAATTGAAATCAAAGCGGGTTTTTCAACGGATTTAAGAAGTATCGGAGGGGGTAATCAGGACTCGCGTAGTAATCAGTGGGACTGGAAATGGTCGATAAGCCATTCACCGAGCTTAAGCGCTCCGATCATTAGCGCCAGGAACATCAATCCGGCAAGAAACCCAGCGATTATTCCCAACGGAAACCGTATGATCGGATTCAGGTTTTTCATCGACCCCATTGTACCGCATTTACAGTGAAATTTGAGGAAAATTCCTGTGATTATTGCTCAATGTTTTTTTTCAGCAGGTCGATCTCTCTCGCGACCGCATCCCTGAAGGACTGTACAGAGCTCGATGAGTACGCTGTTTCGAATTCTGTCAGCGCTTCCTCCAGACGTCCCTGTGAACGATGGATGGTTCCAAGGTTAAACCAGGCCTCCGAGAATCCGGGCTCGATCTCCACAACCTGTGTGAAATTGGCTTCCGCTTCGTCCAGCCTGCCCTGACGTGCAAGCGCGTAACCCAGCATGTTGCGTGTCGCGACATCGTACGGCCTGTCAAGAAGCAGTGTCCGGAAAACGTTCTCCGCGTAAATGTAATCCTCAGGATTGTCGCTGTTTACGGCTTCGATTCCCTGCATGAACAGGTTCTCGCTCTCGTTATGGGTTCGATCCCAGCCTGTGACGCCAATGATGGTCCTTTTTGTGCGTTCAAAGGCTTCGACATATCGCGGGTTTTTGGGCTCGAGTTCCTGAGCCTTGCCGTACGCCTCGAATGCCCGCTGATAATCGCCTCTGCGTTCCTCAACGATGCCCAGATTGAACCATGCCAGGGCAAAATCCGGATCGAGTTCGACAGCCTTGCCAAAGCTGAACGCCGCTTCCTCGGTCAACCCGCGTTTTGCATGCGAAAGCCCCAGGATATGGTAAGCGAGCGCGTTCTGCGGATCATCGTACGCCACACGGGACGCGATCTTAACCGCCTGCGTGTAATCTCCCGCCATGTAACGCGCGTATGCATCCTTCAGCGTAACTTTGTCGGTTCCGCCGAACTCATCCATAACCTGATCTACCACATTCTCCTGCGCGCTTGAAAATTGTGTGTAACCGAACGACAGCCCGATAAACAGAAACAGCAGGAGGGGGATCACCTTCATCGTAATTCGAAAATCCTGCGACGGCGTATAGCCCCAATCGGACGGGTCGTAGACCCGCATTTCGCTTCTTTGTTTGCGTATTTTTTTCTTTCTGTCCAATTCAATCGTTATCCCGTTTTTAGTAAAGAGCTTACCAGCCCGCCTGTCAGGTTTTTTGTCTGGCTGAGAAGCATGGCCTGGCTCTTCAGCGAGACCATTGCCTGTGTCGCGTTGATTATTTCCCCCGCGATATTCGCGTCCTGAATCAAACTCAGGGAGCCGAGGGTTTCAAGCCTGGATTTTGACAGCGATTCAAGAGTCGCTTCGAGGGCGTTCTGCGACGCTCCCAGTTCGGTGCGGATGTCCATAATCCTGTCGAGAGCGTCGCCGCCCATCGCAATCGAGCTTTCAGCCGCGGCCTGGCTTGTCACATCAATATTTTCGAGCCCAAGAGTTTCGGACGAAATCTCGGGAATCTGAATTTCGCGGCCTGCGGATGCGCCGCCGACCTGGACCGATCCTGCCGAGCCGTCAAACAGGTTTTTGGAATTGAAACTTGCGTTCGTCAGAACAGTATCGATATTCTCCGAGAGCTGATCGACCTCAGCCTGAATAGCCTGCCGGTCGGAATCGTTGAGCGTTCCGTTGGCGGCCTGGACGCTAAGCTCGCTTATGCGCTGGATGTCATTCGCAACCGATTCGAGGTAAATGTCCGCGGTCTGAACCATGCTGATCCCCATCTGGGCATTGCGCTCCGCCATCGCGATTTCCCGAACCTCTGATTCAAGCCTGGATGATACCGCTATTCCGACAGGGTCGTCGGACGGTTTATCGATTCGACGTCCGGTGGCGAGGTCCCCGAATATATGGAGAATCTGCTCGTTCTTTTTTGCCATCTCGGCGACGATCATGTTGGTCATATTCGAGCTTACTCCACTTATTTCCATATTCCTCACCTCATTCCCCACCTCATTCCTCACATCCACATCGACATGGCCGGGTCATCAGAAATTATAGTCACTCACCCTTAATTAGTATCATGCTCGAAGGTCTGCATTTCTTAATATTCAGCGATGTGTCCTGGTTTTAAAAACAAAGCCAGGATTCAATATCAGAGTCGTGTGATTTTTCTTCCTCCTACAATTTTTGGCGGGACAATGTACCCCGTAGGCTCGCATGGCAATGCGTCCTGTTTTTGGCGGGACAATGTACCCCGTAGGCTCGCATGGCAATGCGTCCTGTTTTTGTCGGGAGATGTACCCCGCAGGCTCGCATGGCAATGCGTCCTGTTTTTATCGGGAGATGTACCCCGCAGGCTCGCATGGCAATGCGTCCTGTTTTTGTCGGGAGATGTACCCCGTAGGCTCGCATGGCAATGCGTCCTGTTTTTGTCGGGACAGTGTACCCCGCAGGCTCGCATGGCAATGCGTCCTGTTTTTGTCGGGACAATGTACCCCGTAGGCTCGCATGGCAATGCGTCTTGTTTTTGGCGGGACAATGTACCCCGTAGGCTCGCATGGCAATGCGTCCTGTTTTTGTCGGGACAATGTACCCCGTAGGCTCGCATGGCAATGCGTCTTTCCTATTCCGCAAAAGACTTGACGCATTGCCATGCGCGCCTACGGAAAAAAACCAACAGCATTCTCAACCTCTATGTGTCATCGTGATTATTAACCCGCTTGGTTGATACAAAATCGCAGAAAAATCAATTTCCTTGTAAGTTTTTTGCTCCGGCAGACGTTCGTAGTATAGGACCATGAACAGAGAACATCGAAAACTTGTCAAGGTCAGATCCAACAGACTTCAGGATTATGACTATGCCAAACCCGGAGCGTATTTTATAACGATTTGCACTCTTGACCGCGTTTGCATGTTCGGGAAGGTTGTTTCGGATAAAATGAGACTTAATTTTCTGGGGGAGGTTGTTAAGGAGGAATTGTTCCGGTCATTTGAAATCAGAAAAGAGTTATTACTGGATGAATGGATCATAATGCCTAATCACGTGCATCTGATTGTCTTCTTAAACGACCTTTACTACGGAATGGACACCAATGAAAAGGACCGGAGATTTGAGGCCAGGAAAAAGCCGTACAGGTCTCCGAAATCGATCTCCACCTTTGTATCTGGCTTTAAGGGCGCTGTGAGCAGACGGTTGAATAAAATCAAATGTGTCGACGCGACAAGTGTCTGGCAGACGAACTATAATGATCGCATTATCGGATGTGATTATGAACTGGAAATAAAGCGGAACTACATCATAGAAAATCCCATCCGATGGTGTCAGGACGAACTGTATTCAGAGAAATAGATTTTTCCACCTCCGTAGGCTCGCATGGCAATGCGTCCTGTTTTTGTCGGAACAATGTACCCCGTAGGCTCGCATGGCAATGCGTCTTGTTATTCGCATGGCAATGCGTCCCATCAATTGGGAACCGGAAAGACGCATTGCCATGCGAGCCTACATGTAATGACTATTTGGTTACATATTATTAATATATGGAAGTAAATCGCTTTGAAATCATCTATCCCAACTGCTTCTTGAATCTGCTTACCGCCAACACAAGAAAAAACAGGAAAAACCCGATCAAAATCGCGGTTTCGTCCCACAAATCGGCCCATATCGCGCCCCTTAAGATTATCCCCCGGACAATTTCCAGAAAATACGTGAGCGGGACCGCGCACGACAGAGCATAAATTATGAACGGCATGCTCGCACGCGGGAACATGAATCCCGACAGAATCACCGACGGCATCATTGTCAGCGCCGAAAATTGCATCGCCTGCGCCTGGTTCTGCGCACGTGTCGATATCATCAGTCCGACCATCAGTCCCGTAAGAAGGTAGGGGATAATCAGCAGGCCGAGAAGGTAGACGGACCCGTTTATCGGTATTCCGAAAAATACATTTGCCGATGTAATTACAACAGCGGATTCAATGATTCCAAGAATGGCAAATGGAAGAAGTTTTCCGATAATAAATGCCTGGCGCGAGAGCGGTGTGACGAAAATCTGCTCGATCGTGCCGCTTTCGCGCTCCCGGACAATCGATGCGGCGGTCAGGAACACGGTCACGATCCAGAGCAGAATGCCGATGAGTCCGGGGACCATGAAATTCGCCGACTTCATCGTCGGATTGAACAGCAGCCTCGCGCGCACATCGAATGTCCTCTCGCCCGAAAGCGGATTCTCGGCTCCGGACTTCATGGCGAGGTCGATTATGCTTGCCCTGAGTCCGATCGTGTTCGCGATGTTCAACGCCTGCTGCGCGACTATGGAGTCAGACCCGTCGATCAGCACCATCACCTGCGTCGGTTCCCTCGTCGTCCTCGCATCGCCAAACCCGGGCGGAATAATTATCCCGATTTTTGCCTTCCCGCTGCGTAACTTCGCGAGTACCTCATCCATGCTGTCGACCTCATGCAGGATTTTCGAATAGCCGGTGTTTTCGAACTTGTACGGCAGCTCCCGGCTTGCCGGGGAACGGTCCTGGTCGCACACCACGGTCGGGATGTTTGTCACATCGAGATCAACCGCATAACCGAATATCACTAACTGTAGAACCGGAATTATCAGCGCGACGAAAATGGTGATCGGATCCCGCCGCATGTGGATGAATTCCTTGTAAATGATCGCCCTCAGACCTTTGAACATCAGGCCGCCACCCCCTCGTTCTGAATTTTTTCATGGTGACGCGTGAGCGTCACGAATACATCCTCCAACGTCGGATCGATCGGCCTGATATTCCTCACCTCGACATTATTTTTCTCAAGTCGGCTTTTGATGTCGCCGGCATCGATGCGGTCATCGACCAGCGTATGCACGCTCGCTCCGAAAATGGTCGAGTCCCTCACTGAATCCCATGACTTCATCAGGCCGTGAACCCGAGTGATATCCGGCGCGTCGATCTCGTAACGCCGGGTTCCGGACGGGCTAATCTCCGGGAGGCTCTTCAACTCGCCCGGCGTGCCGATCGCTATCAGGTTCGAGTGATAGATGTAGCCGACATTCGTGCACCGCTCGGCTTCATCCATATAGTGAGTTGTGACAAACAGCGTTACATCCCTGTCGGCAAGCTCGAATAGAAGGTCCCATAGCTCGCGACGCGCGACCGGGTCGATTCCGGCGGTCGGCTCGTCGAGAAAAATTATTTTCGGTTCATGAAGCATCGCGCACGCAAGCGCCAATCGACGTTTCCATCCGCCCGACAGCGCCCCCGCGCGCCTGTTCATGTATTCGCCTATGCCTGTCATCTCGACCACAGCATTTGTACGGTCCTTCAATCGGTTGCCGAACATCCCGTAAACCATCCCGTAGAACGTGATGTTCTCCTTCGATGTCAGGTCGTTGTAAAGAGTGAATCCCTGCGCCATGTATCCGATTTTTTGCCGGATCTCCTCGATATTTCTGACCACGTCCAACCCGTCGAGTGTGGCGCTGCCGCTGGACGGAGCTAAAAGACCGCATAAAACCTTAATGAGCGTCGACTTGCCCGACCCATTCGGTCCGAGGAATCCGAAAATTTGACCCCTCGCGACATCGAATGATATGTCGTTCACTGCGACGACGCTGCCGAACCTGCGTGTGATGTGGTTGACAGATATGGCGGTTGCTTCTGACATCATCTATTTCCCCCCTGATCGACCATCGACACGACCACGTCGGCGGCCATGCCGGGACGGAGCTTAAGTTCGGGATTTTCCACCGAAATTTCGACCGCGAAAACCTGCGCGACACGTTCATCCACGACCTGTACATTCCTCGGCGTGTACTCGGCATGCGCAGCCACATTGACCACGGTGCCGTAGAAGGTTTCATCCGGGAACGAATCGACCTTCAGCGGAAGCCGATCGCCCTCATGAATAAATCCAAGGCGATTTTCAGGGATGTAGACGACAACTTTCAATTTACTCATATCCGTGATTTCGCATGCGGGAAATCCAGGGGACGTGAAGTCGCCGGGCTTGATGTCGAATGTCGAGACTATTCCCTCCGACGGGGCTGAGACGGTCGCCTCCGCGATGTCGACATCGATTCTTGTAAGCGCTTCCCGTGCCGTGTCGACCCTCGCGAGAGCCTGCGCCAACTGCTCGTTTGTGGCTCCCGCGATCAGAGAGCTCACTCCGCTGCTTGCCGCATAGTATCGGGCACGGGCGGCATCGACCTCCTCGGGCCTCGGATGGTTTCGAGCCGCGTCGAGCTGGCTCAACGCGGCCTGCCATAAATCAAAGGACGCTATCGCTGTCTCTGTCGTAGCGACATATTCGCGTTCAGTAGCGACCCCCGCGTCGAAAAGACGTTTCATTCGATCAGCAGCGTCGATTGCATTGCGATAATTCGCTTCAAGGCTCGCGGCCTGGCTTTCGAGCACGGCGAGTTCTTCGGGCAGCGGACCTTTCATGGCAAGCTCCCATCCGAGTCTGACAGCCTCGGCCTCCTGACGCGCGCGGGCAATGTCCTCCGGTTTCGCGCCGGACGCAATCACATCGTAGGCAGCCTCAGCCTCTTTCACGAGTGATTCCGCGCGGGCTTTCTCCGCTTCGAGAACATCGGTCTCGAGCCTGTAGAGCACGTCGCCGGTATTCACTTGCATGCCCTCGTCGACGTAAATTTCCGCGACACGCCCTCCGATCCTCGATCCCGCGTGCACCGATTCGCCCTCTATCGTTCCGGAGAGGGTAAACTCATTCGGATTTTTACCGTTGCACGATATCGCGAGTGGGATAAGAATCAGAACAGTAAAGATTGATATGATGTTTTTCATATTTTATCCTCCATGCTAGAGCCCGAGCCCCCTGAAGGTGAATTCAAGGACCGCGTCGCGGTCTCTCGGTTTTACCTCGCCCAATTTTCCGAGGTTGAGAATTTCGCTCATTATTACAACCGTGAAATTGATTCCGAAAAGCGCTTTGGCGATCGCGTCCGGGTTGGGACAATCGATCGCGCCGTCCGAATGCGCCCGTTTTAAAAATGCGGAGAGCGACCTTATCGCATGCGTCCCCAACTCTGCCTGCTTTTTCCTGAGGCGCGCGACTCTCGACCGCTCCGACATTACTACTTTGATTACCTTCTGTGTCTCACTGCTGCTCAGGAGGTCGATGAGTTTGTTCACCGCCTGCGTGAGGATTTCCCTGACGCGGCCGGGGGTCAGCCTGCTTTCGAGGTTCGATGTCGCGAGCTGAATCAACGGAAGGACCTTCATCTGGTTCTCGCGAATTCGATGCTCGACGCACGCGATGAGGAGATCTTCTTTACTGGGGTAGTAGAGGTAGATGGTTCCCTTCGAGACGCCGGATTTCAGCGCGATCTCGTCCATCGTGGCGGCGTCGAAGCCCTGCTCCGAGAAAATGTCGAGCGCGGCCTCGGCGATCTCGACCGGACGATGGTCGGGACGTCGCTTCCATTTTGGCTTACGCGTCCTGGTTTTTTCTCGTATTGCTGGCATATTATTAAATAACTGACCAGTCAGTTATATACTACATTGGGGAGGATTTGTCAAGATGGGAGAAAATTAAGATATAAAGAAAATCCCCGATGGCGCCTGTACAATCCGTCCTCGGATTTTACAGGCGCTTCATCTTATAAAGGAAATATTGAGCAACCATGGAGATTACTTCGATTTTCATCATTTATAAGACGAGGCACCCATAAAACCAGGGACGGTTGTATGGGCGCCATCGGGGATTAGGGAATGTTCGGAGTTAGGAAATTGGGAGCACCCATAAAACCGGGGACGGTTGTATGGGCGCCATTGCGGTCTGCTGGAGGGTACTGGCCGGGTAAAAAATAAGCATCAAAGAAAAAATCCTGATGGCGCCTGTACAAACGTACTCGGGTATCGATGGCGCCTGTACAATCCGTCCTCGGATTTTACAGGTGCTTCATCTTATAAAGGAAACACTGAGCAACCATGGAGATTACTTCGATTTTCATCATTTATAAGACGAGGCACCCATAAAACCGGGGACGGTTGTATGGGCGCCATCGGGGATTAGGGAATGTTCGGAGTTAGGAAATTGGGAGCACCCATAAAACCGGGGACGGTTGTATGGGCGCCATTGCGGTCTGCTGGAGGGTACTGGCCGGGTAAAAAATAACTGAGGATTAGGGAATTTTCGGGTTGAGAAAATACCAGATCAACGTGAAAAACCGGGTACAAATTCCGGTCGACGGTTGCCATTCTGCCTTTTTCACGATAAATTTACACACATGAACGAGAACCAGAAAATCACGGTGCTGTTCGTGTGCACGGGAAACTCATGTCGGAGCCAGATGGCGGAGGGGATGGTGCGCGCGTGGGCGGGCGACAGGGTCGAGGTCATGTCGGCCGGGTCGCATCCCGCTCGCGAGATCGCGCCGACCACGACCATTGTCATGCACGAGATCGGAATCGACATCTCGGGTCAGAGAACGAAGGGTTTCGACGCAGTACAGGATAAGAAATGGGACTATGTGATCACGCTCTGCGACCACGCCAGGGATTTCTGTCCGGTGTTTCACTCGAAGGCGGGGATTTCGAAAACGCTGCACTGGTCGATCCCCGACCCGATGACCGCGTCGAACGATCCGGTGAAGTCGCTTGAAGCGTACAAGGCAGCCCGGGACGATATCGCTGGTCGGATAAAGGAATGGTTGAAGGAAGAGCTGGGGATGGATGTAGGATAGGATTTGCTGGATTTAATATTCACCATTAGTAGATGCACCCACAAGCTACGGGAGTAAATTGCAGAATTGGACGATGGTTGCGGTCACTTGCGGGCGGCACGCGGGAGGTGATAAAATTGGAGGAAATGACAAGAAATAATTTAATTAAACGGCTCCGAACAAGCGCCCTATATCTTTTAGTAATGTTGGGTATTACATATTTTTATAGTTTAGTACTTTACTCATTTCTCATATGGGAATTCAAGGAAATATTGGAAAACATGGGGATTACTCCGGACATTATTTTCGCAATCCAGCTAAAAATTGCGGAGATTTACAGGTTGTCGCCATTCGGTTTTTTGATTGTCCAATTCTTGCTGTTTGCTGCCACATTTACGATAGTGTGGAGAATATCTTATGGCAAAACAAGGAATGATGTTGAATCGGATTTGGCTCTCAACCCCGCAGTCCCTGTGGTTTTTCAAGCAATAGGGACAATCTTATTTGCTATAAATTTTCTGAGCTTATTAGGTGTGCAGCTAACTCTTTATTCTGCAATAGACAATATGGGTGGTTAGGTCGGAGAATGGAGATATTTGAGGTAGCGCACACAAATCCCTCGCGGACTTGGGCTGTGTGTGCCACGGGAAGATTGATTAGGAGTGTGCATTAGGTGAGAGAATCTCCAAGCTCCTGTTGATTTTAGGAGACTTGGAAGATTGTGGATGTCGCTTGGAGTCGGTACAGGGGGGGGGAAATTATTGCGAATAGTCAGAATGGTCCACCTCCATGCAACGCTCGAAGACTCGCTCAGCATGGAGGCGACACGGAATGAGGATTATTTTTTGTTTCCCCAAATTATTATTTTCCCAAAGGAACAGGCAGGCGGTCGGTGACGGGTGGCATCTCTGGTAATTCCGGATGCGATGTGCGGTTGGAGTACCAATACGCGGTCGATGAGTAATCGTCCGAACGGCGGTTGTCGTGACCGTGCTCGATCGTGACGCGGATGTCCTTACTAAACGGGATCGGGTCCTCTACATGATAGCGGTACATGCTGATCCGTCCAGCCCAGTTTTTGTCGCCTCCGAAAATCACGCCGTGATACGGTTCCCGGACCTCCTGCTGCGGACAGAACGCGGTGTTGAAGTAATCCTCGCTGCCGGTGCCGTGGATCGACGGCGGCCATTTTTCACCATCGACAAAAATCATGTCGTCGCCCTCGCCCCACCAGTTCCATTCGAGCGTCGCGCGAAGGTTGGTCACGTGCAGGTTGCAGCCGACATAATGGCCCCGTCCCTTACAGTCTAAAATTACATAATTTCCATCGCCGGATGTGTTCAGTCCCTCCAACTGAATTTCCTTGTTCGTCAATTTCGACATTTCCTCATTCGTGAGGCCGTCGCAGGGATTTTCACGCCGCCAGTGAGCGTGAAAATATAAAAATTCGTCGGGAAGCGTGTCCTTGAATTCCTCGTAGTCGAAATAAAAATACAACCCGAATTTTCCAAGATCGAGCTCGTTGAAAATTTGGATCTTGACGCTCTTTCGGAACGGCATCGGGAACCAGCAGTTGAGACCTTTGCCATCCTGAGGGCTTGCCGACAGCACCGCGCACGAGTAGTTTGTCGCAAGGCCGTGACCGAGCCCGAAGAAGTCGCCGATCGGAGCGATCACGCCGGGATTTTCGTCGCCGTCCCAGAGAAATCTGATTACTATCTTCCTCCCGGTGAAGTCCTCGCGGTTCCAGAAGGTCATCCAGATGTGGTTGATGATGCCCGGGCCGGGGATGTCGGCGATGGTGGTCCATTCTTTCGCCGGGATCCACATGAAATCCTCATTACCGCCGGTTTTGTCGTAGGATGAAACCCGTTTGCGGCGTACTTCGGGATTTCGCGCGACCGCGAGTCCTCTCAGGGGGGATAGTCCGACCCCGTGATTGATGAGTCCGGGTATGTTTTCTGAATTAAAGTGTGGCATAATCTGCACCGTAATCGTTCTAATCCCGGATAGCAGCTACTTTTTCGGGGACGAAAAAGGTAGCTGCTACCGGAAGGGTAGTATATCTTAACCTGACATGACTGTGGACACCGGGGAGAAAAAACGGTCGAATCTGTTTTACCGATTCGCGATAGGGATTCCGCTCGGCGCGCTCGCGTGCGGGCTTTTCGCGTTCGGGGAAAGATCACTTCTGATTTTACTAATTGTCGGGGCGTGGTTCGCGCTGCGGGAATTCTGGCGCACGACGGGGGTCAATCATCCCGAGACGAAATTTCCGCTCGCGCGTTTGGGCGATATCGCGGCAGCGGTTCTGCTGTTCGCGTCATTCGTGTGGCCGCAGGGATCGTTCGCGGTTCTGATCGCGATAATAATCCCGCTCTTCGCGATTCACCAGATCGTCGCGGTGTCGAGGGGTGCGAAAGTTTTTTTGAAAGAAGTCGCGACAGTCACGCTGGGAGTGCTTTACATCGGCGGGCTGTTAAGTTTTGTCTTCATGCTTCGACATCTTCAGATCATTCTGCAGGCCCGCGATATCGACCCGCTGATTTTTTCATACACCTGGTTTCATCGCGAGGATATGATTCATCTGACACTCTTCCCGGTGCTTGCGGGATGGTGCACCGATACCGCGGCGCTTTTCGCGGGAAAATATTTCGGGAAGGTGCCGATGGCGTCGAAGATATCGCCGAAGAAGACGGTCGAGGGACTAATAGGCGGGATGGTCGGGGCGGCGACGGGTGTCACGGTTTATGGTTGGATGATCGGACTTGTCGGGCAGGTGAAGGTGTGGGAGTTCATTGTGTTCGGGATAATCGCGGCAGGGATAAGCCAGCTTGGCGACCTCACCGTAAGCGCGCTTAAACGCGAGGCGCATCAAAAGGACTCGGGACGTCTTCTCGGCGCGCACGGGGGTATGCTCGATAGAATCGATGGATTTCTGTTCGCGCTGCCCGCGACATATGTGTTTTTCCTGATGGTGTTGAATTAGTTCAGGCGGTGACAGGCACCCCGATTTCGCCTGCCGAGATATGTAAAAGAGTGAAGATCATCGTCAGGCGAAATCGGTGTGCCAGTCCCCGCTGTGCATCCCCGCTTTAAATCCCCGCGTTAAGTGTGTTTCAAGTAAGTATGTGCACAATTGATGCAGCTTACTTCCCGATTATCGATTCGAGTTCGTCCGGATCTTTGGGACAGAGAGCGGTTAAGACATCCGGCGCTCCTGAGGTAATCGCGACATCGTCCTCAATCCTCACACCGATCCCCCTGAACCTTTGCGGCACCCACTCATCGTCCTCGGGAATATACAGTCCCGGCTCAACAGTAGTTACCATGCCGGGTTCGAACAAACGCCACTTTTTATCTTTGCGTGAACTTCCGACATCGTGCACATCGACGCCAAGCCAATGTCCCGATCGATGCATGTAATATTTCGCGTACGTCTTCTCCTCCAGAGCCCTTTCGGCAGGCCCTTTGAGGAGTTTGAGCCCGATTAATCCGTCGACGAGAATTTTTACGACAGCTTCGTGCATTTCGTTAAGACCGTACTTCGTCGTGCACATCTCCATTCCCGTTTCGTTCGCTTTCAGAACGAGATCATAGATCGCCCTTTGTTCCGGCGTGAATTTTCCGTTCGCGGGGAAGGTCCTGGTGATGTCGGCGTTGAACATCTCGTACTCGCAGCCGGCATCGAGCAGGATCAGGTCGCCGTCCAGAATGTCGCGCGAGTTCTCGATGTGATGCAGGATCGTGGCGTTCGGTCCGGACGCCGCGATGGTCGGGAATCCCGGGCCGAATGCGCCGGACGAGCGGTAATAATGTTCAACAAGGGCTTCGATGTCGCGCTCATTCATTCCGGGCCTGATAGATTTCATCGCTAGGATATGCCCCTCGGAAGTGATATTGCAAGCCTGCCTGAGGATAGCCAAGTCCGCGTCGGATTTGATAAGTCGAATTTCATGGAGGAGATGACCGAGGTCGTGAAGCTCGTACGGCGTGTCGATTCCCTGACGCCATTTCAGACGTACCGACTGCCAAGCGATGAGTAACTCGCGATCGAATTTCGGGTAGCGTCCAGGTATGTGGTAGATGACATCGATATTTTCAAGATAGAGCGGGAGTTTTTCCTTGAACGCGCCTATTTCAAAGACCTCATCGGGGAGATAGAGTTCTTTTGCGCCGTCGACACCCGCGCGCTTGCCGTTCCACGTCTCCATCGCGGGATCGCGCGGACGTACGAACAGTGTGAACGGTTTCGCGCCGTCGACTGTGGACAGTACCGCGACCGATTCGGGCTCGCGGAATCCGGTGAGGTAATATAAGTTCGAGTCGGGGCGATACCGGTAATCGGTGTCGTTTGAATAGAGGGCGGTCGGCGCGGCGGGTGCGACCGCGATCGAGTTCGGGCGCATGAGTTTCAGAAGTTTCTCGCGCCTCGATTTGAAAGTGTCGGGATCGAACATCGAATGCTCCTTCTCAAGTAACGAATCGAGCCATTCTACCTTTTATCACCGGCATCTGACAAGTTGATATCGGCAACTAATCGTAAAGGTGTTGTTAAACGGACGTCTGCGGGGTATACTAGGCTCACTATCAATTACGGAGGCACATTAGAAAAATGTGTGACACTTGTGGTTGCTCGGGACATTCCGAGAAAAAAATCGAAGACCTCGCGGCTTTCAAAGCCCGTGTGGAGGAAGTAATCACGGAGCAGTTGAGGCCGGGTCTGCAGATGGACGGCGGCGACATCCAGTTGATCGACGTGAACGACAGCGGGGAAGTTTATGTGACACTGCAGGGCGCATGCTCGACATGTCCGCACGCCGCGATGACGCTTAAAATGGGAGTCGAGCGGGTACTGAGGGAAGAAATTCCCGAGGTCTGCCAGGTCGTGTCTGTGCAGGAATAAAATGTCTCCGCGGGTTTGACCGTACGAGGCAGGAGATTGAAAACAAGGACGCATCCGGTGTCGGGTGCATTTTTGTTTGCGGACGTGACGTCCGCGGTCCAGCAGGCCGGAGTCCTGCGGTCCTTTTTTTATTTTGTTTTTGAGAGGAGTATATCTAACACCGCTATATCGCTGGGTTTGACGCCGGAGATACGCGCTGCCTGACCGAGTGTGCGGGGACGGATGGCTGATAATTTCTCGCGGGACTCTTTGCTGATCGATGGAATTACGGTGTAGTCGAAATTATCGGGAATCTTCACAAACTCGGCGCGAGCGAGACGTTTGACCTCGCTAATCTGCCGCTTCAAATATCCCTCGTATTTTATTTCGGCCTCGACCGTCATCAATGTGTTGACGCTGTATTTCCCGGGCACATCGATTTTCTCGACAAGGTCCGATAAATACACTCCCGGCATTTTAAGCCATTCCGCAAGCGTCTGGGTTTGAGGAGCACCAGAGTTTTCGTTCAGGATAATTTCGCTCCGCGCTTTGGTATTAAAGAGGAATTCGGTCAGCTCGGCGATGGATTTTTCGCGCGCCTGGTAAATTTTCCATCGCCCATCATCGACAAGCCCGATCTCACGTCCAAGCGGAGTCAGCCTTCGGTCAGCGTCATCGAATCGAAGTAAAAGACGCCACTCGGCACGTCCGGTCAACATTCTATACGGGTCGTGCACGCCCTTTGTTGCGAGATCGTCGGTCATCACGCCGATGTACGCCTGATCGCGACGAAGCACAACCGGCCCTGCATTATTTAAATATCTAACAGCGTTGATTCCGGTCATTAGGCCGAGCGACGCCGCTTCCTCGTAACCGGTCGTACCGAGTATCTGCCCCGCTAAGAAGAGATTCGGAAAAAGTTTCGACGCGCCATAGACCGTGACAGTCGTGGGATCGACAAAGTCGTATTCGATCGCGTAGCCGTATCGAACTATCCTCGCGTTTTCAAGCCCCGGAACCGACCGCACATATTCGTCTTGAACATCGGCCGGAAGGCTTGTCGACAAGCCCTGCAGATAAATTTCATCTTTAAACGGACCGTCGAGCGCCTCGGGTTCGAGAAAAACCGGGTGCGCGATCTTATCGGGAAATTTTTTGTATTTATCTTCGATGCTCGGACAATAACGCGGACCCTGTCCTGTAATGTCGCCCGAAAAAAGCGCAGCTCGATTTAGATTCCGGTTAATGATCTCGCGAGTGGCGTCGGTAGTGTGCGTGATATAGCACGGGACCTGTTCGAGTCCATTCGGGGGGAGGTCGAGGAAGCTGAAGCGATTATGATAGGGATCGGGATTCGGAGGCTGAATTTCTATCGAAGCGAAGTCGATCGAGTCGCGATGCACGCGCGGAACAGTGCCTGTTTTCAAGCGGTTTAGCGATAGTCCGAGCTTTCTTAACGACTCGGACAATTTTGTCGCGGGAGCCTCGCCGTCACGTCCCGCTGCGATACGTTCATCGCCTCTGAAAATCATCCCGCCAAGGAAAGTCCCGGTAGCTAGAATCACCGCATGGCAGTCTATTTTCTCGCCGTCCTCGAATCTGACGCTTTCTATTCTCCCATTTTCAGCGATGATGTCTGTGACTATCCCTTCCCGGACCGTAATTTGCGGTTCGAGATCGAGGATATTCTGATATGTCGTTGCGAAGAGGGATTTGTCGCACTGGGCACGTAACGCCTGGACTGCGGGACCTTTCTTCGTATTCAGCCACCTGACATGAATGCTCGTTTTATCTGTCACGACTGCTTGTATGCCGCCGAGAGCGTCCGTTTCACGTGTCAGATGCCCTTTCGCGGGTCCTCCGATGGACGGGTTACACGGCATCCACCCGATACGGTCTTTTCGGACAACCGCGACAAGCACATTCATGCCGAGTTTTGCGGCCGCGAGAGCAGAGTCGCATCCGGCATGTCCGCCGCCAATGACGATTATGTCGAAGGTTTTGTTCAAGTAAAGCAATTATACGAAAAATTTATCGTTTGGGGTGTTTTAGGAGCGGACGGGACATCCGCGGTCCAGCAGGCCGGAGTCCTGCGGTCCAGCAGGCCGGAGTCCTGCGGTCCAGCAGGCCGGAGTCCTGCGGTCCTGAAGGAATTCAATTTTCCCCGGGGTTTTAGGTTTTGGTTACTTTATCGAGCCAGTTGGTGACCAGCTCCTTAACACTGTCAAGGGTCGCATATTTCTCCAACAGTTCGTAATACCTCGCGCGATAGCTGTCCTTCTGATCAGCGGGAAGCACCTGCAGGAACCAGGTCAGCCCGTGTTCGAGAATGCTCAGCGAAACAGGAAGCCCGTCCTCACGCGCGTACGTGTCCATCATGAATTTATAATATGCCTTGAATTCCTCGGTGAAACCGCCGCCGTCGAATTGCGCCTCCGCCTCGATCCAACTGTCAAGCGGGGGAGCCTGGTCGGTGGACAGTTTCGCGAATTCCGATTCCGAAAGCTGCTTGACCCTGTACAGCGACGGGAACCCGTAGATTTCCTCCTCGCGCTTGATCACGAAACGGCTTTCGGGATACCCGGACGACATCGTCTGGATGTAATCCTCGTCCATGTCGTAAACCCCGGTCTGCGACAGCATTTCGGTCAGCACGATATAAAACAATTTCCAATTTCTTAAATGCGCGCCGCCGCCGGGATCGCGATACACGAGATATCCCTCGGGTTTTTCCGGCGGTTTCCCGCCGTCCGTTTCAAGCAGGTTGATGTTTACGGGACCGGGGATATCGTCGAGCATTTTTCTCAGGATGATCGTGGGACCGTGCCCGGTGAGATAAAAACTTCCGGTGCCCATGAATCTGCAGAGTCCGACCGCCGACCACAGGCGGGCGTAATAGTCGGTCCATTCGGCCCAGATCGGGAAATTTCCCTGTCTCAGATGCTCGGCCGCGAGATATTCCTTGAGGCCCTTGAGCAGATAGCTGTCGGCCTCGAACAGGAACGCGCCGTCGATCCAGTCGGTGCGGTAGAATCCGACACCGGTCTTGAGTTCGTCGCGCGAGACACGGCTCAGGTTCTCGTCGAGGAAGTGATAGACATAGCCGGTCTGCGGCTTGATATTTTCGTAATACCTGACTACGTGGTCCGGAATGCTGATCATGTAAACCCCTCATGGCGCGAAAAATCGGACGGTCCTTCGTAAAACCGCCGGGATGTGAATGTTACCAGAGCGGAGATGCAGGGGCAATAGATGAGTTAATGTCGGTTAGAAGACTCTGGAACAGGAGAGCGATTCATTATTCCTCAATCTTCAAATTTGTCTCATGCACCCAGCCGTATTTGGCCGGGCCTTCTCGCAATCGCCCCACCTGCGCCCAGCGCTCGCCGCCCGGTTCATGCACCCACCTGATTATCCATACCCTCTCGCCGGCGGATATGTCCCAGTGAAAGACAACCGCAGGGGGGAGGGGCACGAGCTGGTTCATGTAGTCGAGCGTATTGTCGAGCCCGCCGTGCTCGCGGCTAATTCGAATGTACTTCTCGCCCGTTTTCCAGTGGATGAATAGCGGTACAAGGACTTTTCCCTCAATGTCGGACCTCAGGAAGCCTTCCGAGATCCTCGCCTTGTCGTGCAGCCACGGCGCCACTTTCCAAACCCACGGCGACACGACAATAATCGCGATTAATATTGCGAGCGAGCCGAATACGACAAGGCGTGGGACGAAATACGACCACTGCTCGAAGTCGAGTCCGCATTCTGGGCAGGTTTTTGAGTCGACATGTATATGCGACCGGCATTTCGGGCAGCGTTTCTGTGCGGCTGAAAAATCGAACCCGCAGTCCGGGCAGTATTTCAGCCGGTCGAAAAATTCAGCGCTGCATTGCGGACATGTAAAGGGCATTGCTTACTTATATATTATAAGACGTATTTCGAAGACATTTGTTCTGGCAGGAGAGTATTTCGGTTAATTGTAGAAAAAAGATCCCCGTAAAGGGTATCATCTGCGCATGGTCGAGACTCACGTATATTCCCCTAAGACAAATGTCACCGTTGTCAGGACAAAGGCAAATAATGATGCGAGAGCCCCTTACGTGAGCTTTGCAATGCCGGCGTATAACGAGGAGGAGAATATCGAACGGACTTTGAGAGAGTGTGTCGAAGCGTTCGGAAGAGCGGGGCTGGGAAATATTCCGAGAGACGGGCAGTGGGGGGAGATCGTTGTCACAAACGATTGTTCAAGGGATACAACCGGCGAGATTCTGAAACGTCTGCAGGAATCGATACCGAATCTGGTGATTGTCACACACGATGTAAAAAACCAGGGATATGGCCGCGCGCTTTCGGACGCGATAGAGGCGTCGAGGGGCGAGTGGGTCGCGACAATCGATTCCGACGGCCAGTTCAATCCCGCGAACCTCCCCGATCTGCTCGGCAAGACGGGTGAGAATGTCGATTGTGTCGCGGGTTTCCGTATGAAAAAGAAGGACAGCCTGATTCGGATTTTTGCCGACCGCGGACTCAATCTGATTGTGCGGGCACTTTTCGGGATCAGGCATCGCGACACTAACTGCGCGTTCAAACTTGTGAGGCGGGATGTCTTAAAGAGCATCACAATTGAGTCGAACGGATTTCAGACTCCCACGGAGATCGTTATCAAATTGGACGCGCTGGGTTATAAGCTGGTCGAGTGCGGAGTGGAGCACCGGTCGAGGGGGGAAGGGAAAAGCAAGCTGAAGGTTATTAAGACGTCGATCGATTTCCTCAAATTCCTCTTTTACCTGAGAGGGAGAATTAATCAATATAGAAAAGGAATTATAAAGCGGTTGTGATTTCTGCCTCTTCCGGGTTTAAAGTGGGTGTCAAGGGATATATTAATCGAATTCAATGTGATGTATTAATTAAATTCTTACAGTAGCGCTGGCCTCCCGGTCGGCTGGAGCGGGGACGTCCCGTCCGCGAAAGACCAATCTGCCCGGTAGTTTCGAGTATGCCGACGAGGACGTCAGCGTTACGTTCAGGCGGTGACAGGCACCCCGATTTCGCCTGTCGAGATATGTGGGAAAGTGAAACTTGTCATCAGGCGAAATCGGTGTGCCAGTCCCCGCCTGAATGTGTGCCAGTCCCCGCATAAAGGACTTGACAGGGCGTTATGTCTCTTGTAGCATAACGTCATGATTCCGGTCGAACCCGGCAGGTTGGTCGATAAACGATGATATCTGTTGACGAAGCGGTTAAGATCGTACTTGGAACGGCTGAGACACTCGCCCCCATTACTGTGTTTACGGAGGGATCGAGAGGATTTGTCACGTTCGGACCCGTGTTCGCCGACATGGATTCCCCGTCGTTCGACCGTGTGATGATGGACGGTTACGCGCTCAAGGCGTCATTTTCAGGCGATGGCGCGGTTCTTCCGGTCGACGGCATAATCGGGGCAGGCGAATTTCGAACGGACACGGTCGCGGACGGTCACGCAGTGAAAATCATGACCGGCGCTCCTCTCCCGCCCGGCACCGACTCGGTAATTCAGGTGGAGCTGACATCCGATCCCGGCGACGGCAAGGTGAAACTGCACGCGATGATGAAATCCGGCGACAATGTCTCACCCCAGGGAGACGAGGCAAAAAAAGGCACCGTGTTAATTCCCGCGGGGACAGTCATCGATTCGCCAGCGGCGTCGGTATGCGCGATGGCCGGGTTCTCGCTGGTCGAAGTTATCGCGCTTCCCAAGGTGGGGGTGCTTCCGACCGGGGCGGAACTTGTCAAACCAACCAGTCAGGTACCCGCACCCGGATACATTCGTGACACGAACACATCCGGAATTTTCGTCCAGAGCCTTTCGTGGGGCGGAATTCCGATCAGGCTCGGATATCCCGGCGACGATCCCGCGAAGATAAGAGCGTTAATCGATAAAGGGCTGGATTGCGACATCCTCGTTCTAACCGGCGGTGTGTCGATGGGCGATTACGACTATGTGCCGGACATTCTGAAGGAAGCCGGTGTCGAGATCTTGTTCCACAAGGTCGCGCTGAAGCCCGGAAAGCCGATTCTCTTCGGCAGACGCGATAAAACATACGTGTTCGGACTTCCCGGTAATCCGGTCGCGGGATATCTCGGGTTCGAACTTTTTATCGGGCCGCTGATACGTCGAATCGCGGGTGAAACCGGATTCAGAACACAATGGTTCAAAGGGATCGCGGGGGGAGATTTCAAGGTCAAGTCCGACCGGACCCTCTTTTTGGTTTCAAAAGCAAGATGGGAAGACGGGAAATGGGTGGTTTATCCTGTCGAATCGAAGGGATCGGCGGATATCGCGAGTGTGGTCGGGACAAATTGTTTCGCAAGGTTCGAAGAGGGCAGGTACGCGGTGTCGTCAGGCGAAGAGGTGAATTTCTTTTTCACCAGAGGGAGCCTTTATGGAGCTCAGAGATAAATCGGGGAGGAAGATAAACTATCTTCGTCTTTCAATCACCGACCGCTGCAACATGCGGTGCGTCTACTGCATTCCCGAGGAGGGCATCGACTTCATCCCGCGTGATTCTATTTTCAGCCTTGAGGAACTGGCGGAGGTTTCGGCGCGGTTTATTCGGATATTCGACATCGACAAGATTCGTCTTACTGGCGGGGAACCGCTGGTGCGGAGAAATATCGATTACCTGATAAGAACTCTCGCGTCCGAACCGAAACTCAAAGAAATCACCCTGACCACAAATGGCGCTCTGCTTGCGTCAAGAGCGCAGGCATTGTACGAAGCCGGACTGCGGCGTGTGAATGTCTCGCTCGATTCTCTCAATCCCGAAAGATTTCGCGACATTACCGGCGGAGGAAATCTTTCAAGCGTTCTGAAGGGTTTGAAAAAAGCGGCTGAGGTCGGATTCAAGCCGGTAAAAATCAACACAGTGCTTCTTCCCGGATTCAATGAGGCGCGCGAGATGGTCGAGTGGGCGAATCGGGAGGGATACATTCTGAGGTTCATCGAATTCATGCCGCCGTCGACAATCACGTCCAGGAGAATCGAGGGCAGGGGACCAAAGGAATCCGACATCGTTGATGAACTTGAATCGGCCTTTGGGAAATCTGTCTTGTTGGAATCAAACAACGGTGACGGCGGAAAAATCGCGCATCGGTTCGGATTTGAAAATAACAATATGGTCTTTGAGGTCATTCCCGGCACGTCCGAGCCGTTCTGCGGGACGTGCAACCGCATACGGATTGACTGCCAGGGTGTGCTGCGATCATGCCTGTACAGCACGGACACTCTTTCGCTGAGGGACCTTGCAGAGAGTTCGGACGATGAATTCGCCGAGGCTGTTTTATTATTCATTCGGAAAAAAATGGGACGGACGCTCGATCATATCGGGACAAATATGTCGGCGATCGGGGGCTAAAAATGGAACTCAGTCATCTTGATGAAAAAGGCCAGGCGAGGATGGTCGATGTCTCCGACAAGGACATCACCAAACGTGTTGCGATTGCAGGCGGCTTTATTTTCATTCGTCCCGAGGTAATCGAATCGATTAAATCGGGGACGGTCCCGAAGGGCGATGTGCTCGCGACAGCGCGAATAGCCGGAATCCAGGCGGCGAAGCGCACGAGCGAACTTATCCCGTTATGTCACCCGCTGCCTATCGACCAGGTCACCGTGGATTTTTCAATTATTGATGAAGGTATAGAAATAACGTCGAAGGTTGTATCTACCGGCAGAACGGGCGTTGAGATGGAGGCGTTGACAGCCGTCTCTGTCGCGGCGCTGACGATATACGATATGGTCAAGGCTGCCGACAAGTCGATGAAGATCGGCGAGATTCGATTACTGGAGAAGTCGGGCGGACGGTCGGGTCATTATGTAAGGGGTGAAGAAAAATGAAATCGGCGAAAATCCTTGCGACGTGCCTGAGCGAGAAGAAGGGCACCGTGAAACGGAATGTCGGGACGATAAATCTCATCGAGAATCTCGGGGTCGAGGGAGACGCGCACGCCGCTCCGGGGAAACGTCAGGTCTCGATCATCAGCATCGAATCGCATAAAAAAATGAAGGAGAGGGGTATCGAGGTCGGTCCCGGCGGTCTCGGCGAAAACCTCACGATCGAGGGCTTCATGCCGCATGAACTGTCGGTCGGAACAAAGCTCAGCGTGGGAGATGTCCTGCTCGAAGTTACTAAAATAGGCAAAGAATGCCATTTGGCGTGCGCGATAAGAAAAGAGGTTGGCGACTGCCCGATGCCGAGGGAAGGAATTTTCGCGGCCGTGATCAAAGGAGGCGAGGTCAGTGTCGGACAAACCCTTGACATCATTTAGGGCGCAGGTCGTGACGGTGTCGGATACCCGCTCGACCGGCGAAAATAAAGACACTGTCGGACCGATGCTGACGTCGATACTTCGAGATCAGGGCGTGACAGCCGACGATCCGATCATCGTACCGGATGAAAGCGAAAAAATTGCAGCGTTACTTGCCAAACTGGCTGATGATGGGAGGATCGATTTTATCCTTACCACAGGCGGAACAGGTCTGGCTCCGAGAGATGTAACACCAGAGGCGACGAGGGAAGTACTTGACAAGGAAATTCCGGGACTTGCCGAAGTCATGCGTCATGAGGGCGGGACAAAAACGATGAGGGCATATCTTTCGCGCGGTATTGCTGGAATTCGAGGTCGGACGCTGATAGTAAATGTGCCGGGAAGCGAGCGCGGCGCGATTCAGTCGATAGAAACGTTACTGCCGCTTTTTCCCCATGCGCTTGAGACAATAAAAGGCGAAACTCGCGAATGCGGAAAAGCGGTCGGCGATGAAGATCGGCATCACACGCATTGATACATATAAAAGAAATGATAAACACCGCGGTAATATTAACGGGGGGAAAAAGCAGCCGGTACGGACGTCCCAAAGGGCTTGAAACCGTCGCCGGACAACCGCTTGTCAAAAAAATCGCCGATGAAATCCGCGCTGCGGGCATATCAAATATCTATCTGTCCACGAACGAGCCGGAGAGATATGCCGACCTTGGTTTTCCGACAATTCAGGATAAATTCGTCGATTGCGGACCGCTTGCGGGCATTCACAGCGCCTTGGTCGAGACAAAAGCTGACAAAATTCTCGTCCTGCCGTGCGACCTTCCGGGTATTACATCGAGAGAGATCAAAAAAATCCTGGAGGCGGCAATCGACAATCCCAAACATGTCGTGTTCGCGGTGACAGAATCGCGCGATCATCCGCTGTGCTCGGTTGTAAGCACTGAACTCACTGAATCTATCGAGATGGAATTGGTCAAGGGACATCACAGCGCCCACAAATTTTTCAGGAGTGTCGATCACGGCACTGTTTTTTTCGAGGACGAGTCGCCGTTTTATAACGTGAACACTGAGGAAGATTTAAAGGGGTGGGAGGTTAAAAAATCCTTAACCCGTCAGCCATGTGAGTGAACTATAAGAATCCGCTCCATAACTGTCGCGGTTCTGTGGGATATTCCCGCTATAACAGACCCAGCTAACAACAGAACCGCGACAGTTATGGAGCGGATAGATTCCCAAACTGCTGAGGTGTTACAAAAATCAGTTTGTGTTAATTTTTGGGCGATTATTACTTTGCTTGTTGGTTGCATACGGGGTAAAAAAAACAAAATCTAAACCAAACGAGGAGAAAATCGTTAATGACCGCATCAAAAATCTACATGTCTAATCCTTCCGAAACCGCCCGGAAAAACCTGGCCAAGTTTTTCAAAGACAATAAGGTCAAGGTCGAATGGGTACCGTCATCGGACACCGCCAGCGTTGTCATCGACTGGCCGAGCCGGAAATTGTCATGCAAGCCCGGACTTCTTCACTCCGGCGGACGGATCACGTGCTCGGACGCGTTTAAAGCTGCGGGAAAGCTGAATACAAAGCTTGCCGTGGTCGGTGAACTCATGAACCATCTCGATATCAAAATCTGCGCATGCCAACTGGGGTGCTTCGACTGATGAAGATCTGGCTGGTGGCAGGGGCGATGTCCGGCGTGGGCAAAACCACGCTGGTCGAAAGGTTGATTAAGGTCCTTCCGGATTCCGAGTTCCTGAAAATCGGTCACGGGAGGAAAAGAAGAAAGGGTCCTGAAAATTATTTCACGTCCACCGATGACGGGCTCGCGTTTATTGAATCTCTGAGGGGACGATGCGAGCATTGTGTCGTCGAGTCCAACCGCCTTGTGGGCAAAATAGATGCCGACATCGTTATTTTTCTTGACGGGTCTACGGGTGACCGCCGTCAGGATGCCGATAATCTCCGGAAGTCCGCGAACATCATCATCGGTCGGAATTCCAATGTGTCCAAGTGGCGTTCCGTGCTGGAAAAACTCAAGCTTGGTGGGACAACAAGAGACAAGGTAATTGGTATTTTGAAAGCGCAGTCCGAGTTTCTGCGTGAGCAGAAGATGACCATCCGGACAAAAATCTGGTTCGGCGTCGAGCAGAGGGTAGTTTTCGGCGAGGGACTCGCGCGTCTGCTTCAGGGCATCGACACTCAAGGGAGTCTGACTCAGGCTGCAAGGGATGAGGGCATCTCCTATCGGCACGCCTGGGGAAATATCAAGGAGGCGGAGGAGCGTCTCGGATTCAAACTGCTTGATCGTCAAACAGGCGGAAAATCCGGAGGGGGTTCCCAGTTGACGAAAAAGGGACGTCGGCTGCTCTACGGCTATGACCATCTTAAGCGCAGGATTATCCGCGAGAGCAACAAGTGGTTTATCGAGCTGACCGAGGAACTGAGTCGGGACGATGGTGGATAAAATCGCGCATGGAATCCGCTCCATAACTGTCGCGGTTCTGTATGAAAGAACTCTATGGCTGTCGCGGTTCTGTATGAAAGAACTCTATGGCTGCCGCGGTTCTGTATGAAAGAAAGTGCTAATAACAACAGAACCGCGACAGTTATGGAGCGGATTCCTGAGTATTAAGCGCGAAATATTATTTTATGTCTTGACAATTTTGGTGGAAGTAAGCATTTTATAGCTTGAACTTAAAGCAAGAGTGGGTTTCAATTACGTAATTAAGTCTTAAAGGCGGTCGGCATGCTGGAATCGCTGCTACATCCGCAAAGCATTGCCATAATAGGGGCTTCAAGGTACCCGGGGAAGTACGGCCACGGGGTCGTGTTAAACCTTATCGAAGGCGGGTACGAAGGCAGGATCATACCCGTAAATCCCAATGCCGACAAAATTCTCGGACTCAAGTGTTATCCAAGCCTCAAAGCTTACGGTGAAAAAGTCGACCACAGCATTATCGTAGTCCCGGCTCCAAGGGTTAAGGACGCCGTAATCGAATCCATCGAAGCCGGCGTTAAGATGGTGGTCGTTATCGCTGCCGGATTCAAAGAGGTCGGGGACGGCGGCGCCGCGATGGAAAATGAAATCGCCACGATTTGCCGGAAGGCGTCTGTGAGGCTCCTTGGACCGAACTCACTCGGATTAATCAACACCGAATATAAAATCAACGCTTCTGTCGCTCCGGGAATGCCATTGCGCGGAGGAATATCTATTTTTTCCCAGTCAGGATCTGTCTGTTCGACAATTGTGGACTGGGCGCACGGACGTCAGCTCGGCCTGGCAAAGTTTGTGAGCCTCGGAAACAAGGCCGACCTCGGTGAGCTTGAGTTCCTTGAAACGCTCGCCTGCGACCCGCAGACAAAAGTCATCTGCGGTTACCTGGAGACCATTTCATCCGGCGATGAATTCATCAAAACCGCTGAATTTGCGGCGTCGACCAAACCCGTTATCCTCCTGAAGGTCGGAACCACCGAAGCCGGCGGCCGAGCGACAATTAAGCACACCGGCGAGTTGGACGGCAGATCTGTCGGTTACGGCGCGGCTTTCAAGAGGTCTGGTGTCGTTCGCGCCGACACATTCGACGAACTCCTCGATTACGCTACCGCGTTCGGATTGCAGCCCCTTCCCGAGGGCGACAGGGTCGCGATAATCACAAACGCGGGCGGTCCCGGGATCATGGCAGCCGACATGGTCGACCGCATGGGACTTACGATGGCGGAACTCAGCCAGGAATCCCTTGATGCATTGAGAAAACAACTGCCGCCCGCGGCCGTTGTCGAAAATCCGATCGACCTGATGGGCGACGCCGGTCCGGACCGTTACGTGACCGCCGTAACCACTCTTCAGAAAGATACAAATGTGGATAGCATGATCGTCATCATGACAAAACAGGGGGAGACACAGCCGGTCGAAACCGCAAGGGCGCTCAAAGAAATTATAGATGGGTCGAAACCTCTTCTGATGGTACTGATGGGCGGTGTGGCGATAAAGCCCGGACGCGATGAGCTTGCGTCCCTGAATCTCCCCTGGTTCATTTCCCCGGAACGTGCCGTAAAGGCAATAAAATCGATGTTCGATTATGCCGCTTGGCGAAAAAGGCCGCCGAGAGTTGTAACGCGATTCCCCGTAAACCGTCGAAGGGTCGAGCGGATCATCAACAGGCACGTGAAAAGAGGACACGCCGAGATAACCGAGGTCCAGGCGAAAGAAATCCTGCGCGCGTACGACTTCAATGTGCCTGAAGGCGACATGACGAAGAACTCGGAGGAAGCGGTCGAGGTCGCCGAGAGGATCGGCTATCCGGTTGCGATGAAAATCGCGTCGTACGATATCATCCACAAATCGAATGTCGGTGGAGTGAAGCTGAATGTCGGCAACGCTGAGGCGGTGCGCGATACTTTCGAGCTGATGATGCTGCGTGTAAACCGCCGCGTACCCGAGGCGCGGGTCGACGGGATTTATGTGGAGCAAATGTGCTCTCCGGGACTTGAGGTTATCATCGGAATGAGGTCCGATCCGGATTTCGGGCCAATGTTGATGTTCGGACTCGGAGGAATTTTTGTCGAGGTTATGGAGGACATCACTTTCTACCTTGCTCCGATCACCGAAAACGAAGCGATGCAGATGTTAAGGGGCACAAGGTCATACAAACTGCTGATGGAACGTCACGGACAGGGCGGGATCGACCTGCATGCGGTCGCGAGCGGGCTCCAGCGGATCAGCCAGCTCGTCACCGACTTCCCCCAGATAGCCGAGCTTGACATCAACCCGTTCCTTGTTCGCGAGTTCGGCGACCCGCCTGTTGTGGTTGACGCCAGGATGATTCTGTCCAATATGCGGGGGGAACATGCCTGACCGAGCCGGGAACAAAATCAATCAGAACTGGGAAGTAACGTTCCAGGACCTCATAACAACGGCTGAAGACGCAATAAAGCTGTTACACCCTGGAAGCAGAATTTTTATCAGCACCGGTTGCGCTCAACCTCTGAAATTGACGGAAGCGCTGGTTAAACATTGTAGGGACCTGTCCGACACGGAAATTATCCAGCTTCTCACGCACGGAGACGCGCAGTACGCAACGAGGGAATTATCCAATTATTTTCGCGTCAACAGTTTTTTTATAACGGACAGCACACGAGATATTATAAACGAGGGACTCGGCTCGTATATTCCGATCTTTCTCTCCGACATACCCAAGTTGTTCACGTCGGGGCAGCTTCCGCTCGACGCCGCGTTGATACAGGTCACGCCTCCGGATGAGCTTGGGATGTGCAGCCTCGGAATTTCCGTCGATATAGCCAAAAGCGCGGTTGAGAACGCGACGCTTGTCATCGCGCAGGTTAACAGTTTGATGCCGAGGACGCACGGCGACAGCCTGATTAACGCGCACGATCTGGATTACCTGGTGCCCGGCGACATGCCGCTCTTGGAATACTGGTCCCCGCCAAGCAGCGACGTGCATCGAAAGCTTGGCGAATATGTCGCCGCGCTAATCGACGACGGGGCTACGATTGAGCTTGGCATAGGCGGAATTACCAGGGACGTGCTCGCGTTCCTTAAGGACAAGCACGACCTCGGTGTCCATTCCGAGATGATCAGCGATGAAATAATCGAGCTTGTCGAAGGCGGCGTCATCACGGGAGCCTACAAATCCGTCGATAAGAGAAAAATCGTCGCCAGTTTCTGCATGGGCACCAAACGTCTGTACGATTACATCGACGATAACCCGGATTTCTATTTCAAGCCGACGGAATATGTAAATGACCCTGTCGTTATCGGGCGTCAGAACAAACAGGCGTCGGTTCATCTCGCCCTCGAGGTCGACCTGACCGGGCAGGTGTGCTCCGACTCCCTTGGAACCAAATTTTATTCCGGAATTGGCGGACAGCCCGACTTCATCAGGGGCGCGTCGATGTCGAACGGGGGTAAAGCGATCATCGCGGTGCCGTCGACAACGGAAGATGGCTCGGAATCCCGCATTGTCACCCACCTCGGGAAAGGGGCGGGTGTGGTGACTACCCGCGGAGCTGTGCATTATGTGGTCACTGAGTACGGGTCCGCTTATCTCCATGGGAAAAGCATACAGGAACGCGCGCTGGCCTTAATCAGCATCGCGCATCCGAATTTCCGTGAAAAATTGTTTAAGGAAGCGATCGAGGCAAGGTATCTCCATCCGGGGATGACAGAAGTCGAAGGGCGGCTTCACGTCGGCTCCGCGGACCTGCGGTCGTCGTATGTTCTCGACGACGGCACGCTAATCCATTTCAGACCCGTTCATCCGACCGACCCAGAGCGAGTGAAGGACCTTTTCTACGCCCTAACCGAGGAAAGCATGTATCTCAGGTTTATGTCGCGAATGAAACGTCTCCAGCGAAAACAGTTAAACGAGATGGTTTATATCGATCATCGCGATGAGGTGGTCCTTGTCGGATTTCTGGAGGAGGCGCACGGCGAGGAGATCATCGCGATGGGCGGTTATTACCTCAATCCCAGAACCAACAGGGCGGAGGTCGCGTTCCTAGTTCATGACAAGTGGCAGCGCAGGGGAATCGGCACGTTTCTCTTCAAGCAGCTGACGAACATCGCGAGAAGTTACGGCATCGCGGGATTCACGGCGGAGACACTTCCCCAGAACAAGTCGATGCAGAGCGTGTTCAATAAATGCGGACTGAAACTGTCGAGCAGCATCGAGGAAGGCGTGTATGTATATTCTATGGATTTTTAAGGACCCGCCCCGTAGGCTCGCAGATATAGTTTCGGATAAAATTGTAGCGCTGACCTCCCGGTCGGCTGGCGCGGGGACGTCCCGTCCGCGCATATACAAACTGTTTAGCATTATTGAGGAGTAATTGCCGACGGGGACGTCAGCGTTACAGCCGACCAGGAGGTCAGCGTTACAGCCGACCGGGAGGTCAGCGCTACAGCCGACCGGGAGGTCAGCGCTACAGCCGACCGGGAGGTCAGCGTTACAGCCGACCAGGAGGTCAGCGTTACAATACCGATCGGGTTTCCAAGCGTTACTTGACAAACTTTTGTGCGAACGTCTAACATGATGCGCTCCAAATCCCTGAGGGGGGACCCGAATTGAAGACCGATATCTAAAATGTTGGTGCATTAATTTAGGTCCGATATTTTCGCATGTTTTTCCGATTCGCAAGGAGATTGAATGATGTCCGATCAAGCTGGAAATAATTTGCCTCTTACCGGTGTGCGAGTTCTCGACGTTTCGAGAATCCTTGCCGGACCGTTCTGCACAATGATACTGGGCGACCTGGGCGCTGAGATCATCAAGGTCGAACGCCCCGGAGCGGGCGACGACACACGCTCTTGGGGACCTCCGTTCGCGGGCGGCGAAAGCGCATACTACATGTGCTGCAACCGCAATAAAAGGTCCATCACGATCGACTTCAAGAAGCAGGAAGGGATCGAATTAATCAAAGAATTCGCGAAGGTGTCCGATGTCCTTGTCGAGAACTTCACTCCCGGGCTGATGGATAAATTCGGCCTGGATTACGAAACGCTGAGGAAAATAAATCCCCGACTGATCTATTGCTCGATCTCAGCGTACGGACAGGACGGGCCGTACAAAGATCGTCCGGGTTACGACATGGTCCTCTCCGCAGTCGGCGGACTCATGTGGATCACCGGCGAACCCGGACGAGATTCGGTGAAGGTTGGCGTCGCGATCACCGACGTTGTCACAGGCGTCTACGCGTCCGGCTCGATCATGGCGTCGCTTATATGGCGCGAAAAATCCGGCATAGGGCAATTCATCGACCTGAGCCTTCTCGACGTCCAGATCTCATGCCTCGCGAATATTGCAAGCTCGTATCTCGTCGCCGGAAAGGAAGCCCAGCACTGGGGCACCGCGCACGAGTCGATTGTCCCGTACCAGGTTTTCAGAACCAAAACGCTCCCGATATCAATCGCTGTGGCAAATCAGAAAATGTGGATCAATTTTTGCGAGCTTGCCGGAAAGAAGGACTGGCTGACGGACCCCCGGTTCGTGACGAATCCGAAACGCGTCGAGTTCCGCGAAATTCTGATACCCCTCGTTCAGGAATTGTTGTTGACGAAGACATGCGAGGAGTGGATGGATCTGCTCGTGGCGGCGTCGGTACCATGCGGTCCGGTCAACACGATGCAGAGCCTGTTCGCCGACCCGCAGGTCGCTTTCCGCAAGATGGTCGAAGAGGTTCCGCATCCGACTATTGGTAAAGTTAAGCTCTCAAGGCCGCCGATCAAATACAGTGAGACTCCGACGTCAATCAAAAGGTACCCTCCTCTGCTCGGTGAGCATACGGATGAGATACTGAAAACCATTCTAGGATACGATGACAAGAAGATCGCCGAGCTTAGGGCGAAGGAAGTACTTTAGTAAATTAATTATTTAATATATTTAATATCCGCTCCATGACTGTCGCGGTTCTGTAGGAAGGTGAGTAATCTCGACTACTAATCCGCTCCATAACTGTCGCGGTTCTGATGTTAGTATGGCTTACTTTCGTACAGAACCGCGACAGTTATGGAGCGGATTCCTAAAAAACCGACAATCAGCCGTCAAAAATGCGAGTCGTTTACCATTTTCTTCTGAATTGGGAAATCCGTCACAATTTCCGTTCATCACCTCCCGGAATCACGTGAAAAGCCGATGAAATGCGCCTTGTGCTTTTCAGCACATTAACTTCCGGATGACCCAAATTTCTTGACATTGTTTTTCTTTAGGGTTAAGATAACTTCCCCGATTCGGATGGGAATCTACAAAAGGGGAGGAGATCCTGATTCGTATTAGGAAGATGGTTCTTCTGCGACCTTAATGTAGGTTTGTCGGATGGGGCTTGTTCCGGTTTTTGTAGATTCATTATCCATATATCAAGAGGAGCGTTATGGGATTTGAATTTATCGAAGGGAACGAAGCGATCGCGCGCGGAGCGATGCGCGCCGGCTGCGATTTTTACGCGAGTTACCCTATCACCCCCGCATCTTCCATCCTCCATTACATGAATGAATTCGTCCCCCACAAGGGCGGCACGGTAATCCAGGCCGAAGATGAGATCGCGTCCATGGGATTCTGTCTCGGGGCTTCGATGGCCGGTCGCAAGGTGCTGACAGCAACAAGCGGCCCCGGAATCAGCCTCTACAGCGAGAACATCGGACTCGCCATCATGGGCGAAACCCCGATCGTGATCGTGAATGTGCAGAGGCAGGGACCGGCAACAGGCTCCGCGACAAAGGGAGCCGAGGGCGACATCCAGTTTACGCGATGGGTAACATCCGGAGGCATGCCGATCATCGCCCTAAGCCCGGCCACGGTCGAAGACGCGTACCGGCTTACTTACATTGCCTTTAACTTCGCCGAAAAATTCCGGACACCGGTTTTCGTAATGTCGAGCAAGGACCTTGGTGTCACGCAGGAATCATGCGACCTCGACTCCGTCGAACTTCCACCGCTCGTGAACCGTAAAAAAATCGAGCCTGGGCTTGCCGAATATCTTCCGCATCATTTTGACAAGCTGGAAGACGTACCGGCATTTTCGGAATTCGGCGGGGATTACATCGCGCGCTACACAACGTCGATGCACGACAAAGCTGCCTATCTGACCACGAATCCCGCGACGATTCAGGAGATGATCGATCATTTCTCGGCCAAGATCGAATCGGCAATCGATGAGATATCCCTTTACAGGGAGGATGTCCAGGACGGGGCCGACACGTTGATCATCAGCTACGGAATTACATCGCGGTCCGTCAATGTCGCGGTCAATGAAGCCCGCAAGAAGGGTAAAAAAGTGTCGTCGCTTGTCCTTCAGACCCTTTGGCCCTGTCCGGAGAAAGTAATCAAGTCGGCGATGAAGGGCATGAAGAAAATTATTGTCCCTGAAATGAATATGGGACAGTACATTATCGAGATCGAGAGGCTCGCGCCGCCCGATGCCGAGGTGGTCGGCGTTTTGAAGATGGACACCACGCTGGTTGCTCCCAGTGAAATTCTTAGCAAGGGAGGCCTGCTGTGACAGAATTAAAGTACACATCTTACATGACCGATAAAATCGGACCGCTGCCGTTCTGTCCGGGATGCGGCCACACTACTTTAATCAATGCGCTGGATAAAGCCCTTGTGAAGCTTCAATTGGATCCGCTGAATGTCGTTATCGTAACGGATATCGGCTGTATCGGGCTTTCGGACCGTTATTTCACGACTCATGGATTCCACGGGCTTCACGGGAGGTCGATCACATACGCATGCGGGTTGAAACTCGCTCGCCCCGACCTTACCGTCATCACTATAATGGGCGACGGCGCGACGGGAATCGGGGGAACGCACTTCCTGAATGTCGCCAGACGAAATATCGGCATTACACTGATAATCGGAAATAATTTCAACTACGGGATGACCGGCGGTCAGCATTCGGTGACGACACCGTCCGATGGAATTACCTCTTCGACGCCGTGGGGGAATCCGGAAGGTCCGATGGATCTCTGCGGAACGGCAGCCGCCGCCGGTGGAGCCTGGGTTTACAGAGCGACGATGTTCGATAACGACCTCTCCGATAAGATTGCCGATGCCATTTCGCAGCCCGGATTCGCGATGATGGACGTCTGGGAGCTCTGCACCGCTTATTACATGCCGAAAAACCAGTTGAAAAAGAAAGAGCTATTTGAACTTCTCGACAGTTACGGTTTCAAGACAGGCCTGGTTGCGGACAATCCCCGTCCGGAGTACTCCATAAAATACCGCCAGCAATTTGAGGCGGCAAAACTAACTTATAAAGACAAGCCGAAGATCGAGCCGAAGTTCAAGCATTCGGTAAAACGCCAGACCGGCATAATTATTGCCGGAAGCGCGGGTCAGAAGATCAAGTCGGCTGCGACCCTCCTCGCGGAAGGCGGTATTTTCGCGGGATTGCATGTTACGCAAAAAGACGACTACCCGATCACCGTACAGACGGGACATTCGGTCGCCGAGATAATTTTCAGCCCCGAGGTTATCGATTACACGGGTATCGAGTCCCCGGATTATTTTGTCCTGATTTCTGAGGACGGATTGAAACGGACCAAGGCGAAGATCCAGAAGCTTCCGGAAACATGCGTCCTGTATGCGTCCGATGATCTCGAATTGCCCGAGACGAAAGCGAAAGTGCGGCGCCTTCCGTTTAACGCCCTTGCAAAGGAAGTCGGGAAGCTGTCGCTTTCGACAGCGTCGCTCGCGTTAATGCTCGCCGACAGCGGGTTGTATCCCGTCGAGGCGTTTGAAACCGCTATCAAAACCTTCAGCAGCGAAAAAATCGCCGACATCAATCTGAAGGCCGCTGAAGCGGGAGTTAAATTACTGACCGAGTCAACATCAGCCTGATAAATTCGTGGAGGAACGAACGATGACAAAAAGAACTATCGTAACCATGCCCGGAGACGGCATTGGTGCGCATGTTATGGACCAGGCACTGCGCGTGCTTGAGGCAGTACGATTCGAAGCCGATTATGTCCACGCCGATATCGGATGGGAATTCTGGGTCAACAATGGAAACCCGCTTCCACCGAAGACACTCGAGCTCCTGGAGACGCATCGGGTCGGACTCTTCGGCGCGATCACATCGAAACCCAAGGAAAAGGCGGCCAAGGAGTTGTCCGAAAAACTTCAGGGTCAGGGGTATGTATATTTCAGTCCCATCGTAACCCTCCGCCAGCATTTTAATTTACAATTATGCATTCGACCATGCAAGACATTCGCGGGCAATCCGCTTAACTTCATCAGGCGGACTGCGGACGGCGGTTTCGAGGAGCCGAATGTCGATGTCGTAATTTTCAGGCAGAACACCGAGGGCCTGTATTGCGGTGTCGAATGGACCGATCCGCCGGAGCAGGTTCGGAAAGCTTTCGAAACGCATAAAAAATTCGCGCCGTTCAAGGATGTCCCCGGCAAGGAGCTTGCGATCTCATCTCGAATCTTCACATGGAAAGCATGCCTTTACATCGCGGAGAAGGCTTTCGAGCATGCCGACAAGTACGGATACAAATCGGTCACGGTCTGCGAGAAACCCAATGTCATCCGCGAAACCTCCGGCATGATGGAAGCGGCCGCCCGTGAAGCTAAAAAGAAATACCCGCACATCGAGCACTGGTCAACGAATATCGACGCTCAGATGATGTGGCTGACAAAGAATCCGGAAGACTACGGCGTGATTCTCTGCGGAAACATGTTTGGCGACATTGCCTCCGATGGATTCGCCGGCCTGACCGGCGGACTCGGATTCGCGTGCAGCGGCAATATCGGCGAAACCTGCGCGGTATTCGAACCCACGCACGGCTCCGCTCCCAAATACGCCAATTTCAGTCCCTCGATCGTTAATCCCCTGGCCATGATCCTCAGTGCAGCGATGATGCTCGACCATATCAACGAGATCGAAAAGGCGAAGTTGATCCGCAACGCGGTCGCAGACGTAATCAAGGAAGGAAAGGTCAAGACCTACGATATGGTGAAGCTGCCAGGCACCCAGGATGTACTTCAAAAGGGCGCCGCGAGCTGCGAGCAGATGGGCGACGCGGTCGTGCAAAAACTGACTGTCGCATCCGTAACCGGGAGGTTCGCGCATGGTGACTAAAGCTGATATCGAAAAACTTTTCGCCAGACATTTGGGCAAAATCAAGGACGCAAAATTGAGGGACCAGGTTGTTGATGTCTGGGTCAAGGGCTGTGAGCTCGGTAAATGGGAATCGGTCGACGATCTCCTGAAGATGCCGTACACGCTTCTCACAGACACTCGCGGGATCAATTTCATAGAGCACACATTAGCGGTTACCGACGGGGCTGTGGGGCTTGCGGAAGCTCAAATCTCGAACTATCGCGAGATGCCCTACAAGCTCGACATGGACAGGCTGATCGCGGGCGGAATTCTGCACGATGTCGGCAAGCTGACGGAGATCGAACCGGACGGGCAGGGCGGATACCGCAAGAGCCATTCAGGCCGATGCGCGCGTCATCCCATATCCGGCGGAATCCTGGCGGGTAAATTCGATGTGCCCGACGAGGTCCTCAACACGATCGTCTGTCATGCCAAGGAGGGCGAGGGACGTCCGCAGGTTCTGGAGACGATTCTCATTCATCAGGCCGACTTCGCGACCTTCGACCCGCTCGTAATGCTCAAGAAGGGCGACTTGATACAGTAAGATTGGAGTATTGTCATGGGTAAAACAATCATTGAAAAAATTCTCGGCGCGCACGGCGGGAGAGAAGTTTCCGCCGGCGACATAGTCGATATTTATCTCGACGCACGGGTCGCGAGAGACTTCGGCGGCGCTAATGTCGTCAAGAACATCCGCGACAACGGGCTTGGAGTAGCCGATCCGTCAAAGACTTTCTTCACATTCGACTGCAATCCCGGCGGGTCGGACCAGAAGTACGCCACTAACCAGCAGATCTGCCGCGAATTCGCGCGCGAGTGGGGCATCAAGGTCTACGATATCGACAGCGGGATCGGTACGCATCTCGCGATCGATAACGGACTCGCGTGGCCGGGCTCGACATTCGTATCGACCGACTCGCATGCCAACATTCTCGGAGCTATCGGGGCGTTCGGTCAGGGAATGGGCGATTTGGACATCGCTCATGCTTTCGCGTACGGACGGGTCTGGTTCAAAGTCCCGCCGAGCGTGAAGGTCATTCTCAAGGGGACTCCGTCAGCTACAGCGACATCCAAGGACATGGCTCTCGCGGTCATGAAACAAACTGGCGCAAATGGTCTGCTCGGATTTTCGGCTGAGTTTTACGGCGACGTGGTCGATAAACTCGACCTTGCCGGACGCATTACAATTGCGTCGATGGTCACGGAGATGGGCGGCATTGTCGCTCTGTTCACGCCGAATAAAGAGGTTCTCAATCATTGCGAAAAAGCGACAGGCAGAAAGTTAGAGCCTGTCATTGCCGACCCGGACGCCAAATATGAATGGACACTCGAAGTCGATGTCCAGGGACTTAAGCCGTTTATCTCACGCCCGGGACATCCTGAGGATGTTGTGGAAGTCGCGAGCGTCAAGGGAGCAAAGATCGGGTCCGCGTTTATCGGCTCATGCACCAATGGCCGATACGAGGACCTCAAGCTTGCCGCTGATATTCTCAAGGGCAGGCATGTCGCTCCCGGCGTTGTGCTGAAAATCGTCCCGGCGACCGATGAAATCTGGCAGAGAGCGCTCGCTAGCGGCCTTATCAAGATTTTCAAGGACGCGGGCGCGCTTGTCGGAAACGCCGGATGCGCGGGTTGCGCGGCGGGACAGATCGGGCAGAACGGTCCGGGAGAAGTGACAATCAGCACCGGAAACCGCAATTTCGCGGGCAAGCAGGGCAAGGGCGAGGTCTATCTCGCGTCGCCCGCGATAGTCGCGGCATCCGCCATAGCGGGCGTCATCGCTTTCCCGGAGGAAATTCCCGCCAAGCCGGTTCTTTTCGAGATCGGCAGGAAGAAGGAATCCGCCGCGACCGCGAAGGCCGCATCGTCAGTGGGCGAGAAACCGACCGTAGTGAAGGGACGTGTCTGGGTCATTCACGAGGACAACATCGACACCGACATGATCTTTCACAACCGCTATCTCGCGATCACAAATCTCGCTGAGATGGGGCAATATACATTCGATAACCTCAAGGGCTGGGAGGATTTCGCGAAGAAGGCGAAACCCGGCGACATTGTCATCACCGGCAAGAACTTCGGAGCGGGATCATCCCGTCAGCAGGCAGTCGATTGTTTCATCTCCATCGGGACAGCGCTGATTATCGCGGAATCTTTCGGCGCGATATACGAGCGCAACGCGATAAATGGGGGATTCCCAATAATGAACGCGGACCTGTTGAAGTCAGGCTTGAAGGACGGCGACGAAATCGAGGTCGATTTATCAACAGGCAACATAAAGATGCCATCCGGTAACGTAATCCAGGGCCAGCCGTTCGCCGATGTACAGCTCGATATTTACAAGCGCGGCGGACTGCTGAGCGCCAATGTTACGGGGGTCACACATGGGTAAAACATTTGCAGAAAAGGTCCTGGCTAAAAAGTCGGGACAGGCCGAGGTCGTGCCGGGCCAGATAGTAATTGTCGAGCCTGAGCACCTCCTCACGCATGACAACACCTCCGCCATCATCGGAAAAATAGGCGGGGAGATCAAACAGTACGGCGTCGCGCGACCCGACATGCCGATAATTGTACTCGACCACGTGATTCCGGCGGTGGACGAGAAAACCGCGACAAACCATTTCAAAATACGTGAATACGTTAAGGCCAACAAGCTCCCGCATTTCTACGACATCGGTCAGGGAATCTGCCATCAGGTCGTTGTTGAGAAGGGACTCGCTCGTCCGGGCGACATCCTTGTCGGAAGCGATTCGCACACATGCATGTACGGCGCTGTCGGAGCGTTCTGCACCGGCATTGACCGCACAGAGGCTGCCGCGCTTATTCTCATGGGCAAAACCTGGCTGAGGGTTCCCGACACGATCAAGATGACCCTTACCGGAACTTTGCAGCCTGGTGTAACGGCGAAGGACCTTGTCCTCCACATCATCGGCGATATTGGCGCGGACGGCGCCAATTACCAGGCGGTCGAATTTCACGGCAATATCGGAGCGCTGTCGATCGACGACCGGCTTGTGATCGCGAACATGGGCATTGAGATGGGCGCGAAAATCGCCGTTTTTCCCGTCGATGACAAAACCCGTAAATGGCTGGCCGCTGCCGGTTTGAAAGAGTCCGAATATGAAGCAGTCTGGGCCGACCCGGACGCGAAATACATTCGCGAGCTTACGTACGATTTATCAAAGATCGTCCCGGTTGTCGCGGCTCCGCATAAGGTCGACAATGTCAAACCTGTGAGCGAGCTTGAGGGCATTCCCATTAATCAATTCCTTCTGGGAACATGCACGAACGGACGTCTGAGCGATCTCGAACTCGCCGCCGATATTCTGGACGGCCACAAGGTTGCCGAGGGATCGAGATTCCTCGTGCTCCCGGCATCGAAAGAGATTTATGAGGCCGCGTTGGACAAGGGCGTAATCGCGAGATTATCCCGTGCAGGCGCGTTGGTGCTGCCTCCGGGCTGCGGACCGTGCCTTGGAGCTCATCAGGGTTGTCTCGCTCCTGGTGAGAAATGCTTGAGCACGTCCAATCGCAATTTCAAGGGCCGGATGGGCTGCAAGGACGCCGAGATTTATCTCGCCAGTCCCGCCACAGTGGCGGCGTCGGCAATCACCGGCACGCTTACCGATCCCAGGAAAGTTCTTTCGGGGGTGTCGAAATGAGAATATGGAAATACGGCGACGATATAAACACCGACATGCTCTTCCCGGGCAAGTACACCTACACAGCCGCGACCGCCGAAGAGATCAAGCCCCATCTGCTTGAGGACCTCGACGCGGAATTCGCCGGCAACGTCCATGAAGGCGACCTGCTTTTCGCGGGCAAGAATTTCGGATGCGGAAGCTCGCGCGAGCAGCCGGTTGTCGGACTGAAAGCGGTCGGCGTACAGGCGATTGTCGCGAAGGGATTCGCGAGAATCTTCTACCGCGCCGCGATCAATCAGGGATTGCTCCTGGTCGAGTGCCCGGAAGCGGTCGACGCATACAAAGACGGCGACGAGGTCAAACTCGACGCGAAGGCCGGTATTCTCGAAGTTGCCGGAAAGCAATACACGTTCCCGAAACTCCCTCCGGAAATTCTCGCGATCAGAGATGCCGGCGGACTGCTTCCATACACAATGGCCAAACTTCAAGCCCGCAAGTAGGGGCGTGAGATTAATGGCTCATATCTAAGCAGAATATGAATACATGCAACCGTAAATCAGCGAAATACGGGGACTGGCAACGGATTTTGCCCTTGCAGTATTCAACACTTCCGAAGCGCTTTCTGGGCAAAATCCGGTGCCTGTCCCCAGTATTTCCATTGGGGCTTGAGATAAAAAGATTTTATGAATAATTTTGACCGGAGGATTTTATCCGGTCGTTAGATCCGTGAAGAAAGGAGAGTTACTGTGCGACTCTACGAATATGAAGCGAAGAAAATTTTCGGCGCGATGGGTCTTACTATCCCGAAACAGTACGGGGTGATCCATTCGCCGGACGATCTCGACGGTCTCGGCCTCAAATTCCCGGTCATGCTCAAGTCGATGGTACTGATCGGCGGACGCGGCAAGGCCGGCGGTATCAAGAAAGCGAAGGACATGGCGGAAGCCAAAAAACTCGCGGCCGATATTCTCAAAATCGTCATCAAGGGATATCCGGTCGAGACGCTCCTTGTTGAAGAGGTCGCGTCGGAAGCCGGAGCCTGCTATGTCGGCATTACGACCCATCCCGCGACATTCAATGTAATCATGATGGTCAGCGCGGCTGGCGGTGTCGATATCGAAGCCGTTGCCCTTGAAAAACCCGAGGCGATCCTGAAGCACGAGATTGTCGGAAACGACATGGAACTTCCAGAGAAATTTGCCGACGAATTTACAAACTTCCTCGTGAAGGGACTCGGCGGTAAAGATGCCCTGAAGCCGTCGATCAAGGATGCCCTGAAGAAATTGTATGCCACGTTCCAGGGTTACGACTGCAAGGTCGCCGAGATTAATCCGCTTTTGATCACGACCGACGATAAGGCGATAGCCGCTGACGCGAAGGTTGTCATCGATGACAACGCCCTCTACAGGCAGGGAGGTCTGTTCGAGCTTCTCGGCCTCAAGGGTGCGCGTCATGATGTGTCGGAGCTGACCAAAGACGAGGAAAGAGCCTCTGCCGGCGGATTTAAATATGTCGATCTTCTCCCCGAGGACGCTGTCGGCGATCCCGACAAACTTTATGTCGGACTCGTTCCCGGCGGCGCGGGCTACGGGATCTTTTCCATCGACGAAACCGCGAATGTCGGCGACAGGTTCTTCGGCGGCAAGGTCGTGCCGGTCAATTTCATGGACTCCGGCGGCGGACCGACGCTAGACGGTGTCGCGGAGATGTTCAATCTGCTGATGGACAAGAAAATCGTCGATCTCATTATCACATCGAGATTCGGCGGAATATCGTCCTGCGATGTATTCATACGAGGCACGGTCAAAGCTCTTCGCGACAGGTATGAAAAAGGTCAGCGCATGATCCCGATCGTCGGCAGGATGGTCGGAACCGACCTCCCGAGTGCCCGCGCGTTCCTTGAGAAAGCCAAGGCCGAAACCCCCGATTCGCTGAAAGACCTCGACATCGTTGTCGGCAATGAAAAAATCATGGTCGACGTAATCAAAGACGGTGTCGCAAAGGGATTCGAAGTAAAAGCCAGGGAAGCGGCCGTCGCGAGGTAATCTATACCGCCGTATCTCGGTAGCAGCTAGCCCGGAGCGTCAGCGGAGGGTAGCTGCTACGCAGATGTAAGATGTATATGAACAGGAGATGAAAAAAATGCAAAGAGTACCCGCCCATCAAGGAATGCTCTGTCACCTTATAAAACACGCGCGTCCCGATCTTGTTAAGGCGATCGAGAAAACGCAGGAAGTCGAAACCATTGTTGTCGGCCTCGGCAACCAGGGAACGCGTCACGCCGGTTTGATGCGCGATTTCGGCACGACCGTCACCGCCGGAATCGCCGCGGGACGAAGCGGTCAGCGAATCCATGAGACAATCCCGGTTTACGATAACGTGAAGGAATGCCTCGAAGAACACCCAAACATCGCAGCCGCATCGATCTGGCGACATTATTCGAGCGCGCGCGAATCCGCCCTCGAAGTTATAGAGGCTGGAATACCGCTCGTTATGCTGATTACAGAGGGTATCCCGCTCAGGGACGTCCGCGATATTCTCGTAGCCGCACGCAAGAACAAGACCGTTCTGTTCGGCGGAAACACCCCCGGATGTATCTTCCCGCCGGAGGGGATCAAGGTCGGGATGCTTCCCGATGTCTTCTATCCCGAGGAGGTCAAGCCCGGATTCGCCGGACCTCACGGCGTCACGATCATTTCGAGATCTGGCGCGATCCTCTACCACATGTCGGACGCTCTCGCCAGTGTCGGCATCGCTCAGAACGCGGTCCTCGGGATCGGCGGCGATGGCGCGAATGGATCGACCTTCCAGGACCTTGTCCCGGTCGTAATGGAATACGCGAACACCGACCTTGTCGTTGTCGCGGGTGAAATTGGCGGGTCGAAGGAAGAACTCCTTGCTGAGGATATCAAACTGAACCCGAAAAAGTATCCGAAGCCGCTTGTGGCCCTGATTTCCGGCGCTCATGCTCCCGAAGGCAAGACGATGGGTCATGCGGGCGCGATTGTAAGCCCGGGGCAGGAGTTCGGCACGTTCAAGTCGAAGAAAAAAGCGCTCGAGGAAGTCGGGGTCAAGGTTGTCAACAGCCAGATCGACCTGATTAAAGAAGTCAAGGACAAACTCGCGGGCAAGACATATTTCGATGTCCACCGCTATTACGACAAGATGAAAACCACCTGGGAGGAGCCGCCGAAAAAGCCCGGCTGGGGAACGTTGATCACAAAAATCGTCCCCAACACGATGCTCCTTTCCGGTTATCCGATCCAGGAGATCACCGAGAAGAAGTCCCTTCTCGAAGCCGCAGGTCTATTGCTGAAACTCGAACTCCCTTCGAAGGAGCACGTTGTTGAATTCGAAAAATCCGCGAAGGAAGCATCGCGCATACCCGCTCCGGCAATTGTGCGCTTCGACGGCGAGGATATTTCGTCCGCACTTTCGAAGAGCTTCCTGATGGACAAGGACCTATTCAACTATCCGGATAAGGGCAAGGACGGTCCGGTCAACAAGACGGTGTTCGCGCTCGGACGATTCTCCCGCTATCTCGCCAATATCCTTGGGAATGGCGCTGCGCTTGACGCTGCCGGTAAAGACGAGCCGTTCACAGGCTACATCTACCGCTCGGTAACAGGCGAGAAGACCTTCAATGAAAAACGCGCGAGGATGATCGAGGCGATTATCACCGCCAGTGTCGATCACGGCGTTACGCCTCCGTCCGCGCAGTCGACACTTCTGGTCGCGACAGTCAGGCCGTCATATTCCATCGGAATCGCGAACGGCATCGCGGCAATCACCGATGTCCACGGCGGTGCGGGCGGAGAGGCTGCGACCTTCTTCCGAAAATGCATTGCGAAAGCGGAGGGAGATGGAATCAGCCTTGAAAACGCGACGCTCGAGATAATCAAGGAATACATGAAGACCGGCAAACGTATCGGCGGACTCGGTCACCGTGTGCATACAGAAGATCCGAGGCGCGATCCGCTCTGGAAATTGTCGGCTGAATTTGGCCTTGCCGGTAAATGCGTCGAGGTTTCAAAACTGGTTACCGGCATTTTTGAGAATGTCCGCGGTATGAGCCTGCCGATCAACGTTGATGGAGTCATAGGCGCGATTGTCGCTGATATGGGCTTCCATCCCGACCTTGCGAAAGCGCTGTTCATTTTCGGACGCGTGGTCGGATTGTCCGCACATTTCTATGAGGAGATCGCGAGCCAGCCCCAGATGCGTCGAATCAATTTCGGCGACTCGGTCTATAAGGGCAAAGAATTACGTCATCTGTAATTTGTAAGCTTGGATAATCAACTAACCCCTGCATGAAATAATGCGGGGGATTTTTTGCGGGGACTACTGATAGCGGGGAATTTTTTGCGGGGACTGGCACAACGATTTCGCCCAATGATTTGCTTCACTTTATCATTCAGGTCGGGGGGCGAAATCGGGGTGCCTGTCACCGCGAGACCTCGAAATAAAACTAAGCGGAGACTACTGTGAAAATTCAGGAACATCACGCGAGAGATATTTTCAAAAAGTACGGGCTTCCTGTGCCGGACGCAGCTGTAGCAACCACGCCTGAAGAGGCGAAAAGCGCTGCCGAGAAAATCGGCTTCCCGGTCGTGATCAAAGCCCAGGTGCTTGTCGGTGGGCGCGGAAAAGCCGGCGGAGTCAAACTCGCCGACAACGCTGCCGACGCCTTTGACAAAGCATCGAAAATCCTCGGCATGGACCTCAAGGGCCTCATTGTCGAGAAAGTCCTCGTCGCCCCGGCAGTCGACATCCAATCTGAATATTACATCGGCATCACGCTCGACCGCGACCGCAAGCAGCACGTTGTAATCGCGTCGTCCGCGGGCGGAGTCGACATCGAGAAGGTCGCCGAGGAGACTCCCGAGAAAATCGGCAAGCACTGGATAGATCCGGCGTACGGACTGCATGATTTCGAGCTTAGAAAGATGCTGTTCGGATGCGGGTTCGAGCCGAAAGTCGCTCTCAAGGCAGCCGGTATCCTCATGAAGCTCTACAAGGCCGTAATCGACCTTGACATGTCGCTCGTGGAAGTCAATCCGCTTGTACTGACACCGTCGGGCGACGTGCTCGCGATCGACGCTAAAATAAATTTCGACGACAACGGCCTTTATCGCCATCCTGAGCTTAAGGCGTTCAAGGAGAGCGAGGATACCGACCCGATCGAGAAGGACGCGCACGCAAGGGGTCTGACCTATGTGCGTCTCGAGGGCGGGAATGTCGGGATCATCGGCAACGGCGCCGGGCTGGTCATGGCGACAATGGACGAGGTCAACAGGGCGGGGAAGGGAATCGCCAAGCCCGCGAATTTCCTCGACATCGGCGGCGGCGCGCAGGCCGAAGTTGTCAGGAACGCTCTTGAAGTGGTCATGAGCGACCCGAATGTGAAAGCGGTCCTGATCAATGTTTTCGGCGGACTCACGCGCGGCGACGAAGTCGCTAGAGGACTGCTCCAGGCCGTTGAGGGAACCAAACTCTCAGTGCCAGTCGTGATCAGGCTCGCGGGTACCAACTGCAAAGAGGGCCTCGAAATACTCAAGGGCTCCGCGTTCACGCCGGTAGAAAGCCTCGCCGACGCGCTTGAGGAAATTACGAAATTCATGACTTCGAAAGTTTAATTTTCCGGTTATACGAACATTTGGATATGCGAAGATAAGGAAAGAACCATGGCAATAATAATCGATGAAAATACTAAGGTAGTTGTCCAGGGAATAACCGGACGCGAGGGAAGCTTCCATACCCGTCAGATGGTGGCGTACGGCACCAAAGTTGTCGCCGGCGTCACTCCCGGCAAGGGCGGACAGGACATGGACGGCATTCCGATATTCAACACTGTCGCGGAGGCTGTCAAAAAAACCGGCGCGAACGCGAGCATGATCATGGTCCCCGCCGCGTTTTCATGCGACGCCGCTCTTGAATCTCTCGACGCCGGGATCAAGGTCATCGTCCTCATCACCGAGGGCATACCGATACAGGACATGATCGAGGTCTGGCATCGCTGCAAGGCCGCAGGAGTCACATTGATCGGCTCGAACTGCCCGGGAATAATTTCGACCGGAAAATGCAAGATCGGAATTCTCCCGCACGCCATCCACATGGAAGGACCGGTCGGCGTCGTATCCCGCTCCGGCACATTGACGTACGAGGTTGTCGATTATCTGACAAAGGCCGGGATCGGGCAGTCCACTTGCATCGGAATCGGCGGCGACCCGCTAATCGGGACGACATTCAAGGATGTCCTCATCGATTATGAGAATGATCCCGAAACTAAAGCTATTGTACTCATAGGTGAGATCGGCGGTAGCGACGAGCAGGACGCGGCTGAAATAATCAAGACCATGAAAAAACCCGTTGTCGGATTCATCGGCGGACGTACCGCCCCTCCCGGTAAGCGTATGGGTCACGCGGGCGCGATTGTGAGCGGAAAGGGCTCGACCGCGGACGCAAAAGTCGCGGCGCTGGAAGCTGTGGGAGTCCCGATTTCGGATACGATTGTCGGGATTGTAGACTTGATCAAAAACGTCCTGTAATCTATCAATATCAGTCAAAGCAAAAAAATCCTCGACGCGGAATACGTTGAGGATTTGTTTTTTATTTTTTATAAGTTAGGAATCTAATTCAGGACCGCAGGCGTCCCGCCGGCTGGACCGCGAACGTCCCGTTCGCTTAAATTAAATTCCCATATCTACGATTTCAACTCTTCCAGATTCCTGTAATAATCCAATGCCTTCGGATTCGCGAGAGCGTCGAGATTTTTCACTTCCTCGCCGTGAATCACTTTCCGCACCGCAATTTCAGTGATCTTCCCACTGATAGTTCTTGGAATATCCGGTACTCTGATTATCTTAGCGGGTACATGCCTCGGAGTCGTATTAGCTCGAATTGTAGTATTTATTTTCTTCACTAAATCATCCGTAAGCTCGTAACCCTCCTTTAACACAACAAATAAAATCACCCTGACATCGTTGTCCCAGTCCTGCCCGACCGCGATCGACTCCAGCACCCCCTCGACTTTTTCAACCTGCCGGTAAATTTCGGATGTCCCGATCCTCACGCCGCCGGGATTCAACACCGCGTCCGAGCGTCCGTGCATGATGATCCCGTTGTGGTCCGTCAATTCGGCGTAATCTCCATGTGTCCATATGTTCGGGAACACATCGAAATACGCGTCGTGATATTTTTTCCCGTCCGCATCGTCCCAGAAATAAATCGGCATCGATGGAAACGACCTGCAGCACACCAGTTCGCCCTTTTGATTCCGGATCGTCTTTCCGTCGCCCTCGAAAATCCGTACATCCATTCCGAGTCCGAGACACTGCAGCTCGCCGGGATAAACCGGAAGAATCGGGTTTCCAAGCGCGAAGCACGAAATGATGTCGGTTCCTCCCGAAATCGACGACAGGCAAAGGTCGGACTTGATGTCGCGATAGACATATTCGAAACTCTCGTGCGCGAGCGGCGACCCGGTCGAGCATATTGTTTGGAGATATGTGAGATCGTGCGTCTCTTTCGGTTTCACCCCGGCTTTTTCGAGCGATGCGATGTATTTCGCGCTCGTTCCGAACATTGTCATCTTCTCTTCCTGCGCGATGTCGAACATCGCAGTGGGACTGGGATAGAATGGTGATCCGTCATAGAGAAGCGCCGTCGCGCCTACCGCAAGGCCGCTTACAAGCCAGTTCCACATCATCCAGCCGCACGTCGTGAAATAAAAAATCGTGTGCTCGCGTTTTAGATCGGTGTGAAGCATGAGTTCCTTCAGATGTTGAATCAGAGTTCCGCCGACCCCGTGCACTATGCATTTCGGAATTCCGGTCGTTCCCGATGAATACATGACATAAACCGGATGATTGAACGGCGCCTGCTCGAATTCGATCTCTGATGCTTTTGAATCGATGAAGTCGGGAAGAAGCACAGCGTTTTTCAATTTCGAGAGATTCGGAGCGTCCGAAATAAAGGGCACCACGACAATTTGTTCAACCGATAATAGCTGCTCCTGTATTCCCGCGACACGTTCGAGCGAGTCGAATATTTTTCCATTATATGAATACCCGTCCGCGGTGAATAATATCTTTGGCTTGATCTGTCCGAAACGGTCGACAACTCCCTTGATTCCGAAATCCGGAGAGCACGAGCTCCAGACCGCTCCGATACTGGTCGTCGCGAGCATCGCGATAACCGTATCGATGATGTTCGGCATGAATCCGCCGACTCTGTCGCCTTTTTTGACGCCCGCATTCTTTAAACCTGATGCCAATTGAGCTGTTCGTTTGTATAAATCGGTGTATGTGATTGTCGAGCGTCGACTGTTTTCACCTCGAAATATAATCGCGGTCCGATTGTCGCGATACCTTAAAAGGTTTTCCGCGAAATTGAGCGACGCGTCGGGAAACCAGATCGATCCCGGCATCTTGTCGCCATCCAGTAATATCCGCTCGCCCTTGCTCGATGAAATGATTCCGCCGAAGTCCCACATGATAGACCAGAAATTTTCGCGGCTCTCGATACTCCACTTGTGAAGCTCATCGTACGTTGTGAAAGTTTTGCTGAATCGCTTGTTCACGTCGCGCATGAATCCGGACATGTTGGCGTTCGCGATTCTATCTTCCGACGGGGTCCATAACGGAGTTGACATATCTCGCTCCTCTCTTTTTCCGATTCGTCTGCGGATTTTCCCCACTATTAAACCGATTCTACTGTAAATCGCAACTTGTATCACTGCCGAGTAATCCCAATGCGGCTTTGGAAGCGTTCTTTACGCCCAGATTTTCGCAGATGAAATTTCCGACCTTTATAATCTTATTCAGATCGACTCCTGTTTCGATGCCCATTCCGTGCAGCATGAATAAAACATCCTCGGTCGCGACATTGCCTCCCGCTGACTTCGCATATGGGCATCCGCCAAGGCCTCCCACTGAGCTGTCGATCACTGCTACCCCCTCTTCCAGTACTGCGTAAATATTCGCGAGCGCCTGCCCATACGTGTCGTGAAAGTGTACGGCGAGCTTTTCAATCGGCACGAATTCAGCAACCGCCTCTATCATTCGCTTCGCCTGTAACGGTGTCCCGGCGCCAAGAGTATCCGCAAGGCAGATCTCATAACATCCAATCTCGAAAAATGTTTTCGCGACCTCTGCGACTTTCTCCGGACTGATATTTCCCTCATAAGGGCATACAAGTACAGTCGCGATGTCGCCTCGAACCGGGATATTCTTAATCTTTGCCTCATCGACAACCTGCCTGAATCGATCATAACTTTCGGAAATCGTGCAGTTGATATTTTTCAGCGCGAAAGATTCAGACGCAGCCCCGAAAATCACGACCTCGTCCACTCCCGCGTCAATCGCTCTGTACAGCCCTTTCAGATTGGGTATCAACGCGGAGTATGTGACGCCGGGAATTCTTTCGATACCTGAAAATACATCGGCGCTGTCGCTCATTCCGGGAACCGATCCCGGCGACACGAAACTCGCGACCTCTATGTGCGTGAGTCCGGTTTTACTTAGTTGATTGATAAATTCTATTTTGGTTTCGAGAGGACGTTCCGGGATCGGATGGTCCTGAAGTCCGTCGCGCGGGCTGACCTCGACTATCCTGACTTTCCCGGGAAACGCCATAACCGCTACGCCTCTTTGGACGAGGATTCCGCTTCAAACGCGAGAAGCTCAGAACCCTCTTCGACAAGGTCGCCCTTGCTGAAAAAAATCTCAGTCACAACACCGTCATCCGGCGCGGACACGCTGTGCTCCATCTTCATCGCTTCCAATATAATTAGTGTGTCCCCTTTCTTCACCTTTGCGCCCGGAGAGACTAGCACATTCACAATCGTGCCATTCATCGGCGCGGTGAGTCCGCCGTCCTCCGGTTCGAGAAAATGATCGTCGTCCTCGCCATCGACATATGTAAATTCCGTGACAAACCTGCCATTGTAGATCGTGATTTTATTCCCGATCTGCGCGACATCGACAAACAGTGTGTGGTCTCCGACCACGGCGGACAATTTATCATCATCGAGTGCGCCGCTGACATCGACCGCATTCTCGCCGACTGTCATTTTGTATCCATGTTTTGTCGGGACAGCTTTGATATCGAATCTATTATCCTTCTGTTCGAGCTTTACGCGATGCTCCGATGATAAAACCGACCGCCATGCGGTGAATGTATCCCATGGTGAGTTGGGCTCGCATGATTTCCGTTTCTCAATTTTTAATAATGCCGACTGACGAAAAAGCACATACAACGCGGCGAGATACGGCGCATGAGAATCTTGTTCCTTTTCGGCGGGGAACAGAATCTCGCAGTGCTTGTCGATAAATTTCGTCTCGATTTCAGCATTTCGAAACGGCTCGCTTGTAATGACTCTTAATAAAAATCCGAGATTGGTCCTGACTCCGCCGATGTGATATTCCTGCAATGCCTGATCCAGACGCCGTATCGCGAGTTCGCGCGTCATGTCCCACACAATAAGTTTCGCGATCATCGGATCGTAATAAACTGCGACCGAGTCGTTCTCGCGGATGCCGGTGTCGAGCCTGACATGCTTGTTTTCATGCGGAGTCCGGAGATACGTGATCTTTCCCGTCGCCGGAAGGAATTCGTTATCCGGATCCTCTGCGTAAACCCTTACTTCTATCGATGCGCCATTGGTCTGAATATTTTCCTGTTTCAGTGGGAGGGGAAACCCGTGCGCCACCATCAGTTGCCACTTCACAAGATCGTAACCGGTGATCATTTCCGTCACCGGATGCTCGACCTGGAGACGTGTGTTCATCTCCATGAAATAATACGACCCGTCCTCGTCATACAGGAATTCGACCGTCCCCGCGTTTGTGTACCCGATCGCCTTAGCCGCGGTAACCGCTGTCTCACCCATTGCCTTGCGAGTGCGGTCATTTAACCCGGGAGCGGGAGCTTCCTCGATAATTTTCTGATGACGGCGCTGCGTTGAGCAGTCCCTGTCGCCGATGTATACGGCGTTTCCGCGAGAGTCGGCAAAAACCTGCACCTCGACATGCCTGGGACGCGCAAGAAATTTCTCGATGATAATCCAATCGTCGGCAAAGCTGGATATCGCGACACGTTTCGATGCTTCGAGCGCTTTGTCGAACTCATCGGCGGATTTTACGACGAGCATCCCCTTTCCGCCGCCGCCAGCGGATGGTTTCAACAGGACCGGAAATCCGATTTCCTCCGCGCGTGATTTGAGGTGTGCAGGATCCTGGTTGCCGCCGTGATAGCCGGGTACAACCGGCACTCCGGCCTTCTCCATAATTATTCGCGCTTCGCTTTTCGCCCCCATCGCTCTGACCGCGTCTTCAGGCGGCCCGATAAAGACAATGCCCGCGTCGTCGCACATTTTTATGAAGTCCGGATTTTCGGCGAGAAATCCGTATCCGGGATGAATCGCCTGCGCACCCGCCTTTTTAGCGGTCTCGATAAGAACATCCCCCCTCAAATAACTTTCAGAGGACGGCGCGGGACCGATGCAGTACGCTTCATCGGCCATGCCGACATGCATTGCGTTCCTGTCGGCTTCGGAATAAACCGCCACGCATAATATTCCCATCTCGCGGGCCGACTTGATCACCCTGCAGGCGATCTCGCCGCGATTCGCTATCAGAATTTTGTCGAACATCAAAGCGCCTTTTGTATTTTTATTACGGTAATTCGCGGTAATTCGGTGACAGGCACCAATTCGGTCTTGAAATCGTCAACATTTGTCCAGGCTTGCGGGGACCGAATTTGTGCCAGTCCCCGAATTACCAGTTCGGTTTGCGTTTTTCAAGAAACGCTGAAAGGCCTTCCTGCCCTTCCTCAGAAATCCTGATCGTAGCGATTCTATGAACAGTATCGTCAATCATTTCCTGGTCGATATGTCCTCTGGAAACCCTGAACACCAGGTCCTTAGCGGCTTTCACGGCCTGCGGACTGTTGGCAAGAATCGCTTCTATTATTCCATTGCACGCGTTATCAAGCTCTTCGTTCGGAACGACAAGATGGACAAGCCCGATTCGATGAGCTTCATTACAGTCGAATCTTTCTCCGGTCTGAAAATACCGACGTGCCGCCCTTTCTCCTATTGCCGCGACCACGTACGGGCTTATCGTGGCGGGCGTTAATCCGATTTTCACTTCGCTAAAAGCGAATTTCGCCTGGTCACCCGCGATGGCGATATCGCAACATGCGATCAATCCAATCGCGCCTCCGAAAGCTGCTCCCTGTATTACTGCTATCGTCGTTTTGTCGAGATAATTGAGTTTCTTCATCAGAAGCGCGAGACGTGACGCGTCTTCAAGATTTTCCAAGTACGAATTATCCGCCATCCGACGCATCCAGTTGGCGTCCGCGCCCGCCGAGAAACTTACACCCGATGCCCTTAGCACGACCATACGAATTTTTTCGTTCGCCGAGATTCCGTCTAATAGGTCGATAAGTCGATTGATAACTATATCATCGAATGCGTTATGAATCTCGGGACGATTCAGTGTGAGTGTCGCGACACCTCTATCATCGATCTCCATCAATACCGTTTCGTCGGCCATGTCGAATTCCATCCTCTCTAAAATTCAGTCCGCTACAAAATTACATTCTGAAAACGCCGAACTTCGTTTCTTCAACCGGCGCGTTCAGCGACGCCGATATCCCGAGCGCAAGCGTCATGCGGGTTTGCGCCGGATCGATAACCCCGTCGTCCCACAATCGCGCGCTCGCGAAATATGGATTCCCCTGTCTGTCGTAGTTATCGATAATTTTCTGCTTGAATTTGTCCTCGTCTTCCTTCGTCCATACCTCTCCGGCGCGCTCCTTGTTCTCGCGTGTGACAGTTGCCATGACTCCCGCCGCCTGATGTCCGCCCATGACCGAAATACGTCCGTTCGGCCACATCCAGAGCAGGTTCGGATCGTATCCACGTCCGCACATGCCGTAATTTCCGGCTCCGAAGCTCCCTCCGATGATGACAGTGAATTTCGGAACCTTCGCGCACGCGACCGCTGTGACCATCTTCGCGCCGTGCTTCGCGATCCCGCCCTCCTCGTATTTTTTTCCGACCATGAATCCCGTGATGTTCTGTAAAAAAACGAGCGGGATTTTTCTCTTCGCGCAGAGCTCGATAAAATGTGCGGCCTTCTGCGCGGATTCAGAAAACAGGATTCCGTTATTCGCGAGTATCCCGACCGGATATCCGTGAATACGCGCGAATCCGGTTACCAGCGTCTGCCCGAATAATTTCTTAAACTCGTCGAAATCCGATCCGTCGACAATCCGCGCGATGACCTCCCTCACCTCGAACGGCCTGCGGAGGTCGCTTGGGACGATCCCGTAGATTTCCTCAGCGGGATATAAAGGCTCGACCGGGTCTGCGACATCCAGCGGGATATTTTTCTTTCTGTTTAATCTCTTTACGGACGCTCTCGCGATCTGAATCGCGTGTTCATCATTCAACGCGTAATAATCGGTAACTCCGGAAATTTTGCAATGGACATCCGCTCCGCCTAAATCTTCCTCACTGACGATTTCTCCCGTCGCGGCTTTCACGAGGGGAGGTCCGCCGAGATAAATCGTCCCCTGATTCTTTACGATGATCGCCTCGTCCGACATCGCGGGCACATACGCTCCACCCGCGGTGCAAAGGCCCATTACGACAGCGATCTGCGGGATACCCTTCGACGACATCACCGCCTGGTTGTAAAAAATCCTCCCGAAATGTTCGCGGTCCGGAAAAACGTCTTCCTGTTTCGGCAGAAAAGCGCCACCTGAGTCGACAAGATAAATGCACGGCAGATTATTCTGCTCGGCGATATATTGTGCCCGGACATGCTTCTTCACGGTCACCGGCAAATACGATCCGCCCTTGACCGTCGCGTCGTTCGCGATGATTATGCACTCCTGGCCTTGAACGCGTCCGATTCCGGTGATGATGCCAGCCGCGGGAGTCGGGTCCTCGTAGAGATTGTGTCCGGCGAGTTGCGAGAATTCTAGAAACGGTGAGCCGGGATCGAGGAGGCGGTCGACACGGTCGCGGGGCAACATCTTTCCGCGCGACAGGTGTCTCTGCCTATTTTTCTCGCTTCCGCCCTGTTTGATCTGCTCGATAGTGTTTCTGAGCTCGGACATAATCGCGTCCATCGCTTTTTTGTTCTCGATGAACTCGTCCGAACGTGTGTTAATTTTGCTTTTTATGACTGCCATGATCTATCCCCGATCTATCCCAGTCTTAAAACCACCTGACCGTATTTATTATAACTATTCACTATTTATCGCTGGACAGCGGTTGCCCTCGCCGATTCCTTGAATAATTCGCGCCCGATCAGCATACGTCTGATCTCGCTTGTGCCGGCTCCGATCTCGTATAATTTCGCGTCGCGTAAATATCTTCCCGTCGGGAATTCATTGATGTATCCGTTCGCGCCGAGAAGCTGGATTGCGTCCAGCGCGACTCTCGTAGCGCGTTCCGAAACATATAAGATCGCGCCGGCTGAGTCCTTGCGAGTGGTTTCACCGCGGTCGCAGGCTGCCGCGACTGTGTAAACATACGCACGGCAAGCGTTCATGGTTGTGTACATGTCTGCGACCTTACCCTGCACAAGCTCGAACTCGCCAATCGGCTGTCCGAACTGCTCGCGCTGCGAAATGTAAGGGATAACTGTGTCCATGCACGCGCGCATGATTCCGAGCGGACCTCCCGCCAGCACCACGCGCTCGAAATCGAGTCCGCTCATCAATACCGCGACGCCCTTGTCGACTTCTCCAAGAACATTTTCTTCAGGCACCTCGCAATTCTCGAAAACCAGTTCACCGGTGTTCGAACCCCTCATGCCGAGCTTATCCAGTTTCTGCGCGACGCTGAATCCGGGGAAATCTTGTTCGACAATGAATGTTGTGATTCCCCACGCGCCTTTATCGATATCGGTTTTCGCGTATACGACAAAAATATCTCCGCCCGGTCCGTTCGTGATCCACATCTTGGTGCCATTGAGGATATATTTATTTCCGTCCTTGCGCGCGGTCATTGTCATGCTGACAACGTCCGACCCCGCGTTCGGCTCGGTCATCGCGAGTCCGCCGACATATTCTCCCGAGCACAATTTTGGAAGATATTTCTCCCTCTGAAATTCGGTTCCGTTTTTATAGATCTGGTTCACGCACAGGTTGGAATGGGCGCCGTAGCTGAGTCCGACCGATGCCGACGCGCGGCTGATCTCCTCCATCGCGACCACGTGCGCGAGGTAGTTCATGTCAGACCCGCCGTATTTCTCAGGCACCGTGATTCCAAGAAGCCCCATCTCGCCAAGCTTCATCCACATGTCGACGGGAAAAATATTTTCAACGTCTATTGCCTCAGCTCGGGGGGCTATTTCGTTCCTCGCGAAGTCGTAGGTCTGCTCGCGGACCATGTCGACCATCTCACCGAGGGCGAAGTCTACGCATGAATAAATCGAAGTCATGATCTGGTCCTTTTACTGACGGTTCTTAACTTTACTATTTTTGTGGTTGTTTTTCTTTTTATTGTTGCTGTTGATTCTGTCGAGCGCGGCACGGAACCGTTCTTCGGCAAATGCAAGTTCCTTCCGGATTGCCGTGATGTCCTGAAACTGCTGCTCCAATTCGGCGCGTTTTTTCGCTATTACGTCGAGTGTCACAAGGATCTGCTTTACATTGGTTGACGGTGTCCCGTCGTACATGTTGAGGATCTGCATGATGTCGGCGAGCGACAATCCGAGGCGTTTCCCGCGAAGCGTGAGCCTCAGCCTCGTACGGTCGCGCTTGCTGTAAATCCGCATGCTCCCTTTCCTTGCCGGAGAGAGCAGACCGAAATCCTCGTAGTACCGAATACTGCGGGTGGTGATTCCGAACTCCTTCGCGAGCTCGCTTATGGTGTATGTAGGGTCCATATGGGTCGGAAACTGCTGCCTCGCTAAATTTAACCTAAATTGACGTGAACGTCAAGGTAAATCAGCCTTGTCGTTTGCCGGTTAGAGGCAACAGAATATCCTTATGCTTTGCTTTTACACGGACTCAATCTAACATTTGACGCCAAATGGAAAAATCCGTTCAGTATAAAACAAGCGTTGAATTGTACTTCCCGCGTTGGAATTTTCACTTATAATCTAATATAAAACGATTGGATTTCATATAGGGAGAGGGGTAAATTTCCTGGTAATTTCTCGGACTCTCGAATTCGTGTTTAAAAAGCGCGATATTTGGTAAATAGGTGTTTACAGGCGGGCATTTTTATGATATTAATAATGTGTGAAATATTTCACAATCAGACTGCCCTGAATTGACGGTAAATTCCTGAGCAGGCAACTTGAAAATTGCGTTGATCAAATTTGCTCTGATTTTGCTCTGATTTTGCTCTGATAATAAAGAGCTTTTTTTATCGCAAGGATTGTAAAAAAATTCTCAAAATATCAGAGCGAGCAATATATCCCAAACCGCACCAATGACCCGCCGGTCGTCGTACCGGCGGTCAGGAAGTCAGTCGCGGGCATTAAGATATTAAAACCTTTATAACGTTTTGACTGGAGGACCAGGATGACTAAAAAAGTGTTGATAATCGATGACGAAGCTGAGATCCGCAGGAATCTCACTGTCGGACTGACGCAGGAGGGATACGCCGCGACGGCATGTCCCGACGGAATTTCCGCCATTCATGAACTGGATCAGGCTCGAAGCCGGGGAATCCTCTACGATTACCTTGTTACCGATATATTCATGCCCGACATTGACGGGCTGAAAATCCTGAAGGTAATTAAAAACTTTTATCCCGAACTCCCGGTTCTCGTTATCACCGGGTTTGGCGACGACAACCTGAAATTTACCGCCCTTTCGGAAGAGAACACGGGTTACCTGGACAAACCATTCGAAATGCCGGACCTGGTAGCCGCGCTTGATGAGCTTGTGCCGGGCACGACCTTGAAATCAACCGCGCAGTCTTCCGATTCCGCAGAGATTCGCGAAGCCGCGAGCGCTTATCTCACCATACGCATTACAAATCCCGGAAAGAGCATGGATATCTACTCAAAGCTCATGAGCATGCCCGGTGTTCAGAGATGCGATGCCGTACGCGGCGAGTTCGACATCATCATTCTCGCTCACGGATCATCGAAGGAGGAGATCAAAGAGCTTTTCGAGGAGATTGCCTCAATTGAGGATGTGGAGATTCTCTCTCTTTCATCGATTGAGCGGCCGAAACTCGACCGCGATGTGAATGAGTTTATCGATATTTACTCAAAAGCGGTCAAGTCGCAGACCTCGGTTGCGCAGGAAAAGCAAACGGGCACAACCAGTTATGTAATCGTTGACATCGAACCCGCCGAGATCCAGCAGATTTTTACAACAGTGTTCTTCATCGACGATGTGATTTTCTGCGATGTGATCGAAAGCGGTAAGAAGCTCGTTGGCATGATCACCGGGCATGGGGCTGTGGGAAAAAAACCGAAGATCATTGAAAAACTCAGCCAGATCGATGGCGTTCTGAGAGTCAGGGAAGCGGCGATTATCAACCTGGTCGGACATTGACCGGGCGGATACAACGACGGGAGAAATCGATTTTATAAAATAACAGCGGCGGGTGCCTGATTCCGGATCGGGGCGCCCTTTGTTTTTTACCGGTACGCGCGATGGGCCGCCGGGTAAGGAGTTCCATGATCATGCTGGAAAGGGAAGATAATTTCAACTACAGGCTCTGGAGATACGACGGTCAGCCGGGAGAGCTTATACCCCTTCTCCAGTCGGCTCAGGACCACTTCGGATATATCCCCAGACATGCGATCGCGTATATTTCAGAGGTAACAGGCATACCTGAGTCCGATGTTTACGGTGTCATCACGTTTTACGGCCAGTTCCGGCTCCGACCAATGGGGAAGCTTATTATACGAGCCTGTATGGGTACCGCGTGCCATGTGTCCAACTCGCAGGTAATCATCGAGTCCATCGAGGATGAGCTGGGAATCGAGGTCGGTGGAACCACGGAAGACGGTCTTTTCACGTTGAGCACCGTGGCATGCATCGGATGTTGCTCACTCGCGCCGGTCATAATGGTGAGCGATGAAACATACGGTCGACTGACTCCCGCATCGGTGAGAAAAGTCCTTCGCGGGATCAGGAGACGTGAAAATACCGCCATGCAATCAAAGGTTCCGGCTGTAAGCGTTGAGAATTCGTGACGGTTTGGCTGCCAGTGGGTGCGCAGATTGATTCATCGGGATCATCGCAATGAAAAAAGTAATTGTCGGAATGGGAACATGCGGAATGTCCGCCGGAGCTCAGGGAATCTACGACGAACTGGAGAAGATTCAGAATTCCGCGCCTGCCGGCTTTGCGCTCGGTCGAACCGGGTGCATAAATATGTGTTTCCGGGAACCCCTGGTGGAGGTCAGGGATGAAAAATCCCGCACGATCTACGGTGGTGTTACACCGGAGCTTGCCCGGAAGATAGTCGAGAGCCATGTCTATGCCGGACAACCGCTCAGTGAGCATGTCGCGGTTGTTATTGATAACGATGGCGGAATCTCAGGTGAAGAAGCCGGGTTCCACTCGCTCCAGACCAGGATAGTCCTGCGAAACTGCGGAAAAATCGATCCGGAGGACATCGCCGAGTACATATCGGAAAGCGGCTACTCGGCCCTCAGGAAGTCGCTTTTCGAGATGACCCCGTCGGAGATAATCGATGAAGTGAAGGCATCGGGACTTCGTGGACGAGGCGGGGCCGGATTCCCGACCGGGTTAAAGTGGTCTTTCGCCGCCGCGAACAAGGGCGATGTGAAGTATGTCGTTTGCAACGCGGATGAGGGCGATCCCGGAGCTTTCATGGATCGGTCGGTGCTGGAAAGCGATCCTCACTCGGTGATCGAGGGCATGATTATCTGCGGGAAGGCCATCGGCGCGTCGCAGGGCTATATCTACTGTCGGGCGGAATATCCCCTCGCAATTCGCAGGTTGAATATCGCCATCGATGCGGCTCGCGAATCGGGATACCTCGGTCGTAATATTCTCGATTCCGGATTCGATTTCGATATAAAAATCAAACAGGGAGCCGGCGCTTTTGTCTGCGGCGAGGAGACCGCGTTGTTTGCGTCGATAGAGGGCCAGCGGGGGATGCCCAGGATCAGGCCTCCGTTTCCCGCTGAAAAGGGACTGTGGCGGAAACCGACCAATAACAACAATGTCGAAACGTACGCGAATATACCATGGATCATCAGGATCGGAGCATCGGCATACGCATCGTACGGGACCGGAAAAAGCAGGGGCACAAAGGTGTTTGCCCTTGCCGGAAAGGTAGCGCGAGGGGGACTTGCCGAAGTCCCGATGGGAACTATCATTCACGACATTGTTTTCAAGGTCGGAGGCGGAATCAGGGACGGGAGATCATTCAAGGCTGTGCAGATGGGAGGACCGTCGGGCGGTTGTATCCCGGCAAGCCTGGATAACACGCCCGTCGATTTCGAGTCGATACCGGCGACCGGCGCGATAATGGGATCGGGCGGACTCATCGTCCTCGATGACACAAGCTGCATGGTCGAGATGGCTCGATTTTTTCTCGAGTTTACGCAAAATGAATCGTGCGGGAAATGCACATTCTGCCGAATCGGCACTCTTCGCATGCTGGAAATCCTGAAGAGAATAACAACCGGCTATGGGGAGCCCGGGGATATCGAAAAGCTCGTCGACCTCGGGCGGCAGATCAAGGAAGCCAGTCTGTGCGGACTCGGGCAGTCGGCGCCTAATCCTGTACTTTCGACCATCCGGTTCTTCCGGGATGAATACGAAGCTCATATCAGGGATAAGCGATGTCCGGCCGCCAGCTGTCAGGCTATGGTCGATTTTGTCATTGATCCGGATAAGTGCACCGGGTGCGCCATCTGCGCGAAAAATTGTCCGGTGGATTGCATTCACGGCGAGCTGAAGAAAGCGCACACGATCGACATTTCCGCGTGCGCGAAATGCGGGAAATGCGTGACAGTCTGCAATTTTGACGCGGTGTACAAAAAGTGAGAGCGGTCACGATGGAAGCTCAGACGGTAAAATTAAAAATCAACGGGATCGATGTTGAGTGCGAAGCCGGGAGGACGATCCTGGAAGTTGTCCGGGAACGGAATCTCGACGATATTCCCACGCTCTGCCATTCTCCCGAGCTGGAACCCTACGGCTCCTGCTTCCTCTGCGTCGTAGAGGTGAAGGGGCGCTGGAACCTTCTTCCGTCCTGCGCGACCCGGGTTGCGGAAGGGATGGAGGTCGCGACCCGCAATGAAAGGATCGAGTCCTCTCGTCGAACTGCCCTTGAACTCCTGCTGTCGAACCACTATGCCGACTGCGTTTCACCGTGCTCGGAAGGCTGTCCGGCGCATGTCGACTGCCAGGGTTATCTTGCTCTCGCGGCGATGGGTCAGTATGGGCGCGCGATCGAACTTATCCGCGAAAACAATCCGCTGCCGGCCATCTGCGGACGTGTTTGTGTCAGGAAGTGCGAGTTAACGTGCCGGAGAGAGGATGTCGATGAGGCTGTCGGGATAAATGCGGTGAAGCGCTTCGTGTCGGATACGCCCGGCATTTACGACAAGGCCCCGGAATGCGCTCCGGAGACCGGGAAGACGGTCGGAATTGTCGGCTCCGGTCCGGCGGGTCTTACCGCGGCATGGTTTTTGGGGCGTCTCGGTCACAAGCCCGTAATTTACGAGGCGCAGGAGAAAGCGGGAGGTATGCTGCGCTACGGGATTCCCGAATACAGGCTGCCCGATGCTGTCATCGATAAGGAAGTGGATTACATTTGTCGCGCAGGCGCCGAAATCAGATACGGTAAGAGGATCGGATCGGATGTCAGCATCGATGAATTAATGGACGTACACGATGCTGTCTTTATGGCGACAGGTGCGTGGACTGGAAAACCGATGGGTGTTGAAGGTGAATCCGAGGTGGAAGGCGTTGTTCAAGGCACGGACTGGCTCCGAGAAAAGGCCATCAACCCGAAACCGGTTTCGGGGACAATCGTGGTCGTGGGCGGCGGCAATACCGCGATGGATGTCTCAAGAACCGCATGGAGGCTTGGCGCGGAAAAGGTCATAGTGCTTTACCGTCGGACGAAGGATGAGATGCCGGCGGATAAAATCGAGATTCGAGATTGTTTTGAGGAAGGAATCGAGCTTCTCGAACTTGCGGCGCCGGTCGGGTTAATCGCGCCTGGCGGAAAACTGGAGGCGATAAGGTGCCTGAGAATGAAACTCGGCGAACCCGATTTGTCCGGACGCCGCCGTCCGGTCCCGATAGAGGATTCTGAATTCAATCTTCCCTGCCGGATGGCGGTGTCGGCGATCGGGCAGGCTCCGGTCCTTGATGGATTGACAACAATCAAAGGCGAGAAACTCGAGATCACGCGCTGGAATACAATTGTCGTTGACAAAAACACGCTCGCGACGAACATTCGGGGACTTTACGCGGGCGGCGATGCGGCTGATGACGGACCTGCGGTGGTAATCGATGCAATTGCCGACGGGCAGAGGGTTGCTGGAGCGATTCATGAGTATCTGACAGGCGAGATCGCCCCCAAAAGGTCATTTATCGTCACGAAGGAATTTTGGGGCAAACCCGAAAACTCGGAATTGGGCAAAGTTAAAGAAAGCCCGCGTCATGAAGTGCATATGATCGATGTGTCCGATCGTCACGGGAATTTCTCCGAGGTTGCGTCGGCGTTCGAGTATGAGGACCTTGCGCATGAATGCGAGCGATGTCTGTCCTGCGGTTGTGTCAGGTACTCCGATTGCGACCTGAGGCGTTACGCGGAAGAATATGGGGTGGATATGGAGAGGTTCAGGGGTTATGTGCGCAAGCACAGAGTGGATTCGAGACATCCGTATATCCAGTACGATCCCAACAAGTGTGTGCTTTGCGCGCGATGCATACGAACCTGCTCAATGATTCTCCCAATCGCGGCGCTCGGACTTGTCGGCAGGGGTTTCAAAACCGAAATGCGTCCGGCTATGGACGACCCTCTGGTCGAAACAAGTTGCGTGAGCTGCGGCAACTGTGTCGACTCATGCCCGACAGGGGCGCTTACAATCAAGTACCCGTTTCCCGGACGCGCGTCGCTTAAAACTGAGGATATCGAATCGCACTGCGGGTTCTGCTCGCTCGCCTGCAAAATTACGGTGAGGAAATTCAATGGGAATAATCGGTATTTCATCGGACCGTCCGGCATTCCCGGGGAGTACCTGTGCCGTTACGGGCGTTTCGGTCCGGAATTATTTATCAGGAAAAACCGTCTGCGCGGCGCGGAGGTTCGAACGAAGGGATCGAGAAGCGTTGTGACCATGGAGGACGCTGTCAGTGCTTCCGTTAAAGGGCTTAAAAACGTGATCGAGAAATACAGCCCCGGTAGAATCGGTGTTTTTGTGTCTCCCGAACTTACGAACGAGGAGTTTTTCATTGCCGGGAAGATCGCCCGTGAGGGTCTTGGAACCAACAACATCGCGTCACTGTCCGTGCTGGGCACCGGAAATAAATCGGGAGTCCTCGATGCTTCCTTCGGATTCACCGCATCGACATCGGACAGGTCCTGTCTCAGGGATGCCGACCTTATCGTCTGCAGCAACACTTCTCTCGAATCGGACCATCTCGTCCTCTCGGTGGATGTAATAAGGGCCGTTAAATCAGGCGCGAAACTTATCGTATCGAATTCGACGCTCGATACAACCGACCAGGTATTGTCTGCGCTTACGATGGACCCGATGCGCGGACGTAACGCAATACTCTGGAACGGCATCATGCAGTTACTTATCGATGAAGGCTGGTTCAACAGGGAATTGCTGCTGGAAGTGGATGCCTCGGATGATTTTCTAAGGGACAGGGATTTTAACATTAAGCGGACGGTCGAGCTTTCAGGAATCGATGAAAGAGTGATTCGAAAGGCCGCGGAGATCATCCGCGATTCGAACAAAGTCGTGTTCATTCACTCTCTCGACCGCGCGCGGGATCATGCTCCGGCCGATGCGGAAACACTGGCGAATTTCGTCACCCTTCTGAGAGCGAAAGGGGTCGAGGCCGATCTCCTTCTCCCGCGGCTTTATTCCAACAGTGCGGGACTTGAAATTATGGGGATCGATCCTGAGTTCAGACCCGGAAAAATAGCCGGATCCGGAGGCGCGGCCGGTTCGGAAACCCATGAAGATCTGATCGCGAAGCTTGAAAATGGCGAGATCTCCGGCGCGATTCTTCTCGGAGAGGACCCGATGGCGTGGCCTAAATCCGGGTCGTGGTTTCGCAATATCGAATTCCTCGTGGCGATGGATTGGACTGAAAGCGAAACTACAAGGATTGCGGATGTTGTGCTTCCCGGTTCTACCTGTCTCGAGACCGAGGGCACACGGTGCAACTTCGAGGGGAACCTTGTCAAATTCGAACGCGCGATTGAGCCTCCATCCGGGCTTTCCGGAGTCGATGTCCTGAAATTGCTTGCTGAAAAACTTGGCGTAGAGGTTCCTGCGAATATCACGCTTGAAATAGATTCACTGGTCTCCGAAAAAATGAGAAGAGTCAAACCATTCTACTGGAATACCGGTGAAAAGAGAGAATTTCCTGAGAGGCTACGACTTGTCCCGATACCGGCGGATGTCCGCCCTGTCCCGATACCTCCCGCTCTTACGCATGGTGAAATCTACAAGAAGGAGATTCGCGACGTCGGTACCGAGAGGTTTCGCGTCAGGAACCGGCAATAAGAATCGGATCGCTTTAAGGAAAAATTACGGTGCGGAAATGATAGAGCTCAAGAGTTTTTACGCATTTATGGAAAGTAATTTCGATTACCTGCTTGTTGTGGACGACAATGGGCGAGTGATTCAAATCAGCAAATCCCTGCTCGATGACTGTAAAATGAAGCAGACGGAGGTCGAAGGGAAGTGCCTTTCGGAAATCGTAACGCCATCATCTTACGAAACGCTCCAGACAGCGATAGCGGTTGCTAAAACGGGCAGCCGCGGCATGGCTGTTTTTACACCGATTGAGAATGCGCTGGTACATATTCCGCTGAGGCCGGGACATGCCTCGATCTCAAGCGGGGACATAGTGATATTTTTCATGAACAGGCTTGTAAGCCTCAATGCAGGCAATGAGTTGGAGATAAGGGGGCGAATGAAGGAATTGTCATGTCTGTACTCAGTTGCGGACTGGGTCGAAACATCCACTTCAGTGCATGAATTTTTTACTCAGTTACCTAGATTCATCAGTCACGGAATGCTATGTCCCGAAGAAGCTGTGGTCTATTCGATTTACCAGGATATTGAGTACGGACAGAAACCGTCGGCGAATTGCCGAATTTCAACTAAGATCGTGGTAAACGGTGTCCTCTGTGGGGAAATCCAGGTAGGTTACCTCGATCAAAACCTTCATGAGGTCCTGCCGGAGGAACAGAAGATGCTTGCCGAGATCGGCCGTATTCTCAGCCTCGCCCTCGAACGCAAGGAGTTGAACGACCGTCTCAGGATTAAGCTTGAAGAGACAGAGGACTACAGTCGTCACTTGAAAGAATATGAAAAGGAAATCGCGAAACGGACAGTGGAACTGGAGGAACAGAAAAATAAGCTCGCCATGGTCGATACGTACCTGGAACGGGTCAACAAGGGTTGGGAGGAATCGAAAACCCGTCTTGAGACCATGTTCAGGGCGATTCCGGACGATGTTGTGCTGCTGGATAAAAAACGCAGGATTGTGATGACCAACCGGGAGAATATCGAGCTGGGAGAACATTGCTACAAGGAGTATTTCGGTCGCGATACCCCCTGCGTGGATTGCCGTCTCGCCCGTATCCTCCGCGATAAAACACCGCTGATGCTGATGATTAAACATGAGAACCGTTATTTGCAGGTGCACGCGCTTCCGGTTTACAGCAGCGATCACCAGGTTGACGGCATTCTTGAATTCTACCGCGATGTCACGCTTGAAAAAACATATGAGCAGCAGCTTCAGCAGGCCGACAAGCTTGCGTCGCTGGGTCAGCTTGTGAGCGGTATCGGCCATGAAATAAACAATCCGAACCAGTTCATCCGCGGCAACATCAAGATAATCAAACAGGCGCTTGAGGATATGCTCCCAATAGTGGACGAGCGGTATAAAGCCGACCCGGATCTCAGGATCGCCAGACTTAAATACGATTTCTTCCGAAAGCACATTCTCGTTCTTGCCGATGACATGTCGCACGGCTCCGATCGCATCAAGGCGATTGTGGAAGGGCTCCGTAACTTTGTAAGGAAGGATGAGGGATTGCTTGTGGATAATGTCGACCTGAATACGCTGATCGAAGCCAGCGCGAGGCTCGTTCATAATGAAATCCATAAACGCGCGGACATCTTCCTCGAGCTCTCGGACTGGCTCCCGGTTTTCCCGGGGAACGCCCAGAAGCTCGAACAGGTGCTTATTAACCTGATCGTCAACTCCCGCGATGCCATTCCGGACGACAGGAAGGGGAGGATAACACTCAGGACCATGGTGGAGGACCGTCACGTGGTTGTTGAGGTGGAAGACAATGGAAAGGGCATGGATTCCAAAACGCTGAATCAGATTTTCGATCCGTTCTTCACCACGAAACGCGCGAAAGGCGGGACCGGTCTCGGGCTCTCCATTGTTTACAAGATCATTGAAGAGCATGGAGGCAGTATTTCCGTTGTTAGCGAGGTCGGAGTCGGTACGGTATTCAGGATTTTATTTCCATTCACTGAACAGCAGAGGAGCGGTACGAAGGAGTGACAAATGAAACAGGTTCTGATTGTCGACGATGATGTTGCCGTTACAAATTATCTCATGGTTTTTCTTGTCCAGACCGGCGAGTTCGAACCCGATGTCGTAAATGATTCCCGCGACGTGGAGGGTTTCCTGCTCAGGAATAAGTACGATGTTGTTTTGCTGGATATGGACATGCCTAACGTGAGTGGAATGGATATTCTCGAGAATATGAGGTCCGGCGGCGATGGTACTCCGGTTGTTGTTCTCACCGGCGTATCCGATGTCGATCTTGCCGTGGGAGCCATGAAACTCGGCGCGCTGGATTACCTGATCAAGCCGGTTGATGACGACAAACTGGTCGAGGTCCTGAACAGCTCCATCGAACATGGAGTCCTCCATCGCTCGATATCCGAATTGCCCGTGAAATTGACGCGAGAGGAGCTCACGCACGGCGATGCGTTCGAGAATTTCGTGACCCAGGACCAGAACATGATCCGGTTGTTCCATCAGGCGGAAAAAATCGCTTCCGGAGATCTCAGTATTTTTATCTGGGGTGAGTTTGGTACGGGGAAGGAAGCGGTTGCGAGAGCCATCCACAATGCCAGTAAACGCCGTGATTTCCAGTTTATCGCGGTTGAGGCGGACAGCCGCGATCCCGGACAGTTTCCCGCTTTCTTCTTCGGTCAGGACCGCGATTATTCCGGACGAACGCCGGAAGGTCCCGGCTTTCTGGAAGAGGCTGACCGCGGCACAATTTTTCTGGATAATATTGACGCTCTTTCACATCCAATGCAGGTGCGATTGAAGCGTCTCATCCAATCCGGCGAATACTATCGTGAAAACTCCACACGTATCAGGACAGCGGACGTGAGGATTGTTGCGTCATCCAAATTCGACCTTACAAGCCCCGATTACCAGGACCGGTTCTCGCGAGATCTGCTCTATCACCTTATGGTCAACTCGATCAGAATTCCATCCCTGCGTGAACGGCGCATCGATATTCCATTGCTTGCCCAGTCGATACTTGAGGAGGAGGCTCCGCGCGCGGGGAAGTCCGTTATCAGCTTCGATGAAGACTGCCTTGAGTTCCTCGGGTCGTATCATTTTCCGGGAAACATTCATGAGTTGAGAGCGATAATTGCCGCAGCGCTTGTCATCGAGGAAAAAGACATCATCACACTGGAGTCCATGCCCGCGTACATGAAGGTCGCGATGAAGATGGGTGTTGCGACGGTCGGAGACTCCTTCCATCCAAGGAAGCTGGATTCGGTAATAAGGGATCATGTTGCGCGGACGCTTGACCACTATGGTAATGACACCCGGAAGGCGGCAGAAGAACTGGGGATATCCACAGATGACCTCGATCGTCTTCTGTCGGTAAATGGCGCGGATTAATCTCGATGAACCTGCGGCGCCAGGAAGGGAAAAGCCGCAGACAGACCTGCCGATGGAGCGATAATCCGAGACGTTTCCCGAATTGACGTGAACGTCAAGGTAAATCGACCCTGTCGTTTACCGGTTCGAGTCCGCGGATTTTGCCTGTACTTTACTTTCACGCGGGCTCAATCTAACATTTGACGGGCAATGGTGAAATCTGTCTCAAATGATCCGTCGGACAGCGCCGGGCAAAAGAATCCGGGGGGAGCATTCCATGCCCTTTCGCTGAGCATCCTCCAGCAGGCGAACACTGGGAATCCACTTAGCGATTTCCTGAGGCAGTGCACGAAAATCATGATTGAATTTACAGGTTGCGACTCGGTCGGAATTTATCTCGCGGGGGATCCTGTCAAATGTTACTGTGAATGTTCATCGAATCCGGACGACCCATTTACGTTCGACATGATTAAACCCGATGATACGAGCAGAATCAGGCTTGGAAAGAATCTGCTTCTGGATGATGAATTTTTGAGAAATCTTATAATCAGGGATGTCGTCAATCCTCCGCCCAATTTCACATGCCATGGAAGTTTCTGGGTGTGTGCAGCCGATGACCTCCCCGGTCAAATTGTCAGCGCCTATAATATTTCCGAAGGGATGCTGGAGGACACGGCTCCGGATTTAAATTCATTAACGATAATCCCCATTGCGGGTAACGGAAAGTCCATCGGTGCGCTATTGCTGAAGTGTGCGAAAAAAGATTTCTTCACCGCAGACGACATCGATTTCTACGAGGGAATAAGCTCCATAATCGGTGTCGCTTTGATGAGCTGCCGCGCCCAGGCAGCCCTTAGCGAGAGAGTAAAGGAGCTTTCCTGCCTTTACAGGATCGCGCAGATAGCCGCCGAGCCGAAATACACCCTCGACCAGGTTATTCAGAACACACTTGGCATACTCGCGCCCGCCTGGCAGTACCCCGAAATCACCGTTGCCAGGATTGTCCTTGACGGAAAAATGTATTCCATGCCGGTCTATCTCGATGAATGGCAGAGCCAAAGGGCTGATATAATTATCAATGGGAAAAACGAGGGATTCATCGAGGTGGCCTACTCCGAAACGATGCCTGAACTGGATGAAGGTCCATTCCTGAAAGAGGAGCGGAACCTTATAGACGCCGTCGCGCGGCTTGTAGCGCAGATAATCGAGGGGAAGCAGGCTGAGGAGGATCGGCTGAAGCTCCAGAACCAGCTCCGCCATGCAGACAGGCTTGCGACTATCGGCCAGCTTTCGGCAGGTGTAGCGCATGAATTCAATGAACCGCTTGGCAATATTCTGGGTTTTGCGCAGTTAATTCTGAAGAATAAAGACCTGCCCGATGAATCAAGAAAAGACATCGAAAAAATTATAACAGCGTCGATGCATGCTCGTGAGGTTGTGAAGAAGCTGATGGTTTTTGCGAGGCAGCTTCCCTCTAAAAGGGATAGAATAAACCTGAATAAGGTAATCGAAGACGGTTTGTACTTCCTCGAAGCAAGATGCGCGAAAGCCGGGATTGCCATGATCAAGTCCCTCGCTCGCGACCTTCCCCACATTACCGCCGATCAGGCGCAGATTCATCAGGTTCTTGTAAACCTGGTTGTTAACGCGATCCAGGCTATGCCGTACGGGGGCACAATTCACATAGTCACTAAGCGCTGCCGTGAAAATGTCAGCTTCAGCGTAATCGATACCGGAACCGGCATGACACCGGAGGTCAAGAGACAGTTGTTTATCCCATTTTTTACTACCAAAGATGTCAATGAGGGTACCGGCCTGGGACTTCCGGTTGTTCACGGCATTGTTACGTCACATGGCGGAACTATTGAGGTCACGTCCGAAGTCGGCAAAGGAAGTTGTTTCGAGATCATTTTACCAATTGACGGTCCCACCGAGGTCGAGGTGTCTCAATAATGAGTAAACAGGCTGAAAAAGCAAGCATTCTTGTCGTGGACGATTCCGAAGCCACTCTTGAAGTGATTCAGAGAAACCTTTCGTCGGAAGGATATCGTGTATTCACCGCCGGAAATGTCCCTGAAGCCATTAAAATTATTGAAAATACACCCCTCGATCTCGTCATAACCGACCTGAAGATGCCGAAGGTCAGCGGGCTCGACCTCATCAGGCACCTGAGAGAGAATTACAAGGATACCGAGGTGATGATGATCACCGGCTACGCCACGGTCGAGGGAGCGGTCGAGGCAGTCAAAGCCGGTGCCGAGGGCTATCTGTCAAAACCGTTCACAGAACAGGAACTGCTTGGCGCTGTGCAGACCGCTCTTGAGAAGCTCCACATGCGGAGGGCGGCCCAGGTCCCAATACAACTCGCTTCTTCGATAGCTTACGGAATCATTGGCAGGTCAAAGGGAATTCTCAAGGTTTTTTCCGCCATCGAAAAAGCCGCATCGACCAACGCCACTGTCCTTGTTTACGGTGAAAGCGGGACCGGGAAGGAGCTTGTCGCGAGGGCGATACATTATTGCAGTGCGCGCGCATCGTCGACCTTTGTCCCGGTCAACTGCGGCGGGATTCCGGAGAGCCTTCTCGAAAGCGAGTTATTCGGCCATGTGAAGGGCGCGTTCACTGGAGCCAGCGAGACCCGCGCGGGTTTTTTCCTGACTGCGGACGGGGGCACTATTTTTCTCGATGAGGTCGGGGAGATGAGCCTCGGGATGCAGGTGAAGCTGCTCAGGGTGCTTCAGGACAGGGAAGTCTGCATGGTCGGTTCGACAAAACCGCGTAAAGTGGATGTCAGGGTCCTCGCCGCGACAAATAAGGACCTCTTCAAACTCGTTGAACAGGGTAAATTCCGCGAAGATCTCTATTACAGGCTGAACGTCATCAATGTGGCAATACCCCCTCTGAGGGAGAGAGACGACGACATTCTCCTTCTGACAAATCATTTCGTGAGGAAATTTACTGAGGGCACGGGAAGGGAATCGATTTCATTCACCGATAATGCGCTGCGGGTGCTCAGGGGCTACACATGGCCCGGGAATGTCAGGGAGCTCGAAAATCTAATCCAGCGGATTGTTGTCATGTCGGACACTAATGTAATCGATGTCGCAGACTTCCCCACTTTGATGCGATTCTCGGCGAACAAAATCGTCGATTTCAGCAAGAGCCTGGCGGATGTCGAGGCGGAGCATATTGGTAATGTCCTGATGAACGTGGACGGCAATAAAACCCAGGCCGCGAAAATTCTTGGGATCGATCGCAAAACCCTTCGCGAAAAAATCAAAAACTACGGAATTGTAGACCCACAGACAGAATCCACGGACTGAGGAAAAACTCCCCACCGATTCAAATCTCCTCAATTCCAACAGGGGATTTAACCTTCGACCAATAATCCGAACGTGTCGTAGAAGGGCTTTTTACGCCTCTAAAAGCCCGATGTACACTGAAAAAACACGGGTATTGTGAAATTTTTCACAAATAAATAATGTAATTAACCACTTATTTATTCACTCAACTTAATTTGGCACATGAAGTGTTTACTTATACATGTGCTTAACCGTTAACAGGGTCAGACAGGAAAAAATCTCAGCGGAGGCATAAAGTGTCAAAGACGAACATCAGGAAAAAAATCGCGCAGAAGGTTGAAAAACCGAGACGCAAGCAAGAGCCGAAGGTAATCGAAATTCAGCCTGTTGAGCAGTTCAACGATCTCTGCTCGACCTGCGCCGCAACTCCGGATTGCGCCAACAGGAATCCCGGATATCCGGTGTATCACTGCGATGAGGTCGAAATGCAGGGCAGCGTCAAAGCTAAAAAGGTCAGGACCGCGCCGGTTATTCAGGATCCGGGGTTAAAGACCGGCCTATGCGTCAACTGCGATAACAATTGCAGTTGTATGAATGCATTTCCCGAAGGCGGTATTTGGAACTGCGAGGAATATCGTTAGATATTCGAACCGCAGCGCGGATCTATTCAGTTTTTCCACGAAGGACAATGTCTTATGAATCCGGATATTGTACAGGGCATAATCGACCAACACAGTAAAGACGGCGACGGCCTGATCTCAATACTTGAAAACATCCAGGCCAGGTTCAGTTACCTTCCCGAAGAAGCCCTCAGGATGGTGTCTGAAGCGAAGAACATCCCGCTGACCGAAATTTACGGGGTGGCGACGTTTTACAGGGCATTCAGCCTGAAGCCGAGGGGACGTCACTTGGTAACTGCATGTCTTGGGACGGCGTGCCATGTCAGAGGCGGACAGACGATTGTAAAAGAGCTTGAAAAACAACTCGGAGTAGACAGAGGTAACACAACGTCAGATAAAGAATTTACTCTTGAAACAGCCGCATGTCTCGGTGCGTGCGCCTTAGGCCCGGTTGTTGTTGTCGACGGACGCTATTTCCCCAAAGTCGGCAAATCAAAAGTCCGGCAGATAATCCAACAGGCAAAAGCGGGATTCGAAGAGGGTATCGAACAGGACTATCACATCTTTCCTGTCGAGGTTAGTTGTCCGCGGTGCAACCACAATCTGATGGATCCGGACCATTTCATCGACAACTATCCGGCCATAAGGCTGACGATGTCCTTCGGACGTGAACACGGCTGGATCGAGCTCACATCGATGTATGGAAGCCACAAGGTTTTCGCGGAGCACGAAATTCCCATGGACACCGTCGTCCATTTCTTCTGTCCACATTGCCACGTAAGTCTCAACGGGACTTCACCCTGCACGTCATGCGGGGCGCCGATGGTGCCGATGATGGTGCGCGGCGGTGGAATCGTTCAGATCTGTTCACGTAGAGGCTGTAACGCTCACATGCTTGATCTTGGTTAGAGGTTTGAAAAGGGATCAGCAAGGTTTTGATGATCAAGCTGGAGGATTTTTATGTCGAAATTTTCTTCTATTGAGGATCTCAGGAATCTACGGGAGATAATTCTTGCCGACAAGGATGATTCCAAACCCGCGATTGTAATCTGCGGCGGCACTGCATGTCAGGCTTCCAAATCCAATGAGATCATAAGGGCGGCTAAACGGCATATTCTCGGCAAACGCCTGCTGGACAAGATCGCGCTTCGGATTACCGGCTGCCACGGTTTCTGCGAGATGGGGCCGTTCATTCTGACCGAGCCCAAACACGCTTTCTATCATAAAGTCTCGCCGGAGAATGTCGCGAGAATTATTGACGCAACGGTTGAGGGTGAATATGTCGAGGAACTCCTCTACACCGATCCCAAAACCGGTGAAAGATATTACAGGCAGGACGATATACCGTTCTTCAAAAAACAAACCCGCACTATTTTCCGAAATAACCAGAAGATCGATCCGATCAGGATCTACGATTACATCGCCAATGGTGGCTACATTGCTTTTGATAAAGCGCTGACCTCCATGACTCCATCGCAGGTTGTCGCTGAGGTTAAGGCATCGGGACTTCGGGGCAGGGGTGGAGCGGGATTCCAGACAGGCTTAAAATGGGAACTTCTCGCAAAGCAGCCGAGTGACGGGGGCAAATATATCGTATGTAACGCCGATGAGGGCGACCCGGGCGCTTATATGGACCGAAGTCTCCTCGAGGGCAATCCGCACAGCATCATCGAGGGCATGATAATTTGCGCATATGGCACAGGGGCAACCGAAGGTGTTGTGTATGTCCGCAACGAATACCCGCTGGCGATAAAGCATCTTATGATCGCTCTAAATCAGGCTGAGGAAATCGGCCTTCTCGGAAAAAACATCCTTGGGACTGGCTTATCTTTCAACATACGGATCGTAAAAGGCGCCGGGGCTTTCGTCTGTGGCGAAGAGACCGCGCTAATGAGGTCGGTTGAAGGCAAAGTCGGTGAGCCGAGGCAGAGGCCGCCATTCCCGGTCCAAAAGGGCATCTACGGAAAACCGACCGCGATAAACAACGTCGAGACCTGGGCGAATATCCCGCTAATCATTACCAAAGGCGCGGCGGAATACGCGAAAATCGGCACGCCCGGTAATTCAGGGACGAAAATTTTCAGCCTTGTCGGCAAAATCAAGAACACGGGACTTGTCGAGGTCCCGATGGGAATGCCGATTAAGGAAATCGTGTTCGACATCGGCGGCGGATCGGTCGGGAAAGCGAAAATCAAAGCCGTGCAGACCGGAGGACCGTCCGGAGGATGCATTCCGGTAAGTAAATTCGATCTCCCCATTGATTACGACAGCCTGAATCGCGCGGGATCGATCATGGGATCCGGCGGCATGATCGTGATGGACGAAAACACCTGCATGGTCGATGTCGCGCGGTATTTCATGAATTTCCTCAAGGATGAATCCTGCGGTAAATGTTTTACGTGCAGGAAGGGTACGCAGCGGATGTTCGAGATACTGGACGATATCTCGAAGGGCAGGGGAACACTTGATCAGCTCGACCTTCTGGAAGAACTTGCCCTTGTGGTTAAGGACACGACTATGTGCGGACTCGGCCAAACCGCGTCGAACCCGGTGTTGTCCACGCTCAGATATTTCCGCGACGAGTATGTCGAGCACATCGTGTACAAGCGATGTCCGGCTGGTGTCTGTTCCGAACTTGTCGGGGCGCCGTGCCAGAACGCCTGCCCGGTCGGAACTGAGGCGTGGCGGTATGTCGCGCTCATCGAGAAAGGAGAGTACGAAGAGGCATATCGCGTGATCAGGGAGCCGAATCCGTTCCCATCGGTCTGCGCTCGAGTCTGTAATCATCCGTGCGAATCCCGATGTCGATTGGGGGCAACCGGAGACGACCCGCTCGCTGTCCGTGCCCTGAAACGGATGATCACAGACATGTTCGATCCGTCCGTTTATAAGCCCGTGCGGTTTGCCGTGCCTGATGAAAAATCGCCAAGAGTAGCAATCATCGGCGCTGGTCCTGCCGGACTGACCGCGGCTCATTACCTCTCCAACAGGGGTTACCGGGTAACCGTTTTTGAGTCCGAAATAGCGCCCGGGGGCATGTTGATTAGCGGTATTCCGGAGTATCGACTGCCTCGCGAAGTTTTGAACAAAGAAATTAATGCGCTGATTGTAGAAGGTGTTGAAATAAAAACGAATTCGTCCATGGGACGCGATTTCACAATCGACAGCCTTATGGACGATGGTTACCAGGCTGTGCTTCTCGCGATTGGAGCTCATAAGAGCAGACGTCTTAATCTCGACGGTGAAGATTCGCCAGGCGTTTATCCGTCGATCCAATTTCTCAAGGCGCACAATCTACGAGGCGAATCGCTCGCGAAGGGACGTGTCGGTGTAATTGGCGGAGGAAACTCAGCCCTGGACGCCGCGCGAACCGCGCTCAGACAGTCGGGTGTCGAGTCCGTCACCATTCTTTACCGACGCACCGTTGCCGAAATGCCGGCGTTTGAAGAGGAGATCGAGGCAGCTTTGCATGAAGGTATAAAAATTATAACACTCGCGACTCCGACCAAGCTTGTGGTGGAAAACGGGAAGCTGGCAGGCGTCGAGTGCATTATGAATGAGCTTGGCGAAGTCGATGAAAGCGGACGGAGAAGTCCTGTTCCAATAAAGGGTAGCGAGTTCGTAACTCCCCTCGATACTTTGATCGTTGGAATCGGTGAAGTACCTGACAGCGAAAACTGTAAGTTTATGGGCATTGAAGCCGGCAGGAGTGGGAACATAATTATCAATCGCGACACACTCGCCACCAACAGGGAGGGCGTTTTTGCGGGCGGCGACCTGGTCACCGGACCGAACACGGTGATTGACGCTATCGCTGCCGGCAAGAAAGCAGCGTTGGTGATCGATCGGTATCTGAAAAACGAAAAACTCTGGCAGCCATCGGAAATCAGACTCCCGTCTTTCTATATCGAACCCGCCGAGGCGGGTGAAGAAGAAGCTCAGGAAGCAATCCCGAGGGTTGGAGTGACCGAAGTCCCGGTCGAATCAAGGGTGCACAGTTTCTGTGAAGTGGAGAAGACAGTGTCCTGCGATGCCGCGAGGCTGGAGGCGAGGCGGTGTCTGCGATGCGACCTGGAATTTACGCAACGGGGCGAGAATAGACCTGAATTACTGGCAGGTGTGGAAGAACGAGCATGACTACTTTAACGATAAATGGCGCGGACGTAACTGTCCCGAATGGATCGACAATCCTGGAAGCCGCGCAGTTTATGGGATTCCCGATTCCGACACTGTGTCACATGGAAGGACTCTCACCGTACGGCGCGTGCAGGCTCTGTGTTGTGGAAATCGGCGAGGGACCGAGATCGAAGCTGGTTTCATCGTGCACATATCCCGCGGAAGAGGGACTCAAGGTCCGGACCGCGAGTGAACGTGTCGTGAAAGCCCGCAGGATGGTCATTGAGCTGCTTCTCGCGACATGTCCTCAATCGAAGGTGATTCAGGACATCGCATCCGAACACCATGTGAGCCGGCAGAGGTTCAAACAGGAGCACGATGATTGCATCCTGTGCGGGCTCTGCACGCGAATGTGCCATGAACAGATGATGTCCGGGGCAATAGGATTCCGTGGACGTGGCGAGCGCCGCAGTCTGGGAACACCGTTTGACAAGGAATCCGAGATCTGCCGGAGATGCGGCGGATGTATGTATGTCTGTCCCGCGTGCCAGCTCAGATGCACCTTCACGGATCCCGAGAAGGCTATCTGCGGGGGCTGCGCGAATCTCGCGCCTCCGTGCGTTGAGAAGGAAAAATTCGACGACATGATGTGCTACATGAGTCCGTGTGTAGCCTGCGAAATACAGAAGGACTGAATAAGATTCAAGGAGAATAATATGTCTTACTCGAGAGTCAATTCTTCAGCTGCAACCCTGACAAAGAACAGGACTGAAGGCTCGATAACGCCGTCATCCGGAATGTGCGTCACATGCGTGGACGGTTGCATCGGCATGTGCGAGATCGGCAAGTCGGCGTATCGCGGTCACGAGGTCATCTACCCGCAGCCTTTCGGGGTGATCACAACCGCAGCCGAGAAGGTCTATCCGGTTGACTATTCTCACTTTAACATAATGGGCACCGCTGTCGGCGCGCACGGAATCGAAGAGGATAGCGACAAGGCTATTTTCCCTGCGGTTAACCTGGAGGTCGCCTTCGGTCACGACAAGGGCATCAAATTCAAGCTGCCCTTTATGATCCCGGGCATCGGCTCCACGAACATCGCGAAAAATAACTGGGAAGGCCTTGCGATCGGCAGCGCGCTCTCCGGAACCGGACTAACGATCGGCGAAAATGTCGTTGGCATGGACCCGCAGACCGTTTTGAAAAATGGGCGCTGCGTCGATACAAGCGATCTCAAGCGCCGAGTGAAGTTGTACCAGGACAACCAGCGTGACGGGTATGGCGCGATTATCGTACAGGCGAACATCGAGGACACGCGTCTGGGAGCACAGGAATACGCGATAGAGAAGCTTGGCGTTCAATGCGTCGAGCTCAAGTGGGGCCAGGGCGCGAAGAACATCGGCGGCGAGGTCAAGATCAACGACCTCAAGAAAGCCCAGCTCCTTTATGAACGAGGCTACATAGTCCTCCCGAACCCGATGGACCCTTATGTTATTGAGGCTTTTAATAAAGGCTCGTTCACTGAGTTCGAAAGGCACTCCCGTGTCGGCATGGTCACGGAGGAGTCATTCGCGCAGCGGGTCGCGGAGCTTCGTGCGGCCGGCGCGAAATATATTTTCCTCAAAACCGGAGCTTATCGTCCCGCAGACCTCGCCAGAGCGGTCAAGTTTGTGTCAAAGTACAAGCTCGATCTGCTCACAGTGGATGGAGCTGGTGGCGGAACCGGCATGAGCCCGTGGCGCATGATGAACGAATGGGGCATCCCGCCCGTCGAAATTCATTCGCTCCTGTATCAATATGCGAAGCGCCTGCATGACGCCGGCGAATATCTGCCCGCGATTATCGTGGCCGGTGGATTTACCTTTGAGGACCAGATTTTCAAGGGACTTGCGATGGGAGCCCCGTTTGTGAAGATGGTCGGAATGGCCCGGGCCCCGATCGCCGCCGCGATGGTCGGCAAAACTATCGGAAAGACCATCAATGAAAATCAGGTTCCGGTCTACGTCGAGCGATTTGGGAACACGATCGACAAAATTTTCGTGACCGCCGCTCATCTGAGGCATGAACTCGGCGACAGCGCATTCGAGAAGATCCCGACAGGCGCGCTTGGCCTTTACACATATTTTGAACGTCTCGCGCAGGGGCTTCGCCAGTTCATGGCGGGTTGCCGCAAATTCTCCCTCGAACACATTTCGAGAGACGACCTTGCCGCGCTCACTCCTGAAGCTGAAAAAATCAGCGGGATCAAGTATGTAATGGATGTCGATAAGGACGAGGCGGATAAGATCCTCAAAGGTTGACTATTCGATTCATATTCAGCCATATTTGATCTCTGACATACTTTGACTCTGACATACTTTGACTCTGACATACTTTGACTCTGACATACTTTGACTCTGACATACTTTGACTCTGACATACTTTGACTCTGACATACTTTGACTCTGACATACTTTGACTCTGACATACTTTGACTCTGACATACTGATTAACGGTACAGGCCGGGACTTGAACTCTCCCGGCCTCGTTATTGTTTGGGTTCATCTGCGATCATACCGACCGTATATTCTGTTTTTTGGCGGCTGCAAACAGAAAAGCCCCGGGGGACCTTAAAATCGATGACTAAAAGGCACCCGGAGCTTTCAAAAATTCTATTGGTAGCGGGGGGGGGATTCATTTTAATGCACCAACTCCTGGGTGGCATTGGAATGCCCATCTGGAAGCTCAGAATGATGGGACGCAAGCAATCTCCACGTTATAGGAGCGGTTTGGGGCACTATGGCGGCCAGCGCCAATGAAGGTCCGTGCAGATCGGAATCCATCGAATCGTCTTATCGGCCAGAAGTCCAATTTGGAGCGGATTCTGTTATCCTGATCTGCCTGATTGGTTAAAATTAGGATAGTCACCCACTTGGCGTCATAGTTCAAAACTACCGAATCCGGCTCTCTGCAAGCAAGTCAACCAACTGGGTCCAGCCCGGCAAGATCAAAAATAGACAAAAAGGGCATGATTATGTCTTTGTTCGGTCTCCGGGGCAACTTTTCGGGGAAATTGAACACGCCTAATTCGCCGCGTAGTGACGTCACCAGGGGCCTAGTGACGTTACTAGAGCATTTCGAAAATAACTGGTCCGAAATGGCCGATTTTAGGCTTTTAATGCGTTTTTTACCCGAAAAATAGTGGACGTGGGCAGTGACCGCATTAAAAACTCGATTCCGGAATCGGTTATGCGTACCAGTCAGGTTTATCGCGACGCTGGGTGGCCAGATCCTTGCCGGTCAATCCTCGTCCCATAGTACCATGTCAGTTGAGTCTGAGTTTTTCTGGCTGGGGTGCTCTCTTTATGATCGTAATCAGAACCTATCAGAAGAATACAGATTCCGTGCCAATTTCCCAGATTAATGCTTTCTATTTTTCGGATTTTCAGGTAAAATAAAAGCATTGGTCTAAAGCCAAAAGGAGGAGCACGAAAATGGAATTTAAGGAACTCAATGATCCCGGGGATATAATCTGGGCTCAACCGCGTGAGAAGATAAATATGTTTCTGCAATGGGCAGGAGACCGTAAATTCTCCGATGAGAATTTGCTGGAAAGTACATTCGATACTTTGCTTGCATTTATCACGGATTCTTTCAAGGAATACATGAAAGATTGGGATCCCCAAAAAACCTATTTAGCTTTTACAATAGCAGAAAAGGCAGTAATAGTGCATGAGCAAGAAACTGTGAAAGGCAAAGTGCATGCTAAACTTACATTACTAGCACGTCCCGATCTTGATATTATGGTTAAATCACTTAATGGGCATATCGAAAATAAGATTTCATATGAGGAAATTGCTAATGAAATATCACAATACTTTATAATGGAAAAAATAAATGAATTAATCAAAACCTTGATTTTACAAATTGATGAAGTTTGTGCAAATATTATTATTGCGAACTATGAATTAATGGAGCAAGGTATTTTGTCATATAACGATATAAAGGAAACCATTAGACGGGAATTCGATCTTGGCGATCAAACCAAATCTTCATAACTATGCAATCGGTTTTAAACTCCAAGCAACCTATATTAAAATGAATTAAAATAGATCCTCGGCACTAAATAATAATGGCATTCTAAATTGTTATTAAATTCACGTTTATCAGGCTCTGTTTCATTAAGGATGATCTGAGCGACCTCGACTCCTGTAATCCAGCCCCAGTCGCCTGATACTTCCTTCTCCAAAACTTGGAATGCATCTTTCTTTAGCCTACCGACGCATTTTCCCTTCAGCTTGAATTCGAATTTGGAAACTCCTGATCGTGCCCTGCCTATCTCCCACTCAATCTGCTGGTCCTTAGCAAGTGATCTAATCGTATCCTGGTCATCAGGCCAATATATATTCACTCCAGTTCCAAGGTCGGCACGATAAGTGTCGAAGTACCTGAAGGAAACAGCCAGCTTACGGTCATCATCCGATGGAATACCTGCTCCTGCTGAAGGATTCCTTCGTTTAAACCAGTCGCCACTCAGATTTTCCATCTCATCCCAGAGGACTGACTCACAATCTGGATAATCAATTAGAAAAGCCTTTACCTTCGCCCTGGATAATCCAACGAAATACAGGCGTCGGAGTTCTTCCAGATCCTTACCAAACTGATGAGGGAACAAGAACACAGTATGGAATTCGAGTCCCTTTGTACCGTGAAGAGTCAGGCAAGCCACTTTGTCCTGGGGGATAGAAGATCCTGCACGTCCAATAAGGTGCTCATCAATACGCCACAGCATCTTCTTGACTGGAATCGGCGTCTCGGGTGAGATATCGAGTAGGCCTTCGTCGAAAAAAGTTCCCCACGACTGCATCCAGGATGGATGAATCTTCAACTCATTGAACTTGGCTGTGACTCTGGCTCTAAGTTCCTTGTAGCTGATATTCGATTTATCCTGGTCGAGTTCTTCCAATTCCTGTATTGTTTCAATAACTCCGATCTGAAATCTGGGAGCGAACTGGTGTTCTCCGAGAACCTGCGAAGGAACTCCGAGCCTCTGGAGCATTTTATGGGTTAGTTGTGCTTCAGAGTTCGTGTGGTGTGCAACACAGATATCTCCAAGCTGTAAATCAGGGAATGCTCCCCGTACGCTCATGATCTCGGATGCAATTGCGTATCTTGCATCGGCGAGATCCCTGACCTTCAGCCTGACTACTCGACCTTTATCCGGGTCCTGGTTTGCCTGCTGTGTCCTTTTTTCTCTGAATGACTCAGGGATATTCTGTACAAATGTCGTATCTTTTAACCGTTGCTTATTTCCGCTGATAAATCGTGACGCTGTCTCAATGACTCCGCGCACAGACCTGAAGTTTTCGGGAATAGTAATTCTTTCGCCCGTATTGAAATCTTCCTCGTATTGTTGAATCCATTTTACGCTGCTTCCCCTGAATGCATAAAGGTTTTGATCGTCATCTCCAACCGCCATCACGTGGACTGCGTCCTCAGTGGTTTTTGCACCGCATCGACTTAAGAGCTTAACGATCTGGTACTCCCCCTCACTAATGTCCTGAAACTCGTCGACGAGCAGGTATTCGATACCATTAAGTTTATCCAACCATCGAAGCTGCTCTCGCTCGGTATCACCTGAATAACCCTTGAGAGCTTCTGCAAGCTCAGTGAGAAGCTGACCGAATACATCGTTCTTCTCATTGCTTTCCTTGGCATCCGATTGAAGCTCATGTAATCGGTCCCTGCCAATGAGCCTGAGGGCAAGGCCATGGAAAGTGTGTACTCCGATATCAACCCAATCAGATGGAAGAAGGTCTTTCAACCTCCTCCGCAACTCAATTGCTGCGTGGCTGTTGTATGCCAGAACAGCAATACTCCGGGCTGGTACATTTCTGACCTTGATGAGATAGAAGATTCTCAACACAAGCACATGGGTTTTTCCACTGCCTGGACCGGCCAGGATCAAGTGGTTTTGCTGTGTTTTCGCCTTAACTGCCTTTAGCTGGTCATCTGTTAATGAACCGAAGACTTGCTCGAAATGCTCAAGTCTGATCGGGATGTGGAGGTTCTTTCGTTCTTTCTCAGCGAAATGGTTTTTAATAAACGAATCCCAGCCAATCTGGAAATAGTCATCAAGGAAAGCTTCCGCAAGATCCGGACTTTCTGCAAGTAACTCAGAATATCGGCCCATGGTTTTGACCTGGGCAATTGTAGATTTCGAGTAGACCTGATAGTCAGCATACGCCGGCACGTAATTCTCACCGATCCGCTCCGGTGATGGGACCAGTTTCATCCGTTTACGCAGAATCGCAAAGCCATCAACCACATCGATTATATCTCGCTGGTGCATGAACAGAAGCGCATCCTCGATAGCCGCCTCGCTTGGGATCTCTTTGTTATATAGGTCAGGTTGGGATGATTTCCACTTACTGAAGGCCGAATGGTTGAACTTGCTGGTCACATAACCCTTGCGGTCCTGATATACTTCGAGGTATTCGATCACCTGATAACATACTTCAGAAAGTCTGGATAAGCGGTCCTTTACTATGGATAAATCACCTGTCCATTTTACTTTCATCTCGCCACGCCGACGCTGGTCAATGGTGAACAAATCCCATTCGGACAGAACCTTCAAGTCCTGGACCACCCGGTTATTGCTGTCATAACCGCCATCTTCCATTTTATTGGACGCTAACCGAATCCGGTCTATGTATATTGGTTGAAGTTCATCCCCGATCGAATAGGTAATCTCCGGATCGTCTTCAATTCCCTTTATCAGAAACTTAAACAGGGCAAGGCTGGTTTCGAGTAACTTCCGAGCATAATAGCGGTCCCACTGGATCTCGAATTCCTTTCCCCAGTTGCAGACGCCTATTCCTCGAAGGTTATCGATATGGTCCTTCACAGCACTTCTCTCGATTTGAAGCTGCGATGCCAGGATTTCGAGATCGACAGCGCCACCTTCATCACGTGCGGTCGTTTTATCAAACAGGTACTCAGCAAGTGACCTTAGGACAGCCTTAAGTTTTTCATCGACCGGGGAATTTTCGATTATCTTATCAATTTGTTCCCATACATTGACTTTGAACGGCACTGGAATTGGCTGGAACACATTCTCGTGACGCTCCAAATGCCTACTTTCCTCTAAGATGCCCAGTGCAGTAGCAACCTTCTGGTAAATCGATCCTTCCTCTTCATCATAGTGAGTCCTGACTCCCTTTAGGCCATCTGCGGCATCCTCATCTGATTGACCGATCAGTTCCTTCAGGTTGACCTTGCTGGTCATCAGGTCGAGTGCTGAGATTACAATATTTGGGAACTCCTCGCCCCGCTTAACAGCCTGCTTATATCTAGACCGCAGGGTCAGGATTATCCACCTTAGTTCATCTAGCCTTAACTGATTACGTCTACGTAAGTCCAGTTGAGTATCAAGGTCAGTCGGATCGTAAAATAGAATACATTGAGATGTCGCCCCATCTCTGCCTGCACGTCCTGCCTCCTGAACATAGTTTTCAAGACTGCCTGGGACATTGTAATGAACGACCAGTCTTACGTCCTTTTTATCAACCCCCATTCCGAAAGCATTTGTGGCGACAATTATGCGGAGGGTACCGTTAATAAACCCATCCTGGACCTCTTCACGATGCTCCCTGTCACAACCTCCATGATAAAAAGCAGTTTCAGTCAGTCCTTCATCCTGGAGTTTCCTGCATATATCTCTTGTCTGATCTCTCGTGCTGCAAAAAATCAGGCATGCTTCATCATTTTCATAGTGCGGAGTCACCAGCTCCAGCAAGTGCGAGAACTTCTCGTCCGATCCTTCTGCAAAGCGAACACAGCTGAATTCAAGGTTATCCCGGGCATGTCCATGGTCCTCAATCTCGATGTCAGTTTCCAGGCCTTTTCGAAAACGCCTTTTGATTTCTTGAAGAACATCTTTTCTGGCAGTAGCCGTA
>Ga0214473_10000176_pt1 | contig 90232 bp, 78 predicted proteins | sample RVTome_7_FD_203509 | JGI IMG/M metagenome (GOLD analysis project Ga0214473, IMG submission 203509) | Soil microbial communities from uranium-contaminated site in the Upper Colorado River Basin, Wyoming, United States - RVT98D197 | ecosystem: Environmental > Terrestrial > Soil > Contaminated >... | reverse complement strand
TCGGGGATCACGCGGGGCGGTTTCTTGGCTGCCATCTTGCTAGCTCCTCTCCAGGACCATCGCGACGCCGTACTGCGCCACCGTCGAGCCGGTTCCGTGGACCAGACCGCGCGCGATTCCGCGGTCCAGCATCTCGCGGCGGGCGCTCCAGGTCGAGAAGACGTTCGAGCCGCCGACGAAGTGACCGCCGAAGGTCAAGCCGCCGGATGGATTGACCAGGACCCTGCCGCCCGGCGTCATGATCTCCTCCTCGATGAGCGCGTCGGTCCGGCCGATCGGTACGAAGTCCATCTCGCCCATCGTGATCTGGAGCTGCTTGATGAAGGCGTCGTGGAGCTCGATCACGCCGATCTCGTTCAGCGGGTCCTTGATCCCTGCCATCTCATACGCCTTGTGCGAAGCGATGTGGTCGGACCAGATGCGTCCCATGTACTTGTGGCGCTTGTAGTCCGGCCCGGCGACGTGATGCTCGTTGCTGGCGCCGATGCCGGTGATCCAGACCGGTTCGGTTCCCGCGTTGCGGCAGATCGCCCGGGTGCGGTCCTCGGAGGCGAACAGCGCCGCGCCCGCTCCCTCGCTGTACACGCACATCTCGAGCAGCTTGAAGGGATAGACCACGTAGCGCGAGTTCATCGCCATCTCGGCGGTGACCACCTCGTCGCGGCGCTGCGCGTAGGGGTTGTTCTTGGCCTGCTGGCACAGGATCTCCGCGATCCTCGCCGAGACCTCCGGCCTGAGGTCGTCGGGGTGATCGTCCATGTAGGCGAGAACCACCTCCGCGTAGCTGTCCGACGCCGTCCAGCCCAGCTCGCGCTCGAAGAAGGTGTCTCCGGACCAGCCGATCGTCTTGATGACCTCCGGGGTTTCCGTCATCGACTCGAAGTCGAAGCAGTCGGTGGCCTTCTCGACCCCCAGCACCAGAACGGTGTCGTAGAGCCCGCTCGCGACCCAGGTGTAGGCGGCCAGCATGGCGTAGGCGCCGGTGGCGCCTCCGTTGGTGACGCGCATGCCGGGCTTGTTGACCATCCCGATGATGCCCTGGAGCGGGTGCTCGGGAATCGCGGACAGCTCGAAGATGTCGTTGTAGATGCCGAAGACCACCGCATCCACGTCCTTGATGCTGAGGGCCGCGTCCTCGACGCACGCCTTGACCGCCATCTGCGAGAGGCCGTAGTAGGTCCTCTCGACCCAGCGGCCCTTGCACGGGGTGATCCCCGCGCCGACGATTCCCACTTTCTTCATCCTTCCCTTCCTTCCTTCCTGGTGGCCAGCTGACCCGCGAGAGGAGCTCGGGTGCCGGCCGGTTGCGAGTCGACCCCTCGCGTACCACGCGGCGCGGAAAAGATCAATCGATCGCGCTCGGAGCTAGACCGCTCGAGACCGCGCCTCCCCCAACATCTCGCGGAGCTCCCTCTTCAAGATCTTTCCCGTGGGGGTCCTGGGGATCTCCCCGATGAACACGATCGAGGCGGGAATCTTGTCGTTGGAGAGGTGACGCCCGCAGTACTCCTGGATCTCCGCCTCGGTGACATTCGCTCCTTCGGCGGGCACCACGAAGGCCGCCGCGGCTTCGCCGAGGTCCCGATCGGGTCGCCCGACCACCGCCACGTCCGCAATCGCCGGCATCCCGGCCAGGACCTCCTCGATCTCGGCGGGGTAGATGTTCACCCCTCCCCGGATGATCATGTCCTTGACTCGATCGACGATGTAGATGTAGCCATCGGAGTCCCGGACGGCCACGTCCCCCACGGTCATGTACTTGCCCCGGCAGGTCTCGGCGGTCGCCTTCGGGTTCTTGTAGTAGCCCTCCATCAGCAGCGCGTTGTGCATGTAGAGGATGCCGCGCTGTCCGTCCGGGACCTCGTCTCCGGCCTCGTCGAGGATCCTGAGCTCGTTGTCGGCGAACGCCCTTCCCACGCTCGAGGGTCTCCTGCGAATCTCCTCGGGCGCGATCAGCGTGTTGACGCCGGTTTCGGTGGCGCCGTAGTACTCGTAGAGGCAATCGCCGAAGCGGTCGAGGAAGGCGAGCTTGTGGTCGGGAAAGAGGGGAGCCGCGCCGCAGACCACGGTGCGCAGGCTCGAGAGGTCGAGGCGCCTGATGACCGGGTCCGGAACCTGCAGCAGGCGGGTCACCATGGTGGGAACCAGGTGGACCGAGGTCACGCCGTGCCGATCCACCGCTTCGAGGAAGGCAACCGGGTCGAAGCGCGGCTGATAGATGGAGGTGCCGCCGAGAAGGAAGTTCAGCAGGTTGAAGAAGGAAGGCGCCGAGTGGTAGAGCGGGCAGCAGACCAGGTGTACCTCGTCCGGGCCCATCTTCAGGAACTGGATCGCCCTCATCACGTACCCGGCGACCTCGGGCCGCGAGGCGAAGTCGGTGCTGCGGGCCGCCCCCTTGGGTTTTCCCGTGGTCCCCGAGGTGTAGATCATGGACTGGCCCTTGACCCCGCTCGTGGTCAGCTTCTCGAAGTCCAGCTCCGGGGGGACGCCGAAGAGCCCCTCGTAGCTTTTGGCTCCTTCGGCCGATCCACCGAAGACGACGAAGCCGTCGCCGATCAGACTCCGGAAGCCGTCCCGAAACGGGAGGATGCGATCGGCGAACTCGTGCCAGAAGAAGAAGACCCTCGAGTCGGAGTTCTCGACGATGAACTGGATCTCCGGGGGCTTCATCCGGTATCCGATCATCACCATCCCGACCTGCAAGTAGTCGAGGGCCTTCGCGATCTCGTCGTACTCGGGGAGGTTGTAGCTCATCACCGCAGCCTGATCTCCGGGTCGCAGGCCGAGCCCGTAGAGGCGGCTGGCCAGCGCCCGGGCCCTCTCGCGGAGCTGTTCGTAGGTGAGCGACCGCGCCGGCCCGATCACCGCCAGCTTCTGCGGCCAAGTGCGGGCGTGCATCTCGAGCACGTTGGATCGCTGGGACCGAGCTTCCGACATGCGGAGTTCCTCTGCAGGGACGAAGCGGGTAGCGGCGGCTGGGCATGGCGCTCGGCCGGGAAGAGCGCAGCCGAGCCTAAGGCCGCGACCGAGAGGTGTCAATCGACCGAACCTCCAGGTCCCGGATCGATGTGCGCGCCTCCTTGTCCCGTCGCCCGAGAGCTGCCACACTGATGATCTCGAGCGGCCACCGCGCATCGCTCCTCGAGGCGGGCTCGACCGCGGGACGCCGAGCGAGTGCAGCGGGGGACGCGGATCCCGCGGTGACCCGGAGGAGCGCTCGAATTGAGGGAGGTGAGGATTCTCTCACCGTGTGGAATCCTCGGGTATGGGTTTCCCGAGACCTCCTTCCGGCGGGGGCTCGCGAGACGCCCGGACGTCATCGCGGTGGACGCGGGATCGACCGATGCGGGTCCGTACAAGCTCGGGTCCGGCGAGGGCATCGTCAGCAGGCAGGCCACCAGGAGGGATCTCCTTCCCATTCTCACCGGAGGCCACGAGCTGGGGATTCCCGTGATCATCGGGTCCGCGGGGGGGGCGGGGGCCAGGACGCACGTCGAGCGGTCGATCGCCGTGATCGAGGAGATCGTCCGGGAGAAGCGGCTCTCCTTCGAGACCGCAGTGATCCACGCGGACGTGGATCGGGACACACTCCACCAGAGGCTCGACGAGAAGAGGATCGCGCCGCTCGGGCCGGTGCCGGAGCTGACGCACGACGCGATCGACGGAGCGATTCGCATCGTCGGCCAGATGGGGTGCGAGCCGATCATCGATGCGCTCGACCACGGGGCGGAGCTGATCGTGGCGGGTCGCGCCTATGACCCGGCCCCCTTCGCAGCGCTTCCGATCCGCGAGGGATTCGATCCCGCGCTGGCCATGCACCTGGGGAAGATCCTCGAATGCGGAGCGCTGTGTGCCGAGCCCGGGACTGCGAAGGACGCGATCCTCGGCACCCTGAGGGACGATTGCTTCATCGTGGAGGCGCTGGACGACAGCCGGAGGTGCTACCCGACGTCGGTTGCGGCTCATACCCTCTACGAGAAGGGTCATCCCTACATCCTCCACGGGCCGGGGATCGAGCTCGACCTCTCCGGGTGCGCCTTCGAGGCGCACGGCGAGAGGAGCGTCCGCGTCTCGGGCAGCCGCGGGCGCGCCACGGAGAGGTACACGGTCAAGCTGGAGGGGTCTTCGCAGGTGGGCTTCCGCACCATCTTCATCGCCGGGGTGCGCGACCCGATCCTGATCGAGAACATCGACCGGATCACGCGGGGCGTCGCGGAGGAGATTCGCGCGGACTACCGCGAGGTTCCCGAATCCGGCTACCGGCTCCTCTTCCACGTCTACGGCAAGAACGCCGTGATGGGAGATCTCGAGCCGCTGGGGAGGCCTGGGCACGAGATCGGCGTTGTCGTGGAAGTCGTGGCATCGACGCAGGAGCTGGCGAGTGCGATCTGCGCCACGGCGAGATCGACGATGCTCCACTACCCGTATCCGGGAAGGAAATCGACCGCGGGGAACCTGGCCTTCCTCTATTCACCGTCGGACATCGCCTGCGGTCCGGTCTACAAGTTCAGCGTCTACCACCTCGTGGAAGTCGACGATCCCCGCGAGCTCTTCACGACGGAATACAGGAAGCTCGAGTAGGAAGGAGAAGAGGATGGGAGAGGCCGTCCGGCTCTACGATCTCGCCAAGGTGCTGCGGAGCAAGAACGCGGGTCCTTTCGAGCTGACTCTCGACATCCTCTTCGACGACGAGGAGAAGTACCAGGCCGTCAAGCGATCGGGCGTGATCAACCAGGACCTGGTCTGCAGGCTGTACCGGGTGCGTCCCGAGGAAGTGTACTGCGTCGCCTGCTTCGATGCGGCCCGTGCGATCAAGATCACCATCAGGCGGCCGGTCGAGTCAGGAGGGATTGGAGACACCGACGTCTACGGGGCCCAGCAGCACGCGCCGCTCATCGACGTGATGATTCCGACCGGGTAGGGTGACGGCCTTCGCTCGGGCGAGGCGGTGCGCAGGCCGCAGGCGTGTCGCGGTCCCGGACGACGGGCTACTCGGCGATTTCCGCGTGGTAGCTCTGCAGCGACTTGACCTCCGGTCTTCCGCTGCGACACGCTGCGATTCCCTTGACGGCCGCGGCGGCTGCGGCCACCGTGGTGATGTAGGGCACCCGGTAGCGGATCGCCGCCTTGCGGATGTAGGAATCGTCGGCCTTGCTCGCCTTTCCACCTGGAGTGTTGATCACCAGCTGGATCTCGCCGTCCATGATGGCGTCGGCGATGTGGGGGCGCCCTTCCCGCAGCTTGAAGATGCGCTCGGAGGGAACCCCTTGCCCGGCGAGGAACTCCTTGGTTCCGGCGGTGGCCTTCAGCGTGAAGCCCAGCTCGAAGAAGCCACGACCCACGTCGACGATGGCCTGCTTGTCCTTGTCCGCCACGGTCAGGAGCACGGTCCCCTGCAGGGGCAGGCGGCCGTGGGCCGCGTCCTGCGCCTTGTAGAAGGCCAGGCCGAAGGAGTCGGCCATCCCCAGAACCTCGCCGGTGGATCGCATCTCCGGACCCAGGACGGGGTCGACCTCGGGATAGAAATAGAATGGGAACACCGCCTCCTTGACGCCGTAGTGGCGGATCTGGCGCTGCTTGAGGTCCAGCTCGGAGATCTTCTTGCCGAGCATCACCTGCGTCGCGATCCGCGCCATCGAGAGGCCGCACACCTTGCTCACCAGCGGCACCGTGCGGCTCGCCCGTGGGTTGGCCTCGAGTACGTAGACCTGATCGTTGCAGATCGCGTACTGGATGTTCATCAGGCCGACCACGCCCAGCTCGGTGGCGATCCTGCGCGTATAATGGCAGATCGTGTCGATGTGCTTCTGCGGAATCGTGGTGGGCGGTATCACGCATGCGGAATCCCCGGAATGGATGCCGGCCAGCTCGATGTGCTCCATGACGGCCGGCACGAAGGCTTCGGTACCGTCCGCGATGGCGTCGGCCTCGGCCTCGATGGCGTTCTCGAGGAACTTGTCGATCAGGATGGGGCGCTCGGGAGACACGTCGACGGCGGCCCGCACGTAGCGCCCGAGCATCTCCTCGTCGTGCACCACCTCCATGGCGCGCCCGCCGAGCACGAAGGAGGGGCGGACCATCAGCGGATAGCCGATGCGCTCCGCCACCTCCATCGCCTCTTCGAGGGTGCTCGCCATCCCGCTCTCGGGCTGGGGGATGCCGAGCTTCTGCATCTTCTGCCGGAAGCGGTCGCGGTCCTCCGCCAGCTCGATGGTGTCCGGCGTGGTGCCGACGATCTTCACCCCTGCCTCCTCGAGCTCGGCGGCGATGTTGAGGGGCGTCTGACCCCCGAACTGGCAGATCAGACCATCGGGCTTCTCCTTCTCGTAGATGCTGAGGACGTCCTCCACGGTGAGCGGCTCGAAGTAGAGCTTGTTCGACGTGTCGTAATCGGTGGATACGGTCTCGGGATTGCAGTTGACCATGATCGATTCGATGCCGGAGTCGCGCAACGCAAAGGCCGCGTGCACGCAGCAGTAGTCGAACTCGATTCCCTGGCCGATGCGGTTGGGCCCGCCGCCGAGAATCATGATCTTGCGATTCGGGGAGACCTCGGTGGCGTCGGGCGCGTTGTAGGTCGAGTAGTAGTAGGCCGCGTCTTCGACGCCGCTGACCGGGACCGCGTGCCAGCCCTCCACGACTCCGAGCTTCTTGCGCCGCTCGCGGATCCGCGCCTCGCTCACCTGGAGGAGCTGGGCCAGGTAGCGATCGGCGAAGCCGTCCTTCTTGGCCTGGGTCAAGAGCTCGTCGGGGAGCTCGCCGTGGCGGTGCCGGAGGATCTCCTCTTCCAGCTCCACCAGCTCCTTCATCTGCTCGATGAACCAGGGCTTGATGAAGGTCGTCTCGTACAGCTTCTGCACGTCGGCGCCCTTGCGGAGCGCCTCGTACATGATGAACTGGCGCTCGCTGGAGGGCTCCGCCAGCAGCCTCATCAGGTCCTCGAGCGACTTCCGGTGATAATCCTTGGCGAAGCCGAGGCCGTAGCGGCCGTCCTCCCGGGAGCGGATCGACTTCTGGAAGGCCTCTTTGTAGGTCTTTCCGATGCTCATCACCTCGCCGACCGCGCGCATCTGCGTTCCGAGCCTGTCCGGGAGCGCCTCGAACTTCTCGAAAGCCCAGCGGGAGAACTTCACCACCACGTAGTCGCCCGACGGCGTGTACTTTTCGAGGGTCCCATCCCGCCAGTATGGGATCTCGTCCATGGTGAGGCCGCCGGCGAGGAGCGAGGAGACGTACGCGATCGGGAAGCCGGTGGCCTTGGACGCCAGCGCCGAGGAGCGAGACGTCCTCGGGTTGATCTCGATCACCACGACGCGCCCGCTCCTGGGATCGTGGGCGAACTGGATGTTGGTGCCTCCGATGACCTGGATGGCCTCGACGATGTCGTAGGAGTACTGCTGGAGGCGTTCCTGCAGCTGCTTGTCGATGGTGAGCATGGGGGCGGTGCAGTAGCTGTCTCCGGTGTGCACGCCCATGGCGTCGACGTTCTCGATGAAACAGACGGTGATCATCTGGTTCTTGCTGTCGCGAACCACCTCGAGCTCGAGCTCCTCCCACCCGAGCACCGATTCCTCCACCAGGATCTGTCCCACCAGGCTCGCGCGCATTCCGCGCTCGGCGAGCGCTCGGAACTCCTCCATGTTGCCCGCGAAGCCCCCGCCGGTGCCACCCATGGTGTAGGCGGGTCGAATCACGCAGGGGAAGCCGATTCGTGCGATGGCCTTCTCCGCTTCCTCCAGGGTGTTGGCGATCTCGCTGCTCGGCATTTCGATGCCGAGCTTGTTCATGGTGTCCTTGAAGGCCTGGCGATCCTCGCCGCGCTTGATGGCGTCCACCTGGACACCGATCACCTGGACGCCGTACTTGTCGAGGACTCCGGCTCTGGCCAGCTCGGAGCTGAGATTCAGCCCCGACTGTCCTCCCAGGTTCGGGAGCAGGGCATCCGGTCTCTCCTTGGCGACGATGTCGGTCATCGTCTCGAGCGTGAGCGGCTCGATGTAGGTCACGTCCGCCATGCCCGGGTCCGTCATGATGGTGGCGGGATTGGAGTTCACCAGCACGATCTGATAGCCGAGGGACCGCAGCGCCTTGCAGGCCTGGGTCCCGGAGTAGTCGAATTCGCAGGCCTGTCCGATCACGATGGGCCCCGAACCGATGATCATCACCTTGTCGATGTCGCTCCGTTTCGGCATGGCGGAGACCTCTCTGCTGAGTTGGGATCGTCGACGGCCGTCCGGTTTGGCCGGCGGTACATTACCTCATCCATCCCGGGCCGCCGCGCAGTCTCCGCGAAAACGCTCGACTTTTCCGCTGCGGCGGTGCCGGCGCCGGCAGGGCGGCGACCGCGACGGGGTCGGCGGCGGCCCTCCCCGCGAGCGTCTCTGGTAGACTCGGGCGCCTGGCCCTCGGGCGGAGGCGGGAGCGAAGGGTCCCCTGAAGGGGTGCAGCCTTCTGACTTCCGAGCGCTGGAGAGAGGAGTGACCGATGCCGACGGAAGCATCCCTGGAGGCCCTGCGGATCCTGCGGGACGGAGATCAGTTTCAGTGGTACGTGATCCCGCTCTTCGCTCTCGCGGTCTACGTGTACGCGGTGGAGATCGAGAGGAGGAACTGGAATCTCGTCCTCGCGGGGCTCGCCTTCTGGGGGATGGACTGGTTCAACGAGATCTGGAATGCGCTGGTCTTCCACTTCACCCAGTACGCTCCCGTCTGGGGCGCTCCGGGGGACACCGCATACCTGATCCTGATCGGCCTCAACATCGAGATCTGCTTCATGTTCGCGGTCGCCGGGGTCGCCTTCTCGAAGATGCTTCCAGCGGAGCGGAGCATGCGCCTCCTCGGCGTTCCCAACCGGGTGGTACTGGCGGCCTTTGGCGCTGCCTTCTGCGTGTTCGTGGAGGTTCTGCTGAACGCGGTGAATGCGCTCACCTGGGAGTACTCCTGGTGGAGCGCGCGGGCTCCGTGGCTGATCTTCCTGGTCGGCTACCTTCCCTTCTTCGGGGTGGCCTTCTGGGTGCACGATATGAAGAGCCTCAGGAGCAAGGCGACCACGGTCGGCGTGATCGGCGCCGTCGACGTCGCGTGCCTGATCGCCTTCGGGGGAATCCTGGGATGGATCTAGCCCGAACCCTGCCCGAGAGGGCCTGGGAGTAGGGGAGGCCCCGGGATCGGGATGGACAAGGCAGCGGCCGAGATCATTCGGGGATGCGGTCTCTTCGGTGGGCTGACCGAGGGATCCCTCGAGAAGGTGACGAGGATCGCCCGGATCGTCCGGTTCAGGCGGGGGCAGATCGTCTTCCGCGACGGCGACCCCTGCCCGGGGATCTACGTGGTGGGTGAGGGCGCGGTTCGCGTCTTCAAGACCGCCCCCAGCGGCAAGGAGCACGTTCTCCACTTCGCCCGCGCCGGGATGACGTTCGCCGAGGTGGCTGCCATCGGACAGTTCAACTGTCCAGCGCATGCGGACGTGACCGAGGATTCGGTCTGCGTGCTCCTCCCCCGGGTGGAGTTCCGCAGAATCGTGAGCGAGGATCACGGATTCTGCATCGAGCTCATGAGCGGCATGTCGAGGTGGGTTCGTCATCTGGTGGGTCTGCTGGAAGACCTCGTGCTTCGAGATGCGACCGCTCGCGTGGCGCGGCACCTGATCGAGTCGGACGAGACCGGGGGTCAGGGCGAGTTCGCCTTGCCGATGCGGAAGAAGGACCTGGCGAGCCACCTGAATCTCACCAGCGAGACGCTCTCCCGAACGCTTCACCGGCTGGTCGACTGCAGGCTGATCGAGACGCAGGGGCAGCGCATCCGGATCCTCGAGATCGCCAAGCTGAAGGAGGTTGCGGCGGGACTGGCTCCTGCCGAGTACGACTGATCTCCAGGCGGGTCAGGAGGCGGAGGTACCGATGAGACGAAGACGGCTTCTTGCGGGTCTCGCGCTCTGCATGGCGAGCCTGCCCTCGTGCTCCCCGCCCGTCGCTTCGGAGGAGATCCTCTTCCGGAATCCGATCCGGGACCTCTCGGGCGTGCTGACCCGATCGGGCCTGGAGGTCGACACCGAGGTCACGAGCGACGGCAACGGATCGATCAAGATCGTCGCGCCCGAGCCGGTTACGGTCCGGCTCTTCGAAGTCGACCCGATCGACGTCGAAGACGCGCGGCTTCTCTATCGCGCCCGGCTCCGGGCGGAGGGGGTTCGGGGCCGGGTCTACCTGGAGATGTGGTGCCGCTTCCCCGGAAGTGGAGAGTTCTTCTCGCGAGCTCTCGCGTCTCCGCTCTCGGGGTCGACCGAATGGGTCTCCCAGGAGACGCCGTTCCTGCTGGAGGAGGACCAGAGGCCGGACCTGATCAGGCTCAACGTCGTCATCGAGGGGAGCGGGACGGTGTGGGTGGACGAGGTGGAGCTCGCCAGGAGCGGCTCGTAGCGGCTCGCCCGGTGGCGCGCACCAGGGAGACGACGTCGGCGCCACCGGGAGCGCGACGCAAGGAGTGGATCGGGGCTAGTACTTGAGGGTCAGCTCCAGGTAGCCGAAGCTCACGTTCTTGTGTTCGAAGCTGTTGAAGATTCCGCGCCCCCACAGGTAGGCGTAGCCGGCCTCGATCGAGAGGTGGCTGTTGAAGTCGTAGCTGAGCACCGCGTCGATCTCGGTTCCCGCCCCCTTGTAACCCCGCGACGGCTGCTCGCTGTAGCCGAAGACCTTCTTGTTGAAGGCGCCGCTCCCGGAGTACTTCGCGTCGTCGTCGTTCGCGAGGTAGAACTGGTGCAGCATCAGGTTGAGGCGGACCTTCTCGTGGGGCTGCAGCATGAGCTGGGCGAACCAATCGACCAGGTTCTGGAAGGCGTACTGATCGGCGAAGCCGTAGTAGGGGTGGTTGGTGGGGAGCAGGTTGAAGAAGGTGTTGTGGTCTCCATCGCTGGGGTCGCCGTCGCCCGAGGCGAAGTTCACCCCCAGGCGGAGCCAGGGCCTGGTCGGGAGCTGGGCGAGCTGATAGCCGGCCTCGAGGATCCCCGCGCCGGCCGAGTGATCCAGGCTGTTGAAGTGGCCGACCTGGTAGGCGCCCCAGGCGAGCAGATCGAAGGTTCCCGGCCCGAGCGGGTAGAAGCCGAGCACGGAGCCTCCTCCCGTGTAGACCGTCACGGAATCCGGCAGTCCGCCGTCATCGACGCTGCGCTTGTCGTCGTAGAAGAGGCCGAAGAGGTTGATTTCCGTGCTGGGAAGCCAGGTGTCGCGCTTGACCGTCCACGAGACCCCCCCGTAGTTGATGTCGTCCTGGCGCTTGTAGGCATCTTCGATATCGAAGACGCCCATGGTCGGCCTAGCGGCGAAGGCGAAGACGTGATGTCCCCCGCCCGTGTCGTAGGCGACGCTCAGGCCATCGTTGCTCCGCTCGGCGTGCGTCCAGGCCACGGTTCCCACCAGGCGCTGGGAGGCGCGGGAGATCTTGACGTACTTCCAGTTGGCCTCCGGGTACATGACCTCGGTCCCGAGCTTGATGTCCTGGCGTCCGATCCGGATGCCGAGCCCCTGGACGGGCTTCACCTCGAGCCAGAGCTGGCGGACGGCCTGGCTGTCGGCGTGGCTCTCGTCGTCGGAGAATGCCCGGTAGTTCGCGCCGGCGCCGCTGGTGTGCGGCGAGAGGCTGTAGATCCGCGCGTCCTGGAACTCGCCGAAGAGGGTGAGCAGGCTGCCGTACGAGTACTGGAGGCCGACGCGGGAGCGCGCCGCGTAGAAGGTGTCCGTGCTGTCGGTGCGGGCGCGCCAGAACTCGGTGCGCAGGCGCGTGGTCAGGAAGAGGTCGACCTTGTGCTCTCCGAAGACGCAGCCGATCGACGGCGTGACGCGGCAGCCCTCGCTGGGCGGGTCCGCCGCCGCCTGGCCCGCGGCTGCCCCCGCGAGCAGGAGAAGCGTCGCCGCCACGAGTGTCAGCGTGCGGAAGCCGACGCCTCGCCGTCGCTCGTCGACACTCGAGCCGAGGACGGTTCCGATTCCGAGACGGACGAGCGCTCTCAGCATCCTTGCCATTCGGATTCCCCCCAGGTCGGGCCGGCCCTCGCGGATGCGGGCCTGGCGGAAGCACCCCGCGGACCATGCTAAAGGGCCGAGTGGTGCTTTTCAATGCTCCCCCGGTGCTGGGTCCGGCCCGCCGCTCTATCATCGGGGCGATTTCGCCTCTGCCTGCTGCTCGATCCCGAGCAGCCGAGCAAAGAAGAGGAGAGGGATGATGAGCGACCCGGGCCGGCTGGATCAAGCCTTTCACTTCATCATGAGACGCATGGTCGAGACCGGCCAGGCGCCCTTCTACACCGAGATCGCTGCGGAGCTCGGGCTCTCCGTTCCAGAGGGGCGGAAGGTTCTCCAGGAGCTCTTCTCCGCGGGGATCCCCGGCTGGCTCTTCCCGCACACCGACTACATCACCTCCTTCGCCCCCTTCAACCACCTCCCCACCCAGTACCGCATCACCATCGACGGCCAACAGAAGTGGTTCGGCCAGTGAGGGTTCGAATCGCTGGCGGTCTGCTGGCTCTTTCCAGGGAAGAAGGTCCAGATCGATTTCCCGTGCCTCGATTGCGGATCCCCGATCCGGGTGGAGATCCAGGACGGGGTGATCCAGCACACCGATCCGGAGGGGCTGATGGGGTACGTGGCGGTTCCCTTCTGGAAGTGGTTTGCCGACATCCCGTTTGCCTGAAGCACGATGAATCTCTTCCGGTCGGAAGAGCACATCCGGAACTGGGACCGCTTCGCACCCGAGACCGAGGAAGGAATCATCGCGCTGGATGATCTGGTCAAGATGTTCTCCGGCAACTACTTCCGCAGGCGCATGGATCCCGACTGGGTCTCGCGCAGCCGCGAGTACGCCATGCAGATGGTCGCCACCATCGGCGAGATCGGAAAGACGGGTCCCTTCTGGCAGCCGGTCAAGCCCTGATGCCGGTCGCCCGCACGCCGATGGGGAATCGCCGCGGGAACGCCAACTTCCACGCCAGGATCCTTTTCCCGGCGGGACGAGCGTGCTCCGTGCCGGTCGCGAGCACGGCAGAGGAGGCAGCGAAGTGTACGAGCTGCAGTACCACCCGGAGATCTGTGCGAGATGCGAGACGTTCGATTGCCTGACCAGATGTCAGTACATGGACCTCGACCTGGAATCCGCCCGGGAGGAGAGGCGGCGACTGCTCGATGGTGAAGACTCCCGGGTGCTCCGGGAGTGCGCGACCTGCTATGCCTGCGAGGAGTACTGCCCGTACGGCAACCACCCCTTCTATCTGATCGTGGAGCGCCAGGAGCAGCGGCAGGCCTGGCCGGTGCCGGTCCCTCTCACCAAGCAGCAGCTCAGGATCATGGAGCCGCGCGGAGAGATCGCGCCCGCGAAGGTCACGGCCCCGGTGGTCAACCTGTGCGCCTTCTCCATGCTGGCCGGGTGCATCCGGGGCAAGCTCTTCGAAGGGGCCTCCATCATCTCGGGGAGGGACATCTTCTGCAACGTCATGTGGCTCCATTTCGCCAAGAGCTCGGTGATCCGCGAGCGCCTTCCCCGCGTGATCGACAACATCGTGCGCTGCTACCTCGAGCCGAACGGCATCGACGAGCTGATCTGCTTCCACGACGAGTGTTACGGCACCTATACCCAGCTCGCTCCGGCTTTCGGCATCGAGGTCCCCTTCAAGCCGGTGCACCTGTTCGAGTACCTGGCGCGCAGGCTCGTCGAGCTGAAGACCGAGATCCGCCCGATCCGGGAAAAGATCGCCTACCAGCGTCCCTGCTCCAATCGCCTGATCCCGGAGACGCAACACTGGGTGGATGAGATCTTCGCGCTGATCGGCGTGGATCGGCCGCAGCGGCAGTACGACCGGGAGAATGCCTTGTGCTGCGCGACGACCATCAGGATCGCACAGCGCGAGAATCTGGCCGACGACGTCCAGAAGAGGAATCTCGACGACATGGAGGCGGTCGGGGCCAAGTACTGCGTCTTCAACTGCCCGGCCTGCCTTCTCGGCTTGAGCGAGCCGGTGGCAGAGAGGGGCATGATCCCGATCCTGATGAGCGAGCTCTGTCAGATCGCCCTGGGCGGCTGAACGAGGCGGTGATCCGATGGAAGACACATACCAGGCGCTGGTAAAGATCGTCGGAGCCAGTTACGTCTCGCGGGACCCGGAGGAGCGGTTCCTCTACGCCCGGGATCCGGGGACCATGGAGCCGCGCGAGCCGGATTTCGTGGTGATGCCGGGCTCCACCGAGGAGGTCCGGCAGATCGTGCTGCTGGCGAACGAGAGGCGGATCCCGGTCGTGCCGATGGGCGGGGGACTCGTTCTCTCCGGCCTCACCAGGCCCCTCAAGGGGGGCATGGTGCTGGACATGAAGCGGATGAACCGCATCCTCGAGGTGAACGAGACCGCTCGCTCCGCGATCGTGGAGGCGGGGGCCTCGCAGGGGATGCTCCAGGCCTACCTGAGGAAGCACCATCCCGGGCTCAAGCACTCGATTCCGGACGCCCCGCCGATCGCCACCATCGCCGGGAACGTGCTGATCTACGGCTCGGGGCACCTCTCCGCCGCGGGGGGCTTTCATTCCGACATGCTGAACGGAATGGAGGTGGTGCTGCCGACGGGCGAGGTCGCGAAGATCGGGTCCTGCGCGGCCTCTCCGTACTGGTTCTCGCGGGCGCCGCTGCCGGACCTGGCGGGGCTCTTCATCGGATGGCACGGGACCACCGGGATCGCCACCAAGCTGGCCATCAAGCTCTACCCCGACCGCCCGCTCAACGACGTGGGGATCTTCGTGGTCGAGGATCCGGAGCTGGTCCCGGGAGTCATCCATCGACTCTCCGGGGTGGCCGTGGCCGAGGACATCGTGGCCTTCATGGCCAACGCGCCGGAGTGGCTGCGGGGCTTCCTGCTCGTCAACGTCAGCTACGGAGCGGAGACCCGGGAGGAGCTCCGGCTGAAGCGCGACCTGCTCAGGGAATCGGTGCGCACCTACATCGACGAGAAGGTGGGCGGGTTCATGCCGCTCCCGCCCGCGATGAAGCAGCGCTTTCTGGAGGCGCCCCAGACCACCCTCGCCCTCTTCGCGGACGCGAGGGAGGGGGGCGGATTCGAGTACGTGGGAGCGATCATGCCCATCGAGCTGTTTGCGGAGGCCTACCGGAAGGGGCTCGAGATCGCGGAGCGCCACGGGATCCCCTGCTCCGCGGGAGCCCGGATCATCGGCCTCGGCCACTGCATGATGTTCTTCTACGGCTATGCGTTCAACCGGGCGGATCCCTCCGACGTGGCGCTGGCCCAGCAGGCGCTCGAAGACACCAATGCGGCGGTCCTCGGGATCGGCGGCATTCCCTGGAAGGCCGAGGCCCCGGCTCAGAAGCAGATCATCGCGAAGATGGATCCGAATACCTTCTCGCTCATGAAGCGCCTGCGCGAGGCTCTCGATCCCAGGGGAATCATGAACCCCGGGAACTGGGAGGCGGAGCGATGAGGCACGCGGAGATCCTGCACAGATGCTTCCGCTGCGGATACTGCAAGCTGCCCTCCCGCTTCCAGGATCTGAACTGCCCCCCCTATCTGAAGTTCAGGTTCGAGAGCTACGCACCGGGTGGGCGGATGTGGCTGCTTCGAGCCTGGCTGGAAGGCGAGATCGAGACCAGCCCGCGGCTCTCCGAGATCCTGTTCTCCTGTGCCGCCTGCGGAAGCTGCGTGGAGCACTGCGTCTTTCCGGCGTTCAAGGCCGATCTGCTCGACACCTTCATCGCGGGGAGGGAGGAGCTGGTCGAGCGGGGCGCCGTGCCCGGCGCCGTGGGGAGGTATCTGAGAGCCGTCCACTCCTTCGGCAATCCCTACGGCCTGCCCGAACAGGACCGGGCGAAATGGGCCGAGGGCCTGGATGTCGAACGGTATTCGGACCAGGAGTATCTGCTCTACGTGGGCTGCCCCGGATCGTACGACGAACGCGGCCAGCGGATGGCCCGGGCGCTGGCCGGCCTCCTCCTCAGGTGGGGCGTCGACTTCGGAATCCTGGGCGAAGAGGAGCGCTGCGACGGCAACGAGGTCAGGGCGCTCGGAGAGGCCGGCCTCTTCGAGCAGCTTGCGCGCGAGAACATCGAGAGGCTCGAGGCCGCGGGAGTGCGGAAGATCGTCACCCTCTCGCCGCACGGATTCCACGCCATCAAGAACGAGTATCCGCGGTTCGGCGGGAGCTTCGAGACCTATCACTACCCGCAGCTGCTGGCGAGCCTGGTGGCGAAGCGCGAGCTCCCTCGAGGGAATCGACCGCTGCGGGTCGCCTTCCACGACCCCTGCTATCTCGGCCGCCACAACCGGGATTACCGCACGCCTCGGGCGGTGCTCGCTGCGCTCCCAGGCCTCGAGCTGCTGGAGATGGACCGGACCATGGCGGACGCCCTGTGCTGCGGCGGGGGTGGGGGAAACTTCTTCACGGATGTGCTGGGAGGAGGAGCCGAGAGCCCCGCGAGAGTCCGGGTGCGCGAGGCGGCAGCCTGCGGTGCCGAGGTCCTCGCGGTGGCCTGCCCCAAGTGCGCCCGGATGTTCGACGACGCGATCGAGGCCGAAGCCCTGGGCGAAGAGCTCCGGGTGATGGACATCGCCGAGATCGTGCAGGAGCGCTGCGCGTAGGATCGGCCCGCGAGCGGGTGGGAAGGACCGCAGCCGAGATGAAGATAGGGCCGGCTCCCGCCCTGCGGGCGCCGGCCCTCTTGCGCTGCGCGGACGGCGGAGGCCGGCCGCGCTTGCCTACGCCGTCATGACGTTGATGGTGCAGGCGGAGGTGAGGCCGATGACGTGAGCGATTCCGGCCTTGGCTCCCTTCTGCTGGCGTCCGCCGGATTCTCCCCGGATCTGCCAGACGATCTCGGAGATGCCGCAGGCGCCCGTCGCCCCCAGCGGGTGACCCCGGGAGATCAGGCCGCCGCTGGCGTTCACCGCCACCCTGCCGCCGATGTCGAAATCGCCCTTCTTGAGACAGCGAGCCCCCTCGCCTGCGGGGGCCAGGCCAAGGTTCTCGTAGTGGCACAGCTCGGCGGTGGCGAAGCAGTCGTGCAGCTCGACCACGTCCAGATCCTTCGGCCCGATGCCGGCCGTATCCCACGCCTCCTTGGCAGCGATCCGGGTGACCTCGTTGACGTCGAGAATGGCCTCGCCCGTTTCGGTCCAGGGGTCGCTGGTGAGGATGGAGGCAGCCGCCTTGACCATCTTGCAGCCGAACTGCCGGGCCTTCTCCTTCGACGCGTAGATGACCGCGCCGGCGCCGTCGCCGGTGGGGCAGCACATCAGCAGGGTGTTGGGCCAGGAGATCATCCGGCTGCTCTTGATCTCCTCCAGGCTGTACTCCTTCTGATACTGCGCGTAGGGGTTGTGAACGGAGTTCTTGTGGTTCTTGTAGGCCACCCTGGCGAAGTCCTCGAAGGTGGTGCCGTACTTTCGCATGTGGTCGGTGCCCCACTGCGAGAAGACCGACGGCATCGTCCCCGAGCCCTGAACGCCTTCGGTCATGTAGGCGGGGTCGAACTTCTTTCCGCCGCGGCCACCTCCACCGCCGCCGAGGAGGCCCATCTTCCCCATCTGCTCCGAGCCGATGCCCATGGCGACGTCGAAGGCCCCCGAGGCCACCGAGAAGTAGGCCTCGCGGCACGCCGTCGATCCGGTGGCACAGGCATTGGACACGTTCACCACCGGGACGCCCGTCTGTCCCACGCTCCTCATGATCGCCTGGCCGACGGGCGCGCTCAGGTTGCCGCTGCCCACCATCTGGATGTCCTTCATGGTCATGTTGGCATCCTTCAGGGCAGCGATCACTGCCTGACTGGCAAGATCTATCACGGTCTTGTCCGGGTAGCGGCCGTACTTCACCATGCCTACCCCGACGATATAAACGTCTCTCGCCGGCTTCACTGGACTTACCTCCTCATGCTGAACACGGGTCGAATGCGAGCGCTCGCGCAAGCGCCCGGGATGACAGCCATCGGTCTCTCTTGTGGTTCACGCTCCTACCGGGCGGAACTTGAAGACGATGACGTCGTTGCCCTCTTGATCGGTCCGCACCTTCTCGGTGTACATCTCCAGCTCCTTCCCCAGCAGCGCCGCCACCTTCTCTCCGTCGGGGTCCACCCCGCCGATGTTGGCGCGGACGGCGGTTCCCTCGGGCATATCGACGATGGCGGCGATGAAGGGCACCTCGATCCCCGGCGCCGTCTGGAAGACGATGGTGAAGGCGCGCAGGGTTCCACGGTTGCTGAACCGGATCTCTTTGAAGTTGTCCACCGCGAAGCACTTGCCACAGGCCATGCGCGTGCCGACGTAGGCGGCTCCGCAGGACTTGCACTTGACTCCCGCGAGGTACGCCTTCTCTCCGGGAGCTTTGGGTAGCCGGAGGTACGGTACGATCGGGTTCTGCTTCTTCTCGCCTGCTGCTTCGGCCTTGCCAGTCTCAGCCAAGTGAGCCTCCCTTCTCTTCTCTGGGCAGACGCTGCGTAGCTGGGGAAGGCACCGACGATCCGCACGGGGATGCCTCGCCATCGGTATTGGCCCAGTTCGCCGCGCCCGTGGATTTACCGCTGTCTACCACGATTTCCGGCTGCCGGTCAAGGCGGGAGGGCGGAGGCTGGGACGCGAGGCACGCGAAGGAACGGGTGATCTGCATCCGAGCCATGACGACGGCCTGGATCCCTCGGGGGATCTGGAGCTCTGTCCCTTCGCCGTCTTCATCCAACCCCGCTCTGGAAGACGTAGCGGGTGCCCACGCTGCCCGGGATGAACGCTTCGGGGAAGGCGGCTGCCAGGGCGTGGATGGCGCGCCAACCGGTGCAGTGGGTGGGGGCGACGACCTGCGGGTCGAAGCCGCGCAGCGCCTCCACGGTGGGCGGGATCAGCGGCTCGAAGGCCGGCCCCGCCAGATGGAAGCCGCCCACCACGGCGTACAATCGGTCGACGCCGGTCAGCTTGCGGGCATGGCGCAGGGTGTTGATCAGACCTGCGTGGCCGCAGCCGGTGATGACGACGAGACCGCGGCCGCGCAGGTGCGCCACCAGCGCCTGGTCGTCGTGAATCAGCGGGTCGGGCTGCCATTCCCCGTCGCGAAGGGCTTGCTGGACGGGCAGTCCGCGCTCGAACTCCGTGGTGCGCTCGATCTCGCCGGTCAGCAGCAGGCCACCATCCAGCAGCGAGGACGGCTGCCCCTCCTCGATCACCCGGAAGCCGGCGGCGCGGACCTTCTCCGGGCTGGTTGCGGGCAGCTCGAAGGGCTCGCGGCCGGGGATCGCGATCCGCCGCCTCAGCCACGCGTCGGGATGAGCCAGGAGCGGGGGGAGGGGTCGGAGCTGCCTCGCCAGACCATTGAGACCGGTCGTATGGTCGAAGTGGCCGTGGCTGAGCACGATGGCCTCGATCTCGCCCGGGTCCACACACAGCGCGCGGAGATTGTGCACGAGTCCGCCAACGCTCGAGCCGGTGTCGAAGAGCAGCGTCCGGCGGCTCGCACCCGAGGTGACCGAGACCAGGAAGGAGAGGCCGTGCTCGGCGACCGGCGCGTCCTCGACCCGGCCCGACTCGAGAAGCGGCGCCTCGAGCTCGGGCGCCCGCTTCCCTTCGCGTACCCCTGGGCCGATTCGCTTCGCCACATCCGTGCTAGGGAGAAGGAGATCCAGAGCGTTGTCGATCACGGTCAGGATTTCGACGCGGTCGACGGGGTTCGGGGGAGTCGCTAGCGGCATTGCTGGCCTCCTGCTCGGCGCGTCGGTGTCACCAACAGGGAGCAGGCTGGGAAGTGAGAAGTCTCAAGCCCGCTTCCTCACTGCCTCCCGCTCCATGGTGAGCAGGCGGATTCCCTGGATCTGGCGGAAGGTCGCCCCTTCGCTCGCCGAGCGCAGCGCCAGCTCGGGAGCGATCACCCGCGTTCCCGAGATCACGTGCGCGCCGTGGTCGAAGAGGATCGGCGAGAGCGGGGTGGTCGGGCCGAGCACGACGACGAAGGCATCCCTGCGGCAAAGGCCGAGCAGGGCCTCCAGGCTGTGGTTGATGAAGGCGCTCCCCGTGATCGCGACGACGTCCGCGCCTGGCACGATGGCCTCGGCCTCGTCTGCGCCCGCATCGCCTGGCTGGGGGCGCAGCTCCAGCACGGAGAGCTGCGCAGCCGCCTCGCGGAGGGCCGGTACGAAGGGGAAGTGGCCGATCAGCGCCACCCGCTTGTCCCGGCCGCGCTCCACGAGGAGCTCGCCCGCGTTGAGCTCGATGCAGCGCGACTCGTCGACTTCGAGGAGGGAGTTGATGGCGGCCAGGCCGACGCCCGCCTCGAGGGGGCTCTCCGAATGCGCGAGCCTCGCCAGCTCGAGGGCGCTCCGCCCGGCGAGGCTCCCCGCGTCCCTGACGAAGCGGGAGCCGTGCTCGTGCTCCCCGGGGCCGGTGGTCGACGCCAGCCCGCACCCCCGGCTCCAGACCGCGGTCCAGAAGCGGCCGATCCGCACCTCGCGGGCGGGTGCGTCCTCCGCCAGGGTTGCAATCAGCTCGTCCAGGATCTTCATGGATCGCGCCCCGGAACCGAGGGATCTGTATGCTCCCGGCACGAGAGGCGAACCGTATCGCTTCTGCGCTCCGGTGACGAGCTCGAAGCGGAGTGTCAGGAGGAGCATGGCCGGCCGAGTGCCGCAGCCGGGAGGAGAAGACGAGCGCTCTCCGGAGGAGCGCGAGCGCCTCGTCCGCCTCATCCAGCTCTTTACAGCGCTGCGCGACCCGCCCGATCCGTTCGGTCTGTATCCGCGCTACGCCGAGCTCAAGCACCGGCTCCTCGCATCGATCGAGGAACCGGACGGCGAAGCTCTCGAGGAGGCGTTTCTCCTGCTCTATGCCCACCTCCACGGCTACCAGGTGCCCTACACGCCTGACGAGCGAGAGCGCGTGGTCGAGACCGGTGGGTATCTGAGCCATGCGGGCGGTCTCTCCCCCATCCTCAAGGCCCCGCCCTTCATCGGGCCGGGGACGGTCTCCGGGGACTTCGGCGCGGGAAACGGTCTCCAGGGCCTTCTGATCCAGAAGCTCGCCCCCCATGCGAAGACCGTTCAGATCGAGATCTCGAGCCACATGGTGGAGGCGGGACGGCGGCTGCAGGCCTGGCTCGGCATTCCGGAAGATCGGGTGGAGTGGGTGGTGGGAGACGTCTCGGAAGTCTCGCCAACCGGGATGGACTTCATCTACCTGTACCGACCCCTGCGACCGACCGGCCTGGGCGAGGCGTTCTACCGGAGCTTCGCAGCGCAGATCGGGGCCTCCCGGAGGCCGGTGGTGATCTTCAGCATCGCCGACTGTTTGCGCCGCTATCTCCCCTCTCACTTCGAGATCTTCTACTCGGACGGACACCTCACCTGCTTCCGTCGGAGCGACTTCCTCGCGAGCTCGAGCGCGGCATGCAGGTCCTGTTGATCGATCTCAGCCCCTTCAGCGAGGCCGTGACTCCGGTCTCGCTCGGGCACATCGGTGCCGCGCTTGCCGGGTCCGGCCACCAGGTCAAGGTCATCAGCATCGGTCAGTCGAGCGCGTTCAGCCTTGCCGGGCTGGAGGGCTTCCTGGAGGAATTCCGGCCTGCGCTGGTGGGATTCAGCGCCTACCAGCGGAACCTGCCCCACCTGATCGCGCTCGCCCGACTGATCAAGGAGGCGCTTCCGCAAACCTCGATCGTGCTCGGCGGACCCCAGGCGAGCCTGATGCCGGACGAGGGCTTCGCCGCGCTGCCGGACATCGACTTCCTGTGTCGCGGCGAAGGAGAGGCCGTGATCCAGTTGATCGCGGAGGCGGTCCTCTCGGCCGATCCGGATCAGCCCGTGCCGGGCGCGACCCGGCGCACCTCGGACGGCGGGATCCTGACCGGTCCGCCCATCGAGTCGGCCCGGGACCTGGACGACTACCCCTCACCCTGGCTCAGCGGGATTCTCGACCCCGCCGCCACCAGCGAGTCGATCATGCTGGCCTCGCGGGGCTGCCCCCACAGCTGTGTGTTCTGTTACACGCCGGCCGCCTTCGAGAGGAGGATCCGCTACAACTCGATCGACCGGGTTCTCGAGGAGATCGCCTACGTGGCCAGGCGCGGGAGCGGGCGCCTCTGGTTCGGGGACCCCAACTTCTCCTTCAGCGAAGGGCGCGTGGTCGGCATCCTGGAGGGGATCCTGAGCAGGAACCTCCAGGTGGAGATGTGGATCGAGACCCGCGCCGATCTCGTGACCCGGGATCTGATCCGCCTGATGAAGCGGGCCGGGGTGCACCTGGTGGCGATGGGCCTGGAGAGCGCATCTCCCAACGTCTACCCCTGCCTGAACAAGAACCTTCGGCCCGACGAGATCCGCGAAGCGGTCGGTCTGGCGCTGGGGGAGGGCCTGGACGTGGAGCTCTTCTCCCAGTACGCCCTGCCCAACGAGACGCTGCAGGACGCCATTGCGACCCTGCAGTTCGTCAAGGAGTGCGGCGTCAAGATCCAGGGGAACAGCAATGCGCAGCAGATGCAGCTCTACTTCGGCTCCGAGATCTGGGCGGATCACGCGCGCTACGGAGTGATTCCCCTGCGCGAGAGCTTTCCTCCCTATCTCTCGATCGGCGCGGAGTTCGAGACCCGATGGATGTCGCGACGGGAGATCGAAGAGGTGAAGGACGCCTGGAGGGCGGAGTCGCTCGACGGCGGGCGCAGGGTGGTGTCGTGAAGAGCGCCGCGCAGATGCTCGACCGGCGGGTCCCCGAGACCGTGGTTCTCCACATCGACCACGCAGCGAGCCCGGAGCAGAGGAAGGCCTTGATCGGGCGGATCGAGCCGATTCTCCCCCATCTGAACTGGCGCGCCCATCTCTTCATCGTGTCGGAGGGGCCGCCCCAGGAGATCGGCTTCTCCCGGCAGATCATTCGAGCGCTGGCGCGGTTCCTGGTGGAGCGGCGATTCGCGAGCCTCTACGTGCATCCGGTGATTCGCGTCGGAGAGGCCGGCGGCGCCGGCCCGGCTGCCTGGCAGGAGCTGCTCGACGAGATTCACCCCTTCCAGCGGCAGGCCTACCAGCAGCAGACCGAGTCGCGTTTGTCGATCCTCCCGATCCTGGATCCGGAAGCCGGGACGGCCGATCGAGACTGGATGCGGGCAGCGGATTTCTTCCTGGAGAGAGCGGCCAGACCCTCCGTCGTGCTCAGGGGAGCGGGGGCGTTCGAGAGGGCGCGGCAGGCGGTGGGGCAGGAGATCCGCTTCTACGTCGAGCCGGATCCGCGATCAGGAGCTCGGGGGCTGATCCGCCAGCTCTGGATCAACCGCGTCTTCGAGAATCTTCTCGAGCGGATCGGGGCCGGGGTGCGAGGTGCCGACCTGCTGCTGCCGTGTCGCGCCCACCTCGTGATCGACCAGCGGAGCGACGCGGTGTATTCCTGCTTCCACGATTGGAGCGTCGGCCGTCCGCTCGCCACGCTGGAGGAGCTCTCCCGGTCGGGTGCAGGGATCGAGGGTGACCGCTCGCCGGAGGCGTGCCCCGGGTGCATCGGCGCATCGCTCTGCTCGATGACGGAGAACCTGCTCGTGAACCAGCGGGGAGAGGAAGGCCGCCAGGTGCATCTGGAGCTGGCGCTGGCGTTCTCGGCCAGCCAGCGGCATCGCGAGGCGATCGAGCACGCGACGCGGGCGCGCGACCTCGCCTCGAGCGACTCGGATCGCGCTCGCGCATCGATCATCGCGGGCCTCTGCCACCTCGACCTGCGGGAGCTCGAGGAGGCCGAGCGGATGCTCGAGGGAGCGGCCGGCGCGGCGGACGACCCGGGGCTGGTGTCGTTCCACCGGGGAAGGGTCCAGTTCGAGTGGCGCGACTACATCGAAGCGCTGGAGCGCTTCGAGGAGGCCCTGGCCTCCGGCTCGGAGGCCGTGCCTCGGGCCGAACTCTTCCACTACATGGCGGTCAGCCACGTCCACATCCACGAGTATCGCGAAGCGAGGCCCTATCTGGAGCGCTGGGAGGAGACCGGGGAGGGCAGGGCCACCATGCTCTACTACCGAGGGCTCTGCGACCTCGGCGCAGAGAAGTTCGAGTCCGCGCTGATCGAGCTGCAGGCGGCGGAGCGGGAGGGGCTCGCGCAGCAGGAGAGGGGAAACGCGCTCTTCTACAGCGGGTACTGCCTCAAGGAGCTGAGCCGCTACGAGGAGGCGATCACGGCGCTGGAGCGGGCGGCGGAGCTCGATCCGGGCGAGGTCGCCGTCCAGAACCTGCTCGGCTTCTGCTTCTACAAGACCGCCCGGCACGTGGAAGCGGTCGATTGCTTCGAGCGGGCCATCGCGCGCGATCCCCGCTCGGCGATCGACCACGCGAACCTGGCCAGGAACCTGAGCGCGCTCGGCAAGACCGACGCGGCGATCGAGAGCTACCGCAAGGCGCTCTCCCTCGACCCGCAGCTCGGGTTCGCCCGGGAGCAGCTCGAGAAGCTGACCGCGGCGTCAGGATAGGCGGGGCGCTCAATAGGCGTGCGTGCCGAGCACCACCTCGACCCCGAACTTCTTCTCCAGGATGGGCCTCAGTCGATCGACGTCGATCGGGCACTTCGCCGTCTCGATCGCCAGCTTGACGCAGGTGCCGAGGTGCAACGTCTCGATCTCGCGGCCGAGGTTCTTGGCGGTCTCGGTGATCAGCTTCACCCTGGGCACGACCAGCCCGGGACAGTCGCCGCAGTCGGTCATCGCCACCAGCTCGATCTGGTCGTGGCGCCCGTACTCTCCATTCTTCTCGGCGATCGCCTTGTAGCACTTGGCGCAGGCGATGCAGGAATGGTCCTTGACCTTCTTGCAGTACAGGACGGCGATCTTGGCCATGGTTTCCTCCCCTCGAGGGGCGATTTGGCTCACGCGCGCCGTGCGCTAGGCGGCCTCGTCCTCGAGCAGCGCCTTGGTGGGAAGCATCGCGAAGAGCCTCAAACCGAGGATGAAGGCGATCGCGACGATCGCCGCGATTCCCAGGGCCTGGATCACCTCGAGGAACGAGATCGAGTAGTTCACCACTGCCCCGTCGAGAGCCACGCTCTCCACCTGCATGTTGGGCAGGATCTCGGCCGGATGCTTCTGGCCCGGTATCACGATGATGTATCTCTCACAGAGGACGCCGAACACGTGGAGAATCGCCGCGACGTTGATCATCTTGATCGAGTTCTTGGTGCCGGGGCTGAACAGGATCAGGGCGGGGATCACGATCCCCAGGCCGATCAGTCCGAACCAGAAGACGCCGCTGTGCGAGCCGCCGAACAGGAAGTAGGAGGCGGCCCCTCGCTCGGGGATCAGATAGGCCCGGAAGGCGTTCTCCACGAACACGAAGTAGACGACCACGATGATGAATACGGCGAGAAGCCGGGAGAGCTGCTTCACGTATCCGGTGTCGAAGGGGCGCCTGGTGTACCTGAAGAGCAGCTGCAGCAGGAGGATCATCAGGGCGGTTCCGGAGGAGAGAGCCGCCGCGATGAAGCTCGGAGGCAGGAGGGGCGACTTGTAGAGTTCCCGCGGGACGAAGCCGAAGATCGCCCCCGTACCGCTGTGCACGGCGACCGCCCAGATCACCGCGATCAAGGCGATGGTGCTCACCAGCCGCTCCTTCTCGGCGAACATCGCCAGCAGATAGACGAAGCAGATGAGGATGTAGGTGGAGTACAGGATTCCGTTGATCGAGAACATGGAAGCGAAGTTGAAGTACAGGAAGGGGACGAAGACCCTGTCGGGCTTCCCCCAGTCGAGGATGATCGAGAGCAGCGCTCCGACCAGCAGGAGCATCGCCAGCAGTGCGGCGATCCTCGCGAACGGCTTGAACTCCTTCCTGCCGAAGAGCGCCGACATCGCCGAGAGGACCAGGGAGCCGGCGCTGAGTCCGATGTAGTAGATCGCCATCACGATCGAGATGCCCCAGGGCACGCGGTTGGACATCCCCGTGATGTGGAGGCCTTGCGAGTACATCAGATAGGTGGCGAGGAGGCCCGCTCCCGCCAGGGCGAGCAGCACCAGCATGAACGCGTAGAATTGCGCCGATCTACCTTCGAGTGGGGAAAATTCGATCTTCATCATCCCGCCTCACAGTCCCATGTAGAAGACCTTGGGATCGGTTCCCAGGTCCTCGCGAAGGGCGCGAACCCTGCTCTTCGCCACCAGCTCCGCCACCTCGCTCGAGGAGTCGTTGAGGTCGCCGAATGCCATCGCGCCGCCGCCCGCCTCGCGGCAGGCCTCGACACAGGCGGGCTGCATTCCCCGATCCAGCCTGTGGAAGCAGAAGTGGCAGGATTCCGAGACACCGTGCGACCTCGCCGGGTAGTTCTCGTTGTCCCAGACGTGGTTCGACTTGAAGTTGAACATCCTCATGTCGTAGGGACAGGCGATCAGGCAGTATCGGCACCCGATGCAGCGGTGCTTGTCGACGATGACGATGCCGTCCTTGCGCTTGTAGGTGGCCTGGACGGGGCAGACCAGGGCGCAGGGGGGATCGTCACAGTGGTTGCAGAGCAGGGGGATGCTGATCTCCGCGGCGTTCTCGACCTTGCGGCTGACCTTCGCCTTGCGGATCCAGTGGATGTCGAACCTGGGATCGCCGTGGAGTGCGACGTTGTTCTCCTTGCGGCACGCATCGACGCACGCGGTGCAGCCGTCGCGGCACTTGCTGACGTCGATGACCATTCCCCATCTTCTTCCAGAGCGATCCGCGACCTTGCCGGTGGCAGATGCTCGGTAGAGCGGGAAGAGGGGCAGGCCCAATCCGACGGCCGCGCCCGCGGTCAGCAGACCGCTGATCTTGACGAACTCTCTCCTGTCCAGTCCTTCCTTCATTCTCTTGCGGTCTCCGATCTCTCGTTCGATTGTTCAGACCAGCGAAGCCCCGGCGTCCATCACGGAGTTGCCCGCCAATGCTGTGGAAACCCGGACAGTTCTTAACCCAACGGGTTGCCTTCTTCAACGCTCTCCGCAAGCGCCGGGCTCGAGGCGGCCTGTTCTCCCCGGGTTCGACCGGCCGTAAGGCGCAGAAGGAATCGGGGTCGAGGCCTCCGCGGGCAAGACCTGGCCGCGCCACCCATCGGTGTCGAGGGCGCTGGCCGGGGCGGGGACGACCCCTCTCTCGGTCGAAGACGCCCGTCTCCTCGCCGCCCCGGTAGCCCTGGCCGGCTGCGATCGCTGGGGCGATCCAGGCCCCGGCCGTAGCACTGCCGGCTCGAGCCCGTGGAGCCGGGCCCAGGCGGTCTGGCAGCTCCCCGGCCAGAGCAGCCGCTGGATGCGGAGCGCGCTCGCGGGGGGCTGTCGGCTGGGTGCTCTCGCGGGCCGCCGGCACGAGGGGAGCGCGGGTGCGGTGGAGAGGGTGGCGTGATTCTCGCCAGCCCGAACCCCGCTCGCTGACCGGCCGGAAAGTCATCCTCGGTGACCCGTGAGTCGGTGACTGAGAGTCTCTCGCCGGCGGCAGCCGAGCGAGGGAGGAGACTGGCCGTCCCGATTGCGCCGGAGTCGGCGCTGCATCGGCAGCGAGCGCGCCAAGTAGGGGATTCACAAGGCCGGGCCTCACTTGACAGGATTCCTGGGAATGGGAAGACTCGTCCGGAATTTCGGGTCGAACTGCCCCACTGGGGTGATGAGGAACTGCGGAGCCGTGGAACTGGTTCGTCTCCCGAAGTGAGGCGAACTTGAACACCCTGAGCGCTCCGCGGAGATCTCGGCGGCCCAATCCCGGCTCGGCAAGTCCTTGCCAAACCGCGGTTTTTCGCTGAGCGAAACGGCGGAGAAGTAGATGGCACGCGCCTTGCTAGCCTCAGGCGCCACTTGACTGGTCTCGGCTGACCAATCGAGAAAGAACCGGCGAGAAGCTTCGATCTTGACAAGGATTCCGACTTCCCAAGGAGATGCCATGGCTGATGCACTACCCAAGACCCCGCTACTCGATGAACTCGAAAAGGGGAAGTGGCCCAGCTTCGTCAGAGAGATCAAGATGGCCGCGAAGAAGGGCCCGATGGGCAGGGATCTTCTCGGCCAGCTCGAGCAGTCCTACCGAGAGAAGATCGGCCACTGGAAGCACGGTGGAATCGTGGGCGTGATGGGCTACGGGGGCGGCGTGATCGGTCGCTATTCCGACCTTCCGGACAAGTGGCCCGCGATCTCGCACTTCCACACCATGCGCATCAACCAGCCGGCCGGGTGGTACTACAACACCGAGTCTCTGCGACAGATCTGCGACATCTGGGAGAAGCGCGGCTCCGGCATCACCAACATGCACGGCTCGACCGGCGACATCATCCTGCTCGGGACCACCACCGATCAGCTCGAGCCCACCTTCTCCGATCTCCAGAAGATCGATTTCGACATCGGCGGCTCCGGCTCCGACGTCAGGACGCCGAGCTGCTGCCTCGGCATGTCCCGATGCGAGTGGGCCTGCTACGACACCATGGCAGCCTGCCACGACTTCACTCAGAGCTTCCAGGACGAGATCCACCGCCCTGCGTTCCCCTACAAGTTCAAGTTCAAGTTCGCGGGTTGCCCCAACGACTGCGTGGCGTCCATCGCCAGGGCCGACATGTCCATCATCGGCACCTGGCGCGACCAGATCCAGGTCGACAAGAATGCGGTGACCGAGTACGCGAAGAGCGGCATGGACATCCAGGCGGACGTCGTCGCCAACTGTCCGGCCAAGTGCATGGAGTGGGATGGCAAGAAGCTCGAGATCGACAACAGCTACTGCCGCCGCTGCATGCACTGCATCAACGCCATGCCCAAGGCGCTGCGACCGGGCAAGGATCGCGGAGCCACCGTGCTCCTCGGGTCGAAGGCGCCGATCGTCGAGGGGGCGCTCCTCTCCTCGGTCCTGATCCCCTTCTACAAGATGGAGCCTCCCTACCAGGAGCTCAAGGACATCACCGAGAGGATCTGGGACGTCTGGTCGGAGGAAGGAAAGAATCGCGAGCGGGTGGGGGAGTTCATCCAGCGCGTCGGAATGGGCAACTTCCTCGAGGCCATCGAGCTCGAGCCGATGGCGGAGATGGTCGCTCATCCTCGCGAGAACCCCTACGTGTTCTACGAGGAGTACTTCGAGGAAGACGAAGGCGAAGAGGAATCCGAAGGCTAGCTCGGAAGAACCCCCAAACCCTACCGGCGAAAACTACCGACGAAATCGAGTTGGAGACAAGAGATGGCTGAAGCGACCGAAGAAAGACGAACCGACTACGGGCCTCCGCATTACGAGCGGTTCCTGCCGCCGATCATCAAGAAGAACTACGGCAAGTGGAAGTATCACGAGATCCTGAAGCCGGGTGTGCTGATGCACGTCTCGGAGACCGGCGACAAGGTCTACACGGTGCGGGCCGCATCCGGGAGGCTCCTGAGCGTCGACAAGATCCGCATGTACTGCGATCTCGCGGACAAGTACTGCGACGGTTATCTCCGGTTCACCAGCCGCCACAGCGTGGAGTTCATGACGCCGAAGCAGGAGAACGTCGATCCGTTGATCAAGGACCTTCGCGCCATCGGTCACCCGGTGGGCGGCATCGGGAACGCCATCTCCAGCATCGTGCACACCCAGGGCTGGATCCACTGCCACTCCGCGGCGACCGACGCCTCGGGCGTCGTCAAGTGCGTGATGGACGATCTGATCGAGCACTTCGAGCAGACCAAGCTGCCGGGCAAGCTCCGCATCGCGCTGGCTTGCTGCCTCAACATGTGCGGTGCGGTGCACTGCTCCGACATCGCCATCCTGGGGATCCACCGGCGTCCGCCGCGGACCGACCACTCCAAGGTCGCCAAGATGTGCGAGATCCCGAGCGTCTCCGCCTCCTGCCCGACCGCCGCGATCAGGCCCGCCACCGTGGACGGCATCCCGTCGGTCGAGGTGATCGAGGAGCGCTGCATGTTCTGCGCCAACTGCTTCACGGTGTGCCCGGCCATGCCGATGAACAATGCGTTGAACGACGGCATCTCCCTCTGGGTGGGCGGCAAGGTCTCCAACGCCCGGCATGAGCCGATGTTCTCGAAGCTCGCGGTTCCCTACCTCCCCAACACCCCCCCCCGGTGGCCGGAAGTGGTGGGGGCGGTCCGCAACCTGGTGGAGGTCTGGGCCGCGAACGCGCGGAAGTACGAGAGAATGGGCGAATGGATCGAGCGGATCGGCTGGCCGAGGTTCTTCAAGCTGGCCGATATTCCCTTCCAGAAAGAGCACATCGATGACTTCAAGCATGCCGGACTGACGTTCAAGCGTTCCACACACTTGACGTTCTAAGGAGTCTCATATGGCGAAGTCCGTCGGAGAAGTCGCTGACGCGATGTTCAAGCTGGTGGAGCAGGCGCACGGCTTAAAGAAACTCAAGGCCATGGATCTCACCAAGTCGATGCTGGAGATGTTTGGGGATGAAGTTGACAAGAAGCTGTGCAAGCAGGCCATCAAGCAGCTCATCGACTCCGGAAAATGCGTGTACACGTACTTCGGAGGGAGCTACGTCGAGATCCCGCACAGAGAGGCTGCTGCCAACGACTAGGGCTGCGCACGCGGTTCTCGGGCAATGACAACGAGTTCATCGAGGCTAGTAATCGCCGGGCTGTCTGGTGATTCGGGGAAGACGATTGCGAGCTTGGGCATCCTGACGGCCCTGCGACAGCGGGGGCTCGAGGTCGCCGTCTTCAAGAAGGGGCCGGACTATATCGATCCCGCCTGGCTGTCCTTGGCGGCGGGTACCGCTTGCCGGAGTCTGGACACCTACATGGTGGAGCCGGAGGTGGTGGTCCAGCGCTTCATGACCCACGCCGAGAAGGCGGACATCTCGCTGATCGAGGGCAACCGCGGGCTATTCGACGGGAAGGACGTCTCCGGGACCCACAGCACCGCGCAGCTGGCGAAGCTGCTGCGGGCGCCCGTGGTGCTGGTCGTCGACGTCGCCAAGTCGACTCGCACGATCGCCGCGGTGGTGAAGGGATGCGTCGATTTCGATCCGGAGCTGGAGATCGCGGGGGTGATCCTGAATCGCGTGGCCAACGAGCGGCACCTGAAGCTCGTGAGCGACTCGATCGGGAGGCACTGTGGGGTGCCGGTGGTGGGGGCGATTCCGAAGCTGGGCGGCGATTCCGCGCTGATCCCCGGCCGCCATCTGGGTCTGGTCACTCCCTCGGAGCATCGAGGAGGCGCGGAGCTCGAGCCGCGACTGCGCGAGATCGCCGAGAGGTTTCTCGACCTCGAGAGCATCATCGAGATCGCTGGGTCCGCAGGATCGCTCTCCTGCGCCGTTGCCGGTTCGCCATGCCGAAGCCCGGCTCGCGCGAAGATCGGCTACTTCAAGGATTCCGTCTTTACCTTCTACTACCCGGAGAACCTGGAAGCGCTGGAGGCCAGCGGGGCGGAGCTGGCTCCGGTATCGTCGCTGAGTGATCCGAGCCTCCCGGAAGTGGACGCCCTCTACATCGGTGGGGGGTTTCCGGAGACGCACGCCGAACAGCTGGTGCGGAACCGGGCGATGATGAGGGCGGTGAAGGAGGCTGCCGCCGAAGGTCTCCCGATCTACGCGGAATGCGGCGGCTTGATCTACCTGGCGAGATCGCTCCGGTGCAAGGACGTCGTCTACCCGATGGCGGGTCTCTTTCCGATCGATCTGGCCATGTACCAGAGACCCGTCGGACACGGCTATACATCGCTCGAGGTGGACGCGCGCAATCCGTTCTACCCGGTCGGCACTTCGCTTCGAGGTCACGAGTTCCACTACTCGGGTCCGGTCGCTCGTCTCGAGGGAGTGGAGAGCTGTATGAGGGTCGGGTCCGGGGTGGGGGTGGGCGACTCCCGGGACGGACTGATCCGCTTCAATACGTTGGCATGTTACACGCACGTTCACGCGGATGGGGTGGAGAGCTGGGCTTCGGCGATGGTGTCCAGGGCCGCCGATCACGCCGTGAGACGTGGAAAACGAGAAGCGGCGAGCGGCGGAACCAACGGCTGGTTCCAATCGGAAGCGATTTGATCCACGCAGGAAGCAGATCATGGCGAAGGTTGTCACGAAGAAGAAGAAGCTGGGAGGCCTGAGAAGCAGCGGTGCCGGTGGCAGCGCCCTGGATTCCGGGCTGCGGCCGAAGATGGTCGAATCGCTGCCCCCGTGCATGGACGGGTGCCCGAACCACAACGCCATCCGCGAGATGCTGATGACGATCTCGAAGGCGAAGGACCTCGAGAAGACCTACGAGGAGGCCTTCGAGCAGGCCTTCTACATCTTCCTGGAGACGACCCCGTTTCCCTCCGTATGCGGGCGCGTCTGCCCGCACCCTTGCGAGAGCGCGTGCAACCGCAAGGCGAAGGAGGGCGCGGTCGGCATCAACAGCGTCGAGAGGTTCATCGGGGATTTCGGCCTCGAGAGGGGCCTGAAGCCGACCAGGCTCGCGGGTGAGAGGAGATCCGAGAAGATCGCCGTGGTCGGCTCCGGACCCGGCGGGCTGACGGCGGCATACCAGCTCGCTCGAAGGGGGTATCCGGTCACCGTGTTCGAGGCCTTCCCCAAGACCGGCGGCATGCTCCGATACGGGATTCCCGACTACCGCCTGCCCCCGGGCATGCTGGACGGGGAGATCAACCGCATTCTGGAGCTCGGAGTGGAGCTGCGGCTGAACACGGCGGTGGGAACCGAGATCTCCCTCGACGAGCTGCGCAAGGAGTACAAGGCGATCTTCGTCGCTCTCGGAGCGCATCACGGGATCGAGCTGAGAATTCAGGGCGAAGACGCACCCAACGTCTTCACGGGAACGGACTTTCTGCACCGGGTGAACAGCGGCGAGAAGGTCGATGTGGGCAACAAGGTCCTGGTGATCGGCGGCGGCGATACGGCGATCGACGCTGCGCGCGTCTGCCGCCGCCTCGGTGCCGAGGTCGCGATCGTCTATCGGCGGACCCGAACCGAGATGCCGGCCATCGACGAGGAGATCGAGGGCGCCGACCTGGAGGGGGTGAAGATCGACTACCTGGCCGCTCCCATCGAGATCTACACCGAGAACGGCAGGGCGGTCGGGATGAAGTGCCAGCGAATGGAGCTGGGCGAGCCGGATTCCTCCGGCCGGCGGCGGCCGGTTCCGATCGAAGGTGACACCTTCGACATGGACTTCACCTGTCTGATCGCCGCGGTCAGCCAGGCCCCGGATTTCAGCGGGTTCGGTTCATTGATCGAGGGAAAGGACTGGATCAAGGTCGACGACAAGTTCAAGACCAAGCTCGAGGGCGTCTACTCGGGCGGGGACAACGTCAATCTCGGTCTGGCGATCGACGCCATCGCGCACGGCAATGCGGCCGCCGTGGCGATCCACGAGATGATCGCGGGCGTGGAAGATGCACGGGCGGACAAGCTGAAGCTCGGCCTGGTCCGAGCCGAGAGAATGCAGCTCGGCTACTACAAGGAGGCTCCGCGAGTCGCTCGAAGGGAAGCGCCCGTCGACGAGAGGCTCAAGTCCATGGCCGCGGAGATCGTCAGCACCTTCACGACGGAGGAAGCGGTCAACGAAGCACAGCGATGCATGAGCTGCGGCAAGTGCTTCGACTGTGCCACCTGCTGGAGCTTCTGCCAGGACAATGCGATCGTGAGGCCGCTGACCAGGGGAGAGCCGTACAAGTTCAAGCTGGATTTCTGCACGGGCTGCAAGAAGTGCTCTGAGGTCTGCCCGTGTGGATATATCGAGATGCAATAACAGAGTTGGTGGACACGAGCCGCCGACTCGCAACCAGATTCCGAGGAACTGTAAATGGCATTGTTCGAACACGGTAATGTCTCGATCGAGGTCGATGAAGATGGTTTCATCGCGGAGCCGGACCTGTGGACCGAGGAGATTGCCGCGGCGCTCGCCACCACCGAAGGCGTGGAGCAGATGACCGACGAGCATTGGAAGGTCGTCACCTACATTCGCGAGTACTTCGCCGAGTTTGGGACGGCCCCGATGATCCGGAAGCTCTGCAAGGGCACCTACCCGCTCAAGCAGATCTACGAGCTCTTTCCGTCAGGTCCGGCGAAGGGGGCCTGCAAGGTGGCTGGCCTGGCCAAGCCGACGGGGTGCGTGTAAGAGGCGTATCGCGTTCGCGGAGAGCGGTCCGGGGCGGTTGGAGCGCCCGGACCATCTCCGGTCCGCCGCCTCGACGCCGCGTCATCGTGGGCAGCTGCCGAGTGGCAAGGGCAGCCGCGCTTGGCGTCCCTGGGAAGCTGGGCTGCGAGAAGTCCAGAGGGTGTCTTGCGCGGGGTCAGGAGGAGTCTCGCAGGCCGGGTGACGGTGGAAGATGGAGCTGGCAAGTCTCCTGAAGGAGCACCGCGAGGCGATTCTCGAAAAGTGGTTCGAGCAGATCATCGCAACCTATCCCGAGGTCGGTTCGAGCTTCTTGGGGAAGCAGAAGGACCGGTTTCGAAATCCGGTGGGATATGCGATCACCGAGAGCATCGGGCCCATCTACGACCAGGTCGCATCGCGGATGGACACCGATCGACTTCGAGAGGCCCTCGACGGCATCATCCGCATCAGGTCGGTCCAGGAGTTCACTCCGGCGGAGGCGATCGGATTCGTCTTCCAGCTCAAGAGCGCGATTCGTGAGGTCATGGGCGCGCAGCTCCAGCGGGTCGAGGACTGGAGGGATCTGGCGGACCTGGAATCGAGAATCGACCGGGTGGCGTTGCTCGCCTTCGAGAAATACGCGGAATGCCGGGAGACGCTTCACCAGGCCAGGGGAAGGGAGATCGAACGGCGCGCGACCAGCGCGCTGGACAGATTGAGGCGGAAATCTGCCATTTCACCCCATGAGGAAGAACCCACCGATGATGACGTCTGATCTGTGGATGGCGACGCGAGGAGTTGGCGGATGAATGCGCTGCTTGCCGCTCTCGCGGTTGGAGTCCTCTTTGCGATCGTGCTCTTCGGCGTCGCCGGAGCGAATCTCCAGTTCGTCTTCGGAGTCGTCGTCCCGTATGGCGCGGTCGCGCTCTTCCTGCTGGGATTCGCCTACCGCGTCCTGAAGTGGGCCGGATCGGCGGTCCCTTTCCGCATCACCACCACCTGTGGCCAGCAGAAGACGCTGCCGTTCCTCAAGAACGACAACCTGGAGAACCCGCACAACCTGATCGGCGTGGTGGGAAGGATGGCGCTGGAGGTCCTCTTCTTCCGCTCGCTCTTCAGGAACACCAAGGCGAAGTTGAAGGAGGGCGGGCGTCTGGTCTATGGCCGCGACAAGTGGCTATGGGCGGGGGCGGTGGCCTTCCACTGGACGTTTCTGATCGTGTTGCTGAGGCACCTCAGGTTCTTCGCGGAACCGGTCCCGTCGTTCGTGCTGGCTCTGCAATCGCTGGATGGCCTGTTCAAGATCGGCGTTCCGGTCTTCTATTTCACCGGCGCCATCCTGCTGGCGAGCGTGACCTATCTCTTCCTCCGAAGGGTCGTGATCCCGCAGCTCAGCTTCATCTCCTTGATGGCGGACTATTTCCCGCTCTTTCTGATCATGGCGATTGCCGGCTCGGGCATCCTGATGCGGCACTTCTACAAGGTGGACCTGGTCGCGGTCAAGCAGCTGACGATGGGACTGATCCGCTTCCAGCCGGAGATTCCGGACGGAATCGGGTTCCTGTTCTTCGCGCATCTCTTCTTCGTGAGCGCGCTCTTCGCGTACTTTCCCTTCAGCAAGTTGATGCATCTCGGCGGCGTCTTCTTGAGTCCCACCAGGAACCTGGCGGGCAACAGCCGGCAGCGGCGCCACGTCAATCCTTGGAACTACGCCGTGAAGACGCACACCTATGAAGAGTACGAGGACGAGTTCCGGGAAGTGATGCGGAATGCCGGATTGCCGTTAGAGAAGGCGGAGTGATGTCGGACCATATCGCGAAACCGGAAGAGCTCTCGAAGATCGACTACAAGCCCGGCAAGAAGCCGTGGCTGGACGCGAGTTTCGAGTTCCACAAGGGAACCTACAGCTACGGCTCCAATCCGCAGAGCGTCAAGTCTCTGGGATTGCCCTATGCGCGAGCCTTCAACCCGGCGAACCAGGACTGGCAGCTGCCGGAGAACTGGAAGGAGATCATCCACGAGGGCTTGAGGGACCGGCTCAAGAAGTACCGGTCTCTCCAGGTGTTCATGGACATCTGCGTCAGATGTGGTGCCTGTGCCGACAAGTGCCACTTCTTCCTCGGATCCGGCGACCCCAAGAACATGCCGGTGCTCCGCGCGGAGCTGCTGAGGTCCGTGTACCGCAGGGATTTCACCGCGGCGGGAAAGCTGCTCGGGAGGCTGGCGGGCGGCAGGGAGCTCACTCCGCAGGTGATCAAGGAGTGGTACTACTATTTCTACCAGTGCACCGAGTGCCGGCGCTGCTCCGTCTTCTGCCCCTATGGCATCGACACCGCGGAGATCACGATGATGGGGCGGGAGCTGCTTCACCTGCTCGGCATCGGCATCGACTGGGTGACGACCCCGGCGGCGAATTGCTTCAGGACGGGCAACCACCTCGGCATCCTGCCGCACGGATTCAAGGACAGCGTCGAGTTCGCGTGCGACGACCTCGAGGATCTCACCGGCGTGCGCATCGAGGCCCCCATCAACAAGAAGGGGGCGGAGGTGCTGTTCGTGGTGCCGTCGGCCGACTACTTCGCCGAGCCGCACTACTACGGCTTCCTCGGTTACCTGGCGCTCTTCCACGAGGTAGGGCTCGATTACACCTTCAGCACCTACGCGTCGGAGGGTGGCAACTTCGGCCTGTTCCACTCATCGGAGATGATGAAGCGCCTGAACGCCAAGATCTACGCCGAGGCGAAACGGCTGGGCGTGAAGTGGATCATCGGCGGGGAATGCGGCCACATGTGGCGCGTGCTGCACCAGTACATGGATACCATGAACGGCCCCGCCGATTTCCTGGAGGAACCGGTTTCGCCGATCACCGGAACGAGATTCGAGAACGCCAGGTCGACCAAGATGGTGCACATCTGCGAGTTCACGGCAGATCTGATCCACAACGGCAAGATCAAGCTCGACCCGAGCCGGAACGATCATTGGAGGGTCACCTTTCACGACTCCTGCAACACCTCACGGGGGATGGGACTCCTGGAGGAGCCGCGGTACATCCTGCGTAACGTGTGCAATCACTTCCACGAGATGCCGGAGAATACCATCAGGGAACAGACGTTCTGCTGTGGAAGCGGTTCGGGGCTCGGCAACGACGAGAATCTCGAGGCGAGGATGAGGGGGGGCTTTCCGCGTGCGAGCGCGGTCAGGTACGTGCATGAGAAGCACGACGTCAATCTGCTCTGCTGCATCTGCGCGATCGACAAGGCGACGCTTCCGACCTTGATGGACTACTGGGTTCCCGGAGTGCAGGTGGGAGCCCTTCACGAGCTGGTGGCGAATGCCCTGGTGATGGAGGGCGAGACGCGGAGCACCGACCTGAGACAGCAGCCCTTCGCGAATCAGGAGGACTCGAAAGATGCATGATGCCGGTAAAATCACCGCCGGGCTCGTGATCTTTCTGGCACTGGTGACGTCGCCGGTGTGGTACCAGGCGGCGAGAGGCGCGGAGACGGGGCCGCCGGATCTGGGGAGTGCCAGCAAGGGCGAGGGGTGTGTCGAGTCGAGCAAGTACATGAGGTCCCTTCACATGGATCTGCTCAATGTCTGGAGGGACGAGGCCGTCCGGGGCGGCGAGAGGATCTACGTCGGGCTCGGGGGGAAGGAATACGAGAAGAGCCTCTCCGGCACTTGTCTGGACTGCCACACCAGCAAGGAGGCATTCTGCGACCGCTGTCATGAATACGTGGGAGCGGAGCCGTACTGCTGGGACTGCCATGGCGAACCCGCCGAGCCGCGCTGATCGGATCGGCCGTCAGCGGGTCCGATCGCGTCCCGGGTGAATCCCCATGCGCCACAAGTTCATGCCGATCAGTGTCTCGCTGAAGGATCGCCGGTGTCTGGTCGTTGGTGGCGGGCCGGTGGCGCTGCGGAAGGTCGAGAGCCTGTTGGACTACGACACCTCGATCACCGTGGTTGCGCTGGAGGCCAGCGAGAAGCTCGAATATCACGCCAGGCGGGGGAGAATCGCCCTGGAGAGGAGGGAGTACCGGTCTCCGGAGGCCGCCGGCTATGGCTTGGTGATCTCGGCCACCAATGACTCTTCGCTGAACGAGCGGGTGCACGACGACGCGAGGGGGGCGGGAGCGCTGGTCAATGTCGTCGACGATCCAGGCCACTCTGATTTCATCTTCCCCGCAGTGATCAGGCGCGACTGCCTGAGCGCGGCGATCTCGACGGACGGCAAGGCGCCGTTCGTCGCCGGGCACTTGCGGCTGGTTCTGGAGAACGTCTTTCCCGAGCACTGGGGGCGCCTGATGAGGATCGCGGCCGCCTTTCGGAGCAGGGTGCGAGCGGAGTGGGCCGAGGACCCCGCGAAGAGGGACGTCTGCTACGCCGAGTTCCTGGAGGCGGACTGGAAGAGCCTGCTGAAGGAGTCGAGCGAGGAGCAGATCGAAGAAGAGCTGAAGCGGATGCTGAAGGTCCCAGAGTGAGTGCCGAGGGGAAGCGGAGCCGGAGCTGGGGGAGAGGACGCGCCGGGCGGATTTCGAAGGCCGGAAAAGGTTGTTATAAGTGGTCGGCGCGGGAGCGCTCGTGAGCGAATGACCGTCGCGAGGAGATCGCCAGCCCGGAAAGGCCAGCCCGGAAAGGGAAGGACGGTCAGAGCGAACCCGGAAGTGAGAGGCGAAGGCTGAGCGGTCCGACTACCCCCTTGGGGGAAGGTTCGCCCCGAATCCCGGCCCGAAGCGCCCCCTTGGGGCAAGGAGGAACTGACGCGTCTCCAAGAGTGAGGCGAACTTCAACACTGCGCGACTCGGCGGAGCGCTTGGCATCGCACTCGTGGTCGAGCAAGCCCTTGCCACGCTGCGGTTTTTCCTTCCGGGAGCGAGGGGACGAGAGATGGCACGTGGCTTGCGTGCTGCAGGCTGGAGTCAACGGGTCTGTTTTGGCCACACCTGAGAGAGACCGGCCAAGGTCGGATGATGCGATCCGGCGGTGGTGGCGGTCGGCGCCTTTGTATTGGATGAGCTGCGGCTTTCGGAAGCAGCAATGGAGATGAGCAGATGATATCCCCGCATGGCAGCAAGGCACTGAAGATTCTCCTCCTCGAGGGGCGGGAGAAGGAAGAGGAGCTGAAGAGGGCAGGGAAGCTGCCCAAGTTGCAGCTCTCGTCGCGCGAGACCGGCGATCTCATCATGCTGGGCATCGGCGGCTTCACTCCGCTCGAAGGCTTCATGGGGCACGATGATTGGAAGGGCGTATGCGAGGGGATGAAGATGACCAGCGGCATCTTCTGGCCCATTCCCATCACCATGTCGCAGGATGAGAAGCTCGCGCGCGGGACGGAAGTCGCCCTCCTGTCGGAGGATACCCAGGAGATCATGGCCACCATGAAGGTGGCCGAGTCGTACAAGATCGACAAGCAGCTCGAGTGCAAGAACGTCTTCACCACCACCGACGCCGAACACCCGGGCGTCCAGATGGTGATGAATCAGAAGGAATGGAACATCGCAGGTCCGGTCAAGGTCCTCTCGGAGAGCTACTTCCCGACCGAATTCGCGGGCATCTACCAGCGGCCGGCGGAGAGCCGGAAGATCTTCGAGAAGAAGGGATGGAAGACCATCGCAGCGCTGCAGCTCCGCAATCCCATGCACCGCTCCCACGAGTTCCTCGCGAAGATCGCGGTCGAGGTCAGCGACGGGATCTACATCCACCAGCTGGTGGGCAAGCTGAAGCCGGGTGACATTCCCGCTGACGTTCGCGTGCGGTGCATCGACACACTCGTCGAGCACTATTTCGTCAACGACCGAGTCGTGACGGGTGGCTACCCGCTCGACATGCGCTACGGCGGCCCGCGCGAAGGCCTGCTGCACGGCCTCTTCCGCCAGAACTTCGGTTGCACCCACATGATCGTCGGGCGTGACCACGCGGGGGTGGGCGACTACTACGGGCCGTTCGACGCCCAGCAGGCCTACCACGACCTGTGGGAGGGCGCGCTGGAGTGCAAGATGCTGCCGATCGATTGGACGTTCTACTGCCGCAAGTGCGACGGAATGGCGTCCATGAAGACCTGCCCGCACAGCAAGGAGGATCGGGTGATGCTGAGCGGGACGGCGCTGCGGAAGGCGCTTTCGGAGGGGGGAGAAGTGCCCTCCGAATTCAGCCGCAAGGAGGTGCTCGATATTCTCCGCGAGTACTATTCGGGTCTGGAAGAGAAGGTCGAGATCAAGCTGCACGGCCACGCGACCGGGGCAGCTGGAGAGAAGAAATAGAGAACCTTGGGTTCGGAGTCGTCAACAGTAAAGGGCTGAGCAAAGGAGGCTTTTTTCATGCCTAGTTACGTGATCGCAGAGAAGTGCGACGGGTGCAAAGCGCTCGACAAGACGGCCTGCCAGTACGTGTGTCCGAATGATCTGATGGTCCTGGACAAGGAGAAGATGAAGGCCTTCAACCAGGAACCGGACATGTGCTGGGAGTGCTATTGCTGCGTCAAGATCTGCCCGGTGCAGGCGATCGAGGTTCGCGGCTACGCCGATTTCGTCCCGATGGGCGCCAGCGTGACTCCGCTGCGGGCCACTGATTCGATCATGTGGACGCTCAAGTTTCGCAACGGCATGCTGAAGCGGTTCAAGTTCCCGATCCGCACCACCGAGGAAGGCAAGGCGATGCCGTTCGATCACTTCCCGACCGGGGACGGCGACCTCAAGAGCCCGACGCTGATGTGCGAGCCGGCCGGCCTCAATACCGAGAGGGGACCGGTCAAGATGAACAAGGTTCCCACGCTCTAGTGGGCGCGGTTTCTTTGGCAACGGACTGATTTCTTCGCCGGAAGAACTGCAAGGAGAAAGACGAAGATGGCGAAATTCGAAACGGTCACGGTGGAGACGGACCTGCTGATCTGCGGCGGCGGAATGGCCGCCTGTGGCGCAGCGGTGGAAGCGTCCTACTGGGCCAAGAAGAACGGACTCAAGGTCACACTGGTCGACAAGGCGGCGATGGAGCGCTCCGGCGCGGTTGCGATGGGGCTCTCGGCCATCAACCAGTACGTAGATCTGAACAGCGGGAACAACACGCTGAAGGACTACTGCGACTACGTGCGCAACGACCTGATGGGCATCACGCGAGAGGACGTGGTGGCGAATATCGCCCGCCACGTGGACTCGACGGTCCATCTGTTCGAGAAGTGGGGTCTGCCGATCTGGAAGGACCAGACGGGCAACTACGTCCACGAGGGCCGCTGGCAGCTGATGATCAACGGCGAGTCCTACAAGATCATCGTCGCCGAGGCCGCCAAGAACGCGCTGGCCGAGGCCGGTGGTCAGTACTTCGAGCGCGTCTTCATCAGCCACCCGCTGATGGACGGCAACAAGTGCGTGGGGGCAATCGGCTTCAGCGTCCGAGAGCAGAAGGTGTACGTGTTCAAGGCCAAGGCGACCCTGTGCTCGATGGGCGGCGCGGTGCACGTGTTCAAGCCGCGGTCGACTGGTGAGGGCTTCGGCCGCTCCTGGTACCCGCCCTTCAACTCGGGCGCCAGCGCCTTCTTCACCATCTACGCGGGCGCGGAGATGACCTGCCAGGAGGTGCGCTTCATCCCGGTCCGATTCAAGGATGCGTACGGCCCGGTGGGCGCCTGGTTCCTGCTCTTCAAGTCGATCGCGACCAACGGACAGGGCGGGGACTACATGAAGCTGAACGCTTCGGAGCTCGAGAAGTGGCAGCCCTACGGCAAGGTGAAGCCGTGCCCGGCCAATCTCCGCAACTGGCTGATGATGCTGGACGTGATGGAGGGCAAGGCTCCGATCTACATGCAGACCGCCGAGGCGATCAAGCGGATCGCGGACGCGGCGCCCGACGAGAAGGCCGCGAAGAAGAAGCTGAAGGAGCTCGAGTCCGAGGCGTGGGAGGACTTCCTGGACATGACGATCTCCCAGGCCATCCTGTGGGCGGCGTCCAACGTCGAGCCCGAGAAGAAGCCTTCCGAGATCATGGCGTGTGATCCCTACTTCATCGGGTCCCACTCCGGCGCGTCCGGTGCCTGGGTCTCCGGACCGGAGGATCTCCAGAACGCCAAGACCAAGGGTGAGTACTTCTGGGGCTACGCGCAGATGACGACGGTCGACGGCCTGTTCGCTGCGGGCGACGCTTCCGGCGCGTCGAGCCACAAGTTCTCGTCCGGCTCGCACGCCGAAGGGCGCATCGCCGCCAAGGCGGCGCTCGCCTACGTCGTCGACCACAACGCGGCTCCCAAGGTGGACCAGGCGCAGATCGACGCGCTCACCGAGGAGATGCTGAGGCCGATCGAGACCTTCGAGAAGCACAAGGGCCTCACCACGGCGGTGGACATCAACCCGAACTACATCCGCGCCAAGCAGTTCATGTATCGCCTCCAGAAGATCATGGACGAGTACGCGGGTGGTGTGTCGAGCCAGTTCAAGACCAGCGACAAGCTCATCGAGAGGGGCTTGGAGCTGCTCGGCCTCCTCAAGGAGGACGCGGCAAACCTCGCCGCGGACGGGCTGCACGACCTGATGCGGTGCTGGGAGGCTCAGCACCGGATGTACCAGGCGGATGCTCACATGCGTTCCATCCTCTTCCGGGAGGAGACGCGATGGCCCGGCTACTACTTCCGGGCCGACAAGCCGAGCATCGACAACACCAACTGGCTCGCCTTCTGCAACTGCAAGTACGACAGGAATTCGGGCCAGTGGACGATGATGAAGAAGCCGGTGAAGTACCTCACGCAGTAGGCAGCTTCGCGTGATCGGGATCTCCGGGCGTCGCCTGCGGCGCCCGGAGGTTCTGATTGCGGCGCCTTCTGACCCCATCGTTCCCCGGAGGTGCAGAAGGCGCCGTCGGCTTCCGCGGATCCACGGCGAGGGTTGCCGGGCCATCCCGCAGGCGAGTGCGACTGAGGGGGCGGATGACAACAGTCTCTCGGACCTGCCCGCACTGTGGATCCCAGCTCAAGAGGTGGCGCGTGCCCGAGGAGGCCACCTGGAGCGAGGAGTTCTTCTTCGTCTGCTTCAACGACGACTGTCCGTACTATCAGCAGGGATGGGTCTGGATGAAGCAGCAGTACAATCAGCGCGCCTCCTATCGCCATGCGTTGAATCCCACCACCGGCGCAGCATTGCCCCTTCCGGTGTGGTCGGATTCCGCGGCCAGGGAGATGATCGTGGAGGATGGCGAGGGGGGAGAGGAATGAGCGACGAGGAGCGCGCCGCTCGCCCCGAGCAGGCGCGCCAGCAGCTGGTGGAGAAGATCCTCAAGGACTATCCGCGGCTCGGCCCGGACGACCGCTTTCGCTTTGCCTGCCACCCGGGCATCTCCTGCTTCAATCGCTGCTGCGGCGACGTGAACATCTTCCTTTCACCCTACGACGTGCTCCGCATCAAGAGGCGCCTGGGGATGAGATCGGGCGAGTTCCTCGACGAGTTCGCCCTGATGCCCGTCCAGAGGGACATGAAGACGCCCGTCGTGGTGCTGCGCATGAAGGAGGACGAGGCGAAGACCTGTCCCTTCTTGACGGACGAGGGGTGCGGGATCTACTCCGACCGGCCGTGGCCGTGTCGCATGTATCCGCTGGGCCAGGCGGCGCAGAAGGATACTCCGGACGGATGGCGCGGCGAGCGGTTCTACTTCCTGCTGCAGGAGGAGGCCTGCAAGGGGTTCGAAGAAGCGCGGGAGTGGTCGGTGCGGGAGTGGCTCGACGATCAGGGGATCGACGAGTACGACTTTTGGGGCGAAGGGTGGAAGGAGCTGGCGCTCCACCGCTACTTCGAGGACGGCGGGGTCCTCTCGCCCGAGAAGATGCAGATGCTGTTCACCGCCTGCTACGACCTCGACAAGTTCCGGGAGTTCGTGTTCCAGAGCACGCTGCTCGAGCGATTCGAGGTGGATGAGGATTTCGCCCTGGAGATGCGCGAGGACGACGAGGCGCTGCTGCGCTTCGCGTTCCTGTGGCTTCGATTCAGCCTGTTCGGGGAGCCGACGATGAAGCCGAGGGCCGAGGTGGTCGAGGCGTTCAAAGGGAAGCTCGAGAAGAAGGAGCTGTTCAAGAAGGGATCGGCGGAGAAGGCTCCTCGAGATCGCAGCGGAGCAGCTCGATGAGGAGCTCGGGCAGCCGGGGGTGGTTGCCGTGCGCGATTCGCGCCGGATCCCTCCTCTCGCCGGCGCTGGCTGCCGCCCTGGTCCTGCTCTTGCTGCTGCTCATCCCTGTCGTGGCGCAGGGTGGGGGCGAGGCGCTGGCTGCCGATCAGGCTCTGGCGGGCTCCGCAGGCCAACCGGTGAGCTGGTGGATCTGGCCGCTCGGACTCCTCGTGGTGACCTTCCTGATGGGGATCGTCGCGGTGCTCGGGGGTGTGGGTGGAGGCGTGCTCTTCGTCCCGATCATCAGCGGCTTCTTCCCCTTTCACCTGGACTTCGTCCGGGGATGCGGTCTGCTGGTGGCGCTCAGCGGGGCGCTGGCTGCGGGACCGGGTCTGCTCAAGGCGAACCTGGCCAGCCTCCGCCTTGCCATTCCCACCGCGCTCATCGCCTCGAGCTGCGCCATCATCGGAGCCATGGTGGGCCTCGCCCTTCCCACCCACATCATCCAGACCGCCCTGGGGGCCACCATTCTCGGCATCGTGGTGCTGATGCTGATGGCCAGGAAGTCCGAGCTCCCCGAGGTGAGGCAGGCTGACAGCCTCTCCTCCGCCCTCCGGATCTGCGGAGTATACACCGAGGAGAGCACGGGGGATGAGATCAACTGGAAGATCCATCGCACGCCGCTTGGACTGACTCTCTTCATCGCCGTCGGCGTCATGGCAGGCATGTTCGGCCTCGGTGCCGGATGGGCCAACGTCCCGGTGCTGAACCTGCTGATGGGGGCACCGCTCAAGATCAGCGTAGCCACCAGCAAGTTCCTCCTTTCCATCACGGATACGTCGGCTGCGTGGATCTACCTCAACCAGGGCTGCGTGATCCCGCTGATGGTGGTGCCCTCGCTGGTGGGGATCATGCTCGGCTCCTTCATCGGCGTCAGGATCCTCAGGGTTGCGAAGCCGGCGTTCGTGCGCTGGATCGTGATCGTCCTGCTTCTCTTCGCCGGGGCCAAGGCGCTCACCAAAGGCCTCGGCATCCCCTTCATCGTGTGAGTCCGGCTTTGTCGAAGGAATCGCTGGGATGATGATCCGATGAGTGACGAGGCGAGGATCCAGGAAGAGCAGAGCGAACAGCTCCTCTACGCGAACGTCCTGCAGATCGGGATGTACGCCGGCCTGCTGGTTCTCTTCATCACCTTCGGCCTCTACGTCTCCGGGATCCTGAGTCCTGCAATCCCCATCGACCAGGTCCCCAACTATTGGCACCAGGGGGTTCACGATTATCTCGAGGCCGTGAACCACGACCATCTAGGGATGGATCATCCTCCGACGGGATGGGCGTGGATCACCATGCTGGGGAAGGGCGATTTCCTGAACTTCGTCGGAATCGCCATCCTCGGTGGCATCACCATCCTCTGCTATCTGGCCATCGCCCCGACACTGTTTCGCAAGAAGGACAACGTCTACCTGGTGATGACTCTCCTCGAGGCCCTCGTCCTTGCGCTGGCAGCCAGTGGCATTCTGGCCGTGGGCCACTAGGAGGCGGGAAGCTGAGCGGAGAGGCTTGGAGTGCAGAGGAACCCGCCGAGAGAACGCTGTTGGAGAATTCCGGATAACCCGTAGCAGGAAAGGCGGGCAGCGCGGCGAGCGAGGCCGCGGGGCCCGAGGAGAATATGGCCGCCGCCGTCGATATCGAAAAGGGAGCGCCTCGACTGATCGAGCCGGACATCGGGCTGGTGGAAGAGCTCGCCCACTTCGGAGCCGACACCTTCGGCAAGTGCTATCAGTGCGCCACGTGCTCGGTGTCCTGCTCCCTCTCTCCGGACTCGAACCCCTTCCCCCGGAAGGAGATGCTGTGGGCGAAGTGGGGCCTCAAGGAGAGGCTGGTCGAGGACCTCGACATCTGGACCTGCTACTACTGCGGCGACTGCTCGACGAACTGCCCCCGGCAGGCGGAGCCCGGCGAGACGATGATGGCGCTGCGCCGCTACCTGACCTCCCAGTACGACTGGACGGGACTCTCCCGGCTGCTCTACACCTCCCGGCTGCGCGAGATCGGCGCGGTGGTCGCGATGGGCCTGCTGGTCGTGGTGATCTTCCTGGTGTCCGGGGCATTCACGGCCGAGCGGATGCCGACCGAGCACGTCTCGGTGGGCACCTTCGCACCGGTCGGGTGGGTGCACTTCTTCGACTGGCTGATGGCGGCGATCCTCACCTTCTTCCTCCTGACCAACACCGCCCGCATGTGGCGGATGGTGATGCGCGGCGTGAAGGCACCCCTCTCGGCCTACGTTTCCGCTCTCGGGACGTTCGCGCTACACGCGATGACGCAGAAGAGGTGGCGGGACTGCGGTCACGAGGACAACAGCCGATGGCTCAAGCACTTCATCTTCGTCCCCGCCTACGTCGCCATGTTCACTCTGGTGATGTTCTTTCTCGAGGATCTGCAGGTCGACACCTCGGAGTTCACCTGGGTGAGCATTCTCGGATACGGCATCGCGGGGGTCCTGCTCTATGTGAGCGGTGACGCCTTGATCGGCCGGCTTCGGAAGAGCGAGCAGATCCACAAGCACTCCCACGATTCCGACTGGATGTTCCTGATCCTGCTCTTCTTCACCTCTCTCACCGGGATCCTGATGCACTTCTTCCGGATCGCGGACTGGCCCCTGCCGACCTACTACATGTACGTGATCCACCTCGCCTTCGTGGTGCCGCTCTTGGTGCTGGAAGTTCCGTTCATGAAGTGGGCGCACCTGATGTACAGGCCGCTGGCGCTCTACCTGAAGGAGGTGAAGGAGAGCGCGGCGACGCTGAGGGCCGCATAGGACCTGGGAGGGCGCGGATCGGCGGGAGGCGCGGGGAACCGGCGCGGCTGCCTGGCAAGCGAGGGCGGAGCGAAGGGTCGCCGCTCGCGCGGCGGAGCTAGGCCCCGGACGCGCGGGTCATGTCCGACTTGAACTCGGAGAGCTGCTCCAGCAGGCTGTCGTGCAGGGACTCGCTGCGAAGCAGGTACTCGAGGAGCAGCTTGTGGACGGGCGACCAGGCGTCCTTCTTGAGCTGCTCGGCCAGCTTGATGGTCCGCTTCTCGACCGCGTCGTGTTCCTCGATGCTGTCCCAGATCGCCACGACGTCCTCGCGCGTGACCGCGGGGGCTTGCTTGGTGAGGCTGTCGATCAGGAACTGCTGCACCCTGTGATGCATGTGCGAGTCGTGGCGGATGATGTCCATGATCAGACGAATCAGCGTGCTCTCGGTCTTCTCGGAGATCTCCGCCGTGAAGCTCATCGCCTGACGCTCGATTCCCTGCCACTCTCGGAGCACCTTGAGCATGTTGTCGACTTTGTTCGCCATTTCCCTCTCCTGTCTCGCAAGGCGCTAGGCGGCTGGCGCGGCGCGCTTTCTAGGTGGACGCAGGCATGGGCTGCTTGCCGCGGTGTGATTGGAGCATATCCGCTCCTGACCGGTTGGCCAAATGAGCCGCTCTAGCGGGTTTCACCGCAGTCGCGACGCTGCTGGACGGGCGGCCGGAAACCCGCTAGAGACCCGCGGGGAACGCAAGCGAGTGGAGAGTCACCCATGGAAGTCGAGCTGGAGGACGCCGGCCCCCTCGAGAAGAGGCTCTGGATCACGGTGCCGGCGGAGCGCGTCGACGACCGGCTCGCCATCGCCTACCGGGAGCTGCGTCGGAAGATCGAGCTGCCCGGGTTCCGCAAGGGAAAGGTGCCGCGGAAAGTGCTCGAGAAGCGCTTCGGGGAGCGAGTGGGTGCCGAGGCCGCCTCCGAGCTCGCGGCCAAGGCGCTCGAGGACGCCGTCGCCCAGCACGAGCTCGACACGGTGGGAGAACCCGAGCTCGAGCTGGGGGAGCCGCGGCCCGGTCAGCCGTTTCGCTTCAGTGCCAGGGTGGCGCTTCGCCCGCGGCCCTGCGTTACCGACTACTGCGGGATCCGGGTGGCGCGCGAAGCGCCCGCGCTCAGCGAGGAGGATCTGGAAGGGCACCTCGACTCGATGCGTCGGCAGAGCGGCGTGCTCGAGACGGTGGAGGAGGATCGGCCCGCCGGCGACGGCGACGTGGTCGACGTCACGCTCACCTTCCAGGACGAGAGATACGGCGATCTCATCCGCGAGCACCAGCTGGTCAGGCTGCCCGACGATCCGACCCACCCCTTCGTCGTCGAGCTGGTCCGGGGCCTGCGCTGCGGAGAGACGGATGCGGCCGAGGTGGCGATCCCGGGCGACTACGTCGTGCCGGATTGGGCGGGGAGAAGCTGCCGGGCCGCGGTGGTGGTCCACGCGATCAAGGCGTTGTCTCTGCCTCCGCTCGATGCCGGCTTCGCCCGAAAGCTCGGCCACGAGAGCGTCGAAGGTCTGCGGGAGGCCCTGCGCGGCGAGCTGCTCGAGGCGATGGCTCGGCGCGGACGCGACCGCGAGATCCGCGGTCTCCTCGAGGCGCTCGTCCAGCGGAATCCCTTCGAGGTTCCCCGCGCGATGGTGGCGGAGCGTGCCCAGGCGCTGGTCGAGAGCGTCGCCGCCCAGCTCGTCGACGGCATGAGCCGGGCGATGTTCCTGACGCTCGACGACCTCGACGACGAGAAGCGCGAGCAGGTCCTGGCGGAGGCCGAGTTCTCGGTGCGACGCGAGGTGGTCCTCGAGGCGATCGGCCGCCAGGAGGGGATTCGCGTCGAGGAGAGCGAGAGAGAGGCGGGCATCGAACGGATGGCGGCGGAGGTCGGCCAGCCGGTCGAGGTCCTGCGCAGCTCGCTGCTCCGGAGCGGCATGACCAGCTTCGAGGCCAGGCTCTTCGAGGAGAAGGTGATCGCCTGGCTGCTCGAGCGAGCCGAGATCGTCGCAGGGGATTGACGCGCCGCTGCAGCCTGCTTCAGCGGGCGGATCTCAACTCGAAGGGCCAGCCCACGAGGCCCCCTTCGATGAAGGAGACGTTCTCGAAGCCCTTCTCGTTGAGAATGCGCTGAGCCTCGTAGCCGCGCAGGCTGATCTTGCAGAAGGCGAGGATCTCCTTGTCCCTGGGAATCGCATCGCACTTGCTTCGGAGGGCGCCCAGGGGGATGTGAACCACGTCGTAGGGAAGCCCCATCTCCTGGAATTCCTGGGGGCTCCGCACGTCGAGAAGGGTCACCTCCCCCCGCTCGATCTTCGCCTTTGCCAGCAGCGGCGAAATCCCCCGCCCGATCCGATCGAGCTTGTTCTGCAGGACGTGGACCGCGGTCAGCAGCGGATCGATGGGCGGCGCATAGGGCGGGGCATAGGCGAGGTCGAGGTGGGCGATCTGATCCAGGGTAGCCCCCAGACTGATGGCGGTGACCGCGACATCGAGCCTCTTCGCAGCATCGCCCGGGCCCACCACCTGCGCACCCACCAGCCTGCGATTCTTCCGCTCGACCACCAGCTTGATCGTCAGCGGCCTGGCTCCGCTCATGTAGTGCGGGCGATCGGGCCCGGTCCAGATCGCGGTCTCGACATCCAGGTGGAGGTCGCGGGCCCAGCGTTCGCTCAGACCTGCTCTTCCGATGGTGAAGTCGAAGGCCTTGCAGATGACGGTTCCGAGCACTCCCGGGAAGGACTCGACCTTGCCGGCGATGTGGTTCGCGATGACTCTCCCCTGCTTGTTCGAGGTGGATCCCTGAGGGGTGAAGAGAGGCCTTCCCATGATGGGGTGGAGATAGGGGCTGGCGACGCAGTCCCCGCCCGCATAGATGTCGGGATCGGAGGTCTGGCAGTACTCGTTGATGACGACCCCGCCGTTCGCGGCGATGGCGAGGCCTGCTCGCGCAGCCAGCTCATTGTTGGGTCGGACCCCGATCGCGACCAGCGCCAGGTCTGCCTGATACTCGCCCTTCTCGGTCTTGACCGCGGCGAGATTCCCGTCGCCGTCCTTCAGGAACTCCGTCACCGCTTCGCCGAGCGCCAGCTTGACACCCTTGGCACGCAGGTGCTTGCCGGCGAGCCGCCCGATCTCCTCGTCGAGAAGCGCGGGCATGATCCAGTCGGCCATCTCGATCATCGTGACCTCGAGCCCTCTCGCGACCAGAGCCTCGGCCATCTCGATTCCGATCAGTCCGGCACCCACCAGGACCGCGCTCTCGACCTTGCCGTCCGCCAGAACGGCATCGAGCCGGTCGGCGTCCCGCAGCGAATGGAACGACTGCACGCCCTTGGCGTCGATTCCCGGAATCGGCGGCATCACCGCGCGCCCCCCGGTGGCCAGCACCAGCTTGTCGTAGGACATGGTGCACTCCGCTCCGGTCTCGATCTCTCTCACGCGCACCGTCTTCTCGCCGCGATCGATGGCCACTGCCTCCCTCTGACACAGGATCTCGACGCCCTTGACCTTCTCGAAGAAGCCGACGTCGCGGAGGGCACCCGCCGGGGTCTCGCTGAGCGCCTCGATCCTGTCGACCATCCCCGAGATGAAATAGGGCATCCCGCAGGCGCCGTAGGAGATGTCGCGGCCTCTCTCGAGAATGGTGATCTCGGCGGACGGGTCGAGGCGCTTCAATCTGCAGGCCACCTTCGGTCCGCAGGCGACGCTGCCGACGACGAGAACTCGCAGTGCCTGATCCATGCTTCTCCCCTCCCGTCGAGCTAGATCAGAGAATCAGTCAGGGCGCGAGGACGCGCAAGCGCGCCGACGGTGCTCCTCGAGAGCAGGGCGGCGATCCTCTCCCATGCCTCGCACAGCGGGACGGAGACGGCTTCGACCGCCAACGGCAGCTCTCCTCGGGCGAGTGCGCGGGGCACCTCGGGGCTGAAGGGGAGACGCCCGACAACGGGGGCATCTGCTCTCCTCGCGAGAGCCTCGATCCGGCTGGTGAGCTCCGCCGAGAGGTCGTGCTTGTTGATCAGCACTGCTGCGGGCACTCTGAAGTGGTCGAGAAGCGCGAGCACGCGCTCGAGGTCGTGCTCCCCGGAGGGGGTCGGCTCGGTGACCACCAGCGCCAGGTCGCAGCCCGTGAGGCTCGCGTGAACCGGACAGCCGATGCCCGGCGGACCGTCGACGAGAATCAGGTCGATGTGGTCGCGCTCGGCGACGGCGCACGCTTCCTCTCGGACCCGGGCAACCAGCTTTCCGGAGTTGTCCTGCGCGATGCCGAGCGCGGCGTGAATCAAGGGCCCGAACCGGGTTCTCCGTTCCATCCAGACGCCGGCCTGGTTGTCGGCGAACGATACGGCATCCACGGGACAAACCAGGGCACAGACACCGCATCCCTCGCAGGCGAGGGGATCGACCACGGCGCAGTCCTGGACGCGGATCGCGGAAGCCCTGCATCGCTCCGCGCAGTACCCGCAGAGCGTGCAGCTCTGGGCGTCGATCCTGGCGCGGCGACCCGACCAGAACGGCTCGACCCGGATGTCCTCGCCGGGCAGGAGCAGGGCCAGGTTGGCCGCGTCGACGTCGCAGTCGGCAGTGGTCACCGGGGCGTCCCAGGCGGAGAGATAGGCAAGGCTCGCCACCACGGATGTCTTGCCGGTGCCGCCCTTGCCGCTGATCACCGCCAGCTGCTTCACGACGAGGCCTCCGCGATCAGACGGCGTCCGAGGGGGATCAGCAGGCTGCAGAGCTCGGGGCTCGCCGCAGCGGCGATCCGTCCCTGCGCATAGGCCTCCGCCACCTCGGGAAGGAACGGGATCTCGGCGGCCATCTCGATCTGCTCCGACGCGAGATATTCCTGAGTGAGGTCGTGACCGAGGTCCGAGCGGTTCACCACGGCCATCACCGGTTTTCCCAGAGCTCGGGTCATCTCCACCGCGAGGACCAGGTCGTGCAGGCCGAACGGCGTGGGCTCGGTCACCAGCACGACCCGATCGACCGCCTTGACGATCTCCATCACGCTGCAGGAGGTTCCCGGGGGAGCGTCGATCAGCGCGATTCCCGGATCCTCGACGCGATCCAGGAGGCCCCGGATCAGGGGGGTGGCTCGCGCCTCTCCCACGTCGAGTGTCGCCGCCAGAAAACGAATCGGGTCCCGGCTCTCGGTCCAGGCCGTCCCGCTCTCGATGGTGCCGATCTCGCGCGGCCTCTCCCCGAGGGCCGCCTCACCGCAGGCGAGGACGCAGCCGCCGCAGCTGCTGCAGAGCTCGGGGAAGAGCATGATGCGGTCGCGGAGGGCGACGATGGCGTTGGACTGGCAGAAACGCTGGCACTCCCCGCACCCCGAGCAGGTCCCGCGCACCAGCTCGGGAACCGGTCTCGCGTACCGCTTGCGGTCGATCAGCTCCGGGTGCAGGAAGAGGTGTCCGTTCGGCTCCTCGACATCCGCGTCCACGTAGGCGATGGGATGCCCTTCCCGCGCCAGGAGCCATGCCAGGCTGGTGGAGACCAGGGTCTTTCCGGTTCCACCCTTGCCGCTGGCGATCGCGATTCGGCACATGCCGACTCTCTCCGCCTACCGGTCGGGCGCGCCGCAGCTCTCCGGGTGGTCGTGGGCGCAAGGCACCACGCCCCGGTGCTCTCCTCGCAGGTAGGCCCCGAGCACCGTCGAAACGGTTCCCGTGGCCCCGGTGGCCACGTCGATGCCGAATCCGTGGAACATCTCGATCGCCCGCGGGCCCATCCCGCCGGCGATGATCACGTGGCTGCCCAGGTCGCGGATGAACCGCGGAACCACGCCTGGCCGATGCATCTCGAAGTATGGATTGGCGACGACCCGTGATCCGGTCACCGTGTCGCCACTCGTCTCAACCATCACGTAGTAAGGACAGCGTCCGAAGTGGGCGCCGACTTCTCCGTCGAGTCCCCGGTTGTCTTCCGCTGCCACAGCGATGAGTCTTGTTTCGTTCATGTCTGCTCCTTGCATCGAAGAGCGGGTTCCGTCTTCGCTCGGTTCACACCGGGAGCGGAAATCTTCCTAGACGCTTCCGAAGGCCGCCCTTTGCAGCCGCCGTGCCAGAACGAAAAACCTCTGTAAGATCGTGGGCGTTTCCGCCATCCGGTAGCACCCGGCGGGATCCGCTGAAACGGTGTGTTTCAGCGATGCAGCCAGATCGTTCACCATGTTTCAGGATGGTTTGGATGGCGGCTTCCCGCGGACGCCTGCGACCCCCCTTGTGGCTCCGGACTCCCCCCATCGAGCAGAGGTCCGAGGCGCGCGACCAGTGGATCGTCCTCTGCGTCGGCGAGGAGCCTTCGCGAGCACGGAGATCCGTAGCGCTACCTCGTGCGAGGTCCGGGAGAGGCGCAATTCGGCGACGCGAAGAGCCTCCCGGGCATCTCCGGGATCGAGGCGCTGCGCCGAGCGGGCGATCCGTGCCTCAGCCGGCGGCGCGAGGGGGCAGGAAGTGGTCCCTCAAAGTGCGGATCAGGACGCGGAGCGCTTCCGGGTCGTCGACTTCCCAGAGGAGGACCGCCTCGCCCTCCTTGAGCGGGGTATTCCAGCCGGCCCCGCGGACGCGGATCCTTCTCCCCCACTCCTGGTTGAGCTTCCGAGCGACCTCGTAGGGGAGTCCGCTGCTCACCCGAACCGACCAGCATCCCTTCCTTCGCCTGAGGCTGACCGTGCATTTGCCCAGATCGACATCGGCCGCGTAGTGTCTGGTCAGCTCGTCGCGGGTCAATCCGGCGTCCAGCAGCTCCCGGTGGGCCTGCTCGACGCTCTCGATCTCCTGGAAGCCTGCCATGCTTCGCCTCTCCTCCGCTTCCCCGGGATATCTTACCCCTTGGGCGCCCGCCGGCTAGGAGGTCTCCGTCGCGATGCCGTACCTCCTCATCTTTCGCCACAGCGTGTTGCGAGAGATGCCGAGCTCGATCGCGGTCCGGGTCCTGTTGTACTCGTTCCTTTCCAGGCAGGAGAGGATCGCGTGCATCTCCGCGTCCTCGAGGGGAGGCTTGACGGCCGGTGCCTTCGGGTCCGCTTCGCTCAGGTAGCTCAGGATGTGCTGAGGCAGGTCGTCCATCTGGATGGTGGTGTCGATGCAGATGACGAAGGCGTGCTCGATCGCGTTTTCCAGCTCGCGGATGTTCCCGGGGAACGGGTAGCGCATCAGCGCCGACAGCACCCGCTCCGAGCAACCGGTGATTCGCCGCCCCTGCAGGGTGTTGAAGCGGTCGATGAAGTGCTGGACCAGCAGCGGAATGTCCTCGTTCCGTGAGCGAAGGGGGGGCAGCTCCAGCCGGACCACGTTGAGCCGGTAGTAGAGATCCTGGCGGAACTTCCGGCTTGTCACGTCCTGGGCGAGGTTGCGGTTGGTCGAGGCGATCACCCTCACGTCGGCGCTCAGCGTCTGCGTGGAGCCGAGCGGCTCGTACTGCTTCTCCTGCAGGACCCGGAGGAGCTTCACCTGCATCTGCCTGGAGAGCTCCCCGATCTCGTCCAGGAGCAGCGTGCCCCCCTCGGCGAGCGCGAAGCGGCCCGGCTTGTCCTCCTTGGCGTCGGTGAATGCGCCCTTCTTGTAGCCGAACAGCTCGGACTCGATCAGGCTGTCGGGAACTGCGGCACAGCTGATCGCGACGAAGGGACCGTTCCGGCGGGGACCGAGATTGTGGATCGCGCGTGCGATCAGCTCCTTTCCGGTTCCTGACTCGCCTTCGATGAGGACCGTGCTCTGGCTGCTTGCGATCAGCGGCAGCGTCTCGAAGATCCTCTTCATTTGGTGGCTCTTCGAGACGATGTCCTCGAAGACGTAGCTCTTCTCCACCTGCTTCCTGAGCTCGGTCACCAGGCGGAGATCGCGGAACATCTCGACGCCTCCCACGATCCTTTCCCCATCCTCCACCAATGCGGCCGTGGAAATCGAGATCGGCAGAGGCTGTCCGGACCTGGTGATGATCGTCGCCTCTTCGTTGAGCGTCTTCTCTCCGGTGTCGATGCTCGCCTTGAGCGGGCAGGCCCTGTCACACCTGTCGGACCGGAAGATCGCCGAGCAATCCCTTCCGATCACCTCGTCGCGCCGGTAGCCGGTGATCTCCTCCGCTGCGCGGTTGAAGGAGGTGATGGTTCCTCCTGCGTCGGTGGTGAAGATGGCGTGGGAGATGGAGTCGAAGATCAGCGGGAAGAATCTCTGGGTGACCTCACGACCGATGAAGCAGACTCCGTCCATCCTTCCCTGATGGTCGAGGAGCGGGAATCGGGTGACGTCGAGGTAGTGCTCCTTGTCGCCGATGACGAAGCGTTCGGTGTAGCGGCCGGGCTTCTGGTTCTCGATGACCTCTTCGTCGTGGGTGCGGATGATCCGGGCGACCTCGGGATCGTAGAGCTCGGCGGGAGTGCGACCGATGAGCTGGGATGGCTCCATGTCGAAGAGGCTGGCGGTGGCAGGGTTGACCACCACGTAGCGCCCTTCCGAATCCTTGATGGCGATGGTGTCGCTGGCCGAGTCGATGAACTGGCGAAATCGCTGCTCCAGCGTGGCCCGGCTTCGCAGCTCCTCCCTGAGAGAATGCTCGAGCCGGATCAGATCCCAGAAGACCCGGGCCGAGTCGTGATCGATGATGCGGACGCCGTGGTGGATCTCATTGTAGAGATCGGTGAGAACCTGCTTGTCTCCGGTGAGCTCGAGGATCAGCTCCACGTTGGCAAGGGAGAGAGCCGCCCGATAGTCCGCCAGGGTGTGGATACCCTGCTGCTGTGCAAAGAGGAGACCGGGGGCGTCGGCCCGGGTGTCGACCACGCAGACGACCTCGATGTCGAGCTCGCGCAGCTGCCTGGCACCCAGGAACTCGAGGAAGGCGAGACATCCCCGGCCACCTCCCACGATCACGGTCTTCATGGATTCACCCCCTTCAGAGCCTGCTCAGCTGGTCTCATCGGCAGCACGGCTTTCAGCGTCTTGATCGTCCCATCGATGGAACAACGATGACGTGACATGTTCCATCGATGAGACATTTCCATGCATCGCCCGATTCTTGGGAGACGGCTCCCGAGTGATCGACGCGGCCCAGGACTATATCCGATTCCTTTGGATTGACAAGTAGTTGTGGTTGAGCTTCTGCACAAGATGGGAAGCCAGGTGGCTGATCGATCGAGAGGTCCTGATGTCACACCTACGAGATGGCATATCAATTGCATTAAACCTCCCCGGAAAACCTGGAATACCCCATCGAGGACCTGGGCACCCATGAAGGCAGACCAGAAACTGAGCTACCAAGTCGAGCCCTTTCGCACCGAGGACCGGCCGCGCCGATACCTCGAGGCTTTCGCGGCGATCCTGAAGCACTCCAACTACGGGCCCGTCCTCGACTTCTACACCCGGGTGGCGGCGAAGTGCTCCCGCTGCACGGCAGCCTGCCAGGTCTATCAGGCCAGCGGCGATCCCCGGGACATCCCCTGCCACCGCTCCGAGCTGCTGCTCAGGGTCTACCGCCGATACTTCACCCTGGCCGGCGAGCTGAAGGCCCGGCTCTACGACCCGTTCGTCCTGAGCGACGAGTATATCGACGAGATGGCCGAGGAGTACTGGCGCTGCACTGCCTGCAAGCGCTGCAAGTCCACCTGCCCGATGGGCATCGATCACGCCATGATCACCCATCTCGCCCGCTGGATCCTCGCCGAGATCGACATCGTCCCCAAGGCGATGCTGGTGTCGGTCAGGGAGCAGCTCGAGGGCAAGACGAAGAACACATCCGCCATTCCGGCCATCGCGATGAAGGACACCTGCGAGTTCCTGTCGGAGGAGATCGAGGAGGAATATCCGGGCGCGGGGGTCAAGTTCCCGATGGACGTGGAGGGCGCGGAGTACGTGTTCTTCCCTGCCGTCTCCGACTACCTGATGGAGGCGGAAACCCTGATGGGGAACGCGGCGATGCTTCACGTCACCCATACCTCCTGGACGATCGGTACGACCAACTTCGACGGGATCAACTACGGCCTCTTCTATTCGGACCGGATGTGGGAGCGGATCATCAAGGCACAGGTCGCCGAGATCAAGCGCCTGCGGGGCAGGAAGATGCTGATCGGCGAGTGCGGCCATGCAACCCGCGCGGCGGTCGAGGGGATGCAGAACTTCATCCCCCCGGAGGATCGCGTCCCCGTGGTCCATATCATGCAGCTCGCCTACGAGAAGTTCCTCTCCGGGGAGCTGAGACTCCGCAAGAATGCGATCAAGGAGCGCACCACCTACCACGACCCCTGCAACATCGTCCGCAAGGGATGGATCATCGAGCAGCCGCGCACCATCCTCCGCCACATCTGCGAGGACTTCGTGGAGATGACCCCGCGCGGCATGGACAACTACTGCTGTGGGGGCGGAGGGGGCACGGTCTCCCTCGACGAGATCCATGACTTCCGGATGGCGATCGCCGGCAAGACCAAGGCCGAGCAGCTGAGGCGGACGGGCGCCTACTACGTGGTGACCCCGTGCGCCAACTGCAAGAAGCAGACCGACGAAATCATCGCGGCGCACGGGTTGAACATGCAGAAGGTGGGTCTCCACGACCTGGTGCTGAAGGCCATCGAGTTCGAACCCACGGGATCGGGAGGAGGTTGATTCGAATGGAACAGTGGCTGGAATGGGCGCGAGGGCCAGTGTTCAGGGCCTGCTTCGCGATCATGCTCCTCGGGCTTGCGCGCGCGGTGGTGCTCAACACGGCGAGCGTCGTCTCCCTCATCTACGACAGCAGAAAGAAAGGGCGGGCGGTCTCGTGGGGCCCGGTCGTGACCGCCACCCTGCAATGGATGTTCCCCGTCAAGAAGGGCTTCCAGGCGCGGGCCGTCTTCAGCTTCACCTCCATGCTCTTCCACGTGAGCATCATCCTGACCCCGATCTTCCTGGGCGCGCACATCCTGCTCTGGGAGCGCGGTCTGGGGATCCGCTGGCCTGCGCTCGGCAGCGTCGCAGCGGACTATCTCACCCTGCTGGCGATCCTCACCGGAGCTGCGCTCCTCGCGCAAAGGGCCGGCGCCAGCGCCAGTCGGGCCATCAGCCGCCCGCAGGATTATTTCCTGCCGCTGCTCATCATCGCGCCATTCGTGAGCGGCTACCTGGCGATGCACCCGAACCTCAACCCGTTCGGCTACAACGGCACCATGTTCGTCCACGTGATGGCCGGAAACCTCATTTTCCTCCTCATCCCCTTCACCAAGATGAGTCACGTGGCGCTGTTTCCTGGCACTCAGCTGATCTCCGATCTGGGCTGGAACCTGAAGATGGGGGGCGGCCAGCAGGTGGCCATCGCCCTCGGCAAAGAGAACGAGCCGATATGACCTACCGGAACATGTCGATACTGACGGATGTGACCAAGTGCATCGGCTGCGACAAGTGCGTCGAAGCCTGCCGGGAGCAGAATGGCCTTCCGCCCGACAAACCCTGGCGCTGGCTCCGGAACATCACGGATCTCTCGACTTCGCGATGGACGACCGTGGTGCGGGTGGACGGCGGCGAGCGAGATCGCTTCGTGCGCCGGCACTGCAAGCACTGCCTCGAGCCCGCGTGCGTCGAGGCCTGCATCGTCGGCGCGCTGCAGAAGACCCCCGAGGGCCCGGTCATCTACGACCGTGACATCTGCATCGGCTGCCGATACTGCATGATCGCGTGCCCCTTCGAGATCCCGCGCTACAGCTGGGAAGACCGGGTTCCCTACGTGCAGAAGTGCAACCTCTGCTACGAGCGGGTGAAGAACGAGGGGAAGCTGCCGGCCTGCGTCGAGGCCTGCCCGACCGAGGCGACCATCTTCGGCGAGCGAGAGGAGCTGCTGAGCGAGGCGCGCAGGCGGCTCGCCGCGGAGCCGCAGAAGTACGTCCAGCGGATCTGGGGAGAGAGGGAGGTCGGCGGGACGTCGGTGCTCCACATCTCCGACGTGGAGCTCGAGATCAGCGACCTCGAGTCGGCGGTCCGGGACGAGAGGCCGATGCCGGAGCGCACCTTCAAGGTGCTGCACCACATGCCAGCGGTATTCGTGGAAATGGCGGTGGTGATGGGCGGCATCTACTGGGTGATCGAGCGGCGCGAGAAGCTGGCCGCCGAGAAGGCGGCGCAAGCCGGTGCGGATGGGGGCGTCGCCTCCCCGGGCGGAGGTGGGGGAGACGCCGCCGCCGATGCAGCGGACTCGGGGACGGGCAATGGACCGGAAGGCAGTGAGCGGACGAAGCAATCATGAGCATTAGAGCCGTAAAGACGATCTTGTGGTTCCTCTTCGGAGCGGGATTGACGGTCATCGTGCTCCGCATCATTCACGGTCCGGGGTCGGTGGTTGCGCTGACCGATCTGATGCCCTGGGGCCTCTGGAAGGGCGGCGGTGTCGTCGCCCTGGTGCCGATCGGGGGGGCGGGTTTCACGCTCGCCGCCTTCGTGAGCGTCTTCCACTGGAAGCGCTACAGGCCGCTCTATCTCGGTGCGGTCCTGCTCGGGTTGATGTGCTACTCGAGCGTCGGGGCCGGTCTCACCTTCGACATCGGCATCTGGTGGCGGATCGTCTTTCCCATCTGGAACTGGCAGTTCCACTCCACGCTCTTCGAGATCTCCTGGTGCATCATGCTCTACCTGTGCGTGCTCACCGTGGAGTTCAGCCACGCGGTCCTGGAGAAGCTCCAGTTCCATCGGGTCGCACGGCTCCTCGAGAGGTTCGGGATCGTCTTCGTCATCGCGGGAATCTGCCTCTCGACCCTGCACCAGTCGTCGCTGGGCACGCTCTTCCTCGCGACCCCCTTCCGCCTCCATCCGCTCTGGCATACCGAGCTCCTGCCTTTCCTGTTCTTCATCACCTCCATCGGCCTCGGCTGTCTCACCATCAGCTGGGTGGCGATCGTGACCCACCGTCTGTACCGCGCCGAGCCGCCGACGAACGCGATCTCCGGGCTGGGGCGAATCGCCGCCTATATGCTGGCCCTCTATCTGGCGGTGCGATTCGGGGGAATCCTCGCGTCCGGAAAGGGTGGATTGCTGATCGCTTCGAGCTGGGACACGGCGAATTTCTGGGTCGAGATCCTGCTGAGCGCGGCGATCCCGGTGGCTCTGCTGGCGAGGGAGCGCCTTCGCAATAGCCCGGCGGCGATGTTCTGGATCTGCAGCTCGGGGATCGTCGGAGTGTCGCTCAATCGGGTGAACGTGGCCGGGCTCGCCACGGTGAGCGCCACCAACTACCTCTACCTTCCCGCCTGGACGGAGTGGATCGTCACCTTCGGGATCCTGTCCGGCGCGGCGCTGGTCTTCCTCTTCTGCGTGGAGTACCTCGGCGTCTTCGAGGGAATCGACAGCAGGCGGCTCGACGAGGTCTACACGCCTCGAAGGCTGGAGCACGGCGACTGGAGGACCATCTTCTTCCAGAACCCGCAGGCCGACGCGAGAGTCTACTCGGTGGCACTGGTGCTCGCCGTGGGCGTGGCCCTTCTCCTGGTGCCCAGGGAAGCCGTCTTCGGCCTGCAACCCGAGCCGACGCCCGCCCATGGGCCCCGAATCGTCGAGATCGGGAACAGCGAGGTGCCGGGCGTCTCCCGGGTCGAGTTCTCGATTCCCCCGCTGGAGGAGGCGGTGGACGGCGACTCCGCCCGGATCCTGGCCCTGATGATCGATGGCAACCGGGACGGAGACTACGTGATCTTCGATCACGAAACCCACGTCTCCAAGCAGGGCGGGGGCGACGATTCCTGCGTTCTCTGCCACCACATGCAGAAGCCCTACGAGGAGGTGAGCGAGTGCTCCGATTGCCACTCGGACATGTATCTGGCTGTGGACATCTTCGACCACGACTCCCACGTGGAGCATACGAACGGCAATGAGGGCTGCATCGAGTGCCATACCGATCCGGCGGCGGAGAAGGTGAGGGAGACCGCGAAGGAGTGTCGCGAGTGCCACGAGAGCATGCGGCCCGAAGGTACGCTCGTCGAGATCCCCGACGAGGAGCAGACCACGATCGCCGTCGGGTACATGGATGCCATGCACGAGGCCTGCATCGGCTGTCACGAAGAGGAGATGGAGGCTCGGGCCGAGGCCGATGGCGAGCCCGCCGAGGACCTGACCCTCTGCACCAACTGCCACCGCGACCTGCCGGGACTCGAGGACGAGGAGTGGAAGGCGCGGCTATGAGCCCGAATCGCCGCTCGTCCGCCATCGAGAGGAACCGCGCTTTCGCTCGGTGTTGCGACTCGGTCGCGAAGGACGAGCCGTAGTGGACCCTCTCGAGAAAGAGCTTCCCCTCGAGGTTCGCACCTGGATCGGCAGGCAGCTCTTCGAGCGCGTCCCGAACAACATCGCGGTGATCGACAGGGATTTCCGGGTGGTGGTCGCCAACGCCAACTTCAAGGCGGTGTTCGGCGACCCGACCGGAAGGCACTGCTTCGAGGCCTACAAGGGCAGGGACTCCGTGTGCGAGTACTGCATGGCGGCTCGCACCTTCGAGGACGGCAAGATCCGCGTCAACGACGAGGAGGGGATCGACAAGGCCGGGCGACCCGCCCACTACGTCGTGCACATCGCGCCGGTCTACGACGAGGTGGGAGAGATTCCATACGTCATCGAGATGTCCTATGACTTGACGGAGACGAAGTCGCTGCAGCGGGAATACAACCTGCTGTTCGAGCGGGTTCCCTGCTACGTCTCGATCATCAACCGCGAGCTTCGCGTCGTGAGGGCGAACAGCCTGCTGCGCGAGACCTTCGGCGACTGCGTGGGAGAGCACTGCTACGAGGTCTACAAGCACCGCACCACGAAGTGCCCCGACTGCCCCGCGCTCAAGACGTTCGCCAGCGGAGGCTCCTACCGCGCCGAGCACGTGGGTGTGGACGGGGCGGGAGAGCCGACCCACTACGTGGTATCGACCTGCCCCTTGTCGAGGAGCGACCACCAGTCGAGCCACGTGATCGAGATGATGGTGGACGTGACCGACGTCCACAAGCTGTCGAGCGAGCTGGTGAGGCAGAGCTCCTTTCGCAACATCCTGATCGAGAGGACTCTGGATGCGCTGGTGGCGGTGGATGACGAGGGCGTGGTCAATATCTTCAACCCGGCGGCGGAGTCGCTGTTCAAGATGGACTCCGGATCGGTGATGAATACGCCCCAGGGCGATCGGTTCCTGCCGGAGGAGTTCCGCTCGGCGATCGAGAGCGGGGAGGCGAACCTTTCTCTCGCGGAGACCGTGGTCGTCGACGGCGAGGGCAAGGAGATTCCGGTTCGCTTTTCCGGGTCGATCCTGAAGGATGGGGAGAAGAGGATCGGTGCCGCGGCCTTCTTCCAGGATCTGAGGGAGGTGAAGCGGCTCGAGAGCGAGAAGCTGGAGAACGAGCGGCTCGCCGCGGTGGGCCAGACCGTGGCGCAGCTCGCGCACGGAATCAAGAACATCCTCACCGGACTCCGCGGCGGCATGTACGCCATCAAGTCCGGCATGAAATCCGGCTCGGAGGAGCGCACCACCAAGGGGTGGGAGATGCTCGACCGGAACGTCGAGCGGATCACCACCCTGGTGAAGGGCTTTCTCAGCTATTCCAAGAAGCACGTCCCGGTGATGGAGCTGGTCGACCCGCGCGAGCTCGCCCGGGAGGTCCACTCCTTGTACGACGCCGCGGCGAAGCGCGACGGCGTGACGCTCCTCTTCGAACCGGGTGAGGGGATTGCCGGGGCGATGATGGAGGCATCGGGAATCCACACCTGTCTCGCGAATCTGGTCTCCAACGCGATCGACGCCTGCAAGGCGTCGAAGAAGGCCGGCTGCACGGTCAGCTTGCGGGTGAGAGAGGGAGATGGCACCATCGTCTTCGAGGTGGTGGACACCGGCTGCGGAATGGAAGCGGAGATCCGGGCGAAGGTGCTCACCAGCTTCTTCACCACCAAGGGGCTGGGCGGAACCGGATTGGGTCTGCTGGTGACGAAGAAGATCGTCCGAGAACATGGCGGGCGGATCGAGGTGGAGTCGGAACCGGACAAGGGTTCCTGTTTTCGAATCGAGATTCCGCGCGGCAATCCGATCAGGGCTCTCTGACGGTCTCGATCTGAGCGCTGGGTGGGTGGCTCGCGCGGGAGCAGAAGGGGGCGGTGACCATGGCGAGACCCGAGGACAAGACGGTGCTGGTCGTGGACGACGAGGAAGACGTCCGCGAGTACTTCGCAATGGCGCTCGAAGACGCGGGCTTCAATGTCCAGAGGGCGGAGAATGGAAACCAGGCCCTGGAGAGGATCAAGCAGAAGCCGCCGGACTTCATCTCGCTCGACCTGGTGATGCCCGAGAAATCCGGGATCAAGCTGCTCTACGAGCTGCGTCAGAACAACGCATGGAGAAGGATCCCGTTCGTGGTGGTCACCGCGCATGCGCGCGACGACGCGGGAAGGGGGGATCTGGAGGAGATCCTCTCCAGCAGGACGTTCTCCGGTCCCAAGATGTATCTGGAGAAGCCGGTCGAGGCGGAGCAGTACGTCGCTTTCATCTGCGAGCAGCTCGGGGTCGAGCACGAAGGCGAGCCGGCGGCCAAGGATGCCAGCAAGCTGCGAAGCGAGCTCCAGGAGCTGATGAAGTCGGTCGATGCGGAGAAGCTCGCGGAAGCGGTCCGCTTGCTGAAGAAGAGCTGAGCGGAAGGCCGAATGACTTCCGCGGAGGCGTCCCCTGCCGTTGGGGATGGGCGCTGGCGAAGAGGAGTCACACAGATGGCGAAGAAGAACATCCTGGTGGTGGATGACGAGAAGGACATCGTGGAGTTCTTGAGGCAGCTGCTCGAGGACAACGGCTACGAGGTGACGCCGGCCTACGACGGGCTGGAGGCGATGGAGCTGATCCGGGAGCGGAAGCCGGATCTGATCCTGCTGGACCTTCAGATGCCGGAAGAAACCGGTACGGGCCTGTATCGGAAGCTCCAGCACAAGAAGGAATACAAGGACATACCCGTGATCGTGATCAGCGGGCTGGCGGGGAGCTATCTGGCGGTCAGCAAGTCGGTGCCGGTGATCGAGAAGCCGCCCCGCGAGGAGAATGTCCTCGAGGAGGTCCGCAAGGCCCTGGGCGGGTAGCCCTCCCTGGAGCCGATCTCGGGGACAGGACGCATCCCCTCGCCGGGGCCCTCTCGCCCCTCGGCTCCGCGCGCCTGCGGCGGGAGGTGGCGGGGCCTGGCCGCGCGGCTGACGCGGCCCGAGATCGGCCCCGCCGCTCTCCAGAGCTACCGACACGAACAGAGGGCGCAGCTCGTGCTTCCCATCGTGTCCGCCCTGATGGAAGGCGGCTTCATCGGGGTCATCGCGGACAAGGTGTACCACGTGCACCCGGGGGTGCTGGCGCTGATCACGGCGGCGCCGATGTTCGGGTTGCTCTCGAGCTTCGTCTGGGCGGAGCTGGCGGTGGGGCGGCGCAAGGTCCCCTTCACCACCTGGCTTCAGCTTCTCTTCGTCGGAGCCGCTGCGGCGGTCGCGATGCTGCCGGAGGGCCCGGTCGGCGGCTGGCTCCTGGTGGCGTGCATGATCACCGCGCGCCTGCTCCTCGGCGGCATCATCACGATCCGCAGCCTGGTCTGGACCTTCAACTATCCCAGGGAAACGCGTGCTCGAGTCACGAGCCGGCTGCAGTTTCTCACCATCTCCACGATGACGGCCACCTCGCTGGCGGGCGGTGTCTTCCTGGATGCGGATCCAGCGGGCTTTCGAAGCGTCTACGGAGTCGGAGCCGTGCTCGCGGCCGTGGGCGTGCTCGCGTTCTCCCGGGTGCGGATCATCGACGAGCCGGCCCAGCTCGCCCGGGAACGCGAGGAGCCCAGGCGGCCGGGAAGCATGGCTGCGCCACTCCTGAGAGCGTGGAGCGTGCTTCGCCAGGACCCCGGCTACGCCCGGTATCAAGCCTGCCAGTTCCTGCTCGGCGTCTCCAACATGATGATCGAGGCTCCCCTCATCTACCTGGTCTCCCACGAGCTTCAGGCCAGCTACACCGCGAGCATCGCTCTCACGCTCGCGATTCCGCTGGGATTCTCGCTGCTCACCCTCCCCCTCTGGGCAGCCTACCTCGATCGGGTGCACATCTCGGAGTTTCGAGCCCGGCACAGCTGGGTCTGGGTGCTGGCGCAAGCCGTCACCTGGTGGGGGGCGATTCGCGGGTCCCTGCTCTGGCTCGGCCTGGGGCGTGCGCTGCTGGGGATGGGGAGCGGCGGAGGCACTCTCGCCTGGCAGCTCGGCCACAACGATTTCGCCAGGCCCGAGAACGTCGGGCTCTACATGGGGGTGCACGTGACGCTGACCGGAGTCCGAGGCGCGTTCGCTCCCTTCCTGGGGATGCTTCTCTACGTGGGCTGGGCACCGGCCGAGCTGCCGGGACTGGGCCTTCGCCTACCTGGCCTCGAGGGTCTCGGTGCCCACACGATCGCGGTCGCGGGCTCGATCGGCGTGCTCGGCGCCCTGGGCTACTGGGAGCTGCACCGTCGGGCCTCCCGTCGGATCGGGTCGAGCCCTCCGAGATGAACCCGCTCGGCGGCCGGTGACGGGGCGGGAGGGCGAGCCCCCTTCCGTCAGGTGGTGACCCCTCTCCAGTCCCCTCTCCGGATCCTCGGATCGTCCGAGTGCTTCAGGTAGTAATCGACCATCACGCCGATGTAGGAAGCGACCGGCGGGCAGGAGATCCCGTGCCTTGCAAGCGCGGGCGTCGCGTTGGCGGTGTCGTATTCGACGCGGTAGAAGGAGTGCTCGAAGGCCTCGCGAGGCACGCCGGTCAGCTTCTCGAACAGCGGCAGGCGCCCCATCGGGCGCATCAGCGGAGCGGGAAGCCTGATCGCGGGCTTTGGCTTGCCCATCGCGGCGCAGGCCAGGTCGAAGAACTCGAGATAGGTCAGGGGCTGGGGATCCACCAGGTGGAACACCTTCCCGACCGACTCCGTGTCCTCGAACAGGTGGTAGAAGGCGTCCGCGATGAAATCGACGGGGCCGAAATGGAACCTGATGTCTCCAGTGTCGGGGACCACGCGGTGGGCGCTCCGCGCGATCATGTTGAGCGCGTAGTAGGGTCCGTCGATCTTCTCGATCGCACCCGTCCGCGAGTGACCCACCACGGTGGTGGGCCGGAGGATGACGGTGGGGATCGAGCTGCGGCGCTCCCGGACCAGTCTCTCGGACAGGAACTTGGTCTCGTCGTAGTGGTTCTTGAATCCCTGCCCCAGATCCAGATCGTCTTCCCGGAAGGTTCCCGTGTGCTTTCCCGCCACGGCGATGGTGCTGGCGTGCCCGAAGCGCTGGAGGGAGCGCATCTTCCCCAGGAAGTCGAGGACGTGACGCGTGCCATCCACGTTGATGCGCACCGAGATGCCCCTGGGCGCCGAGAGGTTGTAGAGCGCGGCCAGGTGGATCGCGTGGGTGACCCGCTGCTTCAGCTCGTCCGCGATCGCGCCGTCCAGGCCGAGACCGGCCTGGGAGATGTCGCCGGAGAACACCTTCACGCGCCCGCTCCTGCGGGGGTCGGGAGCCAGCTGGTCCAGAAAGGCCTCGAGCCTCTCCCGGAAGCGGCCGTGCTCGAGCAGATAGAGGTCGCAATCCTCCTTCTCGAGGTAGTGCGACAAGACGTATCGGCCAATGAAGCCGCCGGCTCCCGTACAGAAGAGCGCTTTCTCACTCACGGATGGCCCCACCTGTTTGTCCTGTCGAGAGCGCGATTCCCACCCAGCTCTCCCCCGGCACGGTGGCGCAGCAGGGACCCCGCGTCAAATGGTCCAGCAGCCCGGATCGGGGGCGCGCCGGGCTTCACCATCCGGCTCCGGTCCGGACGGACGGAGCCGCGACGCTGCGCCGCGCGTCCCTCCGTTCACAAGGTCGAATCCCGGGCGATCTCCGGGGCCCCGCGGCTTGGAACCCGAGCTCGCGGCGGGCCGACGCCGCTCTCGCGCGGCCCCTTGACGCGGTTCGGCTCAGGTGTTTGATTCCCCGCCAGGGCGCGCGAGAGGGTCGACGCGATGGGCGAGGAACGGCGGAAGATACGGATCGCCATCGCCGGGGTGGGGAACTGCGCGAGCGCCCTGCTGCAGGGCATCGAGCACTACCGGGACCGCGCCCCGCGCGCCGACGAGGCCTGGGGTCTCATGCACCTCGAGATGGGGGGCTACCTGCCCGGTGACGTCGAGGTGGTTGCTGCCTTCGACGTGGATCGGCGCAAAGTGGGCCGCCCTCTTCACGAGGCGGCCTTCGCGGCGCCCAACTGCACGACGGTGATCCGCGCGTCCCTGCCGCCGAGCCCGGTGGTGGTGCAGATGGGACCGGTGCTGGACGGCGTCGCACCGCACATGGCCGACTACCCGGCCGAGCAGTCTTTCCGGGTGGCCGACGAGAAGCCCGTCGCGGTCGAGGCCGTGCTCGAGGAGAGCGGTGCCGAGGTGCTGGTCTGTTACCTCCCCGTCGGCTCCGAGAAGGCGGGCCGGACCTACGCGGAGGCCTGCCTCGCCACGGGGGTCTCCTTCCTCAACTGCGTGCCCGTCTTCATCGTCTCCGATCCGCAGTGGGGCGAGCGCTTCCGGGCGGCGGGGATCCCGTGTGCCGGGGACGACATCAAGTCGCAGGTGGGCGCCACCATCCTGCACCGCCTGATCGCGCGGCTCTTCGCCGACCGCGGGGCGAAGATCGAGCGGACCTACCAGCTCAACACCGGCGGCAACACCGACTTCCTGAACATGCTCTCCCGCGAGCGCCTGGTCTCCAAGAAGATCAGCAAGACCGAGGCGGTCACCTCTCAGATTCCCTACGAAATCAGCGAGGAAGACGTCCACATCGGTCCCAGCGACTACGTGCTCTGGCAGGGGGACAACAAGGTCTGCTTCCTGCGCGTGGAGGGGAAGGGCTTCGGCGGAGCGCCCATCGAGCTGGAGGCGCGGCTCTCGGTGCAGGACTCCCCCAACTCGGCGGGGATCGTGATCGACGTGATCCGCTACCTGAAGATCGCCCGGGAGCGGGGCCTGGCGGGCCCGCTGCTCGAGCTTTCCGCCTACACCATGAAACACCCGCCGGTGCAGATGCGCGACACCACCGCTGCGCGTCGGATCGAGGAGTTCCTGGCCGATGGAGGCGCCTAGGGAGCGCTGCATCCTCTTCGTGCCGGCGGATCAGACGTCCGCGGGCGGCGCGCCGATCTTCGGCCTGCAGCTGGCGGAGCGCACCGTCCTCGCCTTCCTGCGCGCCGGGGTGCGCGACTTCCTGCTGGTGGGAGAGCCGGAGCTGGCACACCAGGTCGCCGGGACGCTGGCTTCGCGGCGGCTTCGACAGGCTCGGGTGCGAGTGCTGGAGTCCGGGAGCTCGCTTCTGCCGGTGCTGGAGCGGGAGGAGGCCTGCTTCCTGGCACGCTCCGATCACCTCTACGACCGGCGCCTGATCGCCCGCTTCGTCGCGGAGACCCGCGGCTCGAGCGCCACCGTGGTGGCGGTGGACTTCCGGGCGGATGCCCTGCAGAGCCAGGAGGGCGCCGCGCGCATTGCGAGCTGGAGCGAGCCGAGCGGTGATGCAGGCGCGGAGGGCATGCGGGCGGCGGGGAAGGGGTTGCTCGCGCCCGCCGGGGTCTTCGCGGGGCTCGCCCGGGTCGGAGCCTCGTTCGCGCGCGCATTCGAGGATCCGCCGCCGGAGTACCGCTCCCCGGAGAACGCGCTCTCGCTCTTGGCGCGGCGCGAGCCGGTCGCCACCTGGGCGGTCGCCGAGCTCTGGCAGGTGGTGCGCCCCGAGCCGGACGCCCACGCCGCCGACCTGGTCCTGGCGCGGCGCAAGGTGCTGGGGGGCGCCGTCGGCGTCGACGACGGCGTGGTGGCCCGTTATCTGAACCGGCCGATCTCGCGGCGCATCAGCGCGCGGCTCTTGTCGCGCGACGTCAGGCCCTGGCAGGTCTCGCTGCTCTGCTTCATGGGGACGGTGGGCGCGGGGACGGCGTTCGCGATGGGGCACCCCGCGATGGGCGGAATGATCGCCCAGCTCGCGGCCGTTCTCGACGGCGTGGACGGCGAGATCGCGCGCATCCGTTACCAGGACTCGCCCTTCGGAGGGGTATACGACGCGCTCCTGGACCGCATCGGCGACGCCGTGCTGATCGGGGGGATGACCCTCTACGCCTGGCTGATGGGCGCTGGTCATTCGGCAGTCGCGCTCGGGTTCGGGGCGGTGGCCGGGAGCAGCCTCTCGATGCTGGTGAAGGAGAAGTACGGCACCCAGTTCCGCCAGCCCTGGCTCTCCGATCGCGAGGGGCGCTGGCGGTGGCTGCTCCTGGGACGGGACGGGCGGCTCTTCCTCTCCCTGGTCGCTGGGCTCACCGGTTACGTCGAGGCGGTGCTCGCCTACCTGGCCGTCGGTACCCATGTGCACGCGGGCGTGCGCATGTACCAGATCCGATCCGAAGCGGCCCAGAGCTCGGGTTAGCCTGCCGCGGGACGGGGTCGGACCCACAACGCGCTCCCGGCGAAGCCGAAGGTGAGCTCGCTGCGACCCTACATCTCCCTCAGGATCTCGGCGCGCTTGGTCTGGAACTCCTCGTCGGTGATGAGACCCTCGTCGTGGAGCCCCTTGAGCTTGCGAAGGCGCTCGACGGGATCGATCGCCGGTGCGGTCGCCGGATTCGGCTCCGCTGCCTCGGAGAACGGCTCGCCGAGCGGCGGGGCGTTGGCGAGATCCACGAGATCGAGGTCCCCATCGAACGTCAGCTCGATCTTGTCGAGGCTTTCGTCGAGCTCCCGCACCTGGAAGTCGCGCTCGCCCTCGCGGCCCGCCACGAAGGCCTTCGCGCCCGCGGAGCGCTGGGGCACCACCACGAAGTCATCTCTGGGCGGAGCGGTGTCGACCAGTCCCAGCATCGTGGAGCCCGCGTCCGCGCCCTGGGGCAGCAAGCCGGCTGTCTTGAGCTGGGAGGCGTACTCGAGCCTGAGCCCGAGCTTGGCGGGGTGCTCCTTGCCGAGGCGGAACTCGAGCTGCACCTTGCCGATCGCGATCACGTCGCCCGGCTTGATCTTCTGCTTCTGGTTCACGCGCTGGCCGTTCACGAAGGTGCCGTTCCCGGTCCGGTAGTCCCCGATCTCGCAGACGCCGCCCTCGTTGATCAAGAGGGCGTGCTTGCGGGAGACCTCGTCGTCCTCGAGGGTGAGATCGTTCTCGGGAGCGCGTCCGATCGAGAGGGTCCGGGTATCCCAGATCAGGGCGCGGCCGGTCTTTTCGGGCTCCTTGATGAAAAAGTAGAGATGGGGCATCAGAGACTCCGCTGAGCGAGGTGTCGCCTACCCTATCGGCAGATCGCGCGCATGGCTGAGCCCGCGCCCGCGGGGCGCGGGGCGCCGGCCATGCGCAGCTCGCGCCTGGAAGCCCGCGTGCGAACGCAGCTATTGCCGTTCTCGTCTGGGGCCCGGCCAGAACCGTGCGATCTCGGCCGAGATCGAGGGGCTAGGAGATGCGGGCTACGTTCCCGGCTCGACCCGGACTCGCCGGCGGGCTGCCGGCCGCAATGGAGGGGCAGGGGGTGAGGATCCTATTCCTGTCGACCAACCGTCTCAGGACGGTGATGCCGCCGATGCCGCTCGGCCTGGCCAGCATCATCGCCCAGATCGACGAGTCGCGGCATCGGCTCGAGGTTCTCGACCTGATGTTCGAGGAGCAGCCCGAGGCCGCGTTGCGGGCGCGTCTCGCGAGCTTCGAGCCGGACCTGATCGCGATCTCGATCCGGAACGTCGACAATCAGTGCGCGCAGCAGACCGAGTATCTGCTCCCGAGAGAGAAGGAGCTCCTCGAGCGATGCCGGGAGAGCTCCGCCGCGACGCTGGTCGTCGGCGGCCCGGCGTTCACCGTGAGCCCGCTCGCCATCTTCGAGTACCTGGAGCCCGACCTCGGCATCATCGGCGAGGGCGAGATCGCCTTTCGGGAGCTGGTCGAGCGCATCGACTCGGGGAGGGACTGGTCGGAGATCCCGGGACTGGTGTGGCGCGGTCCCGAGGGCGTGACCGCCAATCCGCCCCGATTCATCGAGGACCTGGATTCCCTGCGCCTCCCGCGACGGGAGCTGTTCGACATCCAGCGATACGCGGCCCAGGGGGGGATCGCGAATCTCGTCATCAAGCAGGGGTGCTCCTTCGATTGCCTCTACTGCGATAGCCCTCACGCGATGGGTCGGCGCTGGCGGATGAAGTCCCCGGAGCGGGTGGCCGACGAGCTGGCCGCGATGCAGGAGCTCGGCGCCGGCGTCAGCTTCTTCACCGATGCCATCTTCAACTACCCCGTCGATCACGCGCGCGAGGTGTGTCGGGCGATCGTGCGGCGCCGCCTGGGCATGCGCTGGCTCGCGTCGGTCCACCCCGCCTTCCTGGATCGCGAGCTGATCGAGCTGATGCGCGACGCCGGCTGTGCCGTGGCCTCGCTGGGATGCGACTCGTGCTCGGAGCGGATGCTGAAGGTCCTGCGCAAGGGCTTCACCAAGGCGCAGCTCCTGAACGCCGCCGAGCTGCTCGAGGAGATGGGGGTCAACTACATCCTCTCGCTCTTGATCGGCGGTCCGGGCGAAGACCGGCAGACGGTCGAGGAGAGCGTCGAGTTCCTGAGCCCTCGAAGTCCGATGATGGTCGACTGGTGCGTGGGCATCCGTCTGATGCCCCACACGGCGCTCCGCGAGATCGCCGTCCGCGAGGGCGTGATCTCGGCGGACGACCCCCTGATGGAGCCCAGGTTCTATCTCAGCCCGCTCATCCAGGATTGGATCGCCGACTATCTGAAGGAGCTGTGCAGCAAGAACAAGTCCTATCTGCTGCATGGCTATACGGGTAAGGTCTCAGGTGAAAGATTCGAGGCTAATTCATAAGGATCTGGAATAGCTAGATTTATCGAGCTCGACAGGTGGGAGTGAACGGCATCCGGATCCGATCTCTGGCCGCCGCGGAGTCGGGAGGGCGGGCGGCCGCAGCGAGAGGCCCAGGGGGAGAGCGGTGTGATCGAGCATTCCGACGACGTACGGGCGGCCGAGGGGGCCGAGCGCGACGCGCTGGCGGCCGTCGATTCCTACATGGATGCCTTCAATCGCCGCGACCTGGCCGGCATGGACGCGGCGCTCCACTTTCCCCACCTGCGGATCGCGAGCGGCGCGGTGCAGGTCATCGAGCGGCCTGGGCTCGCCCCCGATGACTTCTTCGAGCGCTTCGCCGCTGCGAGCGGCTGGGCCTACAGCCGCTGGGACTACCGGCGGGCCGTGCAGAGCAGCCGCGACAAGGTCCACTTCGCCGTCCAGTTCACGCGCTACCGCGAGGACGGGAGCGCGATCGGCTCGTATCCGTCGATGTGGGTGGTGACGCGGCGCGAGGGCCGCTGGGGCGTGCAGGCGCGCTCCAGCTTCGCTCCCTGAGGGAGCCGATGCTCCTGAATGCCGCGCGCCGCACCGGCTGGCCCCGCTCGAGCCCGACGCCGATCGGCGAGGGAAGAGGGATGAAGGGCCGGTGAAGGCTGGCGGCACGCGCGGGGGAGATTGGCGACACTGAGTTCTCACGCGAGCATGGGTGAGCCGTGCTTTCACCTCCTCCCCCCCGCGGAGACTCCAGGATGCGAATCGTGCATCGGCGATCCGGCGCTCGCCCTGGCCTTCGTCGAGCTTCGCTGGGACTCCGCGCGGTTGCCATCGCATTCCTCCTTTTCGACTGCCGGCCGGCCTCGAAGGACTCCCCTGCCGATTGGGAGGATCGCTGGAAGCAGATGGGGGAGCTCGGGCATGGCTTCCTGGTCTGGGAATCCAACCGCACCGGCCGTTGGCGGATCTGGTACCGCGATCTCGACGGCTCCGACCTCCGCCAGCTGACTCCGGAGGAAGAGGAGCGCGATCACTTCGCACCGCACATCTCTCCCGATGGGACCCACCTCGCCTATCTGAGCTACCCCGTGCCCCGGAATCCCTACAAGCGACATCGTCCGAGGGCGCCGGTGCCCCTTCACCTGCTGCGGATCGCGGACGGGAGCGACCGCGTGCTGGTGCAGAACGCGCGGTCTTACAAGGGGGATCGCGCGGTCGTCTGGCTCGGAAATCGCAAGCTCATCTACATCGATGGCGGAGGAAACACGCAGCAGCTCGACGTCGAGAGCGGCGAGGAGCGGCAGCTCACCGAGGAGCCCCATCCGGCGTTCGGCTTCCTGATCAATTCGAGGCTCACCCACGCCACCTTGGGCAGGCCCCCGACCTTCTCCCTGTATGACGCCGAGCGGCGCGCGATCGCGCTGCGCCGCGCCGAGGACGGCTGCCAGCCCTACTTCTCTCACGACGGTCGCTGGGGATTCTGGATCGAGAGGAACGGCGGTCCGGTCCGCCGGATCGATCTCCTCACCGGGGCGACGGGAAGCATCATCGATCGCGACGACCCTCGCATGCCGGACGACCGCGGGTATCTCTACTTTCCGATGCTCTCCCCCTGCCAGCGCCTCCTCGCGTTTTCGGCCTCGTCGTCGCACGGCCAGCACGACCACTTCAAGACGGACTACGACGTCTTCGTGGGGCGAGTGGATCCCCTCAGTCTGGAGCTGCTCGATGAGCCGGTTCGCTACAGCTTCGATCCGGGCACCGACCGCTACCCCGACGTGTTCCTCTCCGGGATGGAGCTCGGGCACCACCGCGGCGAGGCACCGCTCAGGGTCGCGCTGGAGCCCCCGGAACGAGGTTCCGGGGTCGGCACCAAAGGGGCATGGCGCTGGGACTTCGGTGACGGCAGCTCGGCGGTGGGGGAGGTCGGCGTCCACACCTTCGAGCGGCCCGGTCTCTACCCGGTGACGGCGTCCCGCGATGCCACCGAGCTCGCCGGCGACGTGAAGGTCGATCCCGCCCGCCCTCCCAAGCCGGAGCGCGTGACGGTCCACGATGCGGGGCGCGAGGTCGCGGTGGTGTTCGACGAGCCGATCGCGCCCGCGAAGCCAGACCTCCGCTTCGAGTCCGGCGCTGCGGTTCGGGAATGGTCCGTCGCGGCGGACGGACGCACCCTGATCCTCGAGCGCGATTCCCCGCTCGAGAGCGAGGACCACCTCCTGATCGCGGGCTTCGCAGACCGGGCGCAGGTTCCCAACCCGATGGATCTTCACCGACTTCTGGTGGAGCCGCGGGAGTGGCCGAGCCGAGGCGCCGGGCTCGTCTTCCTCTGGAAGACCGCGCGGGATCCCAACCTGGTCCGCGACCCCGTGACGAAGGTTGCGCACACCTTCGAGCTGGAGGCGCGCCGCAAGGCGCGATTCGACCACCATCACGCCATGAACGTCTCGGGTGGATACTTCCGGGTCCTCGACTTTGCCACGCGTGTGGTGGGCTCGTTTCGAGCCACCAACTCCGTCGCCGTCGAGGCGACGCTTCGTCCCGCGGCCGCCGCGCCGAACCCGGAGCAGGGACTCGCCGAGGTCGTGAGCTTGTCGCAGCCGGAGGATGGGGTGGCCTTCTCCCTCGCTCAGCGGGGAGACGAGCTGGTCTTCCGCGTCCGCACCTCCCTGACGGATCCCCAGGGATGCGAGCCGGTGAGCCTGGGGCGAGTCGCGATAGACGAGCCCACCCACGTGATCGTCTCCTACCGCCCCGGCCGGCTGGTCGGCCACGTCAACGGGAAGACCGTCCTCGATACCGACGCGGTGCAGGGTAATCTCGGCGACTGGTCCGATCGGGACCTGCTGCAGTTCGGGAGCGGGCACGGCGACGAATCGAACTGGGATGGGAGCCTCGAGGGCGTCGCCCTCTACAGCCGGTTCATCGAGGCGCGCGAGGCGGCCGCCAACGCGCGTGCCTATCTGGAGCTGATCGCGGAGCGGGAGCCCGTCGAGCAGATCGAGCTGCGGGCGAAGCTCCTGGCGCGGTCCCACGTGCCGACGCTGGAGGAGATCGTGCCCTACCGGGAAGCCCTGGTGATGTACGAATACGAAGTGCTCGAGGGGCTCGCGGGAGAGGTGAGCGACGAGACGATCCGCGTCGCGCACTGGGCGATTCTCGCCGGCAAGCTGCAGTCGGCAGCGGAACGCGAGCCGGGAGAGGAGAAGCGCCTCACGCTCGAGCCGTTCGAGAGCAACCCGCAGGTCGCCAATCTCTACCTGTCGGATACCCTGGAGCTCGATCCGGACCTGCCCGTGTATCTCGATGTGGATCCCTGAGCCGCGACATGCCCCGACTCCCGGGGGTGCGATCCCCTGGGCGCCGCATCCCGGCCGGCCGAGAGCGCGGGGCGGGTGAGGCGCGCCGTCGATGGTCTTCAGCTCGCAGCTCTTCCTCTTCTACTTCCTGCCGCTCGCCCTCGCGCTCTACTACGGCGTGCGCCTGGGGCCGCGCTGGCTCTCGCACGGGACGCTGACGGCGCTCAGCTATCTCTTCTACGGATGGGCGAATCCGCCCTTCATGCTGCTGATGCTCGCCAGCACGGCGATCGACTTCGCGTGCGGTCTCGCGATCGCCCGCAGCGGGGCGAGGGGACGCGCGCCCGGCGCGGAGCCTCCGATCTGCGAGGTCGGAGGGCCGCGAACCCGGGTCCAGAAGACCGCCCTCATCCTGTCGATCTGCTCGAACCTCCTCCTCCTCGGCTTCTTCAAGTACTTCAATTTCTCTCTTGAGAGCTACAACGCGGTGGTCGAGGCGTTGGGGCTCTCGCATCTCGCCTGGCGGGACTTCCTTCGCGTGACCCTCCCCCTCGGCATCAGCTTCTACACCTTCCAGTCGATGAGCTACACGATCGACGTCTACCGCGGACACGCGCGTGCGACGCGGAGTCCGATCGACTTCGCCTGCTACGTGTCGCTCTTCCCCCAGCTGGTGGCCGGGCCGATCATCCGCTTCTCGGAGGTGTCCGAGCAGCTGATCCACCGCACCCACAGCGTCCGGAAGTTCGCGCGGGGCGTGGCGATGTTCAGCCTCGGCCTGGCCAAGAAGGTGATGCTGGCGAACCCGTGCGGGAAGATCGCCGACGCCTGCTTCGACGCCGGGTCGATCGGGGCCCTCGACGCCTGGTGGGGCGCGGTCGCTTACGGCTTCCAGATCTACTTCGACTTCTCGGGATACTCCGACATGGCGATCGGCCTCGGGCTGATGCTGGGATTCGTCTTCCCCAAGAACTTCGACTCCCCCTACCGGAGCCGCTCGATCACCGAGTTCTGGCAGCGCTGGCACATCTCCCTCTCGACCTGGCTCCGCGACTACCTCTACGTTCCGATCGGGGGAAACCGCCGGGGTGTGCGGCGCACCTACCTGAATCTCGCGATCGTGATGCTGCTGGGCGGTCTCTGGCACGGCGCCGCCCTGAATTTCGTCGTCTGGGGCGCAATTCACGGCGCCTGGCTCGCTCTCGAGCGGGCGCTGGGGAAGCGCAGCCTCTACCACCGCCTTCCTGGACCGCTTCGGGTCGCGCTCACCTTCCTGATCGTGACCCTCGCCTGGGTGTTCTTCCGCGCCCGGGATCTCCCGGCGGCGCTCGCCTACCTCTCGAGCATGTTCGGCCTCGGCCGCGCCCAGGAGGGGGCCGACCTGGTGGCCGGCCTGATCTATCAGCCGTACTACGCGATCAGCCTGCTCGCGGCCGCTGTCGTGGTCTGGTTCGGCCGCCAGTCCTGGGACTGGACCAGGACGATTCGAGCCCCACAGATTGCGGTCTCTCTGGTCCTGCTCTGGCTCTCGTCGGGAATGCTCTTCGCGCAGGCCCACAACCCCTTCATCTACTTCATCTTCTGAGGAGAGCGCGGGTGGAGGAACGGCTCAACCGAGCGAGGGAGGAGCAAGCGCGGCGCGAGCTCGGCGAGACCGAGGTGGCGGCGGGCCCGGCCTGGCTCCTGATCGGGGCGTTCCTGCTGTCCCTGCTCTCGGTGGCAGGGGTCCAGCACCTCGGTTCCTGGGCGAGGCCCGGCGCCGCGGAGGTGGACGGCCGGGCGGGTGCCGCGCCTCTCCAGTGGGCGGCGCTCCTCAGCGAGCCGCCCACGGACTGCTCGCTCGAGGCGTTCGAGAGTGGGCTCGAAGGCGCGCTCGTGGTCGGCCGCTGGGCGTTGCCCAGGGTGCAGCTCTTCCTGACCCGCGTCCTGGGTGCGGGCAACGAGGAGGTCTACGCGGGACGGGCCGGATGGCTGTTCCACCGCACCGGAATCGACTACCCGAGCGGACCGCCCTTCCTGGATCCCGGCCGTCTTCGCGCGCGCCGGAACAACGCCGACCGCTGCGATCCCCTCCCGCAGCCCGACCCGATTCCGGCGATCCGGCGTCTCCACGAGGACCTCGACGCCCGCGGGATCCGGCTCATCGTGATGCCGACGCCGGTCAAGGCGGTGATCCACCCCGAAGGGTTCTCGAGCCGTTACACCGCCGCGCCCACCAGTGCGCCGCTCCAGAATCCCTCCTTCCACGCCTTTCTCGCTCGCCTGAAGGCCATCGGAGTGGGGGTCTTCGATCCGGCGCCCCTGCTTCACGAGTGGGAGGAGGCGAAGGGAAACGGCGCGGCCTACCTCGCCACCGACACCCACTGGCGTCCGGGGGCGATGGCGGCCGTCGCCGAGGGCCTGGCCGACGTGGTCGAGCAGCGCGCCGATCTCTCGGACCGGAGCTCGCTTCCCTACCAGAGGGGCGCCCTCCAGGTGAGCAACTTCGGCGATCTCACCACCATGTTGACGCTTCCGCAGGGTCAGGCGCTCTTCCCCCCGGAGAGGGTGACGATCGCACCGATCCGCGGGCCGGATGGTCGGCCCTGGCAGCCGCAGGAGGATGCGGAGGTTCTCCTCCTGGGCGACAGCTTCGCCAACGTCTACTCGAACCGCGAGGCCTTCACGAACCGCGTCGCGGGGCGCGAGTACCACTGGGGCGAGGGTGCGGGACTGGCGGAGCAGCTGAGCTTCTTCCTTCAGCGCCCGGTCGATCGGATCGTCCGGAACGCGGGAGGCTCGCATACCACGCGTCGCGATCTCGCGCGATCGATCGAGAGCGAAGCGGAGCGCGGTCGAGACCGCCTCGGGCGGGTTCGGGTGGTCGTCTACCAGTTCGCGGTGCGCGAGCTCGCCTCCGGGGACTGGCAGGAGATCGAGCTGCCCCCGGCGCCCGAAGCCCTCTCGCAGCCTCGCGCCAGGCCCGGCGCGGCCGAGGGCGGCCAGGAGCGGCTGATCCGCGGCACGATCGCCGCTCGCGCAAGCCTCCCCCGCCCCTACACGGTGCCCTACAAGGACTGCCTCTTCGCCCTCCATCTCACCGGAGTCGAGGCGCCTTCGGGAGAGCCGGCCGCGACCGAGGTCGTCGCCTATCTGTGGGGGATGCGCGACAACGTCTGGACGGAGGCGGCGGGCTTCCGTGTGGGTCAGGAGATCACCCTGCGCGTGCGCTCCTGGGAGGACCCCGAGGCGCAGGAGCGCTACGCATCCCACAACCGCAAGGAGCTGGACGATCCCGAGCTGCTGGCGCTGCCGGCGTTCTGGGCGGAGCCGCAGGATTGAGGGTGGCGGGAGGTCGGAAGAGAAGCGGGTGGTGGACGGGGATCGGCTGCGCTCTCCTCGCCGTCCTCCCGGGTGCAGGCGGAGCCGCGGAGGGCGGCCGCCTCGGGAGCGGCGCCGAGGCCGCGCGGGGCGTCTTCGCTCGGCTGGCGAGCGCGGCCGAGCAGGCTCCCAGGCCGGTGGTGAGGGGCCTCGACGGCTGGCTCTTCATCGGCTCGGAGCTGCGGCATCTCGGCCTTCGCCGTTTCTGGGGACCGCGAGCCGCCCAGGTGAGCCGCGCCAGCAGGCCGGAATGGGCCGACCCGCTGCCCGCCATCCTCGACTTCAAGGCCCAGCTCGAGGGTGCCGGCATCGATCTCCTCTTCGTCCCGGTGCCGGCCAAGGCCGCCGTGTATCCGGATCGCGTTCCCGGCCTGGCCGGCGCCGATCCCTCGCTCCGCTTCGATCCGGAGGATGCGGCCTTCTACCAGGTCCTGCGCGAGCAGGGCGTCGAGGTGATCGACCTGGCGCCGGAATTCCATCGCCTCCGGCAGGTGGACGATCGCCCGGTCTACTGCCGGCAGGACACGCACTGGGCGGGACCGGCGATCGAGGAGACCGCAAGGCTGATCGCTGCGCAGCTCCGGCGCCGGAGCTGGTTCGAGAGCGTTCCGAAGGGGCAGTTCGAGACGGAACGTCGCAGCTTGGAGATCACCGGCGACCTCTGGCGGATGCTCGACGATGCGTCCACGGCGAAGGAGACGCTGAGCCTCGGTTTCGTGGGGCGGCGCACCGGGGCGGGCCTCGAGCCGGTGGAGACCTGGCGCGAGAGCCCGGTCCTGCTGCTCGGCGACAGCCACGGTCTGGTGTTTCACGCTGGCGGCGACATGCACGCGAGCGGCGCCGGCCTCGCCGATCATCTGGCCAGGGAGCTCGGCTTTGCGGTCGATCTCCTCGCGGTGCGCGGCTCGGGAGCGACGCCCTCCCGGATCGCGCTGCTCCGCAGAGGGGACGGGCTCGCGGGGAAGAAGGTCCTCGTCTGGTGCCTGAGCGTCCGGGAGTTCACCGAGGGCGCCCAGGGCTGGCGCCTGCTCCCGATCCTGCACTGATCGGTTTCGCTCGCTCTCGCTCAACGCGCTCCGCTGGTTTCCGGTTGCGCGCCGGCGCCGAAGCGCGGTATCGCGCGCGCGCAGAGGTCGCGACCGAGCTCGAGCAGGATGGCCGAGAAGAGCACGATAAAGGCGATCTCCGCCCCATAGGCGATGCGGTGGAAAGGTGTGGAGAGGCTGGTCCAGGTGATGGGCAGGAGCGTGATCAGCATGATCGCCACCAGGATGAGGTCCCGCCGTCGCCGGCGCACCACGGCCACCAGGAGCCCCGCCGCTGCGAGAAGGTGGATCTTGGGCGTGAGCTCCTGGGGTGCCCGGAGATACACGAACTCGAAGCCGTAGAGCAGCCGCTCTGCCACGTCCTCGAGCCCGTGGCTCGCGAAGTAATCGGAGGGACCGAGCAGGTGGTCCTTTCCGGCGCGCAGCTCCTCCCAGCTGTCGGTCCACATGGTGTTGGTGAGCACGCCGCCGTAATAGAAGGGGTCCCCGTAGTAGGCGAGCCGTGGAGCCCAGCCGGGTACGGTGGTGGCGACGAAGAGGAGGCCGGCGACTCCGAAACGCAGCGCGATCCCTCGCAGGCGCTCTCGGTCCGGATGCCTCCACCCCTGGTCCCGAGCCAGCGACAGGATCTCGGATGCCAGCAGCACGGTCCAGAGTGCGACCATCAGGAAGAGGCCGTTCGGCCGGGTCAGGTAGGTAAGGCCCGCGGCGAAGGAGGCGAGGTAGAGGGCCCACGCCCTTCCGCGCTCCGCAAAGAGCAGGGCGAGGGCCAGCGCCGCGAAGGAGCAGAGCGCGTAGAGGGGCTCGGTCATGATGCGGTCGGTGATGTAATCGAGAACGAAGTCGTTGCGTGCGTAGAGGAGGGCCGAGAGCGCCCCGATCATCGGGCTCGAGAAGAGCTTCGAGACCAGCAGGAAGATCAGCCAGATGGTGCCGAGGCCGATCACGACGTTGACCATCCCCAGCAGGAAGAGGTCTCTCCCCCCTCCGGCCCGCACCGCGATCGCCAGGACTGCCGGGTAGAGCGGCTGGCGGTGAGGGCGCACGCGCACGTACTTCTCGGTGAGCTCTCCCTCGGCGAAGGCCTCCGCCATCTCCAGATAGTGGAGGGAGTCGGCTTGAAGGAATCTCGCGACCTTCTCCGGGTGGCTAACCGTCGAGCGCAGATCTTCGGCAGTCGAATCGAGGAAGTAGAGGGAGACGGCGAGGACGATGGCGAGGGGAGCCCAGCGGAGCCCACGCGCCAGCGCCGCTCGCGCCCACTCCCCCAGGCCTCGCATCGCGCGGAAGACTAGCCTTTTCGACCTTCGTTCGCCCGGCCCGATCGACTCCGCTCGGCTTCGCCTCGCTGCGCGCAGCTTCGGTGCTTGCCGGCTCACTGCGCGCGCGGCTCGCTCCTTGGCCGCGCTTGCAGAGCGGCCCGGCTACTCCCTGCCGAAGCGCTCCCGGTTGAAGCGGCGTCCCTCGTCCAGCATGGCTAGGTAGTTCTGCCTGGGGATGTAGTTGGCGGCGGTGTTTCCGGTGCCGAGGCAGTAGCCCGTGCCCTTGCTGCCGCACGCCTCCAGGATCTCGCGGGTGCGCGCGCGCACCGCTTCTTCCGTGCCCCGGCCGAGCAGATCCATGTCCACCCCGCCGAGGAGCGCGATCCGCTCGCCCCACCGCCGGCAGGCCTCCTCGACCGGGAGGATCTTGTCCTCGAAGGAGTGCTTGGCATCGATGCCGACCTGGTCGATCAGTTCGTCCATCAGCTTGTACATGTTTCCGCAGGAGTGGAAGACCAGCAGCTTGCCGGCCTGGTGAGTGGCGTCCGCGACCTTCTTGTAGTGGGGAAGGACGTAGCGACGGAGCACGTCGGGAGAGACCAGGGTGCCGCTGAAGAAGCCGAGGTCGTCGGAGAGAACCACCAGCTCGACGTTGTCGATGCTCGCGACCTGGGTGGCGGTGGCGATCACGAGCTCGCCCACCCGCTGGCAGAGAGCCTCGACGAGGTCGGGCTGGTCGCGCAGAGCGAAGGAGAAGGACTCGAGGCCCATCAGCCAGGTCGCGTTCTCGAAGACGCCCCCGTAGTTGAAGGCGGCGACCTTCATTCCCTCGGGCAGGATCCGGCTCACGTACTCGATCCCGGCGTGCGAGAGCTCCTCGGCCTTCGGCCAGGGGTAGGCCTCGAAGTCCGCCCAGCTCTGGATGGGGCCGTGGGCCTCGTCCTGCCAGTATCGCTGGCCGTCGGGCCAGTTCCGGGACTCGGCGGTGTCGGCGGCCGCGGCGAAGCTCCGCGGGAGGCTGAAGCCGGTCAACGTGAAGACGTAGTCGTAGCCGACCTCGCGACAGAAGCGGACGTACATCTCCAGCGACTTGAGCAGGCCCGGCACCGCGTCCTGGGAGAGGTTCCCCATCGGCTGCTCGAGGTACTGGTGCAGATTGATCGGGAACTTCTCTTCCAGCACCGCCTCCACCATGCCCGGATCGGCGAAGAGCTCGAAGAAGGGCACCGGGCCGGGCGGACCCTGGCGGAGGAGGGCTCGGCGAAGGTTCTCGAAATCGGGCTGGTGCTGCATCACGGGTCTCCATCTTCGCCGACCTGCGGCGGGGCCTTCTCGGGGATCCGCCGGCGAGCGGGTGCGAACGGCGCGGCGGCGATCCGGCGCCGCCCTTTCCGTCGACGATCGAGCGGATTTCCGGAGCGGATTCTAGAGAACTTCTCCGGCCAGGGCACCCGCCTCGACGCGCCCGTCGGCCACCACCCTTCGTCCGTTGATGAAGACCTGCTCGATGCCGGTCGGCTTCCGGTCGGTGTCGACATCCGTGTTGTTGTCGTGGACCGCGGCCCAGTCGAAGACCGTGATGTCCGCGGCGGAGCCCTCCTCGAGGCGCCCGCGGTTGCGGAGGCCGAAGCGCTCGGCCGAGGCGCCGGTCATCTTGTGGACGCACTCCTCCAGGCTCAGGAGACCGAGGTCGCGGGCGTATTGGAGGAACCTGGGGAAGTTGCCGTAGGCGGCCGGGTTCTGGACGCCGCTCGGCGCGGGACTCGCGTCGGTCATGAAGAGCGAGGCCGGGTGCTTGATCAGGAGCTTCAGGTTCTCCAGGCTGCTGTAGCGGTGGTTGAGGACTCTCGCCCGCCCCTCGCTCTTTCGAGCGATGTCGATGAAGTTCTCGAACGGGCTCATCTTCCGCTCGGCCGCGATCTCGTTCAGGAACATCCCGTTGTACCGCTCCAGGGACGGGTGCCGGGTGTCGGTGACCTGGATGTCGCGATACCCGAAACCCAGCAGCTGCTCGATCAGCGCGGTCTCCGCCCGCAGCCGCAGCAGGGAGGCGCGGCTGTCGAAGGCTTCGGGAATCTCCGACAGGAACCACTCCGGCAGGACGACGTTGATCACCGACGTGCCGCAGTGATAGGAGTAGGTGTCGAATCGGACGTCGAGACCGCTGTCGATGCCTCTCTCGATCAGCTCGAGCGCTTCCTCGCAGGTGTCCCAGGTGCGGGAGCCGACGAAGATCAGGTGGGAGATCTGGAGGCGCACGCCGGTCTCCCGGGCCAGCTCCAGCATGTCCTCGATGGCGAGCAGGTTGTGGGGCCGCCCGAAGGGCCTGAGCGGGTAGGTGCCGGAGAGGGACGAGTAGGCCTTGAGGTGGACGGTCAGGATCTTGTCCTTTCGCTTGACCAGTCGGGCGACCTGCTGGAGCTCGTCGGCCGTGGCGAAGACACCGGGCTGGTACTGAAGGCCGAGGGAGACTCCGAAGGCGCCTTCGTCCATGGACTCCTCGAGGAGATCGAGCAGCTCCTTCATCTCCTCCGGCGCGAGGGGCGTCGGCTGATAGCCGCGGATCGAGGTGCGGCTGGTGCCGTGTCCGGCGAGGTTGACGAGATTGTGGGTCAATCCGCCTCTCTTCAGGACATCGAAGTAGGCGCCCATGGTCTCCCACTCGAGGTCGTACATCCCCTGGGTGCGGCTGGTGATCATCTCCCGGAAGGGGCTCTTCCTCCTGAATCCGGCGACTCCGAAGCCGCAATTCCCCGCCACGAAGGTGGTGACTCCCTGGGCGGTGAAGGGGACCTTCAGCTCCGGGCGATCCTGGATCGGGAGGATCCAGTCCATGTGGGAATGCATGTCGATGAAACCGGGGGCGACCACCTTGCCGCTGCAGTCCAGGGTCGTGCCTGGGAAGAGGATCTCGCCCGGCGTGAGCCGCTCGATGGTCCGGTTTCCGATCAGGAGATCGCCGGTGAAGGCCTTCCTGCCGGTTCCGTCGACGATCAGGCCGTTCTTCAGGAGGATACGCGACCCGGTGTCGTCTCCCACGGAAATCGACGGCGTCCTTCGGGGTCTCGGCGGAGCGGCTGGGAGGGCGGGTTCGGAGGCGGCGGCCCCGTGCGCCTCGCCCGACCTGGAGGAGACGGCGAGCGGCAGCACCGCCGAGGCCGTCGCCGTTTCCAGGATCCAGCGGAGAAAGCGCCTTCGGTGGAGGGGCTCCCCGAGCAGCTCTTCGAGGTCGGTCATCGCTTTCCTCTTCGCCTCTGCAAACACCCGCGGCGGCGAGCGCGTCGGGTATAGTAGCAGCGTGGAGCCGTCACGGCGTCGCCGGGTTGCTGCGCCGCCGTCGGCGGAGGGAGGCCGAGCGGCAGCGCGGGGAGTGCTCGAGGGCGGGGCGGTCGGCAGGGTTCGGAGGGTCGGTGATCGGGGATGAGTGACAACTGCGACATTCTCGTCGTCGGAGCGGGTCCGGCAGGGAGCTACTTCGGCTGGCAGATGGCCAGGAGGGGCCGCTCCGTGGTGATCGTGGAGAAGAGCGAGAGGGAGAGCGTCGGGCAGAGGCTCGACGTCTTCCATGTCGACAGCGTGAAGTTCGCCGAGTTCGGGGTTCCCCCCCCCGAGGAGGATTCCCCCGAGTTCTGCGTGGTTCTCGAGAAGGGGATCAGCTACTCGCCGGAAGGCAGATATCCGAAGGTGGTGCGGTACCCGTTCCACGTGATGCGGCTGCCGCTCTTCCTGCAGCGCCTGTTCGGGCTCGCCGAGTCCGAGGGAGTCCGGTTCGAGTTCGCGACCGCGTTCGTGAGGCTGCTCTACGAGGGCGGGAGCATCAGCGGGGCGGTGGTGGAGCGTGGGGGAGAAGAGAGGGAGGTTCGAGCCAGACTGGTGGTGGATGCTTCGGGGATCAGCGCGGTCGTCCGCACCGCGCTGCCGCCGGCGTACGGAGTCGAAAGCTTCAGGATCGCTCCGGAGGAGAGGTTCTACGTGGTCTTGCGGTACATCACCTGGCTGGATCCGCAGCAACCGAGGACGGTCGACTCCCAGGGATGGACCTTCTACAAGGCGTGGGTCGCCCCCTCCTTCCACGACCGGGGCGCCATCATCGGGATCGGTGCGACCAGCTCCTACGATCACGCGGAGGAGGTCTTCCGCGAGTTCGCGGCGGCGATCCCCCTGCCGCCGCACCGGGTGGACAAGGTGGAGCGCGGCGTCACGCCGTATCGGCGGCCCCCCTACTCGTTGGTCGGGGACGGCGTTCTCTGCCTGGGCGACAGCGCCTGCCTGACCAAACCGTTCTCCGGGGAGGGAGTCACCTCGGGCTGGACCCTCTGCAAGATCGCAGCCGAGGTCGTCGATCAGGCCCTGCGAGAGGGCGGAGCTCTCTCGGCGGACTCGCTCTGGCCGATCAACGTGCGCTACTTCAGGGATCAGGGGGCCAAGTTCGCGGGGATCCTGGCGACGGTGCCGTCCGCCGCCAACGTCACCAGAGAGGAGAACAGCTACCTCTTCAGGAAGGACGTGGTCTTCTCGGAAGACGATCTCACCGAGATGAACCGCGACTTCGAGATGCATCTGACCACGCGGAAGATCTTGAGGATCGCCGGCGTGCTGGTGCTCGGCATGCTGACGCGGAGCTATTCCTTCGCGAGCCTGAAGGCGCTGCTCGCGTCGGTGCGGATCTCGGGAAGGATTCGCCGCCATTACGAGCGCTTTCCCGAGGAGAGATCCGGCCATCCGCGGTGGGTCGAGGAGGCCGAGGTGCTGTGGAGCCAGGCGAGCGCCAGGATGAGCTGAGAGCGCTCGTCGATCCCGGGTCGTCTCTATCGTGGCGTGTTCGCTGTTCGCATCGGCGGGCATGGCCGCATCCCCACACCCGCGCGCAGCTTCGTTCCGACCACCCGATCGGCTATAGTGCGAAGACGGCGAACAGGGGGGCGAGGGTGGATCGAGAGCACCTGGCCGGGTGGGCGGCCGCCGCGCTCGCGAGCGTCCTGGTGGTTGCGGCGACCGCCGCACTCGCGGCCCCCACCGACGAGGAGATCGCCCGGCTCGGCGGACCGGAGCTCACCCCCGTCGGAGCGGAGCGGGCCGGCAACGCCGAGGGCACCATCCCGGAGTGGAAGGGCGGCGTCACCGAGCCGCCGCCCGGGTGGAAGCCGGGGATGAAGCGGGTCGATCTCTTCGGGGACGATCCGATCCTCTTCCGCATCGACGCGAGCAACGTCGACCAGCACGCCGACAAGCTCACCCCGGGGCAGATCGCGCTCGTCAAGAGCTACGACGGCTACGTCATGGACGTCTACCCGACGCGCCGGAGCTGTGCCTATCCAGAGGACTACTACGAGAACGCCAAGCAAAACGCCCGCGTGGCCCGGGTGGATGACGACTGCTTTCTCCGTGCCGGGATCCAGAGCCCCCTCTTCCCGCTCCCCGAGAACGGATGTCAGGTCATCCAGAACGCCAAGCTCTCGATCTTCAACGCGGTGATCGGCTTCGACAGGATCGAGGTGACGCTGGTTCCGACCAACTCGGGCTCCTTCGTGCCGATTCGCCGGAGGCAGATCCAGTACAGTCGGAGCGTCGATCCCGATTTCGGGACCTTCGACGACCTCGAGGGGATCTGGGCCAAGGCGCTCAACATCGTCCTCTCGCCGCCCAAGCAGGCCGGCGAGATCACGCTGGTTCACGTGCTGACGAACGGCCACCTGGAGGCCTGGACCTACAATCCCGGCCAGCGGCGGGTGCGGCGCAACCCCAATTTCGAGTACGACAACCCGGTTCCCGGCTGGCAGGGTCTGGTGACCATCGACGCGGTGAACGGCTACGTCGGCGCTGCGGATCGCTACGAATGGAAGCTGCTCGGGAAGCGGGAGATCTACATTCCCTACAACAACCTGAAGTTCTTCGGCTCCGATCTCAAGTACCAGGACCTGATCCAGGCCCGCTACCCGCGGCGGGACCTGATCCACTACGAGCTGCACCGCGTCTGGGTGGTGGAGGCGACCGTCCGGCCGAACAAGCGCCATACCATTGCCAGGCGCGTCTTCTACATCGACGAGGACAGCTGGCTGATCGTGGTCGTCGATGGCTACGACAACAAAGGGAACCTCTGGCGGGTGTCGGAGCACCTCCCACAGCTCCTCTACGAGATCCCCTCCTGCGTGAGCAACAGCGGCCACTACTACGACCTGGTGGCGGGCCGCTACCTGATCACGCCCGCCTTCAACGAGGAGCAGGAGGCCGATTACCTGGCTGGCCACAACGGCGTGGTGGGCGACGATTACGGGTTCACGCCGGACGACCTCCGGCGCATGGGGAAGCGCTGAAGAGCCTCGCCTTCGGGAGTGAGGCTCGGGGGGCCGGGGCGCCTCGTTGAGGGGATGCCCAGGCGCCGGTACCCTGGACCCATGCTCACCGGGCTCCACCTCCTTCTGACCTACCGCTGCACGCATCAGTGCGACCACTGCTTCGTGCACAGCGGTCCCGGGGCGCGGGGCACGTTCACGCTGGACCAGGTGCGGGAGGTGCTCGAGGAGGCGGTCCGCATCGGCACCGTGGAGCGCGTCTACTTCGAGGGCGGGGAGCCCTTCCTGTACTACCCGATTCTCCTCGCGGGCCTGCGGGCGGCGCGGAAGTGCGGGTTCGAGGTCGGCGTGGTGACGAACGCCTACTGGGCGGAGACCGAGGAGGATGCCGAGATCTGGCTGCGCCCGCTCGCCGAGATCGGCGTGGCCGACCTCTCGGTGAGCGACGACGAGCTGCACCACGGCGACGAGAGTGAGAGTCCGGCCCGTCGCGCGCTCCGGGCCGCGCAGCGGCTGGGCATCGCGGCGGGAGCGATCTGCACTCCCCGGCCGGCGCGCGGCGAGGGGGTGCGCTTCCGGGGACGCGCCGCGGACAAGCTCACCTCTGGCCTCGCGCGCCGGGACTGGCGCGAGTTCAAGGAGTGTCCCGACGAGGACTTCGCCGACCCGGGGCGAGTGCACGTGGACGCCTACGGCAACGTCCACCTCTGCCAGGGGATCCTGATGGGCAACATCTGGCGGACGCCGCTCTCGGAGCTGGTGAGGCGTTACGATCCCCGGGAGCGCCCGGTGGCGGGACCGATCCAGCGCGGTGGGCCAGCGGCGCTGGCCGCGGAGCGCGGTCTCTCTCCGGAGCCGGAGTACGTCTCCGCCTGCCACCTCTGCTACCGGATCAGAGAAAGCCTCCTCGAGCGCTTCCCGGACGAGCTCGGCCCCGCCCAGGTGTACGGCCGGGCGCCCGCTCCGCCCCTCGGCGACGCTCCCGGTGACGGCTAGAGCAGGGTGCTCACGGCGATCAGCAGCTGTCCGCCCGAATAGAGAATCGGCCCGTACATCACCGGCAGCCGCCGCTTGTAGGTGTGGATGGCGAACTCGATGTCGCCGACGTACAGGCAGAGCGCCCCCAGGCTGAGCGATGTGGCCTGCAGCGCGGAGAGCTCGGTGCCGAAGAAGCAGGAGAGCGCGCGCCAGAGGGTGAAGGGCAGGACCAGGCCGTAAATCAGCGCCGGGAGGCGCAGCTCGCCCAGATCCGGCCACAGATGGCGGATCAGGACGGCGTAGAAGATCAGCAGAGGCGCACCCGCGATCAGGTCCTGCGGGTGGAAGCCGTCGATGGCCGTCACGCCGATTCCGTAGGTCAGGTACGCCGCCACGGCGATGACGAGCCCGCGCAGGATGACCTTCGGGTTCTCCATGTCCAGGTTCAGGAAGTCGCCGACGATGGCGATCCCCATCCCCGAGAGCACCACCCCGGTGAAGGCGAGGTTCGCGTCCCGCAGAAGCAGGCTGGAGGCGGCGATCGACCAGGAGAGAATCACCGAAGCGGGCTGGTAGACGATCACCCTTCCGAGATCGCCCTCGAGCCGAGCGCGCATGTAGAGGCCGATCGCGACCAGATTCAGGGGGATCAGGATCAGCAATGCCCAGGTCATCGTTCCTCCCTGAACCGATTCAGTCCTCCACGATGCTCTCGCGAAGCGCGCCCAGGCTCGGTACCGGAAGCGAGAGGCAGGCGTCGCGGTCGGGATCGTAGCTGAAGCGACAGCTCAAGCCGTGGTTTCCCTGCCGGCTCATGGTGTCCCAGCCGCGCACCAGGAATGGACAGCGGTCGTCGAAGCAGACGTACATGAACTCGGCGTCGTACTCGGTGAAGGGCGTCTGGGGGACCGCCCACTTCCTGAGCGACGAGTCGCAATAGGGGCAGGTGAGCGTCCGCCCGATCGTCCTCCGGCGTCGCGCCAGGCGGTCGGGATCGAAGGGGGCGAGGTCGAGGTCCGGCGGTGTCCGGTGGGTGCGATCGGGCGTGCCGCCTTCGCGCTCGGCGAAGACGGCGTACACCGGGTCGCTGGGGATGCCGAGGTCGGCGTACCTGTCGCCGCGGGGCCGCGGCTTGCCCTGGGAGATCCAGGTGCGCGGTGCGGTGAAGCATCCGGCCGCCCGGAAGAAATCCTCCACCAGGAGAATGCGCTCGGCCTCGCTCGAGTCACGCCAGATCTTCACCACCTTCTGCGGGAAGTAACGGTTCGAGAAGACCACCAGGAGCAGTCCGCCGGGACGCAGCACGCGACCCACCTCTCCGAACACCTCGAATGGACGGGTCAGGTAGTCGACCGAGACGGTGCAGAGAACGGCATCGAATTCGCTGCCAGTGAAGGGCAGGAGGGGATCGCGATTCAGATCCTGCACGATCCGCTCGGTGAGTCGCGCGTTGCGCGCGAGCTCGTTGCCGTTCAGGCCCAGCCCGGCGACCCGCGCAGGCCGCAGGGTCGGGGGCAGGTGCGAGTCCCAGCTCGCCATCAGGTCGAGAACCGCCGGTGCCTCCTCGACGATCAGCGCGCCGATCAGCTTCTCGACGATGGCGAGGGCCAGGCTGTCGAGGTGCGGCACGAAGCGGTCGACCTGGTAGAAGGCGGAATCCTCGCCCTCGTCCTGTCGTGCGAAGGCCTCGCGGGAGTAGAGCAGCTCCTGAATCGCGGTCGTCACGATTCTCCTCCGGCGGGGCCTGGATGAGTCGGCCCTCGCCAGTCTGGTGCCGGCGCTCGCGCGCACCGAGAGGAGGGTAGCTGAGAAGCGGAGAGGCCTCCCGGCGACTCCGGGCCCGGCTATCCCTTCGCTTCGAAGCCGCACCAGGTGGTGGTGCTCTCGAGGGGCTCTCGGAGGGTCTCCACCCGATTCGCGGGGAAATCCCAGTCGGGGTACCCGATGGCGATCGAGATGATGATCCGTTTGGAATCCGGGATGCCCGCGAGATCCCTGACGACCTGCGGATACATCACGCCCTGGTCCTCGATGCAGGTCCCCAGGCCGCGGCTCAGGGCGGCGAGGCAGATCGACTGCATGACCGCGCCGATGTCGAGAAGGGGTGCGCTCTCGCCGAGCGAGCGATCGACGAGGATCACGATGGCGGCCGGCGCATCGAAGAAGCGGAAGCCTCGCTCCATCCACTGCCTCTTCTTCTCATCGCCGTCTCTCGGGACCTCCATCAGCCGGAAGAGCTGCTGGGCCAGCGCCACCTGGCGCTGGCGATAGACACTGCCGCGGGGCCAGCCCGTGATCCTGTGCTCGGGAC